>Ga0070698_100000107_pt1 | contig 69457 bp, 58 predicted proteins | sample KBSK1502metaG_FD_65477 | JGI IMG/M metagenome (GOLD analysis project Ga0070698, IMG submission 65477) | Corn, switchgrass and miscanthus rhizosphere microbial communities from Kellogg Biological Station, Michigan, USA - KBS K1-50-2 metaG | ecosystem: Host-associated > Plants > Roots >... | reverse complement strand
GCCAGAGGCACGCCGGCCCAGATGATCAGCACGAAGCCGATGCCGATCAGAAAGGTCATCAACGGCCTCATCATCGCGTCGATGCGCACCAGGCTGAGATTCTTTTGCGCGTAGTCCCAGTTCAGCCGGTTGAAGGCGGCAATCTCGGCGCCTTCCTGTGCATAGGCTCGCACGACGCGAACGCCGGTGAAATTCTCCTGCGCGCGCGCGGTAATCTGCGCAAAGAAGTCCTGGATCTTCTCGAACCGCGTATGGACCTGCTGGCCAAAAATCTTTACCGTCAGTGAAACCAGCGGCATGGTTACAAACAAAAGCAGCGTCAGCTTCCAATTGATCCTGAATAGCAGCGGCAGCAACACGAGCACTGTGAACACGGTTTGCAGCGAGTACATGATCATCGGGCCGACAAGTTGACGCACAGCCGCCAGATCGTTTGTCGCGCGGGCCATCAGATCACCAGTCCGATGTTCCTGAAAAAACGAGAGCGGCTGATCGACCAGGCTGGCATAGAAGTCCTGCCGCAGGTCATATTCAATATGGCGCGAGATGCGATTGATGATGTTGCGTTGCAGGAAGAGAAAGAAACCGCCCACCGCGCTGAGCCCCAAAACTTTTAGCGCCGCAATCGTCAACCTGGCCCAGCTTACGTCGTTCCAGTTTGCATCAATTGCCTTCCCAACTATCAAGGGAATGCTGAGATTGAAGAGGACATAACCCAGGATGCAGGTAATCGCGATGGTCAGCGAGAGCCGGTACGGCCGAAAATATCGGACTAATTTGCGCAGATCACTCATGAAGCAGAAACGGACAACTTCGATCCCGTAATGGACTCAAGCCTGATAGCCAGACTTTTGAGTTTAACAGGAACGTTATGAAGTTCTGAATCCGCCGCAATGGGGAAAAGGATTAATCAGGCCGGCCCGGCTGTTTCACATACTCGATTCGAGAATGTCCAGCAAGGAACCATCTGAGGAAAAGATCGTTTTGTTATCGCCATTGACTCGATCACAAACGCAAACGCGATTTCGCCCGGTTCGTTTCGCGCTGTAAAGCGCGGAGTCGGCTGCCACGACCAGTTCTGATCGCGATGAACCGTCCACTGGAAAAGTCGCGATACCCATCGAGGCGCTGAGATTTCCAAATCCTGGTATGCGAATTTCTGCGATGCGCGCGCGCAGGCGCTCAGCCACGATCAATGCGCCTTCGGCATAAGCCTGCGGCAGGATCAGAGCGAACTCGTCGCCGCCAAAGCGGGCAGCGCAATCGACTCCGCGTAACTCCTGCTTGAAACAATCCGCCAACTTTCGCAGCGCTGCGTCGCCGGCATCGTGACCTACTGAGTCGTTCAAACCCTTGAAGCGATCGAGGTCGAGCATGATCAGCGATAAGGGGTGGTGCTGGCGTTTGGCCACCAGCATTTCGCGATCGAACTGCATCTCGAAAGAGCGGCGGTTATAGCAACCAGTCAACGCGTCAGTCAGGGCTTGCTGTTGAATTTGCGCAAACAGGTTGGCGTGATTTACGGCCACCGCCACTTGATTAGCCACCGTGCGCAGCAAAAGAATTTCGTTTTCACCCCAGACGCGCGCCGAGTCGGTAGCCGTTACCTCCAACGCGCCGATCAAACGCTCTTGAAAGATTAGCGGCACGACGACGCAGGGAAGGTTTTCATTGGCAGCCTCTGTCTCATCATCCGCATCCTGGATGATCGTTTCCTGATGCTCAGCAAGATGCAAGCAATGCTGACTAAGCTCGTCGACGATCTTCGCTTCTTTCGAGGCTGCGGGTTCTGAGACGTCAGCAAAATAGAAGTAATTCAACGACTGCTCTGCTGTATCGCCTACGACACGCAAAGCACAGCTGCCGACATTGAGAGCCGTTCCGACTTCGTCGACGGTCTTTTGCAGAATGACGCCCAACTCGAGTGATTCGCGAATTGCGGTAGCAATACGATTCACTGCAATCTCGCGGCTGGCCTGCTCTTGGAGCAGGTGCGCGAGCTTCGTCGTCACGCTTACCGTCAATTGCAACGACGCAGCCTTGGGCATCGAAGTGCGCACGGCTGATTCGAACTCCGCTGCGTGATAAGGATGCTGCGCACCAACTCGAGCCATTAAATATTCGAGCGCCGAGTAAACGACGTCAGGCTCAAAGGTCCAGAAAACTTCATCGCCGCCCAATCGTCCAGAATCAGATCTGCCGCGCACCGTGGCCAGCAAAGCCGAGAAGCGCGCGTCCGCAATTACCAGAAAGTGTTCGTTGACCTGATTGTCCTTCGCTTGCGGCAGGATCACCGGAGCCTCCACCGACTTGGCTCCGACGCCGGTGACGAGTTCGTTGAGAGCGTCGGCCTGGTCAATGAAAAAGAACGTGCTTCTGCCACCGCGAGCAAGCTCACGCACGCGCGCTTTTTCTCGAGCCGGGCGCTTGGAGAAAAGTGGCAGACTCTCAATGATCAGGGCCCCGAGATTGTTTTCCAGCACCACATCCTCAAAGTAGCGGTGCAGTTGGACAATCGTCGAATAGGCACAACGAACCGGCGTTAACTGGCGCGAGTGTTGGGTCAGGAGTACGTCGTAGAGTGAATGCATTTGAAAACCCCGACTGGGCAGTGGGGTTAGGGCTTTGGAGGCCCTTAGCCAAGGCTATTCTTGCATTTTCAACGATGTTTGTCCATGTAATTTTTCGGTGAATGTGGCGGGTTTGGGCTCTTTTATTGAAGTTTTATGTAGCTTGTGACCGCGGTCGCGACCAGAATCTGCTGATCGCTGGTAACTTCAACTGAGAGGACAAACAACCGTCTGCCACCCCGAACAATGCGGGCCCGGGCGGTCAGCCGGCCGGCGGTTGCTGGCAGCAGATAGTGGATCGTCAGATCTGTTGTAGTAACTCGTTCGTCGATCTCGAGTCTGGTGAGGACGGCGAAGGCAGCGGCCGTGTCGATCAGTGAAGCCACCGCGCCACCATGAACGACACCCTGGTTCTGTCTGAGTTCATCGCGGACTTCCAGATGAATGCTGACATCGCCCGGGTTTACCTCGCCCAGCTCGAGGCCGAGTAGCTTCGCATAAGGAACGGAAGCAAACGCTTCGCGGGCACGCGCCACGCGCGCCGGATCCAATGCATCGTCGCTCATGAACGGTAACCCGAGTCCGTTGGCTCAACAATGACCGCAGTCCCATAGGCAATCACTTCGGTAACACCGGTAGAGATCTCGGTCGTGTCATAACGCATGCCAATGATCGCATTGCCGCCGATTTCCGAAGCATGCTGGATCATGATCTCGAATGCGTCGCGCCTGGTCTCTTCACACATATTCGTCCAGAGAGTTATGTTGCCGCCAACGAGAGTCTGGAGCGACGCGCCGATCGTGGCAAAGACATTGCGCGAGCGCACGACGATGCCGCGCACTACGCCGAGATTTTGCGTGATGCGAAAGTTCGGCAGCTCAAATGCCGTGGTCGCCATCTGATGCGACACAGAGTATTGCCGCGGACTGACTTGATAAGGCACGCGTTGGGACAGGGGATCTATGTTCATATCTTCGTTTCCTTCGTGGGCGATTCCGTGTCAGAAGCCAGACCGTAAGAGCGGGCATGTTTCGTTGGAGGCCCTCCCTCACGTCCGGCCTCCTGACACTCAAAGCAACTAACGTCGGTATAACGCGGTGCGGGCTTTTTCAGTTTCGGTCTTTCCAATCTTTTTTGACTTCGGTTGCCAGCCGAAAGTCTCGAGGTCGCATCGGCCACCAGTAAACTTTACCCCTTCCGCTTCCAACATTCGTTGTTGCTTATCAGTGGGCAACACTACGCCGCCGGTCGAGCAGCGACCTTGCGAGTTGATGACGCGATGCCACGGCGTTTGTTTTTCGTCCGCGCCATGCATCACGAAACCGACCGTGCGCGGCGTATAACCCTGGCCCAGGATGACTGCGATCTGCCCGTAGGTCATTACCCGGCCGCGCGGAATTCGCCGCACCAACCGATATACACGCTCACGGTACTGTGGATCGGGCGCCTTCATATTCGACCAATAGACTCGTCCTATGTAGTTCTCAGTACGGCCCGCGCCGGCGAACCATCACCAGATCCTTCGCCAATCCTCAACGGCAAACAGATCAGTTCGTAGTCGCCGGCTTCGACGTCAGTCAGGTTCAGACCTTCGACGATGATTACATCCTTCGAGAGCAAAGCCAGGTGCGTACGGTGATGTCCGGAATGAAACTTTTCAATCGAAAGATAATCAGTGCCCACGAGTTTTACTCCGCGGTTGACCAGAGTCTCAGCGGCTTCGGGAGAGAGGTGGGTAAAGTCTTTGCGAAAACCCTCGCTCCAAAACTTTGAATTGCGCGTGTGAAACAAAACGCGTTCGACTTGATCGAGATCGCACTTGGCCAGAAAACCCGGATCAATCTCGATCACCTCATCGGGCACCCGGATCACTCGGGCTGGTCCAATCAACGTATTCAGCGACAACGAATCGATTCGGCGTGCGCCTGCGATAAAATGGGCCGGGGCATCGACGTGTGTGCCGGTGTGAGCGCCGAAGTGTAAGAATGAAACGTTCGACGAGTCGCCTTTCGCAAGCGCCGTCCACGCCTTGATCTCGATACCGGGATCGCCTTCGTAAACCGGCATTCCGGATCGAATAGGAACTGTTATGTCGTAAATTGGCATTATGTGTTGTGTTGGTCGGGACAAATATAAACGCAAAGTGAGGAAGGACAAAGGCCTATGGGTATGAGGTCAGGACCACCTGGGTGAGCGGGTGGATCTATCACTCGCTGCTGGGATCTGATTTCATTCGGTTGAGCGTTGATCCCAACTGCTGACGCGAGTGGTACTGACCTCATAACTGCGTTAGGATTTGGGCGTCAATGAGCCCGAATCGATTACCGAGAATTGCCGCCTCCAGTTATCTCAACACCGCGCCCTTAATTTGGAGCTTCCTTTACGGCTCAAAGCAGGGCGCCGTAGAGCTATTCACGCACAAAGCTCCATCGCGCTGCGCCGAGATGCTCTTGAACGGCGAGGTTGACGCCGCCCTGGTTCCAGTAATCGAGTTTCAGCGCATGCCCGGCGTAGCGATCGTCCCGGGTGTCTGTGTCGGCTCGCGATCTGCCGTGCGTAGCGTCGTGATCGCGAGCAAGCAAAATAATCTGAAGAAGGTTAAGCGCATCGCCCTCGACGATTCGTCACGCACTTCGGTGGCGCTCGTCAAGATAATCTTTCGCGAGTTCCTGGGGTTTGAGCCTGAATGGCAAACGTCACCACCCGATCTCAGATCGATGCTTGAGCGCAACGACGCTGCTCTGATCATTGGCGATCCGGCAATGACAATTCCGCGAGAAAAATTCCGCGTGTTTGATTTAGCCACGCTGTGGCATGACTTCACCGGATTTGGATTTGTGTTTGCGATGTGGATGGTCCGAACAGACGCGGCCGAACACGTCCGGGACATAGACTTCCAGGCTGCGCGCGATGAAGGGCTCGCTAATCTGAACGACATTGCCGCGCGCAACGAAGATCAAATTCTATCGGCTGAGGAGATCAAGGACTATCTGACTCGCAACATCGCGTTTCAGATGGACGAAGACATGATCAAGGGTCTGGAGCTTTATTTTGAGTTAGCGGAAAAGCACGAGCTAACCGAACAGATTAAGCCGCTGGAGTTCACGGGCTACTTTTGATCTGGCCTAACCGGGGTCGTTATTTTGCGGAGTGATCGTTTTGACTTGTTCGCGGCCCGAATCGGGGCCAGCTTGCCCTGAACTTCTCGCAGCTTTGAAGCAATAGCCATCTTCTCAGAAACCGACCGCTTGGCTTCGTTCTTGCGATGAGCCTCTTTGCGCTCATAGAGGTCACTAACGTCTGGATATTTCTTCATGAGAGAAAGCGCTCCCGAAATTGATTCCATTTGTCCTTCAGGCCATGTCGCTGCACGACGGCGTCCAGTACCTCGGAGTTGACGGCGTCCTGCGACAAGAACATTTGAATCCGGGCGAAATCCTTTAATCTTCCAAGCGTCAACATCATTGCCACCAAATGCTCCGGATGAACGACTCTCACTATTACGCCATCCAGATTTTGATCCTGGGCATTGAGATAAGCTTCGCTCTCAAGAGGATTACTGACTGGAAGAAATTGGACTGGCCAGCTTTCAATTACTATCCCCTCTCCACGAATCTCACTGTATCCGTGAGAGCTCAAATATTTCCAGCCCGGCAATTCGGCTATCAGTTCCCCTTCGGTTTCGGGAACGACAACCAGTACATCTATGTCGTGTGTGGCGAACGGCTCGACATAAAACATCGCGCCCACGGCTCCAGCTAACGCGTAGTTTTCAATTGCGCCGTCCGCAACCATTTGATTCAGCACGGCGAACGTGTCCTTCATCGAGGTTGTTACTCCGCCATCAACGCCTCGATCTCTTTCGGATCCTTCGGTACTTTATTAGTCAGTACACGCGCGCCTTTCTCAGTCACACACACATCATCCTCAATCCGCACGCCGATACCGAGATACTTCTCGGGCACCTCCTGATTGAATCCTTCGGGAATGCGCGATGTGTCAGGCGAGATGTACAGCCCGGGTTCGATCGTCATGACCATGCCCACTTCGGCCGGGCGTGATTCGCCGTTGAAGTAGTAACGTCCCGCATCGTGCACGTCGATGCCCAGGTAATGACCGAGGTTATGCATGTAGAACTGCATGTACTTCTTTTCTTCGATAAGTTTCTTTGGATCGCCCTGCAACAAACCCAGGCGCACCATTCCTTCGGTCAGCATTTCGATCGAATGAGTCTTCAAGTCCTCGAGCCGCACGCCGGGTCGGACCATATCGATGCAGGACATCTGGGTTTCTAACACGAGATCATAAATGTCGCGTTGCGCCTGCGTGAACTTGCCGTTGATCGGAAAGGTGCGAGTGATGTCTGAAGCGTAACCCTTGTATTCAGCGCCGGCATCTACCAACAACAGGTCGCCATCCTTAAGCGTGTCCATGTTAGTGATGTAGTGCAGCACGGTGGCGTTCGCGCCTGAGCCGATGATGGAAGTGTAAGATGGACCGGCGGAACCCTGGCGCCGGAAGACCGCTTCAATCAGCGCTTCGACTTCGTATTCTTTCATGCCCGGACGCACGGCTTTCATGGCTTCGACGTGGGCCTCGGCCGCGATATCGGCGGCGCGTTGCATGATCTCGACCTCGGCGTCGCTCTTGAGCACGCGCATCTCGTGAATGATCGTGGTGGGATCGATGATCTTTGCGGGCGGCTCGAGCGGTTTGCGATTAGTCTCACGCATCAGGCCAAGTTGGCGAATGATCTTTGTGTCGAGTTCAGGGCTGCCGTTGCCAAACGCATAGTAAAGACTCGCCGGCCCGTCGAGAATCTCCGCCAACTTTTCGTCAAAGTCGGTTACGGGGAACGCCTGGTCGGCGTTGTAGTCCTTCACCGCGCCTTCGAGGCCGGCCCGGTACCCATCCCAAATTTCGCGTTCGAGATCGCGAGGCCGCACGAACAGAGTGAACTTCTTTTCGCTTGAGGGACTGATGACCGCGATTGCCTCCGGCTCTTCGAATCCGGTCAGGTAAAAGAAATCTGAATTTTGGCGATAGCGATAGTTCGTGTCATGCGAGCGCACGGCCTCACGCGCGGCAGGAATAATGGCTACGGAATTTGGATCCATGCGGCGCATGAATTCGGTCAGTTGCGGCTTGAGCATTTTCGGTCTCCTCTTTGCTTTCAACTTGGGGGTCGTATTGTAACTGACACTAAGCATGCGGCGGAACCCTTGGAAGTCTTCACTCCGATAGGAGTGAAATGTTTATAGACTCGAGCATGCCTCACCACAAGCTCCGTTCGAAGGAGCGGAAGGCAACTAGACCCTTTATCACTCGCGATTCATTCCGCTCCTTCGAACGGAGCCCGAGGGAGAGGTTGCGCCGTTCTATAAACATCTCACCCCTCCGGGGTGGACCCTGTTCTCCACGACTTAACACGTTGAGGTGGTCCTCCAAATCTTGCTCAAAGAATCAGAAGTTAGAGTCTTACTCGCAGAGGAACGCAGAGAATACCGCTTTCATTGCTCTTGATTCTGGGCGATAATCTCGGCGATGGCCCAAACCATGCCGGCGAAAGCTCTCGGAGCCGAACTCATCTCAATCAATCCAGCCACCGGTGAAGAAATCGGCCGTGCGCCGCTGACGATGCCGGAAGATGTCGCCCGTGCTGTCGGCCGCGCCAGAAAAGCGCAGCGCCAATGGTCAGAAGAATCGTTTCATCAACGCGGTCGCCTGATCATGAAGGCGCGAAAGATCATCCTGAATGAGTTGGAAGAGATCGCACAGCTGATCTCGCGTGAAACTGGTAAGCCGGTTGCCGAAGCCATTTCAATGGAGCTGGCGCCGACGCTCGACTTGATGCAGTACTTCGCGCGCAAAACCGCGAGCATGCTAAGACCGCGACGAATCAGCGTTGGTCTATATTCGTTGATGGGCCGTTCGTCTTATGAAATCTACAAACCGCTCGGTGTCATAGGAATTGTTTCGCCCTGGAACTTTCCCTGGGCCACGCCGCTTGATGAGATAGTTATGGCGCTGGTGGCCGGCAATACGGTGGTGCTCAAGCCCAGTGAATTAACCCCATTGACCGGACTCAAAATCAAAGACGTTTTCAGTCGTGCCGGAATCCCAGAAGGAGCGTTGCAGGTGGTTACTGGTGACGGCTCGACGGGTGCGGCGTTGGTCGGCGCGGGCGTGGATAAAATTATGTTCACCGGCAGCGTGGCAACGGGCAAACGAGTCGCCGAAGCCGCGGCAAAATATCTAACGCCAGTCGTGCTGGAGCTGGGTGGCAAAGATCCGATGATTGTGCTCGACGACGCCAACATTCCCAACGCCGCGCGTGGGGCCGTTTGGGGAGCCTTTGCCAACGCGGGCCAGGCCTGTGCGTCCGTCGAACGTTGCTATGTTCATGAAAGCATCGCCGAGCAATTCATCGCCGGCGTCGTCAAGGAAACCAAACGTCTGCGGCAAGGCGTCGGGGTGGATCCAACCTGCGACATTGGCTCCATGACCAGCGAACGCCAGTTACTTGCGGTTCAAAGGCATGTAGACGAAGCCATAGATAAAGGCGCGACAGCTCTTACCGGGGGCGATCGCCTCGGCGATTCCAGCGCGCCTTTCTTTGCGCCCACGGTCCTCGTCAATGTGAATCATGAAATGGATGTAATGCGCGATGAAACCTTCGGGCCTGTCCTGCCAATCATGACCTTTAAGACCGACCAGGAAGCGGTCCGGCTCGCGAACGATAGCATCTACGGCCTGACCGCGAGTGTCTGGACCGGTAACATTGCGCGCGGCAGGCGTCTGGCTGAGCGCATCGATGCGGGCACTGTGATGGTTAATGAGGTTCTTTACACTCACGGCATCGCATCAACTCCCTGGGGTGGAGTCAAGCAAAGTGGTCTGGGCCGCACGCATGGGCGGGCCGGGCTGCTCGAGCTGGTGAGCGCGCGGCAAATACATGTGAATCGTTTTTCTTTTCTTCCCGATCTCTGGTGGTTCAACTACACGGCCGATGCTGGTCGACTCTTTCGCGGATTTGCGCGAAGATTTGCCACAGGCTCAGTCTTCCAGATCATGCTTCTTCTACCCCAAATAGCTCGCCGTTACCTGGACAGGGAAAGTAAACATTGACTTTAAGCCCGCTAGCAATCTATGATGCGCCCGCCATCCGGTAGTATCGTCCGTTAAATTCTCGATTTACCAGGCATTCCAACGAGGTGAGGTTGACTCACGGTTTCACGATAAATACGAACACCAATAGTTCATCTCATCTCATGGCATGTTCTGTATCTACTATGAAGGAGAAAGAAATGAGAAGGAGCTTCGCAGTTTTTACGTTATTGACTTTGCTCTTAGCAACTTTCGCCCCGACCTTGGTGCTTGGTCAAGGCGGCGGGGGTGACATCATCATCAAGGGCGGTGCGCCGCAAACTCAACCGCGCGAGCAGCCCGCCGAGGCCAGCCAACCCGTTCATCACGATCGCTCACGCGCTCTGCGTGACATGTTCGACAAGGGAGGGCGACCTGAGCCTGCTCGAGGAGGCAGAGATTTCGAACCCGGCCGGCCTGAACCTATAGGTAACGTTAACCCTTCTGGCGTCGACCCTTTGGTTGAAAGAAGCATGGGTTCACCTTCGACCTTTGGGGAGCCGAAGGCTGGAACAGTAGGGACACCGGTTGATCCCAGTTTTCGCGTGGCGCCGCCTGACACGACGGGGGACGTGGGACCAAATCACTACGTGCAATGGGTCAACCTGCGCTTTGCGGTTTACACGTTGACTCGGGACGTGACCAATCAGATCACCGGCTTCAATCTCGTGGCTGGCTTCCCGAAGAATGGAAACACGGTGTGGCAAGGCTTTGGCGGTCGTTGTGAATCAGACAATGACGGCGACCCGATTGTGCAGTATGACCAATTGGCTGATCGCTGGATATTGACTCAATTTGCCGTTTCCGCATCGCCTTACACTCAGTGTGTCGCAGTTTCGACCGGCCCGGATCCCACTGGGAGTTACAACCGGTACTCATATTCTTTCAACAGGGATTTCAACGATTATCCAAAGTTGGGTGTATGGCCAGACGCCTATTACATCACCTACAACATGTTCAAGAATGGCCGCACTTTCAGTGGCAACAAAGTCTGCGCGCTCGAACGGGACAAGATGTTGATAGGCGCTTCTGCCCGTCAGCTTTGCGCGCAAACAAGCAGTAGCCATCACAGCTTGGAACCTTCGGATCTCGAAGGCTCAACGCTGCCTCCGGCAGGTTCACCAAACCTGTTACTGAGTATCACGTCAACCACTTTGAATTTCTGGCGCTTCGCGGTGAACTGGACCGCGGGCACAGGAACCCTGACTGGACCTACGCCTATTGCCGGCGTCGCAGCCTTCAGCCGGGCCTGTGGCGGCGGTACATGTATCCCACAACCGGGAACTAGCCAGCAACTTGATTCATTGGCTGATCGACTGATGTACCGTTTGAGTTATCGCAATCTGGTAACTCGTGAGGCCCTGGTTATCAACCACTCTGTTGCGACCGGAGGCGTCAGCGGAATTCGCTGGTATGAATTAACAAACGCTACGGGGCAAACAATGGCCAGCGCAACTCCAATTATCCGGCAGCAGGGCACGTTTTCGCCAAGCCCTGACTTCCGCTGGATGGGTAGCGCGGCAATAGACCAGACCGGCGGGATTGCTGTCGGGTATAACATCTCGAACAGCAGCTCAATCAATCCCAGCATCCGTTACGCCTATCGGGGACCGGCAGATCCGCTGGGAATCCTGGGCAACGAGACCAGCATAGTCATAGGGCCTGGGGTGCAAACTCCAACCCTCGCGCGCTGGGGGGATTACAGCACAATCAGCGTTGATCCGGTGGACGGTTGTCAGATGGTGTTCACAGGCGAATATATTCCTGCAAACGGAAATTTCAACTGGACCACCTATATTCACTCGTTCAAATTGAGCACCTGCCCGTAACCTGCGCTTCTCTTTCTCGATAATCGGGGCGAGTATCATTCTTGATACTCGCCCCGTATTTCAATGTCGAAGGATTCATCGAACTTGCGATGATTGTGGGTTAGAACTTCTTAGTAAGCTATGCCAGAGCTTGGAGACCGACCATGGCTACTCGCTGGATCGTAACTCTTACCTTGTTAGTTTGTTCCCGCGTCCGTTGGTAACTAACGCCCCATCCAGTTCAAGGCTCGCAATTAAAAGATCACATTTAATTTCTTGCTGGCGATGATATACTCCGCGCCGCCCACTTTTATGCCTGGTTGCGAGGTTTTTATCTAGAGCGCCTTGTCCTAGTCGAGTCAACCCATTGGAAGAGACCCACGGCAATGCGAAACGCTTAACGTATTTGTGGGCTTCTCCACATACTATCACCGCTCGTTGGTGAGTTTTTGATCACCTATGCGGCTCCATGCTCAACTCGGGAGGAAGAGAAATGACCAAGAAAACTAAATTGATCATAGCACTTGCGGTAAATCTAGTGCTCGTCGGACTGTTAGTAGTGCCTCAGATTATTGAGGCCAAGTTTTTCAGGGGGCCAAGTACAGACAAGAGTCTGTCAGTGATACCGTTGGTCACGCGCAGGACTGTGCAAAATCAAAATAACAGTGTCCAGGTTGGCACCTCGGTGCACAACGACACGTCGGCCCCGTTGCGTGATATGAAGCCCACGAAGGTCGACAAAAAGGTTGAGAAGGAGGCCAACGAAAATCCAAAGGTACCGTCGACTAAGAAACATAAGGACAGTGCCGATCCCGTGGTCCAATCAGCCAGTGCAGTGGCGGCCTTTGCCGGCATTAACATGCCGAGCCCGCTACTGAACTTTGACGGCGTACCCTTCCCCGGTGTGGCGTGCAATTGCGCACCGCCCGACACCAATGGCGAGGTCGGCGCAACGCAATACGTCCAGATCGTCAATGAAGGCTATCAGGTCTTCAACAAGACTACGGGTGCGTCGGTGTTAGGTCCGGCAGGCATCACAACTCTCTGGAGTGGCTTCGGGGGTGTTTGCCAAAACAACGGCAGCGGCGATCCCGTCGTACTATATGACCAAATTGCGAATCGTTGGGTCATTACTCAGTTCGCAGGTGTCAGCGTTCCCACTGACGAATGCATTGCTGTGTCGACGACCAGCGATGCGACCGGCAGCTATAACCGTTATGACTTTCACCTGGGATCAAACTTCTTCGATTACCCGCACCTGAGCGTCTGGCCCGACGCTTACTACATGAGCATGAACGTATTCAACTCATCGGGCACCGCATTTCTCGGCCCGCAACCGTTCGCGTTTGATCGCGCGAAGATGCTCGCCGGACTGCCAGCTACGTTCATCACCACCGGAGTCACTGGCGGATCCAACGAAGATGTCTATCTGCCATCCGATCTTGATGGCTCTATTCTTCCTCCAGCGGGCGCGCCGGCAACATTCGTAGAATTTCCAAGCACTGGAGCCTACCGCGTTTTCCACTTTCACGTCGACTTCGCCACGCCGGCGAACTCGACCTTTACCCTCTTCTCCAGCCCAGCCGCAGCGGGTTTTTCTCTGCTGTGCGCTACTACCCGGAGTTGCGTACCCCAGGCGGGCACAACCAACCGAGTAGACGGGATTGGAGACCGGCTGATGTTTCGTCTGGCGTATCGCAATTTTGGCGACCACGAAGCACTGGTGGGGAATTACAGCGTGAGTTCGGGCGGCGTGTCCGGCGTGCGCTGGTTCGAATTGCGCAACGTGACCAACGGACCAGTGACAGTGTTCCAGGAAAGCACCTACCAACCCGACACGACCTGGCGCTGGATGGGCAGCGCGGCGATGGACCAGCAGGGAAATCTCGCGGTCGGGTACAGTGCTTCGAGCGCATCGATCAACCCGCAGATCCGATACGCTGGGCGGCTCTTTACTGACCCGCTGAACGTGCTGACTCAGGGTGAAACGACACTCTTTGCCGGCGCCGGCAGTCAAACAGGCACTCTCACTCGTTGGGGGGACTACAGCGACTTGACCATCGATCCAGTCGACGACTGTACCTTCTGGTACACCCAGGAATACATCCCGTCGAATGGTAGCTTCAACTGGCGCACGCGCATCGGCTCATTCAAGTTCCCCGGTTGCGGTGGATCTCCGACGCCGACGCCGACCCCGACTCCTAGCGGAACGCCGACGCCGACTCCAACGCCCACACCCACGCCAACCCCGACGCCGATACCGCCTCCTGCTGATCCAAGTAATCTGACAGCGACTGCGGTTTCCACAAGTCAGATCAATCTGGCATGGACCGATAATTCAAACAACGAGTCCGGCTTTAAGATCGAGTCTTGTCTGGGCAATAACTGCACAAACTTCGTGGAGATCGCCCAAGTGCCGGCCAACACTACGAGTTATGCAAACGGCGGCCTCGCCAACAACACGTTCTATCGTTACCGCGTCCGCGCCTTCAATGGCGCAGGAAACTCGGGTTATTCAAATATCGCCCGGGGTAAGACCCTTAACCATTAATGCAATGCGCGGTTGAGGGAGTCCAACGCAGCCTCAACCGCGCTGCGCTACGATGTGATTAACGGCCTGCCGGTTATTTGGGGCAGGCCGTTTTTCATAGACGGGCGAACACGATCAGAACCTTTGAGTAAGCGGAGAGGATCAGACACAATACGATTCGTTCGGACATTCTAATTGCAGATCAGGCATTGCCGCTGGAGAGGGACTAGAGCATGTTGAAAACGATCTTAATTCTTAGCGCTCTTCCTCTGTTGCTGACTTTTCTCATTAACGGCAGTAACAAAAATGTTGAGGGAAGTGTCGGCGCACCGAATAGAAAAATTAAGACGTTGCAGAAGGGAACCTGGGGAGGAGAGCACATACAGCTCGAGGTTAGTGAAGAGGGCGGCCAGATCGAATACGATTGCGCGCACGGCAGTTTTGATCAAAAAATTGCTCTTGACGTGCGGGGCCGCTTCAAGGTCGCCGGAACACACGTCGTGGAGCGAGGGGGGCCAGTGCGTGAATCGGGATCCTCCAATGGTGATCCGGTTGAGATCACGGGCAGGGTTTCAGGCAAGAAACTAGAATTGACCGTCAGGCGCCGTGATTCAAAGGAAGTCATCGGCGCTTTCACGCTGTTCTATGGCCAGGAAGGCAAGCTACGAAAATGTCGTTGATGCGGATTGAGTAACCAACCCTCCCTCCCGCTCGTGCTGGCGCCTCCCCGAATCTGGCCGCGATCAGAAGCGCATTTAGTCATTTTCGGAACCGCATGTTTTGATCCGAGCATAGTGATATCACCCGGTTGCGTCCGACCATCGTTCTGCCCTCATCAAAATACAAATCGAACTGGCTCGTGGCCCGATCTATTTCGCACCAAGTCGCTCCTACTAACGAATCCTGGCGCGCGTAACTGACTCGCTGTTATACCCTACAGCTATCTTGATAACGATTTTGCTTCCCAACCTGAGCAGCCGGTGATATACTCCGCGCCGCTCACAAGTTTGACTCGGCTGCCCTCGACGAGTTTTTCATTAAATTCCAATTTGCGCTCATGGTTGGAACTTCGGATGCGCTTTGAAATATCCAAAGGCGGCAGACCGAGTTCCGATGATCAGGTGCCTGAGCGTTCACTGATGAACCGGGAGGATGAGAAATGAAGGTGCGGACAAAAGTGATCTTAGTCACTACGGCGGCGTTGCTGCTAACGACAGTAATACTGCTTCCTGGAATTATTCAAGCCAAGCGATTCCAAGCGCTCAATGCAGGTAAGAATGTAGAGGCAACGGCTCTGTTTACAAGCAGCGTGCCTCAGAATCAAAACAGCAACGTCATCGTCGGCGCTTCGGTCAAAAATGACACCTCGAAGCCGCTGCGAGAGATGAAGCAGTTACCTATCAAGGCGAGGGCTGAGCACGAGGCCAACGAAAACCCGAAGATACCGAGTGCGGTCAACCACCTGGACAGCGCTGATCCGGTCGTTCAGTCGGCGAGTGCTGTAATGGCTTTCTCGGGCCTCAACATGCCCAGCCCTTCACTGAATTTTGACGGCATCGGATACCCGGGGGTAGCGTGTAACTGCGCTCCGCCCGACACGAATGGTGAGGTGGGCGCGACGCAGTACGTGCAGATGGTCAATGAAGGCTACCAGGTTTTTAACAAGACGACTGGCGCCTCGGTGCTGGGACCTTCATCGATCACGACACTCTGGAGTGGGTTTGGCGGCGTGTGCCAAAACAACGGCAGCGGCGACCCAGTGGTGCTGTATGATCAAATCGCCAACCGTTGGGTCATAACGCAGTTTGCGGGTACGTCAGTTCCCACGGACGAATGTATCGCGGTCTCAACCACAAGCGATGCTACCGGCAGCTACAATCGTTACGACTTTCATCTCGGCTCAAACTTCTTCGACTATCCCCACTTGAGCGTATGGCCTGACGCCTATTACATGAGCATGAACGTGTTCAATGCCGCCGGTACGGCGTTCCTTGGTCCGCAACCATTTGCGTTCGATCGTGCCAAGATGTTATCCGGGCTGCCGGCTACTTTCGTCAGCACTGGCCCCACTGGGGGAAGCAGTGAAGACGTCTATTTGCCGGCTGACTTAGACGGCTCAATTCAACCTCCGGCCGGGGCTCCGGCGACGTTCGTGGAATTCCCAGGCACCGGCACATACAAGGTATTTCACTTTCACGTCGACTTCGTGACGCCGGCGAACTCGTCGTTTACCTTATTTTCCAGTCCTGCTGCGGCCGGTTTTTCGACGCTGTGCGCGACCACCCGAAGTTGCGTGCCGCAAGCTGGGACCACCAACAGACTTGACGGTATTGGCGACCGTTTGATGTTCCGCCTGGCGTATCGCAACTTTGGTGATCATGAAGCAGTAGTCGGCAATTACACTGTCAGTTCTGGAGGCGTTGCCGGAATTCGTTGGTTCGAGTTGCGCAACGTAACCAATGGACCGGTGACGAAATTCCAAGAGAGTACTTACCAACCAGACACCTCCTGGCGTTGGATGGGCAGCGCAGCAATGGACCAACAGGGAAATTTGGCGCTCGGCTATAGCGCTTCGAGCTCAGCGATTAACCCGCAGATTCGGTATGCCGGCCGGCTCTTGACCGACCCGCTTAACATGCTGACGCAAGGTGAAACAACTCTCTTTGCCGGCGCGGGAAGCCAAACCGGCACGCTGAATCGCTGGGGAGACTACAGCGATCTGACCGTCGATCCGGTTGACGACTGTACCTTCTGGTACACGCAGGAATACATTCCTGCAAACGGCAGTAGTAACTGGCGCACGCGTATAGGAGCGTTTAAGTTTGCAGGATGTGGCGGGTCGCCACCTCCAACTCCGACGCCGACGCCGACGGCGACGCCGACACCAACGCCGACTCCAACGCCGCCGCCACCAACGCAATTACTGCTCAACCCTGGCTTTGAATCAGGGAATGTAAACTGGGTGACGACCGCCGGCGTGATCACTAACTCGAGCAGCCGTCCGGCTCGAACCGGATCATGGTACGCATGGCTCGACGGATACGGCACGACTCATACCGACTCGTGTTATCAGCAAATCACTATCCCGAGTACCGTGACTTCGGCGACGTTGAGTTTTTACGTGCGCATCGACACGGCCGAGACGACGACCACGACGGCGTTCGACAAGTTGCAGATCCAGATCCGTAACTCCTCCAACACGGTGCTGTCGACGCTGGCGACTTATTCGAACTTGAACAAGTCGACGTCGTACGTGCTCAAGACGTTCGACTTGACCGCTTTTAAGGGTCAGACGATCCGAGTCTATTTCCTTGGCACCGAGGACAGCTCGTTACAAACGTCGTTCGTGATAGACGATACGGCGGTTAACACGCAGTAAGTTGTTGCGTACTGCACCGGAACCGCCTGCTTTGGCAGGTCTGATCTAGAGTTTCCAGTTGTTAGGAAACGAAGATCAACCGCCTGCTACCGCAGGCGGTTTCGGACTTCACATCCGGAAGCGCATGTTCGATCCGAGGATAGTAATGTCACCGGGCCGCGTCCGGCCGTCGTTCTGCCTCATCAAATACAAATCGAGCGTGAAGTGCTTGTTGAAGACGTGGCTCGTTCCCACCCCGAACCTGTTGCGCACCCAATCGTGTTGACTCCAGTCATAGAAGACTTCGTCCGAGACAAAGCCGGTAAACTTTGCTTTACGAATCGTGAACGGGTGTTCAATCTGGCCACGGATGCGATAGCGCCAGGCATTTACCTGCGGCTCGCGCCAGCGCCGTTCGAACCAGTTGCGTTCAATCAAAGTGAATTTCTTAACCGGGTAACGAAACGTGGCGCCCAAAGTGAGCCGCTCTTCACGTTCCGGTTTTCCGTTTGGCGGTTTGGCTTCGCGATGAAAATAGAAGGGGTTGAAACTGACGTATTTGTTCACTTTGAATACCCAACCAAAGCCCCAGCGCCCATCTACCGCGCTTTGAAAGTTGCTGCGGATTCTCACCGTGCCTTGAATAACAAAATCGACTTTCTTGTCGAGCGGGATGGCCAGACTGGTGTCATTCCAAAACTGAACATCGTCTTTCGGCACAGGCTTTTTTGTCTGCGCCGACACGCCACCAGATGTGCCAAGCAACACCGAGAGGACGAACCACATGAAGTTGTCCCGATGAAACAGTTTCATCTCTGTCTCGCGAGGGTATAGTTCGCCAGCACGCTGAAGGAGGTAAGACCGACGGCCACACGATCACCGGCCTTAAACTTCGTGGCATTGGCTTCGGGTTTGGGCCGGGTCACCATGATTGGAACGCCGGTCATTCTTTCGGGGGTGTTAATAGTCACTTGATAAAGCGGGGCTTCATTTTCAGTTTGGCGACGGTGCGTAAGATCGAGCCGAACATTCAAACGCTCATAGGCACCGACGAAATTAACTTCTTCGATCACGCCATTCGCCAGCCGGCGACATCCTTCAGGTAAATTCGCGTCCTGACTGACGCAGACATCTTCGGGACGAAACACCAGCTTAACCGACTGGCCTTCACGAAACCGTCTCGTTTCTTTCGCGGCGGGCAAACGGGCGCTGCCAATTTCGACACTGCCCTCACTAACCACGCCCAGCAGAAGATTAGCAGCTCCCAAAAAAGTTGCAACGTATTCGGTAGCAGGTTGATTGTAAACTTCATCGGGTGTGCCGATCTGTTCCAGGTGTCCGTTGTTGAGAACGGCGATGCGATCGCCCAACTCCAGAGCTTCTTCCTGATCGTGAGTGATGAAAACAGCCGGGACCTTCACCTGTCTGAGCAGTGCGCGAATCTCACGCCGCAGCTTTACCCGCGTCTGCGCATCGAGCGCGCCGAAGGGTTCGTCGAACAGAAGGACCTGTGGCTTGTAGGCGAGCGTGCGCGCGATCGCCACGCGCTGTTGCTGGCCGCCGGAAAGCTGCCACGGATACTTCTTGCGATGCTCTTCCAACTGCACCAGCTTCAGCAGCCGGTTAACGGTCTCTTTTCTTTCCTTACGGGGGACGCGCCGAATCTTTAATCCAAAACCGATGTTCTTCTCAACCGTCATCCGGGGAAACAGCGCGTACGCCTGAAAGATTACGCCGACGCCACGCTCGCGCGCCGGCAGATCCGTTACATCTTTGCCATGAAGAATGACTCGTCCTTTGTCCGGCAGTTCCAGGCCGGCGATGATGCGCAGGATTGTCGTCTTGCCGCTGCCGGAAGCGCCGAGCAGAACCAGCGACTCGCCTTCAGCCACATCGAAAGTGATGTCTTCGAGTACGCGCGCCTTTTTGAAACGCTTGCTAATGCTAAGCACACTCGCCGCAACTCCGGTCCGCTGTTCGCGGTCCGGAGCCCAGGACACATGTAATTGACCACTGTCAGAAGCCAATGCCATTTTTGGAGTCATGTTTCCTGTGATTCCCATTCCAACCAGTCGCGCGCGAAAAAGAGTACGCTGAAGATAACAAAGGACAGCAAGGCCAGCACAATCGCGATGGCGTTCGCCGCTTCGATCTGTCCTTCATTGAACTTGGCAAAAATATAAAGCGGTGCTGTCTGCGTGCGCTCAGCCAGGTTGCCGGACACGAGAATTGTCGAGCCGAACTCGCCGACCGCGCGCGCGAAAGTTAAAAGCGCGCCCCCGACAATCGCGCCACGCAGGCTGGGCAGGGTCACGTACCAGAATGTTTGCCAGCGCGTCGCGCCGATTGTCGCCGACGCTTCTTCCATCGAACGGCTCATCGTATCGAACACGGGCTTAATCACGCCAAAGGCCAGCGGAAAGGTGACAAAGATGTTCGCCAGGATGATCGCGTAAGGCGTGAACATTAGTTGCACGCCCTGTGAATTCAGCAAGCGCCCGAGCGTGGCGTTCGGTCCCCAGAGCAGCAACAATGCGAACCCCGCGACGGCTGTAGGTATCGCCGTGGGCAGAGAGATCGTAACAATGACCGCGTTACGGCCCCAGAAGTCATAGCGTGAAAGAACGTAAGCCGCGAACAATCCAAAGATCACATTGAAGAGCGTGGCCCAAAAACTGGTGACCATCGAAAGCTTCAAAGCAAAAATTGCTTCGGGCGCGACCAGCGCCGACCAGAACGTGCCCAGGCCTTTGTTCGTTCCGTAAACAAAAATGGAGAGCAACGGCAGCAGTACCAGAGGCAGCATGATGCCGAGCATGACGCCGATGCTGATGGGTCGTGCGACGTCAAAACCACGCACGTGCCTGATGGCTCTAATCTTCATCGCTAAGAAAGTGTCAGAAGCCCGACCGTCAGGGAGGGCCTCTTTCGTTACTGGCCCTTCCTGACGGTCGGGCTGCTGACACTACTTTCTCTTTTGTACTTGATCGCGAAACACGCCTTCCATAACTTGCGGATAAGCTTTGTCCCAACCGCCAAAATAGTCCACCGTGAAGGGGTACTTAATGGTTGCGAGTTCCTTGTTTTCCTGATTCAGGGCCTCGCTGGTGCTGGAGCGGAAATGGAATCGCACAAACGCGCGCTGCACCTCTTCGCTCCAAAGATACTGCATGAAGGCGTCGACCACGGGTTTGTCAGCGGCCGAAACATTTCGGTCGACAACGACAGCCGGGTGCTCGCTGAAAATTGTAGCCTCCGGAATGATAATTTCCGCATCGGCCTTGGCGTTCGACTGCTTCATAAGTAAAGCGTCGAGTTCATAGGTAATCAAAGCGTCACCGTATCCGCTTTCGAATTGAGTGCGCGCTTCGCGTGCCGAGCCCGGCGTCGAGATCACGTTGTGCCAGACAGCCTGGAGCATTTGCAGGGCGGCTGTGCGATCGGCTTCGCCGGATTTGTTTTCCGACTTCACGAGCTCTGAACCATAGATAGCCAGAATAGACCACTGCGCGCCGCCGGAACTTACGGGATCGGGGTGAATTAGCTTGACGCCCGGCTTGGCCAGGTCTGAAAAGTCATGGATGCCTTTCGGATTTCCCTTGCGTACGAGAATCACGAAAGGAGTCTTATTGACGATCCCCTTCTGTGGCAACTGGCGCCAGTCAGATGTTACGAATCCAGCGTCTTTGAGGCGCTGCGCGTCGCGCTCGATCGAGAGAATCGCCACCTGCGCTTTCACGCCTTGGAGAATCTGATTGGTCACCGTTTCTGATCCGGCGAACGACGAAGTAAAGCGTACATCGAAGCCATGCTCCCGTTTCACCTTTGCGGCAAAGGCCGGATAGATGGCTTTCTCGAGCGCCTCTTTCATGATCGAAAAGCCATAAACGGTAATATTCACGCCGCCCTTGTCGGACGCAGGTTTAGGCAGGCAGGCGTTTACCGCCAACAAGGAAAGAAGAGTAAATCCCAGAATCAAGGTCCGGGTTTTTTTCAGCCACATATGCTCACTCTGCATTCGCAGACAGTTTCGCCCTGGGGGCACCGGGGAGTGGATTCCTCAAAGACTTAGGTCCGCTTCAGGAACGCGGACACTCAAACTCCTATTCATGACCTTGCTTGATTTACAGTGGTCACAACTTTAGGATGACTCACTAGCGATCTGCAAGAGCTTTTGGCAGGTTTTCAGATTACGGAGGCCAATTTTGTTCGGAAGATGGATGCGCGCCCGCGAGGTCGCGTACACAAAGCGGGACAACAATCGTCTGGTGCGACCGTTTGCATGGGGCACGGAGTTTGTGCGTGATCACGCGAACGGCGTCGACCCGCGCGCGTTTTTTCGCGAGCACACTGCGCAGGTCATGTCCCGGAGCGACGAGTTTTACGCTTTGCCGGAGATTAGCGATTGGCAGTTGACGGGCGATCAGTTGACCTGGACCAGCGTAGTCAAGACTCCTGCGGCGGAAAACAATATTGCGCGCGCGCGTCTGTTTCCGGCTCGCCGTGAACGCAAACGAAAACCACGCGCCGCGGTTGTAGTCCTGCCGCAATGGAACGCTCAACCCGACAGCCACGTCGAAGCTTGTCGCATCTTCAACGGTCTCGGAATGACCGCCTTGCGACTGACGCTGCCTTATCACGAAGAGCGCCGGCCGCCGGAGCTGGAGCGCGCCGATCATCTCGTTGGCTCCAACATCGGCCGCACGATCCAGTCGATGCGCCAGGCAGTTTTGGATACGCGCGCCGCGGTGCGCTGGCTGAAGGAGCAGGGATTTGAACGGGTCGGAATCCTCGGCACCAGCATCGGTTCGTGCATCGGTTTTCTCACCTTCGCGCACGAGGCGGCGATCGATGTCGGTGTTTTCAATCACGTGTCGGGCTATGTTGCTGACGTGGTTTGGCAGGGAATCTCGACGCAGCACGTGCGCGCCGGGATCGAAACTGATCTGACTGTAGATGAGCTGCGCGAGTTCTGGACGCCGATTAGTCCGGTGCCTTTCATTCCGCGTTTGGGCGAGATGAAGCAGCGTCCGATGCGTTTCATCGCGGCGCGCTACGATCTGACTTTTCCAATCGAGCTGACGCATCAGGTAATCGACGAAGTAAGAGCGCAGGGAATCGATCTCGATCTGGTTTGGTTGCCATGCGGCCACTACACCACGGCCGAGATGCCCTGGAAGGCGATCGACGCCTGGAAGATCGCGACGTTCTTCCGGAAGCATTTGTAAACAGCGATCTCGTTTAGAGGCCGGACTTGTCCGGCTGTTCAAGATTTTGGCGGACAAGTCCGCCATCCAGACTGAATTTCGAAGAAGGCGGGCAGTAGCCCGCCTCTAAACGTTTCATGAAGATAAATTGCACTCGACTTCTCGATGAGCTCGAGCATCTGAAGCGAGGCTTCGGCGGCTCGCCAAGGCCGCTCGAGCAGAAACTGCGTGCGCTGAGTCAATGCAAGTTCGACCATGCTGCCTCCCTAATCCGCTTCCACGAAGCCTTATTATTTTTCCGTGCCTATCCGCCCAGTGCCGAAATCCTGAAAGAAGTAGAAGCGATCCTGAAAACGTTCGGACAGCGCGTGGCTCAACTTCGCGATGCGGACGCTGATCTCTCGCCGCTCGACGATCCGGAGGTTTCAGGAATTACCGCGACAAGTGTGACCAGCAACTTCAGCTACGCGATTATTTGCTGGCTGGCCGTGCAATATCCGGCGCAGCTTTCGATTGACTGGGATTGGTTTGAGGAGGAGGAACGATTCGGCGCGACCATGCCGCGTTTTCTGCCATTGCTCGAGGAAGAAGCGATGGTCGAAGCACATGTGCCTTATCAGGACTATTTGCGCTCCGCGAAAGGCCGCGCGAATGAAGTCGTCTGGCTGGTTGAGCGATTCAAGTCGCTAAGAATTTCAGAGAAGGAAAAGGCCGAGGCGTATGACGCGCTCAAAATTCATGTGCGCTGGCAGTTCGGCGTGCGCGCATCGCGCACCGCAATGAAGCTCGGCACGCGCAAGGTCTTCTTTCACGATCGTCCGTTGATTGCGCGTCGTGAAGTTTTGCTGGTTGACGAACTGAACTCACCGCGTATTCCCGTTGAGAAGATATCTCCCGCGCTGGGTGAAAAGATTCTGGAACTGGCCCGCGAGACTTCGGCTGTAAGGTATCGCGAGCTGCATGGTTTCACCTACGGCGACACGCGGCGCGTGCTCAGAGCCGACCTGGGGCGAGGTAATGAAGCTTTTGTCTTCGGCGTGCCGCCCAGGAACCGGCTCCCTTTGCGGGCTTATCACGCCGCTATGATTTTCAAGAACGGCGTGCCGGTTGGTTACTTTGAAGGCTTGTCCATTTTCGAACGCATGGAAAGCGGATTCAATCTCTACTACACGTTTCGCGAAGGCGAGACAGCCTGGCTCTACGCGCGTGTCTTGCGTTTGCTGCGCCAGCTTCTTGGCGTCACTGTCTTCTCGATCGATCCTTATCAGGTCGGAAATGAGAACGAAGAAGGGATCGAGTCAGGCGCGTTCTGGTTTTATCGCAAGCTGGGTTTCCGTCCCGTCCGGCCGGACTTAATGAAATTGGCGCTATCCGAAGAACACAGGATCGCGGCTGATCCACGGCGGCGCACTTCCGCGCGGACGTTGCGCAAACTCGCTTCGGGTCACATGTTGTTCGAAATACCGTCGGGGAAAGGCGGATGGGACAAGTTTCAAGTTCGCAACATTGGCCTGGCTATTCAAAAGCGGATGGCTCACGAGTTCCACGGCGACGCGCAAAAGATCCGCGTGCACTCAGAAAATTTAGTCGAGCGTAGTCTCGGCTTGCGCCCGCGTGACTGGTCCGAAGACGAACGCTCGGCGCTAAAAATTTTCGCGCCCCTCCTGGCAATGATGCCGATAGAGAGTTGGGAAACTGCGGACAGGCAACTTGCCGCTCGAATCATCCGGGCGAAAGGGAGCGGCGACGAAGCGCTCTATCTCAAGCTAATGCAAAAGCATTCGCGGCTGCGTGCAGAAGTTATTCGGCTGGGATCTTGATAGAGCGGTGGCACAGACTTCAGTCTGTGACAGTACAAATCACAGACTAAAGTCTGTGCCACGTAGACTATATCGGTGCGACATCGAGCGCGCGCACAAAATCACGATACAGTTCGTTGTAATGGCGAAGTGAAACCTCAAGCGCTTCCGGCAGCTGCTCGACATCCGAAGGATTGATGACGAGATTGACGTTGTGCAGGAACGCCGCGTGCAAGTCCATCGTGCGCACGCCCGAAGTCAAATAAACAAAGAATAGCCGGCGACGTTCGGACGGCCGCATCAGGCGGACTTCCCGCGTGATGAACGCCACGCCCTGCTCAAGCGGATCAAAGTTCGCATCGAGAATGACAATGTCCATACGCTCTTCGCGCATGCGTCCCAGGCCCTGGGCCATGTTGTCCGCGACGAATACGTCGTAATCAGACGCCGCGAGCGGGCTGGCGATGACTTCACGATAGGCCGGACTGGCACAAACCAAAACTTTGCGGCGATCCCAGGCCGGACGGCTGCGGCCGCGTCCGGCGGATAGTACACCGTCAGACTGACGCATCGCTTCGGCCAGAAGTTTCGCGAGGTCGTTTAGTCCCGGCAGCGCGCCGCCCTGCCGCGCAGAAGTACCTTCCGACTCGTCCCAGGTGGCGGTGAAACGTGGCGCTGTAACCGGCCGTTCAAACGGACTGCGGCTTAGAACGGAATCTTCGGCTGCGGAAATGTCGCCTTCAGCGGCAGCCGCAGGTTGAACGCTAACGCTGGTTTGACACTTGGGACAGCGAACAGTAAATGGACGCGTGGGGGTTTTGGCTTCGTCCAATTGCAGGCGCGTTTCACATTTGGTGCAGATGACAACCATGAGTTTGGCTTCCAGTAACGGTGGATCGATTTTGATTTACTCGTTCAGGCTGAACGCAAAGGGCTGCCGCGATGATTCGCCGGGAGGGACGTTACCCGACTGGCTGCGAATGAAATCTTCTCCTGACGTCAGGCCCTTCAGCGAAAGCAGCAGGTTGTTCTGATTCGTCGCAAAGCTGACACCATCTTCCTTGGTCATAACACCGCGTTCGATCAGGTCCTTGATGACACTATCAAAGTCCTGCATGCCCTCGAGCCTACCGTCACGCATCGCGTCGAGCAGCGACTTACCTTCGGCTTCGCCGTTCTCGATGTACTCGCGCGTGCGCGGCGTGGATCTCAAAATTTCGACGGCAGCAACACGGCCCCGGAAATCAGCGCGTGGAATCAGACGCTGCGAAAGAATGTAACGAAAAGTTTGCGCCAGGCGAGTGCGAATCACCGGCTCTTCATTTTTCGGATAGAGACCGATGATGCGATCAATCGTCTTTGAAGCGTCGATGGTGTGCAGGGTCGAAAGCACGAGGTGGCCTGTCTCGGCGGCTTCGAGCGCAATCTCAGTGGTTTCATAGTCGCGCATTTCGCCGATCAGAATTACCTTGGGCGCCTGGCGCAGCGCGGCGCGCAGGGCGGAAGGAAAGTCCTTCGTGTCGTGGCCGACTTCGCGCTGATTTATAGTTGAGTTCTTGTGGGTGTGCAGATACTCGATCGGATCTTCGATCGCCACCACGTGATAGTGTTTCGTCTCGTTGATGATATCGATGACTGCCGCGAGCGTCGAGCTTTTTCCGGATCCAGTCGGACCAGTAATCAGCACCAGGCCGTTTTTCAATTCGGCAATCTCACTCAGTTGCGAAGGCAATCCCAGAGTAGCCAGAGTCGGAATGTCGGTCGGGATAACGCGCATCACGATCGAGTACACGCCACGCTGCTGAAAGATGTTGCAGCGAAAACGGGCGCGCGAAGGCAGCGAGTAGCTAAGGTCGGCGGTGCCCGTTTGCACCAGCCGCTCGGCTGCCTCGGAATTTTCCTCGAGCAGCGTCATGGCGATGATTTCGGTTTGATAAGGAGTCAGCTTTTGCAGGCCCAGCGGCTGGACCGGCGTCAGCTTTCCGTTGATCTCAACCTGGGGCAGTTGACCAACAGAAAAGTTGAGGTCACTGATCTTGTCAGAGACCATTAGCATCCGTTCGATAACAGGTGGCAGATCGAAGAAGCTCATGCCAGGCGGCGCTCCCATTCTAGTTCGAGAAGACTCGAGTTTTCTGTTCGACGTGAGGGTCCGTAGAGACCTGCCGCACAATTCGCGGCGAATTCATTCTCGCCGATGACAGTCATAAACGCAAGCAAAAAATGTTCAACTCAGGCTTGCGCTGTTGGGCAGCACTGAGGTGAACATCAGGATTTTGCTCATATTTTCTGCGATCTTCCTTGAATCAGCTACCAACTCAGCTATTAGTGCGACCGTGTCGGCGCCGGATCTTAGTGCCTCAACCGCGTTCTTAAGCGTAATTCCCCCGATGGCCACGAGAGGCAGAGACCCCTTGATCATGCCAAGTTCCCGGAGTGCCTCGAGCCCGGTGATTGGATCAGGGTTCTGTTTGGTCGAGGTCTGAAAGATTGGACCAAACGCCAGATAATCCACCGGCAAATCAAACGCCCGCCGGGCTTGTTCGATATTGTGTGTCGAGAACCCAATGATGGCGTCTTTGCCGAGCAAGCGCCGCGCGGCAGCGACGGGCATGTCCGTCTGACCCAGGTGGACGCCGTCGGCTTTTAGGGCGAGCGCGATATCAACCCGATCATTAATGATCAGTCGTGCCTGGTGATCGCGCGCGAATTCCAATGCAGCGAGGGCGTCGCGATAGAACTCGCGCGGCGCTGCTTGCTTATCGCGGAGTTGAATCAGCGTAGCGCCACCTTCGATCAATCGCGCCACCTGTTCGGCCTGCGACAGTCCGGAGAGTTGCGTGTCGGTAATCGGATATACTTTTGGAAGATCGATGCTCACTCGGATTGCGCTATGATTGATCACAATGAGCGATAAGCAAAATCCCGGATTAAAGAAGGATGATTCGACGCCGGTGGACCGCAAACCGTCCAGCGACCAGAACGGGTCGTTACCCAAGAGCTACTACTACGACGATGCTACTGGATATGAAATCTACAAAGACGAAGGCGACGATGAAGACGAGGAAGAGAGCAGCTAATAATGAGATCAGTACCGGTAACGTAGCGACCGGGTCTTGTCCTGGCGATCTCGGGTGATATTTGAGCAGCCCGGTCGCTACGCTACCGGTACTGATCTCATACCACCTGCAAAAAATTCAGGACCAGTGGAACTGTCTCTTCCGGTTTCTCTTCCTGCGGCACGTGCCCACACGCATCGATCCATTCCAACTTCGACCCGGAGATTGCCTGGTGCAAAAGATCTGCGGCCTCGGGCGAAATGATTTTGTCCTGCCGGCCCCAGATAATAAGTGTCGGCACGTTTATGTCTTTGTACCTGGCGGTGAGTTCGTCGATGTTGGCCGGAATGATCCGCTTTCCGGTTTCCAACAAAGCGTGTTTTCCGCCGGGCGCGGCGAGTGGCGCCGCATAAGCTGCGATTTGCTCTTTTGTGATCTTGTTAGGGTCGTAGTAGGCCATTTTGAGAATCGTCCTGGCCATGAACTTCGCGGGGGTCAGATAGACGATGGCTGCGCCCAGAATTGGGATCCCGATGAGTTTCACATAACCCGGAATGAACTGCTTATAAGCTCCGGGATCGATCAGGATGAGCGCGCGCAAACGGCCGGGCGCGTGGTCCATCAGCATGAGCGAGAGCAGCAGGGACAGCGATCCGCCGAAAGAGTTTCCCACCAGGGTCAGGTTTTTCAAATCATGATCCAGGATGAACTTGTAAATCAGATCGGCGTGGTCCCTGGGTGAGTAGTGAGAGTCATGCGGTTTAGGCGAGTTACCCGAACCCTTCAAGTCGATCAGGATTAGCTGGTAGTGCGCGGAGACTGGGTTGACAAAGTTGCGCCATGAAAACAAGCTGGCGCCAAATCCGTGGATGCAAAGAACAGGATTGCCTGTGCCGTAAATCTTGTGATGCAGTTCCAAAGGAGACACCGGGGTCGAGTCGCTCATTAAAGGCTCCTTAGCGAGACTCTTTGCAGACTGGCGACAGCGTATATGATTGTGGGAATAGTAACAAGATTTTCGAATGCGGGATTCAGCAAGGCCCAGCCTTTCGATTGACGAGACGTGCTTAAGACTTACCCGGTACATCCGTTAAGAAGGCATCTTCGTGGCCACCGATCTTAGTGACTTTCTTTTAGAAAGCAGGTAAGCTCGCGCTGTTCCCGTCATTCTCCCCTTGAGGATCGATCGATGTATGGAAGAGCATTTCTCGCGGCGCTCTTGCCGGTTTCGCTGCTGCTCTCCGTGAGCGGTCAGCAACCATCGCCAACACCACGGCCATCGTCACCGACGCAACAAAGTTCGCCGAAAGACGAAGACCAGGACGTTGTGCGAATCACTACAAACCTGGTGCAGGTAGATGCTGTCGTTACCAGGGACGGCAAGCAAGTCACGGATCTGAGCCCGGAAGACTTCGACCTATTCGAGGACGGGCGGCCACAAAAGATTACACACTTTGCCTATGTCTCGAACGTCCCATCAGTCCCTTCCAGCCTGGCCGTGGCTTCAGCGGCCAAAGATAAAACCGTGCCGCCAGTCCTTCCCGTCATAGCGCGTCCCCATGACGTTAGACGTACGATCGCTTTGGTCATTGATGACCTGGGGATGTCATTCCAAAGCATCGCCGACGTGCGGCGGCAAGCGCGCAAGTTCATTGACGAAAAACTCCAACCGAACGATCTGGTCGCGATTATTCGCACCGGCGGAGAAGTAGGGGCGCTGCAACAGTTCACTACCGACAAGCAAATGCTTTACGCCGCCCTCGCGCATCTGCGCTGGAATCCGTGCAGCCGCGCCGGACTTCATGTTTTTGCGCCCGCAGGATCGGAAAGCACACCTGTTGATGCGCCATGTGGAGGCCAAAGAAATATCTCCGGCACTTTGCGCATTCTGAGATTCATCGTGCAAGGCATGCATGACATGCCCGGGCGCAAATCCCTGGTTCTGTTTTCTGATCAGCTTCCGATTGAGACGCAAGAGCCAGGCACAACCAACTCGCAGCAACAGAGCCAGGGCAACAGCGCCCCAATCGACACTGGTGATGCCGATTTCGGCAATAACACGCTGAGCTATTTGGCGCAGCTTCAAAAAGTTGCGGAACTGGCTATTAGGGCTTCAGTGGTGATCTATGCTGTCGACACGCGAGGTCTCCAATACACCGGAGTGACCGCGGCCGATCGAATCTCTTCGAGCGCGGGCGCCCGCGGCATAACGAATCAAGTAAACTCGATCATGAGCAGCCGTTCCATGGCCTTGATAGCGGGTCGCGAGGGTTCTGACTTGATCGCCAGACAAACCGGGGGCTTTCTGGTTCGTAACTCGAATGACTTTGGCCTGGAGCGAATCGCCGACGATCAAAAAGGTTACTACCTCCTCGGTTATCGCCCGGCCGAGGAAACCTTCAATCGACAATTTCATCACATCAAAGTGAGCGTCAAGCCACGCGGGTTCACGGTGCGCACGCGCGCAGGGTTTTATGGAGTCAGCGAGGAAGACGCGCGTCCGAAAGAGCTAACGGCCGGCGATCAACTCAAGCAGGCGCTGATGTCTCCATTCGGAGCAAACGACATCTCGTTGCGTCTGACGACCGTGTTTACGAATTTTGCCGAAGCTGGCTCACTCCTGCGCTCGCTCCTTTATATCAAGGCTCAGGATCTGGCTTTTGTCGATGAGCCTGACGGCGGGCACAAAGCAACGTTTGACCTGGCCATCATTCTTTTCGGCGACAATGGGCGAATCCTCGATCAGCAGAGCCGACTGGTAACTGTTCGTCTTCATGATGAGGTCTACCAGGACGCAGTGCGGAAAGGCATCATCTACACTCTGGACACGCCATTGAAACAGACCGGAGCATTTCAATTCCGGATCGCGCTGCGAGATCAGAATTCCTCGCGCATTGGCAGCGCCGGACAATTCGTGCAGATACCAAATCTCCCGGACGGCAGGCTCGCGCTTTCAGGTCTGGTGCTGCTCAAAGATCAGGATAAGCCGGGCCCGCCTTCACCCAACGCTGCCTCGCCCACCACTCCTCAGCAGAAAGCCCGGGACGACGACCTCAGCTCAGGTCCAGCCCTGAGACAATTTCGCCAGGGATCGAGAATCCTGTTTGCCTATTCGATTTATAATGCGGAGCTGGACCAGGCCACGCGTCTCCCGCGGTTGACTGCGCAAACGCGCGTCTTTCGCGACGGCAAACCGATTTTCACCGGCGACCCGATCCCAATCAGTATCGCCGCGCAGTCGGATCTCAAGCGCATTCCAAACATTGCGCGCCTGCAACTTGGACCGGAATTTCCGCCCGGCGACTATGTTTTGCAAGTCATAGTAACCGACTCTTTGGCTAAAGAAAAACAGCGGATCGCTTTGCAGTGGATCGATTTCGAAGTGAAGTAAAGATAGACGCTTACACGTTGTTCAGGATCGACGTTGCGTTTCCTGAAAAGATTCTTCTCTTTTCATCCTCGGGAATATCCAACCCTTCAATTGACGAAACAGCGCGCTCGATCGAGCCCAGCAGGTGCGGATAGTCGCTGCCTAAGACCATTCGATCAGCGCCGATCATCTCGCGCACCATCTTCAGCATGTGCGAATTGAAATTTACCGTGTCGTAGTAGAGCCGTTTCAGATACGTGCTTGGCAGTTCGTCGATCTTCGCGCGGCATTCCGGAAAGTCTCGCCAGCCATTATCCATGCGCTCCATCAGGTAAGGCACAGCGCCGCCCAGATGGCCGACGATCCAGCGGATGTCGGGAAACTCGCGCAGCATGCCGTCAAAGCACATCCGCGCCACGGCCAGGGTCGTGTCGAACATGAAACCGACTATGGGGCCGAGGACGTATTCGCGAAAAGGTTCCGTGTTTGCGGGCAGCATCGGGTGCAGCAGGATGCAGAGCTTCAGCCGATTGGCTTCAGCAAAGAACGCTCGATACTCGGGCGAGGTCAGCGGTTTGCCGCCGATGTTGCTTAGCAAGATCACGCCACTCAATTTCAATTCATCAATCGCTCGATGCAATTCATCGAGGGCCGCGTCCGGCGCATCCATCGGGATTGAAGCGAAACCTTTGAATCGGGTGGGATGAGGCGCAATCAATTCAGCGTAAGCGTCGTTTGCCAGGCGCGCGATTTCCGGTTGGTGTTCGGCGTCCGTAAAGAAAACGTTGGGCGTGGAAAGCGAGACTACTTCCACGTCGATGCCGACGCGATCCATGTCCTCCAGACGCCGCGCGACATCAGTCATCGGCGGCGTCACGCCAAAGAAGCGCGCGCCGCGATACGTAATGATCGTTTGACCCGAAGGGCTTTTGTCGAAAGAGAACTCAGACGGCAGGTCGCGGATCTTTTCGAAATAGGCCGGAGGATAGTAGTGAGTGTGCAGATCGAATTTGCGTGTCGGCATGGGTTGTGATGCGCCGTAGGCTTGAATTCAACTCAAGCGCGGCGCGCGGTCTCTCCTGATTCTTGACTGAATGATCAGAGCAAGAATTATGTAGTCATCGGCAGAGTCAGGCAAGGGGGTGATAAGGATATTTGGCGCAATGAAGTCAGGCCCACCGCGTGAGCGGGTGGATCAGCCTCTCAAGACTAACTTCTTCGAGGGTTCCACCCGCTGATGCAGGTGGTACTGACGTCACTGTGCTACCGATGAGTTTACATCTCATAATTTCCGAATTACGATGAGGCATTGTTCAATAAGACCAAAAGAGAGAGTTATGAAACTGATGTACACATTTGGACGAGTTGCTTTAATTACCATGGCCGTCATGCTGCTTGGTTTTCCAGCAGCGGCGCAAGAGAAAAAGATCACTGCGAAACAGGTTCCGGCCGCGGTCACCGCTGCTTTCAAGACTGCCTATCCGAACGCAACCATTCGCGGGTACGCACAGGAAAAAGAGAACGGCAAACTTTTTTATGAAATAGAGAGTGTTGAAGGAACTACCCACCGTGACGTTTTGTACAATGCCGACGGCACGGTCGCCGAGATCGAAGAGAGCATTGCCGCGACCGACTTACCCGCGGCCGCCCAGGAAGCATTTCGTGAGAAATTTCCGAAGGCGGTAATTTCGCTGGCCGAAAAAACCACTGCCGGTGACAAGGTGACTTATGAAGTCGCGGCCAGGCAAGGACGGAAGCGCATCAGCATGGAGTTCGATACGGTGGGCAAAGTGCTGCACAGCAAAATCAGATAGTCACCCGGCGCAGGCGTCACTCGATTCGCAGATACTGAAGACCGCCCACCGGCGGGCCATTGACTTTCCCGCTCAATGTGACGCGCGCGATCTCGATGTCGGCGCTGAGCCGCAACTCAGGGCGTTCCATTTGATCGGCCGACGCCCGCGCGCGATCGAAATCTGTTCGGGCCAAGAGGCCAAGAGTCAGGATCAGATTGTTAACCAGATTGCCCAGCGTGTTGGCGCCCGGCGAAATCCATTCCCCCTCTTTAAAGTAACGAAAATCGAATCCGTCCAGCACCACGGCGGCCGCAATCAGTTCATTGGTTCTTACGATCAATGGTTGGATGATCGCAAAACTCTGATCCTGATCCAGTGAAGCATAGCTCTGCGCCAGTTGTAACTGTGACATCAACTGGCCTGGCCCTGCCGGCGCAGCATCCGTCGCGGTCCTTGCTTCATTGAGCAGCTCCAAAGCGCCTTTCTTATCGCCCTTACCTGCGCGCGCGGCCGCCAGCCGCAACAGAATTTGCACCCGTCGCTCAATCGCTTTTACTCGACCGAGGATCTGGCGCACCTCGGCTGTCTTCTCCTCATTGATCGCGGCCTCGATCGACTGATTCTCGATCTGGGCCAACATCTGTCGCTGCTGTAGGGGATCAGAGATAAAGTCCATGGCGATTTGTCGCGCGCGGTTGGCATCGCCGCTGGAAAGAGCTTTCCAGACGGCTTGTTGATAAACCTGATTCTGAAGCTCGCCTGAATACCTGGGCGCCAGCGCCAGAACGTCGTCGACCGTCCCATTCTGCGAAATCCTGTTCAGCTCCTGGTACATCCGCGTGCTGGGATCGAAGGTGCGTTCCACACCCTGCGACCATTGCCGCAGCGAAGCGGCGCGAGACGGAGAGTACTTTTCGATCAGTGGCATCAGCGCAGGCATTTGCGAATAGATATTCTGGGCCACGCTGATGCTGGTTTGGTCGGTAGCTGTATTTGCCACGGCTGAACTAACCAGAGTGCCGATCAAATCACGATAGACTTCCTCATTCGCCTGCGGCGGCTGAAAGTAGAGCAGGCTCCAGGCCACATTGGCGGGTTCGTAATTTCGCTCCAGGTCGGTGCGCTTGAGCAGCTCGACCATCTCTTTGTAGAGAGTCTGGGCGGCCTTGGGATCTTTTGCCTGCAACTGATTCAGCAGACTTATCAGACCATAGGAAACGCCTCGCGAGAGCGTGGCCCGCGCGATCTCCAGACTACGCGCCGGATTCTGCCGGGCGATCGTCCCCGCCAGTTGCAGCTCGAGGTTGGTCTCCATCTCTGCATACCACCTTGTGCGGGGGTCCCGTGAAAAGCCGATGTGTGTCGCGCGGACAAAAGCGACGGCCGCCTCGGGATCGTGTGCGGCCAGGCGATTGGTCATTTCGGCTCGCTGCTGGTTAAGCCATGAGAGTTGTGGATAGACATCCTGTTCGCCAAAGTCTATCTCGGCGATCATGTTGACCAGATCGTCTGACGCGGTTTTGAAAAGGGCGCGAGCGCGTTTTTCGTCGCGCTTCCATAGCAGATCCGCAATCACGCATTCGGATCGTATGCGATTCAACGGCGAGTGCAGGCTGGCGACTTGCTCCGAGATAGTTTCGAGCAAATCAACAGCTTTCTTTTCGACCGCCGGCGCGGGCTTCTCATCTCTCGGAGGTTCCACGATTAGTTGCGCGAGCGCAGAGGGGGAAAGGACCAGCAGGAGAAGCGACAGAATAACCACACCAGACCGTCGAGACATGGCGACTTCCTTTCTTGCGGGGGAGGCTTAATTCATCATTGGAACGGACCCGCGACGGTAGTCTTGCGGCACGGGCTGCCAAAACTGTTTTGAGTCCGTTTCAGGATGCTTCGAAACCGGCTCATTCTAAATCAAACTTGTGAAGTTTGAAGCGGGAAATCAGGTCTGAGTTGGCTTACTCCGACGCTGAGCGATACGCATACTTTCTCCCTCTCCCTTTGGAGAGGGTTGGGTGAGGGCCTGCGACCGAGAACCTCCTTGATTCAACATCGTCCTGGGTAAACACGACCACGATCGAGAGGAGTACTTCACAAGCCCCGCACCCGCATCCCTGCCCCTCACCCATGTCTCCGGTCTATACGACCCAAAAGGGAGAGGGGAGAAAACCCTGCACCAGCTTTGACTCTCGCCCGGCAAATAATAGACTAGAGGCGTGCAGGATATTCAAACCATTCTCGACCAGACGCTCGCCGGACAGCGCATGACTGCCGCAGAATGCACGGTGCTGCTCGAATCTTTTGACATCGCGCGCATCGGCGCGGCCGCTGATGAGATTCGCCGGCGGCGCCACCCGGATAACATCGTCACCTACATCATCGATCGCAATATCAACTATACGAACGTCTGCAACGTTGTGTGTACGTTCTGCGCGTTCTATCGGCGGCCCGGCGCACCCGATACTTACGTGCGCACCATCGACGAGATTTGCGCGAAGATTGACGAGACGATTGCACTCGGCGGCACGGGCGTGCTGATGCAGGGCGGACTGCACCCGGACTTTGGCGTCGAATGGTACGAGGATCTGCTGCGCACGCTGAGCGCGAAGTACCCGGGCTTTCAATTGCACTGCTTCTCGCCGCCAGAGATTCACAATCTTCATCTAATCTCCGGACTCGATTACGAAACGATCATGGGCCGGTTGAAAGAAGCGGGGCTTTACAGTCTGCCGGGCGGAGGCGCCGAGATTCTTGATGACGAAGTGCGCAAGAAGGTCGCGACGAAATGCACCACCGACGAATGGCTCGCAGTGATGCGCGCCGTCCACAAGGTCGGTTTACGATCATCAGCCACGATGATGTTCGGCATCGGCGACCGCATCGAACACCGAGTGCGTCACCTGCAACGCATACGCGACTTGCAGGATGAAACCGGCGGCTTTACCGCCTTCATCCCCTGGACCTTCCAACGCGAGAACACAGCGCTCGGCCGCAGGATCAAGGACGAACCCACCGGCATCGACTATTTGAAAATGCTGGCCGTGTCCGTTTTGTTCCTCGACAACATCGCGAACTTCCAATCGTCCTGGTTGACGCAAGGGTTGCGTCTGGGCCAGGTCGCGCTGCGCTTTGGCGCGAACGACATGGGCTCGATCATGATTGAAGAGAACGTTGTCTCAGCAGCCGGCGCGAAGAATGAGGCTGATGAAAAGATGCTGCGGTATTTGATCAGCGAGGCCGGGTTTGTTCCTCAGCAGCGGGATATTCTTTATCGGTATGTCAATCGCCAGCCACCATCCGGCAAGGATGATTCGAAAACAACGAGTCTGGCTGAAGCGACTTTGGCAGCGACCAGTTGAGCCATGCTTTTGCCCACACAGTCGATCCCACCATGGCGAACAAAAGGCAAAAAGAAAAATCAGAACAACAACCCGAAGCGGCTGTGTTGAAGCAGCCGCCGGGCGTTAAGCTCATCCGCACGCTGCGCGGGCATACAGACACGATCGGGCGCATCGCGTGGTCGCCGGACGGTCGAATGTTGGCGTCGCCGTCATGGGATGAGACGATCGGGCTTTGGGATACCGAGACGGGAGAGTGCCTGCGGACACTGGAAGGGCACTCGGGAAGAGTCTATTGCGTCGCTTTTGCTCCCGCAAGCCGCACCCTCGTCAGTGGGAGCGCAGACAGCACAATCAAGCTCTGGGAGGCAGATAGCGGCAAGTTGCTCCGCACCTTTAAGGGCCATCAGGGTCTAGTCTTGAGCGTGGCGTTTGACCCGACGGGGAAGACCTTGGCCAGCGGGAGCACTAACGGAGAGGTCAAGGTATGGGATGTGGCAAGCAGCAAACTCCAAAGGACGCTCGGATTGCACACGCAGGTTGTCAATAGCGTGGCCTTTGATTCGCAGGGCCGCACGTTAGTCAGCGGGAGTAATGACAATGCCGTCATGCTTTGGGACGCTGCAAGCGGCGAACTCCTCCGCGCGTTCATAGGGCACAGGAGGGCGGCGAATAGCGTGGTCTTTGATCCGCAGGACGATCGCATATTGGCCAGCGGGAGCGATGACCGCACCGTGAAGGTTTGGAACGCAGCCACTGGCAAACTCCTCCGCACGCTCGAAGGGCACACTCGGCCAATAGTCACCGTGGGCTTTTCTCCTGACGGTCGGTTGCTTGCTACAAAAGGCGCTGACTCCGTGCTTCTGTGGCGCCGCGATACATGGGATTCGGTCGTCCTTATCACCGAGCCGGCAAATGATCAGTGGCCGGCGGGCATCGTGTTTCATCCTCACTTGAAGCTACTGGCCGCGGTCGGCTCGGAAGCTGAGACGAATTATCATAACTTAGATACGCTCATTCGCATCTGGGAACTTGACCCCGCGGTGCTTCTAGGGCAAACGCCGACCATCCAAACCAGCCACTATGTCAACGCGAAGGTCGTATTGTTGGGCGATACGAGCGTAGGCAAGTCGGGCCTCAGTCTGGTGCTCAACGGTAAGCGATATAAGAAAACCGATTCCACTCCGGGGCGTAAGGTATGGACGTTCAGTTCGCAAGAAGTCATGCTGGATAAGAATCTTAAACAGACCCGCGAGGCACTGCTGTGGGACTTGGCTGGACAGCCGGGCTACCGCGTGATCCATCAGTTGCACCTGAACGAGGTAGCGGTGGCGCTGGTGGTGTTCGACGCTCGCAGCGAGACCGATCCGCTCGCGGGTGTCCGTCACTGGGAACGTGCGCTCCGCCTTGCGCAACAACGCCAAGCATCGCCGGTGCCAATGAAGAAGCTTCTCGTGTCAGCTCGCAATGATCGCGGCACGGTGTCGGTAAGCAAAGAACGCCTTGACGCGCTGCTCAAGGAGTTTGAATTTGATGGCTACTTCGAAACGAGTGCGAAAGAAGGTTGGAAAATCAGAGAACTGCGGCGAGCGATCGAGCAGGCAATCCCCTGGGACGATCTTCCCGAGGTTTCATCCTCAATCTTGTTTGCAAACATCAAGTCGTTCCTCCTGAAAGCTAAGAAGACCGGCCGTTTGGTCGCGCCTGCCGGTCAGCTCTACGACGATTTCGCCCGCACGCATCCGAAGGTGGTGAAGTCGGAGCCGAATTTGTCGGACCAGTTCGAAACTTGCGTCAGCCGGTTGGAAAACCGTGACCTGATTCGTCGCTTGAGTTTCGGCGGCTACGTGCTGCTACAACCTGAATTACTAGATGCCTATGCCTCAGCGATGGTCAACGCGGCGAAGGAAGAACCTGACGGTCTTGGTTCCATCGCGGAAGAGGCAGCATTGGCCGGACAATTCTACGTGCCGAAGGAACAGAAGATTCTCGATCGCGGTCAGGAGCAGTTGCTCTTGCACGCGACGGTGGAAGAGTTGGCGCGCTACGATCTGGCCCTCAGGGAAAGCGCTGCCGACGGTCGTTACCTCGTCTTCCCATCCCAATTCAATCGCGACTATGAAGCCGCGCCGGAGCCAAAGGGAAAGGCGCTCGCCATAACGTTCGACGGCCCGGTCCAGAGCCTCTACTCGACGCTCGCGGTGAGGCTCGGTCATAGCGGGTTGTTCACTACTGGCCGCGCCGAGATGTGGCGCAACGCGGCGGTCTTCACCGCGAAGGCGGGCGGCAAGTGCGGTCTGTATTTGCATGAATTCGAAGAAGCCCGCGGGCGGCTGGTGATCTTTTACGATCAGCACGAAGGACAACAACCCAGCGACGAGACGCGATTTCATTTCGAGGAGTTTGTTCAGGCCCATTCTCAACGCCACGCGCTGACCGGAACGTTGGAATTAGTGAGGTTCTTCGTTTGTGCGAAGTGCGGCAATCCAGTGCCTGACAATTATGTCAAGATGCTGCGCGATCAAGGTCAGAAGACATTCGATTGTCCCTGCCGAGCGAAGGTGTCGCTGGAAGAGCCAAAGGAGAGGTTGCGTTTTGCCTCGAAGGTAGCAGCGATGGAGCGATCCGCTGATCGTCAGCGGGACTTTGAGATGTTCGTCGAATCAGCGCGAGGAGAGACGAGCACACCCAGCTTTGCGGCATGGGCAGGCGATGACCGCGTGATGCTGGCAATTGTTTTCACCGACGTTGTTGGTTCGACTGCATTGGGGGAAGAACTCAAGGATGCCGGCATGAACGAACTTCGGAGGACACACTTCGACCAGAGTCGGAAGCTAATCAAGCAATACAATGGGCGCGAGATCAAAACAATCGGCGACAGCTTCATGGCGGCGTTCCGATCAGTTGAGAAGGCACTGGACTACGCCGTTGCTTTGCAAGCCGATCCTGGTCACGAAAAAGTAGAACTTCGCGCCGGAATTCACATCGGGTCGATGACAGTTGAGGAAAACGATGTCTTCGGCGGTACGGTCAATTTTGCTGCTCGCGTGGTAAGCGCCATCAAAGGGCCTGAGATTTGGTTGAGCAACCAAGCCAAAGAGGATTTAGTCAGCGGCGGGGCTAAACAGCATGCGCAACTCAAATGGAAGCAGCGCGACGGCGTAGAGATGAAGGGCTTCAACGGCACCTTTACACTTTGGTCGCTGAACAAATAACGAGACTCGCCGCGTTAAGCTGATTTTGCGCCTCGTCTTGATCGTCCCTTATCCTGCCCTCCCTCACGGTTGGGCTTCTGACTCTGTTGCGGCACTCTTTCCGGAACCTCAACCAGCAGCGGTTCAAACTTTGACGCATTCACGAGGATGCCTGTGCCTTCGGCGGTGGGCTTTACTTTCGAAATCAGCACACGGCTGATGCTCCGGGGAATTAAGAGAGGAGCAACCGTCGCTGCGGATTCAGCCAGCACGACGATGTCGCCGCCGCCGCGCCAGTGTTCGCGCACCACCCGGTCGTCGGTGCGATCAATTAATCGCAGTACCGTTAAGGAGATGAGAAACAGGTCGTCGATCTGCCCGACGAAAGGAATCATGTCGGGAATGAAATCAAACGGAATGAGCGCGTAAATCAAAGCGCCGGCAAAGAGCGCGCGCTCAGTTCGCGGCACGCGCGAATCGACCATTAACCTGGCGGTCAGAATGATCATGTTCGGGAGGAACAGAAGCAGATTCTTCATGCGTTGTTTGAGCTGTGACGCCATTGTTTTACCTTCTTTCCCGAATGCGCCTTATTCTACCGCATCAAGCCACTTCGGCGAATCTCGGTAGTGGCGGATCGCGGGCACTTGCCCGCCAGCGCGCGCAGCGCGCTCAAGCCCCGGCCATTTCCAGTCGTTCGCGCTTCGCGCTCAGGCGGACAGGATGTCCGCGCTCCAACGGCGTCAACAAGTTTTGCTCCGAGCGCTCAGCCTAAAACTTGTTCTCTCGTTCCGGCTCAGTTAGACTCCGCAAGCGAAACAGGTTTCGTCGTCAACCGTCGCCTAACGCCCATGTCCATTCTCGATCAAATTCGCCAACGCGCCGCTGCAAACCCGCAACGCATAGTCCTTCCTGAAGGCGAAGACCCCCGCACCGTCGTCGCTGCCAGCACCGCTGCGCGCGAACGACTCGCGCGGGTTACGGTGCTGGGCGACGAAGAGAAAGTGCGCGCCGCCGCGCGCCAGGCGGGCGCCGATCTCGGCGGAGTTGAATTAATCGATCATCTGCGCGCCAACGATTTCGACAAGATGGTGTCTCTGCTTTACGAGGCTCGGCGGGCAAAGGGCCTGACTCTGGATGAAGCGCGGACTGCGCTGCGAAATCCGCTCTACTACGGCAACCTCATGGTTCGTGATGGCCGAGCTGACGGTTCGGTGGCCGGCGCTACCAACACGACATCGCATACGGTGCGCGCGGCTTTGCACTGTATCGGTGTGCGGCCGGGCTTCAAACTTGTATCCAGCTTTTTCCTGATGGCCTTGCGCGATCAAAGCCTCGGTCACAATGGCGCCATGATCTACGCCGACTGCGGCGTGGTGATTGAACCCAGCGCGGCGGAACTGGCAGAGATCGCGATCGCTTCCGCTGATTCCTGCCGGGCATTGCTGGGGTGTGAGCCGCGCGTCGCCATGCTTTCGTTTTCGACCAAAGGCAGTGCGCATCATCGCCTGGTCGATAAAGTAGTTGAAGCGACGCGTACTGTTCGGGCCCGGTCGCCAGAAATCGAGATCGATGGTGAGCTGCAAGCTGACGCCGCGCTCGTGCCCGCGATTGCGCAATCCAAAGCGCCTGGATCAAGTGTTGCCGGACGGGCCAACGTCCTCATTTTTCCTGATCTGCAATCGGGCAATATTGCTTACAAGTTAACCGAACGGCTCGCCGGCGCGACCGCGATTGGTCCCATCCTTCAGGGGCTGGACCGGCCGGCCAACGATCTTTCGCGAGGTTGCAAAGCGGCAGATATCGTCGACGCCATCGCGATTACCGCGGTCCAGGCGCAGGCCCGAAAAGCGACCCGCTAAGCTGGCGTCACTTCAAATATCTCGCTAATCAGTTCAGGTCAGGCAACTGATACTTGGCAGATTCGGCATCAAACATCCGCACAAACTGAATTTGTTTCGGCGAATTATCTGAGGTGAATCAAGCTTTGCACAGATCCTTAATTGCCATCTTCTCTTTTGTTCTAATCTTCTTTGTCGCGGTTCATTCGTCTGCGCAGGCTTCAAAGTCAAAACCTTCACCTACTCCGTCGCCTGAACCGAAAACCGAGGGGCAGGAACCGGTGAGAGTATTCACCGAAGAAGTAAGGCTTCCGGTCAACGCCACCGACACTTACGGCCATTACGATCCCAGCCTTGAAGTCGACGACGTGCTGGTGCTCGAAGACGGCGTGCCCCAGCAGATTAAAAGCGTGCGCCACATTCCGGCAAATGTTTTGTTGATTGTGGATACGGGCGGCGACTCGAACGGGCTGGGTGGGTTGTCAAAGACAACCAGCACCACCCGCAACGTTGCCCTGCGGGTGATCTCGCGACTGCGTGAGGGCGATCGGATCGCAGTGCTGCAATCGGCCAGTCAAGCGGAGTTACTGCAACCGTGGACGAATGATGTGGATAAAGTTACGCGCGTACTGAAGACAAAGCTCTTTGCGACCAAGCGTTCGCGCATTTTCGAAACTATGACCAAAGCCGCACAGTTGCTTTCTGATCAGCCCGAAGGCAGCCGGCATGTAATCTTGATTACTGATGGAGTCGAAAGCCCCGGCGGAAAAGTTGCCGTGGATGACGCGATCAAGCAATTGGTCGCAACGCGCGCGACCGTGCACATCATCAGCTATACCGAATACGTGCGACAGAAGGACGATAAAAAGCCTTCGAACGTCACGGTCGGGATGCGACCTCCTACCACGGATCCGATCGCCTCGAACGATCCTACTTTGCCGCCGGGAGTGACGCGAAGTCCTTCGTTCGGCGTTGGCATCAGGTTCGATCCGGCGATGAAGAGAGTGCGAAAAGCTTATGAAGCAGAAACAAGGAAAAGCGAGAAGTGGCTGACGGACCTCGCCGCTGAAACCGGAGGCCGAATCTTTTTGCCGATCTCAACTGAAGAAATGATTGCGAAAGGCGAAGAAGTTGCGCGCGACATCGGCGCCGAATACGTAGTCACGTATCGACCGACACGTCCGCTGGCGGATGCCCAACCGGGTGAATATAGAAAAATAGAAGTTGCTTCGCGGCGAGTGGGTTTGTACTTAAGAAGCAGGCGAGGCTATGTAGTGCCCAGGCAATAGTTCAGTGTTAAAGCTTTAGCTTGGTTAGTCAGCAGCCTAAAGGCTGAACTCTAAACTTCAGTTAGCTTACTGGAGCATTTAGTTGTGATTCGATAGCAGAGGCGACGGGCTGCCATTCCGACTCAGCCGGTTTACGCATCAGCGAACGGCGGCGCAGTTCATCCCAATCTTCCGGCGGCACGCGGTGAAACGCTTCGACAACCTTCGGATCAAATTGCCGGCCGGACCATTCATCCAACTCCTTCGCCGCCGCTTCGTATGGTCGACCCTGCCGGTAAACACGATCGCTGGTGATGGCGTCGAACGCATCCGCGACGGAGAAGATGCGCGCACAGATATCAATCTCATCATTCTTGATTCCCAGCGGATAGCCTGAGCCGTCCCACTTCTCATGATGCTGGGCCACTACTTTGGCGGCGCCTTCCAGGAACTTGATGCCGCGGAGAATCTGTTGACCGTGCATCGGATGTTCGCGCATGCGCACCCATTCTTCTTCGGTCAGTTTCGCGGGCTTGCGCAGGATTGCATCGGGTACGCCAATCTTGCCGATGTCGTGAAGCAGCGATCCAAACTCCAGAGCTTTCATGTCGGCTCCGTTGAGTCCGTATTCACGTCCGAGTCTTAAGCTGAAGGTCACAACCCGCTCCGAGTGTCCGTGCGTTTCTGCATCGCGCGTCTCGAGCGCGGCGGTCAAGGCTTGCAGCGTCGTGCGATAGGCGTTCTCGAGCGAATCCAAAGCCCGATCCAATTCAGCGGTGCGCTGTTCGACTAGTTCTTCCAGGTGATTTTCGTAGCGTCGCTTGGCGACAACCAGTTCGTGATACTCGAGCGCGCGAGCCACCGCAGCTTCCGCCTGGCGGAGGTCGAAGGGCTTCATTAGATAATCGAAGGCTCCCAAACGAAGCGCGTTAATGGCACTCTCGATCGTTTGCATTCCGCTAATCATCACGATGACGGTATCGGGAGAAGCGACCTTGACGTGCGGGATCATTTCCAATCCACTCATCCCGCTCATCGTGATGTCGCTGATCACCAACTGATAAGCGGTCTCTGTGAGTTTGGCCAGCGCCTCTTCGGCGGACGCGGCCTCGGCACACTCATACCTGTCACCGAGGAGATCGCAGAGTACGCCGCGCACTTCGACTTCATCGTCGACAATCAGGAGCAGGGGCTTCGCGGTTGTTTCGAGCATATTTAGGTTAGCGGTAGCAGTAATGTTCTCGACTAAAACGTTTAGGGAGGCGTCCTCGGGGGGAATTCACCTGGCCGGGTGGGTCGGCCGAATATTTGAGCCAGCGTCAACTGGCTTGGCAATTGTATAACATGAGCAGGCTATTGGCAAACACTCTTTTGTTTGAGCCGGAGAATCATTTAGCGGGCCTTTTTCGCTGGTTTTGGAGCATGAATGGGCGCGGGCGAAGTTGACGAGGGCCGCTTGGTGCCTCTAAGATGGCGTCTCAACTTCCGCTTTAGCTGTGCCGGAGTGGCGAAATTGGTATACGCACCAGGCTCAAAATCTGGCGAGGTTCACTCCTCATGTCGGTTCGAGTCCGACCTCCGGCACCAATCTTAAGCTTCTTCCCTGACTCTATTTTGCAGGCTTGACTTCATCTGCTATGGTGCGACCGTGGGTACGCGAACGACGATACGCGCTGTCAACGATCGCAATCCGGACGTCGATCCATCGACGCGGCCAAAGGCCCCGCCATTGAAGTGGGCCGGCGGTAAGCGCTGGCTGGTGCCGCACATTGAACCACTCTGGCAGGCACATCGCCAGCGTCGCTACATTGAATTATTTTGCGGGGGCCTGGCGGTTGCGCTTGGTTTGCAGCCGGAGCGTGCGGTGCTGAACGATTTAAATCCGCACTTGATTAATTTTTATACTCAGCTTCGGCGCGGACTGGCGATAAGTATTGAAACGCGTTACGACGAAAAGCTTTTCTATGCGCATCGCGCGCACTTCAACAAGCTTATCAAAAACGGTGGCGCAAAAACCGGCGAAGCCGCGCAACTCTTCTACTATCTTAACCGCAGTTGTTTCAATGGACTGTGCCGTTTCAATCAGAGTGGTGAATTCAATGTTCCGTTCGGACAGTATAAGACGGTGAATTACGCGACCGACTTTCATTTGTATCGAAAGCTGTTTCGCCGTTGGTCATTTGTGAACAAGGACGTCGCGAACCTTCCGATCGAACGAAGCGATTTCATTTATGCCGATCCACCTTACGATGTCGAGTTCACGAGCTACAGCGCCGGCGGATTTTCCTGGGACGATCAGGTGCGCACGGCTGAGTTGCTGGCAAAGCATCGCGGGCCGGTGCTGCTTTCAAATCAGGCAACGAAGCGTATTGTCGATCTCTATCGAAAACTGAAGTTTGATTTGAGATTTCTGGATGCGCCGCGAAGGATCAGTTGCAACGGGAATCGACAGACCGCGCGCGAAGTGCTGGCGACAAAGAATCTTGATTAAGTGAATGCAGTTTATTCGCCCAGGTAGGCTTCTTTAATTCGTGGATCGTTGGCGAGATCTTTTGAAGGGCCTTCCATGGTGATCCCACCGGTCTCCAAAACATAGGCTCGATCGGAATGTTTGAGCGCGGCGTGGGCGTTTTGTTCGACCAAGAGAATCGTCGTGCCTTTGCTCCTGATTTCGTCGATGGCTTCGAAGATCGTGTGCACCACCAGCGGCGCTAAACCCAGAGAGGGTTCGTCGAGCAACAGCAGCCGCGGCTGCGACATCAGGGCGCGGCCCATGGCCAGCATCTGCTGTTCGCCGCCTGAGAGTGTGCCGGCTTTTTGCGTCTCGCGCTCTTTCAAGCGGGGAAACATTTTGAAACAGCGATCCATGTCCGCGGCGATCTGGCTGCGATTCTTTTGCAGGTAGGCTCCCATTTGCAGGTTCTCGCGCACGGTGAGATTCGCAAAAACGCCGCGGCCTTCGGGGGACATCGAAATTCCTCGGGCGACCAGCTTGTGCGTGGGCGTACCGCCAATCTCTTGACCTTCGAAAGTAACACTACCTTCGCGCGGTGAAAGTAATCCGGTGATCGTGCGCAGCGTGGTCGTCTTCCCGGCGCCGTTGGCGCCAATCAGAGTGACTACTTCGCCCTTCTCGACGCGCATTGAAATGCCGCGCAGCGCTTCAATCGCGCCGTAGTTAACTGAGACGTTATTCAGAACCAGCATAAACTCTAAATCAAACGTTAACTTTCTGTGAGTCTCTGTGGTCCTCTGTGTCTCTGTGGTAAATCTAGATCCACTTCACCACAGAGACACGGAGATCGCACGGAGGTTCACAGAGAAAAACTAATCTCCCAAATATGCTTCGATCACTTTCGGATCGTTTCTGATTTCCTCCGGCACGCCGAGCGCGATCGATTTTCCATAATCGACAACCTGAATTCGTTCGCACACGCCCATGACGACTTTCATATTGTGCTCGACCAGCAGAATCGTCAGACCAAAGCGGTCGCGGATCTGCTGAATCAAGGCCATCAAATCTTCCTGCTCGGAAGGATTCAGGCCGGCGGCCGGCTCATCCAGCAGGAGCAGTTTAGGCCGGGTCGCCAACGCCCGCACAATTTCCAAACGCCGTTGTTTGCCGTAGGGCAGACTTGTTCCGCCCTCGTCTCTGGCATCCGCGAGCTCGAAAATCTCCAGCAGCTCGAGCGAGAATTCGCGGTGCTCGCGTTCGTCACGTTCGAATCGCGGCGAGCGCACGATGGCGTCAAACAGGTTCTGGCGCGCGTGAATGTGACAGGCCGTCATGACGTTTTCCAGCACCGACATTCCCGGGAACAGTCTGATGTTCTGAAATGTGCGCGAGACGCCGCACTTCGAAATCTCGTATGGACGCTTGCCGTCAATGCGCTGTGATTCAAAATAGATCTCGCCAGAGGTCGGTGCATACACGCCGGTTAATAAATTGAAGATGGTGGTCTTGCCGGCGCCGTTGGGCCCGATCAGTCCATAGATTTCTCCGGCGGCCACGGCCATGTCGAGCGAGTTGACCGCGGTCAGGCCGCCGAAGCGGATCGTGACCTGGTTAGTCCGGAGCGCGATATCGCGGCTTGCGCCGCCGCTCGCAACTTTGCCGTTTCCGCTCGTCATCTTTCTTCCTTCTTAGTTCCGGCGCCTGACTCGGTTATCGCGTTTTCTCCTTCGCGCTTGCCACGCAGCCGCGCGCGCCATTTCTTGAAGACATCAGATTTTCCCAGCAAGCCCTGCGGCCGGGTGATCATCAGGATGATCAGCAGCAGGGAATAAATCACCATGCGGTACTGGGCAAAGCCGCGCAGGGCTTCGGGCAGGACGGTAAGCAGGATCGCCCCGAGCACCGAACCGACGATCGAGCCCAGGCCGCCGAGAATGATCATGATTAGAATCTCAAACGACTTCAGGAACTCGAACGACTTCGGATTGAGATAGCCATCAAAGTGCGCGAACAGTACGCCGCCCGCTCCGGCCAACGCCGAAGAAATAACAAAGGCCATCACTTTATAGCGCGTAGTATTGACGCCCATCGCTTCCGCCGCGATCTCGTCTTCGCGGATAGATATTAAGGCCCGCCCGAACGCCGAATGAACGATGTTATAGACGATGACGATGGTCAGGATCGCGATCAGGAAAATCCAAAAGAAGCTTTTGACGATCGGGATCCCGGAATAGCCGCGGGCGCCGCCGATAGCTTCGATGTTGTTGAGAAACACCACGATGATCTGGCCAAAGCCCAGCGTGACGATTGCCAGATAGTCACCCTTCAAGCGCAGTGACGGAACACCGACCACCAGGCCGGCGACTGCGGCGCAGGTGGCGCCCACCAGGGTGGCCGCCGCCAGTGCGACTATCCAACCAAGCGTGCCGTCACCCAGGGCGGCGGCCAAACGGATCCCATAGTTTACCGAGAAATACGCCGACGAGTACGCGCCCACGGCCATAAAGCCCGCGTGTCCGATTGAGAACTGACCAGTGAAACCGTTAATGAGATTAAGCGAAACCGCGAGCGTAATTGAGATGCCTGAGAGCATCAGAATGCGGCTGAAGTACGGACTGATCATGCGCCCGGCAAAAACAAAATTCAGCCCGTAAAGGACTGCGAGCACTGCCAGGGCGATAATCAGATTGCGGACGTAGCGAGACATAGGAACCAGAGGTCAGAGATCAGAAGTCAGGGATCAGCAGTCGAACCAGCACTCGGTTCTGACCTCCGATCCCTGACTTCTGACCTCTGTCCTTCAGACTTTCTCCTGCACGGTCGATCCCAACAAACCGGAAGGACGGAACAACAGGATCAAAATTAAGATCGCGAAGGCTACGGCGTCTTTGTACGTCGGCGATAGGTAACCGACGACCATCGTCTCAGTGATGCCGATCAGCAAACCGCCGAGTACGGCGCCCGGAATATTGCCAATGCCGCCCAGCACCGCCGCCACGAAAGCTTTTAAACCCACCAGAATTCCCATTAAAGGATCGACGCGGGGAATGCGTATGGCTACGAGCACGCCGGCGGCCGCGGCCATCGCAGAGCCCAGGGCAAAAGTAAACGCGATGATGCGGTCGGTGTTGATGCCCATCAACTTTGCCGAATTCAAATTGAAGGACACGGCGCGCATTGCCCGGCCGGTCTTGGTGCGATAGACGATTAGTTGCAGCCCGACCATTAACGCAAAAGCAATCACCAGCACAGCGATGTCGGCGGTATTAATGCTGGCGCCGCCAAAAAGCTCAACGTTGCGTTTTTTGAAGAGTTCAGGAAAGAATTTCGGGTCCGCGCCGAAGACGACCTGCCCGCCGTTCTCAAGCAGCAGAGAGACGCCGATGGCGGTGATCAGCGCCGTCAGGCGCGTGTATTTTCGCACGGGCCGGTAAGCAAAGCGTTCGATAATCACGCCCAGCGCCGCGCAAATGGCCATCGCTAAAAGCATGATCACCAGCGCAGTGACTAACGATGGCTGCAAGACTCCGCCACCGAGTAATCCGTGCGCCAGGATGCGACCGAAGATATTCGAATCCGGATTGCCCATCAGCATCTGCGCGCCGCGGATGCCGATGCCGCCCGCCAGGTAATAGCCCATGAACGCGCCCACCATGTACACGTCGCCGTGCGCGAAATTGATCAGGCGCAGAATCCCATAGACCATCGTATAGCCGAGCGCGATCAGAGCATAGATCGCGCCCAGTGAGATGCCGTTGATTAGTTGCTGTAGAAGTGTGCTCATTCAGTTGACAGCGTTTCGCAGTCCGAAATTATTTGTTCGGACTGGGTGGCGCCGCCGGTTTCGTTGCGGCCGGCTGTTCAGAGGATGCCGGACTGGCCGCAGTCGCCGGTGCATCCAGCACAGGCATGGCCGCGCCTTCCACCTGGACCCGCTCTTTGACTGCATAGAGGCCGCCGTCTTTGATCTCGATCATGACGATCGGTTTCACAGCGTCGCGGTTCTGGTTAAAGGTCACCTTGCCGGTGACGCCGGGAAACTCTTTGGTCGCGGCGAGCGCGTCACGGATGGCTTTGCCGTCCAGCGAGTTCGCCCGCTTGATGGCGTCAAACATTATCCGGGCAGCGTCATAAGCCGTGGCGGCCAGCGCGTCGGGGATCGATCCGTATTTCGCTTTGTAGTCATTAACGAACTTCTGGACCATCGGGTCGGTGTCGTACGGCGAATAGTGGTTGCTGAAGAACGATCCGTTAAGAGCGGTGCCGCCGATCTTATAAAGCTGGACCGCGTCCCATCCGTCGCCACCGACGAGAGGCACAGTGATTCCTTTGTCACGCGCCTGTTTTGCGATCAGGCCGACGTCGTTGTAATAGCCGGGCACGAAAATCACGTCCGGGTTGGTGCCTTTGATCGAAGTCAATTGAGCGTTGAAGTCCTGATCGCCTTCCTGGTATGACTGCGTGATGACCATCTGTCCACCCAGCTTCGTGAAAGTCGCGCTGATGAACTTCTCCAGCCCGGTCGAGTAATCGTTCTTGCGATCGACCATGATGGCGGCTTTCTTGGCGTTGAGTGTGCGCGCGGCAAATTGCGCGATCGCCGCACCCTGGACCGGGTCGATAAAGCAGCTACGAAAGATGTAGTCGCCCTTCTTGGTTACGTCCGGATTCGTTGAGGAGGGCGTCAGCATTGGAATTTTGGCATTTTGTGCAATGGGCGCCGCCGCGATCGATCGCGAGCTGGCCACCTCGCCGATGATGGCATTCACGCCATCCTGCGTCACAAACTTAGTGACAATTGTCGCCGACTCAGAGGCGTCGGAACGATCATCCTGAATATCTAGCTCGACCTGCTGGCCATTGATACCGCCGGCAGAGTTGACCTCCTCGGCTGCCATCTTGATTCCGTTTGTTGACGAAATACCAAAGTTGGCCGTGGTGCCGGTCAGTGACATAAAGACGCCGATCTTGACCTTGTCGCCGCCACCGCCTGGCTGGCAGGCGAATGCGGTGAGCAGGCTGGCGATAATGATTGAGCTTAGCAGGATGCGCTTCATAATGTTCCTCTCAGATTGTTAAGGTTCGGACCTTACGCTGTCACTCCAAATTCGGTGGACAGCATGATAGCGGCGAGCCTTGGATTTAAGCAAACTAGTGGAGAGATTTTCCGAGCCCGGGCATTATAGCGATTTGGCGGGCTGTGTCGAGTGTGTCGGAAGCCCGACCGTTAGGGACGGCTAGTTATTACTTCATAGAAATCTTTTGGTGAGTCATTTCTTAGCGCCTGGTTTGGCTTTTAGAGTGCCCTCTGGCTTTGTTTCTGCTCCCGCGCTGGTGACGCCAGCATCGAAAGACAGGGGCTGAGCCGTTTCGGCTGGTCCTGACCTGTACCTATCCGCTCGCTTGAACGTTACGTTGGCTTGGGTCTGCGGGTAGTCGATGCCCTGACCGTTAAGCAATTCCTCGATAGTCAGAATTTGAATTTTAGGATGTTTCTTACCCGCGCCAAATGGTGAGGTATAAAAGCCTGCACTCGCAGCCTCTGCTCGCATCGGCCTACTCGACGATTCCAGAGTTAACAGAACTCCTATCTGTGCACCTTCGCGGTCTACGACGCCACGCAGTTCGCGGATATGATTTGCTGGAATCTTTCCAGACTTTACGGAAAGAATAATCTGCTTGGTATTTCCTGGCCTTTGATCGTCGTGAAAATATAATCGGCCGTCAATGCCCTTGTCCGCGCCTTTCTTTTTGTCGTTTATCCGAGCGCCTACCATACCCAGAGCCCACGCCTCAAACTGATAACGATCTTCCTGCGCTAATTCTTTTGCGTCCGGCAGTGATACAGGCTCGCCAATGACCTGATAATTCGCCTTTCCCTCAAAAGAGTCTTGTAATCGGTGTTTAATCAAGCCAATGGCAAGATGCGTAATGTCTATCCCGATCCATTGGCGATCAAGCTGTTCGGCTACCTTGATCGCGGTGCCGCATCCGCAAAAAGGGTCAAGCACGATCTGACCTTTGTTAGTACTGCCCTCAATGATTCGTTCAAGTAGCGCCTCAGGTTTTTGGGTTGGATAGAGTTGCTTAATTGGAGGGACACGTCCTATGTTCCAAACGTCATCCATTCTTACACCTTCGGAATCTTCGTCAGAAGTTTCAGAGGGTACACGGTGCCCCTCTTGGTCATGTCCGGATATGATCTTTGCGGTACCGAAACGTTTCAAGGTGGAGGGCGCACGATCCATAAAGAGCTGATTAAAAACGCGGTTACGATCTTGCGACTTCGCGTAGAAAAATATCACGTCGTGGTTTCGCTGAAACGCATACTTCCCGGTGGGCCACTTGCGATAGTGCCAGATAATTTCATTCAGAAAATTACGGGGGTCAAAGATCGCGTCCATTAACAGTTTGAGGTAATGGCTCGCGGTAGGATCGCAGTGTAGGTAAATACTTCCGGTTTCCTTTAATACGCGGCGAAGTTCAATAAGGCGCGGAGCCATCATTGAGAGATAGGCCATCATGTCGTTACCACCAAGCGTGGTCATGAATGCTTGCATTACACGAGAGACTTGCCCGCCTTGTTCCACGGTTTCCTCGAAGGACAGCGAAGCAGCCTGATCCCACGTCCAAGTATCTTCGAACGCTTTAATTTGCGCGGCAGCCCGCGTGCCGTCCTGTTCTCTAAACAGAACGTTATAGTCTTGGTTGCTCTTGAAAGGGGGATCGAGGTAGATAAGATCCACGGATTCGTCTCGAATATGCTCTCGTAGAATCTGAAGGTTGTCGCCGCAATAGAGAGTATTGGGCATACGAGGATCGATGGTCTTATACCATCTGCCCGATCTATGTCGCAAGCACTTCGCCCGACGTCTTGTCGGTGCGACCCCCCGCCGGGGCCCTCGGACCCGCGCTGCCAGAGCATATGATTCCCCGAAGCTTCTGGTTCTTAACTTATGATCATCGGGCAACAGCACGAGCTGTATAATTCGTTCGTCTGCGCCTTCCATAGATGAATCGTAGCAGGCCGATCAAGTAAGAGTTTTTATCAAGTGGCATACTGGCCGACCCTTGGAGCAACATATGTGGCTAGCACGTATATGGATGGTGGAACTCCGCATAGTACAATTGCCACCTGCGCAGTCTAATTGAACAATATGAACCCGAGTTCTAAATGCGCCCTTATCATCATCGCTCTTGGCCTGTCACTGTCCGGGTGTGAGCCTCGGATAGAGACCCCGCGGGCAACGGCCACGCCTACTCCTGCAGGCGTGACGGCAACAGAAAACGCCGTTCCGATTACGCTGCCGGTGCTGGACGCCTTGTTTGCCGGCGAAGCATTCAAAGCAGATTTGAAGTCGAAGCTGCAACTAACCGACGAACAGATCGCGGCGCTGCGGAGAATATCCAGCGAAGCCGTGACGAAACTACGCACTTCAAATGCTGAGCAGCAAACCGGCAGCGCTGAAGCGGCGCGCCAGAATGCGACTGATGCGATTCGCGGCGTAATCGGTCCGGATAAGCTCGAGCAATTACTGGCGCTGGCTCGCGATCACTGGAACAAGGGGAGTGAAGAGTTGGATGGCGCGGCGGCAAAAGATGCAGAACCGACGATGCTGCCAGGTCCCAACGCGGTGCCGCGAGATACGCGCATAATCGTCAACATTCCCGCTTTTCGCATGGACGTGTTTGCCAAAGGTTCGCTGATCAAGTCATACAAGATCGGCATCGGCTACCCAGAGTTTCCTTTGCCGCAGGGCTTGCGCAAGGCCCAGCAAATTATTTTCAACCCGACCTGGACTCCGCCGGATTCACCCTGGGTGGATTCGATGAACGTAACGCCCGGCCAGGTGATTGAGGCGGGCAGCAAGCAGAACCCGCTGGGCCCAATCAAAATTCCGATTGGCGCGCCGTCGCTGATTCATGGGGGCAAAGCGCTGGCGAAGATCGGCACCTTTGCTTCCCACGGTTGCGTGGGCATGACCAACGCTCAGATCAAAGATTTCGCGAAGGTGCTGGCCCAGGCTTCGCAAACCGAACTGTCCGAAGAGACGATGTCGGCTTATTTGAGGAAGCGAACAAAAACCCGCGTGGTCAAGCTGAGCCAGTTGGTCCCCGTCGAGTTGCGTTATGAAACGATCGTGATCGAAGACGGCCGGCTGCACATCTATCGTGACGTTTACGATCAGCGCACGAACACCGAAGAGAATTTGCGTGCGGTGTTCGCGACCCACGGCGCGGTTTTTGACAATCTGGGCGAAGAAGAAAAAACGCAGGTGCTCGAAGCGTTGAATTCGATGTCGGCCCATCCAAAGAAACAGGCGAAACCCATCCCGACCCAAGCTCCGCAGTTTGATTCAGCCAGGAAGGCCGGCGAAGCAAGCGACCGAAAGGCTGAAGCCGAGCGGCAAAAGAAATTGCGCAGCCAGAAAGAGATCGTGATTGAGATTGTCGGGCTGGCGGGAAAAGGTTATCCGGGGCCGGTGAACCTGGATAGCGGCGCCGGAACGCAGGTCTCTGCAGTTACGCCGCCGCCAAACAAGCCTTGAAGTGCGAGCTCAGAACCGGGAGCGGTAGCGACCGGGTTCAATGCTCAACTCGTGAGGGATACGCTCCGTGTTTTCGGGATATTCGCTGGTTGAGCATTGCGACCCGGGCGCTACCGCACCCGGCTCTGTACCTTTGAACTACGCGCCCGCTCCTATTTCACACGAATCCAGCACCGGTGCTTCAACAATCTCGTGCGGGTTACCTGCTTCGCCAAAATACTGACGCCCCGCCGAGATCGTTTCGAAGTATTCGGAGATCCGATCCAGGATCTCTTCTACTGAATGCGAGTGGTACATCGCCGTGCGGAACAAGGCGCCGCCATGAAGACCACGCGTGAATTGTCCCGCCAGTTGCTTCATCCGCCCGATCGCCGCCAACTGCGGCATGTCTTCGCGCAGCATGTCGAAGTATTCAAGCAACACGGCGCGCTTGTCTTCCAAACTGGGTTGAAACGGTTCGCGGCCGTGCATGGTGTCTTCGATCTGGCGAAAGATCCAGGGGTTCTGCATCGCGCCGCGGCCGATCAAAACTCCGTCGCATCCCGTTTCGCGAAAGCGTCCGCAGGCCTGTTCGATGGTGGTGATGTCACCGCTACCGGAAACCGGCACGCTTACGGTTTCTTTGATCTGCTGCACCAGTTCCCAATTTGCCTGGCCCCGGTAACCCTGCTCTTTTGTCCTGCCGTGCAGAGCGATGTGTTCAGCGCCGCAGGCTTCGGCCAGCTTCGCCGTGTCGACGGCGTTAATCGTGTGATCGTAAAAGCCGGCGCGAATCTTGACCGTCATGGGGATGGTGATGGCTTTCTTGATCTCTTTAAGAATTTCTTCCAGTCGTGGATGGTCCTTCAACAGTCCTGAGCCGCCGCCGTGCTTGACGACCTTTGGTGCGGGGCAACCGCAATTCACATCCAGAATATCCGCCCCGACTTCTTCGGCCATCTCCGCGGCCATCCGCATGCGCGCCGGCTGGCCGCCAAAAATTTGAACGGCGAACGGGCGCTCGTTCTCGTAGAAGCGCATCTGCCGTTTCGATTTTGGATTGTTGCGCGTTAGACCTTCGACTGAAATGAACTCGGAAACAGTCAGGCCGACGCCGCCGCGCGCCTTCAGCAAACGGCGGAACGAAATATCGGTCACACCCGCCATGGGCGAAAGCACCAGCGGCGGATTGATCTCAATATCGCGAATCTTGAATGGTTTGATCTCGCTCATCAGACAAAGCCACACGAGATTCTACCTCATGTGGCTTTGATGTTCGATTGACTTGCGTAGCATTGACTTTGGGAAGCTCTGATTGCGTCAGGGAAAAATCAACAAGCTCCGCGCAGCGCGGCGACGCTGCGCGGGCTCGGGAACGGATTTCGCCTTACCAGTTAACCGCCAACTTTTCCGCGTCTTCCCAAACCGGAACGTCCAACCGCAGGGCCGCGCGGTGCAATTTCTCCGGGTCACCCAGCAGGCGGCCCGCCCCCAGCGCCACCGTCGTCAGGGGGTCCTCGGGCACGCTTACGCGCAGATTCAAATCGTTTTGCAGGCGTTCCGCCATGCCACTCAGCAGAGCGCCGCCGCCCGTCAGCGTCACGCCGGAATAGTAAATGTCAGCAGTGACTTCCGGTTTCGAGTCTTCAATCACGCGCCGCACTGCCGAAATGATCTCTGACAAGACCGGCTCGAGCGCCCCGCTCACTTCCCGCGAATTGATCGTGATCGGCAAGGCCGTGCCATTGGCGAGTTGCTTTCCGACCACCTCCATCTCTTTTTGCGCTGCTTCGCCGTACTTGTAATCCCAAGCCCGGCCCAACTCTCTCTTTACTTGTTCAGCCGTGCGTTCGCCGAGTTGGACGGAGTAACGCAAACGCAGGTAGTCCCGGATCGCCTCATCCATGGCGTTGCCCGCGGCCGGAATACTCACCGAACTTACCACGCCACCCCACGCCAGGATCGCGATGTTGGTTGTGCCCCCGCCGATGTCGACAATCAGATGGGCTTGTTCATCTTCAAAATCCAAGCCCGCGCCAAGTCCGGCGGCCAAACCTTCGTCGAGCAAATCCACGCGACCGGCTTTCGCGTCGCGCGCCGCATCTCTTACCGAACGCCGTTCGAGTGGCGTAGATGATCCCGGCACGCCGATGACCAGGTGACTGCGTTTCGGATGATCGTTGTGCTGCACGCGACTGATCAGAGCGCGCAGGAACTTTTGGGAAATCTCGAAATTATCGATCGAGCCGCGGCGAATCGGCCGGTGCACCTCGGTGTCGTTTGGCTCGCGACCCAGAAGTCTCAATGCCTGAGATCCAACCGAGAGAACTTCACCGGTGTACTTGTGCAGCGCCAGCACCGATGGCTCGTTAAGAACCACGCCTTGCGCCGGGGCGTACACGATTGTGTTGACTGTTCCCAAATCGATGGCCAGGTCTTCGCTGAAGAAACCGCTTAGGATACCCATGTCAATTACCTCACTAAATATTGAATCCGAATTTGCCGCTGGTAGTGCAAGCCATATGCCAACAGCTAGCCATGGGGAGCCGGTTAGCCAAGGAACTCGCGTTTCTTGAGTTTGCGTCTTTGGCAGGCTCGGTCGCGCTCCTGGTTGTCAACGATATGGGCTATGGCAGCGGTCGATAATCGGACGGGACGAGGAGTAATTTACATCGGTGGCATAGACTTCAGTCTGTGATTGCCTCCGAATGAATGAGGTCAGTACCACCTGCGTCAGCGGGTGGGCCCAAACACAATACGCGAATTGCGTGTTGGATCCACCCGCTGACGCAGGTGGTACTGACTTCGCAATCACAGACTGAAGTCTATGCTACGGCTGGATCGTCACCGGCGTGCCGACGCCCACAGCACTGAACAACTCCCGAATGTCGTCATTCTCCAAAGCCGCACAACCCCAGGTCCAATCACTCCCGGCGCCGTTGCCGTGGATGTAGATGTCACCACCCAGGCGAGTGTTCTGCGGCGGGCCTTTCTTTGCCTTCAGCGCGCGCATGATCGAGTCATACTGTGCTTTCGTGATCAATCCATCACGCAGACCGCGCTCGGCATGTGTCGCATTTGGGTAACTAACACCGAGCGAAAGATAAAACGCGCTCTTGTCATTTTTGGTGAAGATATAGAAGTCGCCTTCCGGTGTGCGCCGGTCGCCCTGCCGCACTTTGTCGCCCACCGGGCTCGAGCCCAAACCGATGCGATACGTTCGCACCAGCTTATCTGCCGAATACAAGAGTAACCGGCGCTGAGCTTTCTTGACGACGATCCTTGGTTGGCGAAGTGGTAGCCGTAGCGGTTGTGCTTGTTCAATTGGTTGATTAGCGGATGAGTTCGCCGTTGGTCCTGTGGTTTTTGCTTTTCGTTCAGCCGTTCCGACCTGGCAAGCCGTGGCCGCGAGACTCAAACTGAATAAGGCAATGATCAGTAGAAGCGCTTTAGTCATAAGGGAAGGTCTCATTAGCCACCGTCGCTTTAGCGCTCGAATTCGGCCGGTTAAATCTTCAATCGATTCGATGCGAATATAAGCTCATTCGGTTGGCGGCTCAAATCGGATTTTCGCTTAGTATTTCGACCAACTGATCTGCATCGCGTCGCGAGACGTTGCGCGCCGCTGGCTCTTTTAGGACGTGTGCGACAACCTCGCGGTCGCGGCGGCGAATGGTAATTTCGTCTCCGGCTTTCACCGCATGCGCGGGCTTGGCGGCTTTGCCATTGAGCAAAACAAAACCCGCGTCGCAGAGCTCCTGGGCCAGGCTGCGGCGCGGGCAAAGACGGCTCACCTTCAAAAAAAGATCGAGGCGCATGGAGGTGCTAAGAGCAGAGCGTATAGAGCGAAGAACAAACCGTGCTTTGCCCCCGGCCCTTACCTCTTTGCTGCTTAGGGCTTACTGTTCTTTTCCTTCTTGTCTTTCTTTGAAGGCCGTTTGGTCGCTGCGGCGGGCGGCACGATCTTAAGCAGCGGCTCGACCGACTCTCGATAACTATCGGCGACCTTTACATAACCATCGTTGCGCAACTCCTGTAGATAATCCTCTCGCGCCTTTTGTGAGCGTTCGCGAGTAATCGCTTCGCGCACGTTATTCTCGTTGAATGTCGGTGTGTTGCTTCCGGCCGTCCGCGCATCCACGCGCAGAATCTGATAGCCTTCGTCAGTCTTCAACGGTTCGCTCACCCCGCCGGAATTTATGTTCTTGACCGCCGCCGCAATGTCAGGCCGCAGATCAGGAACTTGAAAACGGCCGACCTTGCAGGGCTTCTGACCCGCGGGGGTTGGAGGACGTTCGGTATAGGCTGCGGCCAGCGCGCAAAAGTCAGCGCCGCCGCGCAACTGAGCCACCAGTTTCAGCGCCTGGGCTTTGACGTCCGCTTCCTGTTTGCCGGCGAGGCCGAGAAAAATCTCGGACAGCTCCAGCGATTCAGGCTTGAGAAAAGCCGACTGGTGCGCGTCGAAATACTTATGAAGTTCGTCCTGGCTGTAGCTGTAGAATAATTTCGAGTCGACCTCACCGTCTAACACTGCCTGCTTCATTATTTCAATACGCATCGTGGCGCGGATGGCGACCGGATCGAGTTTCGCCTGGCGCATCGCTTCGTCCAACTTGTCAATTGAAGTGATGCCGTTCTCTTTGGCCACGTCGAGCATGCGCTTGTTGACCTCGGCTTCGACCCTGTCGGTCAGGTCGAGTTCCTTGCCCTTCTGAAGCAGCAACTGTTCGTTGATTAGCGTGGCGATCAATTCCGACTTGTGCTTTACGACTTCGGCGTTAGCCTGCTGTTCGGTCATTCCGTTCTGCATCAGCGTGTCGACGCGTTCTTTCATCTCGCGCTTCAGTTGCGAGAGCGTGACCACGCCGTCGTTTACCTGGGCGATGACTTCATCGACGACTACAGGTTCACCTTCCTGGGCTCGGACGAGCGAGGGCGAGATGAGGAACGCTGTCAACAAAAGTAGGGGGATAAAAATTGATTTTGATTTCACAGGTTGATACTCCCTTAATAAAGCTCCGGAGGAGCGAAATGTTTATGGTCGGCGGAGTTTGGAGTTCCGCCTTCAGGCGGGCCTTGTTGCTTTAATCCTCACGCGAAGACCGCCTAAAGGCGGAACTCCAAACCCGCGAAGACTATAAACACTTCGCACCTAACGGTGCTGGTTTGCGATGACTGATTCTAACTGTCCGCCCTGATTTGGAGCAACACGCGGCGCGCAACTGCGAGTGCATGGTCTTTTTCCTCATCATTTAGTTCCAAACGCAAGACGCCGCCCGGGGTGAAACTCGCGCCTTCCCGGACGCGAATCAGCTCCATCAGCTTTTCGGGCGCGACGCGCGCTTTTTCAGCGAGCTTGATGGCGATCCCTTCCCGGGTCCTGTCGATCGATACGACGCCCACTGTTTCAGACGCTTGTCGCAAACGCGCATAAGCAAACAGGTCTTCGACAGGTTCGGGGATTCGCCCGTAGCGATCTTCTGTTTCCGCGCGAATCGCTGCCAGCGCCTCCTCGTCGCGCGCCGACGACACGCGTTTGTAAGTCCGTAATCGCTGTCCCATGTCGTTGATGTAGCTTTCCGGGATGGCCACGTCGACACCGAGATTGAGCGAAACCGATGGCTCGTCTTCGACCTGTTCGCCGCGTAACTCGCCGACCGTGCGTTCGAGCATCTGCGTGTAAAGATCAAAGCCGAGCGCATCCATGTGCCCAGACTGCTCGCCGCCCAACATGTTGCCTGCGCCCCTTAATTCCAGATCGAGCGCCGCGATGCGAAAGCCCGCGCCGAGATCGGAAAACTCACGAATGGCCGCCAGACGTCGCCGGGCAATCGGAGAAAGTTCCTGCTCTGCCGGAATCAACAGATAAGCATAAGCGCGGCGGCTGGAGCGGCCCACGCGACCGCGCAATTGATAAAGTTGAGAAAGACCGTAATTGTCGGCGCGGTTTATGATGATTGTGTTCGCGCGGGGGATGTCTATTCCGTTCTCGATGATCGTGGTCGCTACCAGCACGTCGTACTTATAACCAATGAAATCAAGCATGACGCGCTCCATTTCTTTTTCGTTCATCTGCCCGTGACCGACGGCCATCCGGCACGTAGGCACCAGGCGCTTGACCAGCGCGGCGATGGTTTCGATCGACTCGACCCGATTGTGAATGAAAAAGACCTGGCCACCGCGCGCGAGTTCCAGCTCGATAGCCGACTTGATCACAACGTCGGATGATTGCACCACCTGAGTTTGAATCGCCAGGCGATCGCTGGGCGGAGTTTCAATCAGAGACATATCACGCAATCCGCTCAAAGACATATTCAGCGTGCGCGGTATCGGTGTCGCCGAGAGCGTCAACACATCGACGCGCTTCTTCAGTTGCTTCAAACGTTCTTTGTGCGCGACGCCGAAGCGCTGCTCTTCATCGACCACGACCAGTCCCAGATCGCGAAAGCTGACGTCCTTTGAAAGCATGCGATGCGTGCCGATCACAACGTCGACCTCACCTGCTTCAATTCGCTTGACGACGTCTTTCTGTTCTTTGGGTGAACGAAAGCGCGAGAGCAATTCAACCTTGACTGGAAAAGGCGCGAAGCGCTGTCGAAAGGTGTCGAAGTGCTGATACGCCAGGACGGTCGTCGGCGTCAGGATCGCGGTCTGCTTGCCATCCATCACCGCTTTGAAGGCCGCGCGCATCGCAACTTCCGTCTTGCCATAGCCGACGTCGCCGCACAACAGCCGATCCATCGGCGTCGCCGTTTCCATGTCGTGCTTCACATCTTCGATCGCGGTTTCCTGATCGGGCGTCAGGGTGTATTCAAATCCTTCTTCAAACTCGCGTTGCCACGGCGCGTCTGATGGAAACGCATGACCCTCGACCAGTTTGCGCTCAGCATAAAGCCGCAGCAGCTCATCAGCCATGTCGCGCATGGCGCGCTTGGCTTTCGCCTTTGTCTTCTGCCAACCAATCCCGCCGAGCTTGTCGAGTGTCGGCTGATGACCTTCGGCGCTCGAGTAGCGCTGCACCAGATCAAGCCGTTCAACCGGCACGTATAGCTTCGCTTCCTCAGCATAGTAGAGCAGCATGAACTCGCCGCGCGTGGCCGACGCCAGCCCGCTCGCGGATGACGCCTGAGTTGGTCCAAGATCGAGCGTGACCAGGCCGCCAAATCGCGCAATGCCGTGATCGATATGCACGACATAGTCGCCAACTTTCAAATCACGAAAGTCGGAAAGGAACGCCGCACCGCGCGCGCGCCGTTTCTTCTCTCGTTTGATCGCCGTCGTGCGCCGCTCGAGCGCGGGCTCGGCAGCCTCGTCAAACAGATCTCCTTCGACGTGCACTATTAACTTCGCCGCAGGCAACTCGAATCCGCCCGAGAGTTTTCCAGACGTCACAATCGCGTCAGAGGGCGCTGCGTAATCCGTCTGGTCGACTGACGAAGTAAGGCGCACGTTGACTTCGTACTCGCGCAGAATTTCCGCCACGCGTTCGGCGACACCACTGCTGGGCATCACAAAGAGTGTGGTGGCTTGATCGCTCGCGTGTCGCTTGATTAAGTCACGCGCGAGATCGGGCAAGCGTCCGTGATAACGGATGACGGATTGCGCCTTCCACTCGATCTCTGTTGGGAGCGCGAACGGCTCGTTCGCATTACGTCCCGGCGGGACAAGTCCCGCCTCTAAACGAACAGCCTTCGGTTTAGAGGGCGCACTTGTGCGCCGATCACTTGCGAGCGCAGGGAACAGGAATAGAGGCTTTCTTGGTGCTCGCTCTTTCCCAACCGAAACCTTCGGCGCTTCAGCATCCAGCGCGATCTCCTGGTCTACGTTCGTCGCCGTCCGACCCAGCGTGCGCAGTTCGATCCGCTGCATCGCCTCAACTCCAGCACGCAATTCTTCGGCGGTGAGATAGAGTTCCTGCGGCGAGAGACCCAGATCATCAACCGCCTCAGTCTGTGCATATCGATCAGCAACAATTTGAAAAGCACTGGCCAGGTAATTTTCGACCGACACCGGCTCGTCGACTATCAGCACGGCGTCCTGCAAATATTCGAACGCCTGGGAAGTGTTTTCATGGAGCAGCGAGATCAACCATTCCCAACCGGGAAAGTCTTCACCTTCGTCAGCAAACACTGTACGGTCGCGCAACGAACGAGCGAAGCGGTTGTCGGCCCAACGCACTCGCGCCAGCGTGGCCCAATCACGAAAGTCGCCGGCATTGACTGAGAGCTCGCGCATTGGCGGGATCTCGATCACGGCTAACTGAACGGTGGAAAGCTGGGTTTCCGGATCAAACTCGCGAATTGAATCAACCGTATCGCCAAAAAATTCGATGCGTGAGGGAGCATTGCGGCCCGGTGGCCAGACATCAAGAATTCCTCCGCGGATCGAGAACTCGCCAATGGCCCCAATCGGATCTTCGCGGACGTACCCGCCGGCCAGCAGTTTCTCAACCAGTTCTTCCGGTGAGTAATCTTCATCACGCCGAAGGACGGCGCCTGCTTTCAAAAGCTCTGAAGGTGGAACCGTGCGCCGCGCCAGGGCCCTTGAAGTGAGCAAAACAAAGTCGCTGGTGACAAGCGCATCCTGCGCGGAATTGGCCGCGCCACTCTGCCGGCGTCGCGCCAAACGCCAAAGTGCCAACGCGCGCTTTTCCAGTGTCTCTGTATGCGGTGAACCGCCGGCGTAGGGATCGCTTTCAGACGCTGGCAGAACCGTGACCGCTTCTTTGCCTTCGGCCACGCCGCGCAGAGCGAGGTACCAGAAGTTAAGGTCACGCTCCCAATCTTCCAGATCGCGCTGAGCCGGGACGACAACCGCGAATTGCTTTCCCGTTTCACGCTGGAGCGCGGCCAGCGCCAGCGCTCGCGCAGGTGCGGCGACGAGTCCGCTGATCGAAACCGCGCGCGCGCCGCGCTTGATATCGTCGAGCACGCGTTGGAACTCAGGGCTGTTGAGAACTGAATTCAGCGCATTTTGAAGTACTGAAGTTGTTTCCGTGGTCGTGCTCATCACTACTAGCAATCAAAACAAGTCCGCGAAGCGGACGAACGAAAATAGCCCAGCACTTGAGTGTTGGGTTGATGATAATCAGAGAATTAGGAGCCCGTGAAGCGGGCGACTGAGTTCGGTGACTTCTCAGTCGTCCGCTTCACGGACTGCGTTTGAAAATTCGTGCCTTGTACCCAGCGATGAATCGCTGGGCTATTATCGGTCGTCCGCTGCGCGGACTTTACCGGTTTTTCGCTCGACATCACTTCTTTATCCGATCGATAATCGCGCTGGTCGAAACACCTTCGACGAACGGCAGGCTCACGACACACCCGCCGGCCGCTTCAACTTCCTCGCGACCGTGAATTTCGTCAAGCGCATAGTCACCGCCTTTAACCAGGACGTCCGGCAATAGTTCGGCGATCAAGGACCGCGGAGATATTTGATTGAAGATGGTTACGTAGCTCGTCGCGCGCAAAGCCGCCAGAATCTCAGCCCGCTCGTTTTCATTTATCAAAGGCCGGCCCGCTCCCTTCAACTCGCGCACCGATGCGTCGCTATTAATTGCCACCAACAGCGCGTCACCCAGCGCTCGCGCCGCCTCGAGATAACGCACATGACCAACGTGCAAAATGTCGAAGACACCGTTGGTGAAAACAAGCTTCTGTCCCCGGGCGCGCAGACGCGCGCGCTCTTGCTGGAGCTGAAAGTGTGAAAGAATCTTCTGAGTCATTTGCGACCGACGAGCCAACTAAACGATACGCCTCGTTCTCCTGATCCAATATTCAGGTCGTCGTTGCGATTGTGCGACAGCGACAACCCACAGAGTCGATTCACGAATAACATAAGGGATATAGTACGGAAAGATATGGAGGTTCATCCGGCGATAGATACCCCGTCTTAATGGGCACAAGTGAGGATGTTCTATAAGCCAGAAAAGGGCCCGATCAATCTCATCTTCGAATCGTTGTCCGAGCCCGGGCTCTTGGCCGTCGTAGTAGGCGACAGCGGCAGAAAATTCGCTATCGGCTTCTTCGAGGAAAGTAATGTTCATTTCGCACGGCGATTTCGCGCAGCGCGGATAACATCCTCATAAGGGATACCTACGGCTGTGCCGTCGTCAATTGCTTGAATCCGCGCGAGGATTTCTTCTTCCCACGCCGTTTCGACCTCAGACACATCGCCATAGTGATCGTCGCTTAACAGGCGATTTGCAAGCGCCAGCCTCTCCTGCCGAGACAGGCTCAAAGCTCTTTCGGTAATTTCTTCAAGCGCGGCGGACATGAAGCGATGTTACCAGAACCAGTTCTGTGCGCAAACCAATTCGAGCGAACTTTGTTCAGAGTTAACCGTCATGTCGGATCGCGGACATCCTGTCCGCCTGAGCGCGCAGCGCGAACAGCCTCCGAACAGACGCCTCAGGCGTAACCTTGAGCGGGCTTCGCCCGCTGGGCGGACAGGATGGCCGCGCTCCACTTGCCATTTACGATTTCGTATTTACCCTTTACTATCATCGTTTCCGATTACGGACGCTCTTATGACTGTACCTTTCCTTGAAGACAACGATCAGACCCAGGCGCGGCGCGAGCACCTCGAGGCTTTGCGCCGGCTGGTCGGCAACGTCTATCCGAACAAGTTCGAACGCAGCAACGTCACTGAAAACATTTCAGGCGAAGACACGATTACTTCCATCACCGATGCGTTCAGGAAATTCGAGCCCCAGGTAGCCGAAGGTCAGAAGCCTTCAACCGAAGACCTCGAGACCGCGAACACCCAATTGAATAAAATTCGCGTGCGGATTGCGGGCCGCATCGCCGCGCCGCCGCGTGTGATGGGCAAGGCCGCGTTCGTCCACCTGTCGGATGGAACTTCACGTTTGCAGATTTATGTTCGCCGTCAGGACATCACCGGGGTGCGCAACGACACGGATGGTGGCGAAGTTGATGGCTGGGAACTTTTCAATCTACTCGATCACGGCGACTTCATCGGCGTCGAAGGTTACCTGTTCGCTACCAGGACGGGCGAATTATCGGTGCATGTCGAGAAGTTACAGTTCTTAGCAAAGGCTTTGCTGCCGATGCCCGATAAGATGCACGGGATTCACGATGCCGAGATTCGCCAACGCCAGCGTTACGCCGATCTGATCGCCGGCAGTTTGAAACTGGAGCGCGAAGAAGGCGATCTGACGCCGCGCGAAGTGTTCGAGTTGCGCTCGAGGGCCGTGCGTGAGATTCGCCGCTTCCTCGACGAGCATGGTTACATCGAAGTCGAAACGCCGATGCTCACTCCGTTGGCAACCGGCGCCGCGGCCAAAGCGTTCGAGACACACCACAATGCTTTGGACATCAAGTTGTATGCGCGCATCGCGCCGGAACTTTATTTGAAACGGCTGGTCGTGGGCGGCTTTGAAAAAGTCTATGAACTGAATCGCAACTTTCGTAACGAAGGCATCTCGACGAAGCACAATCCTGAATTCACGATGCTCGAATTCTACATGGCTTACGCGGACGTGAATCAGATGATGGATTTTGCCGAGAAGCTTTTGCGTTCAGTTGTGTACGTCGCGCTCGGCCATACGCACGTGCGCTATGGCGAGCACGAGATTGATTTTTCGCAGCCGTTTCAGCGAATGACGATGAAGGAGGCGATTGCGCGTTACGGCGGAAGCGAAGTCGACCAAAATGTGCCGGCTGAGCGCGTGGTCGAGTTATTTGAAGAATTTGCCGAGCCGCATTTGATTCAACCGACCTTCATTACTGATTTCCCAAAACCTGTTTCGCCGCTCTCGAAAGCCTCGCCCGCTGATCCGTCTATAGCCGAACGCTTCGAGTATTTCGTTGGCGGACTTGAATCCGGCAACGGCTTCTCCGAACTCAACGATCCGGAAGAGCAGTACCAACGTTTCAACGACCAGGTGCAGCAGCGGGAGCGTGGCGATGAAGAGGCGATGGTGATGGATGAAGACTATATCCGCGCGCTTTCTTATGGCATGCCGCCGGCCGCCGGTATCGGGATCGGTATAGACAGATTGGTAATGCTGCTGGCGAACAAACAGTCGATTCGCGATGTGATCATGTTTCCGCACATGCGGCCGGAGCGACGTGCCGAGGATGAAGGCGAGGCGGGGCAGTAGCCCGACCGTGAGGGAGGGCGTTAATTGCGCGCGCGCTTAGGATCGCAATTCAACCAGCCTGCGAAGCAGGCGACTTACCAATAGCCCACAGCGCCAGCTGTGGGTGCACGTTTTGAGAGGGAACGAAGCCCGCGAAGCGGGCGGCATACGCAGCACGGTGTTATGTCGCCCGCATTCGCGGGCTTGCGTGTCCTGGTGGGCTCGTTACCTACAGCTGGCGCTGTGGGCTACTGACATGCCGTCGGCTCGGAATTGATGCAGTTTGAGTTCAGAGTTCGGCCTTTAGCCTGCCGATTCGGAAGCAAACTAAAGTTTGAACTCTAAACTGCACCAATACGGTCGGCTTGATAGTGGCCTGTTTCCGGTCGCGCGCTCAGCGAGCAAGTACACGCGCTTGGGCACGATGTGATAAAATACGCGCTTGAGGCGTTTCAGGGCAGCATTACTTACGCGGCCCGTAGTCTTGGAATCTCCTATCAGAATTTGAACTATGTGCTAAAGACAAAGCATAAGGATGCTCAAGGTTCGGACGCCAGTGCGGCGTCGAACACGGAAACAGTAAGTGGCTGAATCCGCAGATTCAGCGTAATCCATCTAAGCGTTTCATTCGTTCCCCACAAGGAGTAAGAGCTATGAAGACCTTTAAGCGCTTTATTGCAACTTTAATCCTCGCCATTTCTCTTTCTGCAACCGTTTTAGCCGGTTCGCCCGACAACACCGCTGATGTAAACGACCCCTCTCCCGCTGTTAACAGCAATCTCTCGATTGGGGAAAAACTTTTGCTGGAGTTTTTACTTACAACCTTTTAGCGTTAGACACCTCGCCAGATTCCGGGTGGCTCCAATCTGAGGCAAGCGGCGAGAAGTCTCGCCGCTTTTGTTATTTCGACCTATAATACTGCTTCAATTTCGGGGCGCCTCAACTCTGGTTTACCCGGCCAGGTAAGGCAGAGGAAAAGTCGCGATTCCTGAACGCTTTGATAGATGACGATCTGGATTTGCCCCGGAAATAGTCTTTAGCCCATATCCAGACTTTTACCCACCTATCGTCGGCTTCGCCGACTGGTTGAATTACTTCAACCGTGGTACCATTCGCGCCTCGAAGCAGTAGTACAAGCAAGAAGGAGACCCTCGAAATGATGCGCAAAATTTTCCCTCTGATAGTGGTACTGGCCGTGATGGCCGGAGCGTTGCTCGCCCAGGACAAGAGTGTGACCCTGACCGGCTACTTGATCGATAACGCGTGTGCCGAGGGCCACTCCTCCGACAAGGCCTTTGCCACCTGGGTAAAGACCCACGGCACGAGTTGCGCGATGATGGAGTCGTGCGAGAAGAGCGGTTATGCGGTTTTCGCCGGTGACAAGCTCTATAAGTTGGACGACAAAGGCAACGAAAGTGCGGAAGCTCTGCTGAAAGCCACCAAGTCCAAGAAGGGCTTGAAGGTCACCGCAGAAGGCACCGTCGATGGCGACACACTGAAGGTAACGAAGCTGACCGAAGTTACTGAGTAGGCGCTGACGCTTTTCGGATCCGGTTACTCGTCAAATTAGAGCCCGCGCGGCGAAGCATTCACTTCGCCGTCGCGGGCTCGTTTGATGTTTGATTAGTTTGCGCGACAGTCGCCCGCGGGCGGCTTTGCCTGCTACTTGACCGGCGTTTCCTGGTGCGCGAACGCCCACCATTTTCCACCGCTCCTGACCCAGACAGTGCTGGACCAAACGGTTGGGATTGCCGCGCCTGCACAAGTTCCCTGGGCGGATCCCTTGTAAGTGAGCACCACTGCGTCTGAATCAATCATGTTGAGTTTCCAATCGCTCAAGGCGACAGACTTTACTTCGCAGGGCATGCTGGGGAGTTCTTTGACGAGGGTGGCTTTGTCAGTGACGCCATTCTCGCCGACGCTAACGCCGTTCGGAGAAAGCATCGCCTTGAACGGTTTCGCGTCCTTGTTCTTCCAGGCTTCCCACAATTTCGTTTCCGACGCCGATAATTGTTTCAGGAGCTGCGCCTTGTTAATTCTTGGCTTGGGCTTAGGCGCCGGCGAAGGCGAAGCGCTTGCTTGCGGTTGCGCGAAGCAAACCGAAGCGAACACAATGACAAGCAGAGCAGACAGGGGTAGGTATTTCTTCATTCTTGGTTCTCCTTGAAAAACTTCTGTTCGAGCTTGATAGACCGAATGCGGGCAGGTTCTACTATTAGGCAAGGTGGTCTGTCAATAAGGTCGAAGGGTAATCTCGATTGTTTGAGGAGTGGGTCTCGTGCCGTAGGCACGAAATGTTTATAGACACCCACCAATAAAAAATTTTCAGCTCCGAAGGAGCGACAGGATATGTCTCTCCTTCGGAGCTCAGGCCGTAAGGGGTCGTGAAGCTATAAATATTTCGCTCCTGACGGAGCCCGGACCGCTGTGCTCCTGTCAGGACTTCAGTCTTGGGGCGCCAGTTTCGCCATAGGTAAGCACCGTGCCGCCGAAGCCGACGACCCAGCCGTGATTCTGATCGACAAAGAAAAGGCGTTCGAGAGAGTGTGAGGTAATGCTGGAACTCGCTGACCAATGAATGCCGCCGTCTTTCGTACTCAGCAATGTTCCCTGAGAGCCGACGGCCCAGCCTGTCGCAGCGTCGATGAACTTTACGTCCAGCAGGTCGGCCTCGACATTCGAGCGTTGCTCGAACCAGGTACGGCCGCCGTCGGTCGTCGCAAAGACTCGGCCGGCGGCGCCGACGGCCCACCCTAAACTGTTGCCGACGAAGCTGGCTGAAGTGAAGCGCGCGCCGGCCCCGTCACGCACTCTGCCTGTCTTCCAGGTTGCGCCGCCGTCGCTGGTGTGCAAGATTGTCGCGCCCGCGCCGACCAGCCAGCCATGCGTTTGGTCGATGAACGCTCCGCCCAACAGAAGGTATTTTGTCGGCAAAGCCTGACGCACCCAGTGCGCGCCGCCGTCCTGCGTGGCAAAGACCACGCCGCTTTCGCCAAACACCCAACCATGATCGGATCCGGCAAAAACCGCGCGGACCAGGCGTGCATTGATATCGGTTGGGTTAAGCAGCACAGGTTTCCAACTGAGACCGCCGTCTTCAGTTTTCAGCAGATAGGTGCGGGGCTCGTCATTCGTTTTCAGTTTCAGCAAGTCGCGTTCGGCTATGAGCCAGCCAATCCGTTCATTCGCAAAGTAAACGTCGCGCAGATTGTCTCTGGTGAGCGTGTTCAGTTTGCGCCACGTTTGGCCGCCATCAATTGTTTGCAAAAGCGTACCGCCACTGCCGGCCACCCAGCCTAGATTTTGATCCAGGAAGTAAACGCCGTGCAGCCACGACATCGTGCCCGTGGGTTGGCGAGTCCACGTGGCGGCTGAGACAGGGAGCAGTGAGCAGTGGGCAGTGAGGAGCAGGAAAAAGAGAGTGAGCAGTGGGCGGTGAGCAGTGAGCAGTGAGCAGTGGGCAGTGGGCAGTGGGCGGTGAGCAGTGGGCGGAATGCGAGGCGTAGCCTCGCGATGACTTCTATGATGACTGCCGGAAAGGCAGAGCCTTGCCGCATTGGGCCGCGGCAAAGCCGCAACTTTAAGATTCACGTTCGCGTCCATACTGCCCACTGCCCACTGCCCACTGGCCACTGCCCACTGCCCACCGCCCACTGCCCACTGCCCACTCCTCTAGAATCCCCCCGTGAACATTCGCGCAAAGCTCAGCACCTGAGTGAAGCCCATGATCGTCTGTAGTTTCTTCAGCTTATTCCCAGGCACGACGACCTGATCGCCGGGCACCAGGTAAACCGAGTCAGGCGCCTGTCCTTTGTAAATAGCTGAGACGTTTACGGGGATTGGCGTCAGCACACCGTTGGCCTGGCGGCGCAGCACGAAAACTCTACTGCGGTTGCCGGTTTGCAGCACGCCGCCGGCTTCGGAGAGCGCTTCGGTCACCGACAGGCGGCGCGACATGAGTTTGATTCCCGGTTGGGCCACGTCTCCGATGACGCTGTAACGATACGAGCCGGCCTGATCGAGCGACACCGATACCTGCGGCTCGATGATGAATTCGTCATAGCGTTTCTTAACCAACTCCGCCACCTGATCG
>Ga0070698_100000105_pt1 | contig 69635 bp, 60 predicted proteins | sample KBSK1502metaG_FD_65477 | JGI IMG/M metagenome (GOLD analysis project Ga0070698, IMG submission 65477) | Corn, switchgrass and miscanthus rhizosphere microbial communities from Kellogg Biological Station, Michigan, USA - KBS K1-50-2 metaG | ecosystem: Host-associated > Plants > Roots >... | reverse complement strand
CAACCTCCGTGGGGCGCTGCCGCCGGGCATCTTCCCCAAGGACCTCGCCCTGAAGGTGATCCGCATGCTGGGCGCCGAGGGCGCCAATTACCTGGCGGTGGAATGGGGAGGTGAGGCGGTCGAGGCCATGAGCGTGGACGAACGCCTCACGCTCGCCAATCTTACGGTCGATTTCGGTGGCAAAGCGGGCCTCTGCGAGCCGGACGAGCACACTCGGGCCTATCTCGGCGAGGCGGAGGTGTTCGACCTGCACCCGGTCGCGCCCGTGTACCGCAGCCTCATCGAGGTTGACGCTGAGACGCTGGAACCGCAGATCGCCTGCCCGCCGGCGATCGACAACGTCCAGGACCTGAGCGCAGTCGAGGGCACGGAGCTCGACGAGGTGTTCGTGGGCAGCTGCGCCAACGGCCGGATCGAGGACCTGGCGATCGTCGCCGACTATTTCCGGGGACGCCAGGTCCACCCGCGGACGCGAACGATCGTGGTCCCCGCGTCCAAGCAGATCTACATGGAGGCGCTGGCGCGCGGCTACATCCAGACCTTCGTGGAGGCCGGCGCGCTGGTGATGAACGCCGGCTGCGGCCCATGCCTCGGCCGCCAGCACGGCGTGCTCGGTCCCGGCGAGCGGGCGCTCTCCACCAGCAACCGGAACTACGCCGGGCGGATGGGCAGTGCACAAGCTGAGATTTACCTCGCGAACCCCGCCGTTGCCGCGGCCTCCGCGCTGGCCGGGATGATCGCGGATCCGCGCAACATTGCCAAGTCTGACAACCCCCCACCCCGACCCTCCCCCGCAAGGCGGGAGGGAGTTATCCCTGTGATGGCTGGTAAGAACTGATGGCCAGGGTCTTCAAGTTCGGCGACGGGATCTCGACCGATGCCATCATCCCGGGCCGGTACAACGTCACCACCGATCCGACCGCGCTGGGCAAGGCCTGCTTCATCGAGGCCCGGCCCGACTTTGCCGGCAGCGTCCAGCAGGGCGATGTCATCGTCGGCGGGCGCAACTTCGGCTGCGGCAGCTCGCGCGAGCACGCCCCGATGGCGATCAAGGCAGCAGGCATCGAGGCGGTGGTGGCGCGCAGCTTCGCGCGGATCTTCTACCGCAACGCGATCAACATCGGCCTGCCCGTGATCCAGTGCGATGCGATCTACGACGCGGTCCAGGACGGCGACCCAGTGTCGATCGACATCCATTCCGGAGCCATCGATGCCGATGGCAAGATGTTCCAGGGGGAAACACCCGGACCGGTGGCGGCCGCCATCATGGAAGCCGGGACGCTGATCGACCTGATCAAAACACGCGGCTGGGCCGCAATCGAGGAGGTGTCGTGATGGCAACTGCGGTAACCGCGAAGTGCCCGGAGTGCGCCGCCGATGTCAAGCTCGCAGCCGATGTCGAGAAGGGCGAGATCGTGCCCTGCGGCGACTGCGGCGCCGAGCTGGAAGTCGTCGAGCGGGACCCGGCCGAGCTCCGGCTCGCTCCCGAGGAAGAGGAAGACTGGGGCGAGTGATGTGAGAATCGGCGTTCTTTGCTCCCGCATCCGGGCCGAGGAGAAACTGCTCTTCGAGGGCTTTGCCCGTCGACATCTCGAGATCGAGAAGATCGACGACCGCGAGCTGGTCTTCGACCTGGCGGAACAGCCGAGGCCCTTCGACGTGGTGCTCGAGCGCTGCCTGCACCACTCGCGGGCGCTCTACTCGCTGCGCATCCTCAACCAATGGGGAGTGCCGACTGTCAACACCTACGAGGTGGCGCTGACCTGTGGCGACAAAATCAACACCACGACGGCGCTGATCGCCGCCGGTGTTCCCAGTCCCCGCACGCTGATCGCCTTCACGCCCGAGTCCGCGCTCGAGGCGATCGAGACGCTGGGCTATCCGGTCGTCCTCAAGCCGGCGGTTGGTTCCTGGGGGCGCCTGCTGGCGAAGATCTCCGACCGCGACGCCGCCGAGGCGCTGCTCGAGCACAAGGACACGCTTGGCTCCTACCAGCACGCGATCTTCTATATCCAGGAGTACGTCGACAAGCCGTCGCGCGACATCCGCAGCTTCGTCGTCGGCGATGAGACCATCTGCGCGATCTACCGTGAGTCGGCACACTGGATCACGAACACCGCTCGCGGCGGCCGGGCGCGCAACTGCCCGGTGACTCCCGAGATCGACCGCCTCTCGCGCGCCGCGGCCCGCGCCGTCGGTGGGGGTGTGCTGGCGATCGACCTGCTCGAGCACCCGGATGGCCTGGTCGTGAGCGAGGTCAATTACACAATGGAATTTCGTAACAGCATCGACACCACCGGCGTCGACATCCCCGGCCGGATCGTCGATTACGTGTTGCGGGTCGGCGAGCTGGAGGCGGTGCCGGCGTGATCACCGAGCTGACCGCGCAGACCCAACCCGTCACGGAATCCGGCATCGAGCTGCTGGAGGAGATGCTGTCGATCCCGAGCGTCTCGACGCAGGAGCGCGAGCTGGGCCAGTGGCTGGTCTCACGGCTGCGCGCGATGGGGTTCGCCGCGCGACGGGACGAGGCAGGTAACGTCATCGCCTTCTGGGGCAGCGGACCGCGCGAGGTGCTGCTCCTCGGGCACATCGATACGGTCCCCGGATTCATCCCGGTGCGCCGCGAGGGGAATCGGCTCTTCGGCCGCGGCGCGGTCGATGCCAAGGGTCCGCTGGCGGCGGCGATCACCGCGGTCGCCCGGCAGCCCGCCGGAGCCGCCTGTCGCTTCACCATCATCGGCGCGGTCGAGGAAGAGGGCAGCTCGCGTGGTGCCCGTTATCTCGTCAACCGGAAGGCGCCGGATCAGCTCGTGATCCTGGAACCGAGCGGCTGGGACGCCGTCACGCTTGGCTACAAGGGCAGCCTCAAGGTCCGCTACCGTCTCTCGCAGCCGATGGGCCACGGCGCCGGACCCAACGAGAGCGCAGCCGACCGGGCCATCGTCTTCGTGCGACGGCTGCAGGACCATGCCGCGGCGCAGGGTGAGGGGCTGGGGAGCTTCGAGCGGCTCGATGCGCGCATTCTTCGATTCCATGCCGACCACGACGGCTTCCGCGACATCGCCGCGATGACGGTCGGCTTTCGCCTGCCCCCGAACTTCGATGTGCAGTCCCTTCAGGAAGAGCTGGAAAAATGGGCGGAAGGCGCCGAGCTACGCTTCGAGTATGCGGATGCTGCCGTGCGGGCGGAGAAGAACACCCCGGTCGTCCGCGCTTTCCTCAAAGGTATCCGTGACGCGGGCGGCACGCCGAGGTTCAAGATGAAGACAGGAACCTCCGACATGAACATCCTGGCCCCAGCCTGGGGCTGCCCAACGCTCGCCTACGGACCCGGCGATTCAAGGCTCGACCACACGCCGGACGAGGCGGTTGACCTCGAGGACTTCGCCCGCGGGGTCAACGTGCTGACCACGGCGCTCAACCAGCTGGCGCGATGAAGGCCACGGTCATCGGCGGCGCCGGTTATGCCGGCGGAGAGCTGCTCCGTCTCCTCCTTTCGCACCCGGAAATCGAGGTGACTCAGGTGACATCCGAGCGTCTCGGCGGAAAGTTCGTACACACCGTGCACCCGCATTTGCGGCGCCGGACCGAGCTGAAGTTCCAATCGCGGGCATCGCTGCAGCTGGTCGACGTCCTGTTCCTGGCGCTGCCCCACGGCCAGACCAGCCGGGAGATCGACCAGCTGCAGACCCTGGCGCCAACGATCATCGATCTCTCGGCGGATTTCCGCCTGCGCGACCGGGCCGGTTACCCGACCTGGTACGGCTGGGAGCACCCGCAGCCGTCGCTGCTGAACGACTTCGTTTACGCGCTGCCCGAGCTGCACCGCGAGGAGATCCGCAGCGCCAATCGGCTCGCCGCCGGCGGCTGCCTGGCGACCGCCGCCATTCTGGGTCTCTATCCGCTCGCCCGCGCCGGCGTCGTCGACGGCTCGATGCCGATCGTCATCGAAGGAAAGACCGGGTCATCAGCCGGCGGCGCCGAGTCGGGGCCGGCGTCGCACCATCCCCATCGCAGCGGCGAGATGCGGTCCTTTGCCCCCACATCGCACCGGCACACCGCCGAGATCATCCAGGAGCTGGGTCTTCAGTCGCCCAACGGCCACGGCCCCAACGTCGCCTTCTCAGCGACGGCGGTTGAGGCGGTCCGTGGCATCCTGGTCACCGCGCACGTGTTCCTCAGTGAGGACCTTTCCGAGAAGGACCTCTGGAAGATCTATCGCGCCGCCTACGCCGACGAGCCGTTCATGCGGATCATCAAAGAGTCACAGGGGATCCACCGTTATCCCAATCCCAAGATCCTGTCCGGCACGAACTACTGTGACGTGGGCTTCGAGCGGGACCCGCACTCGCGTCGCGTGGTCGTGATGAGCGCCCTCGATAACCTGATGAAGGGCGCCGCCGGCCAGGCGGTGCAGGCGCTCAACGTCCGCTTCGGGTGGGATGAGCGAACTGGCCTCGACTTCCCCGGCCTCTACCCCATCTAGCGATGCTCGTCATCAAGATCGGCGGCAGCCTGACCGACGTCGATCCTCTGCTGCGGGACGTCGCCGCCTGCCAGGAACCACTGGTGCTGGTGCACGGCGCCAACAAGGAACTGAACGAGCTTTCGGCGCGGCTGAGCCATCCACCACGGATGGTCACCTCCGAACGGGGTGAGATCAGCCGCTTTACCGACGCGACCACCATGGATCATTTCCTGATGGCCTATGCCGGCAAGCAGAACAAGCGCATCGTGGAGCGCCTGCGCGCCCTGGGCGCGAACGCGGTGGGCCTGACGGCGATGGACGGCGGCATCGCGACCGGCCGGCGCAAGCCCGACTTGCGCATCAAGGAAGGCGACAAGGTCAAGATCCTGCACGGCGATCACAGCGGCAGCATCGAGCGGATCGAGCCGAAGCTCCTGCGCCTGCTGCTTCACCACGGCTACCTGCCGGTTATCACACCGCCCGCGATCAGCCACGAGGGCGTGGCGATCAATGTCGACGGCGACCGCCTGGCCATGGAGATCGCGACCGCATTGCGGGCCGAGCGTCTGCTGATCTTTGCCGACACGCCAGGATTCATGCGCGATGTCAGCGACGAGCGGAGCGTCATTCCGCTGATTCACCTCGACGAGGTCGAGCGCGTGGCCGAATACGGCAAAGGCCGCGCCAGGGTCAAGCTGCTGGCGGCGGCGCAAGCCATCCGGCGTGGCATCCATGCGGTGGGACTACTCGATGGGCGTGGCGAGCATCCGCTGACCCGCGCATTCGAAGGAGCCGGCACATGGGTCACGACCTGACTGCCACCCACACGCAGCTCAGCCCCATCCCGTTGCACGCCGGACGAGGGCTAACGCTCGTTCGCGGGGAAGGGTCGTACCTGTGGGATGGCCGTGACCGCCGCTACCTCGACCTGATGACCAACTACGGCGTCAATCTTCTTGGCCACGCCCACCCGCTCGTGACGGATGCCATCAAGCGGCAGGCATCGCTGCTGACCAATGCCCACCAGAGCTTCGACACGCCGGCGCGCCAGGATTTCCTCGAGGCGTTGGGGGTGCTCCTACCGCCTCCTTTGAGCAGGATCTCATTTGGAAACTCAGGGGCCGAGGCCGTCGAGGCGGCCCTGAAATACGCGCGCGTCGCCACCGGACGCATCGGGATCGTCGCCACGCACCGCGCCTATCACGGACGAACGTTTGGCGCCCTTTCTGCCACCGCCGACGCGAAGTATCGTGATCCGTTCGCACCGCTGCTGGAAGGGGTCCGCCACGTCCCGTTCGATGACCTCGACGCACTGGACACGGTCCTGGACGAGTCCGTCGCGGCCGTGATCGTCGAGCCGATCCAGGGGGAGGGCGGAGTCCGAGTACCTGCTGAGGGCTACCTGAAGGGGATCCGCGAACGGTGCGACGCCCGCGGCATCCTTCTTATATGTGACGAGATCCAGACCGGGTTTCGGACTGGGAGCCCGTTCGCCTTCACTCGCGAGGACATTGTGCCCGACATCCTGTGCCTCTCGAAGTCGATTGCCAATGGCCTGCCTTTGGGCGTCACTGTAACGACCGAGGCGGTCAGCGACCGAGTGCCCAAGGGAAGCCACGGGAGCACGTTCGCCGGCAATCCGTTGGTCTGCGCCGCGGGTGCGGTGACCCTACGGGTGCTGGCGGACGAAACGCTGCATGCCCGCGCGGCCCAGGCCGGCGCGCGCTTCCAGGAGCGGATTCGCGACCTCCGGCTGCCGCAGGTCCGCGATGTCCGCGGCCGTGGCTTGATGCTGGCCGTCGAGCTGAAGAAGCCCGCGACCCCTGTCATCAAGGCGATGCAGGAGGGCGGCGTCCTCGTCCTGCCCGCCGGGGGGACCGTCATCCGGTTCCTGCCATCGATTCTGATTCAGGATGCCCAGCTCAACGAGGGAATCGACGCGCTGGTCGAGGGGCTTCGCCAGGACAGGTGACGGCACGATTCGCCAGTCCGCAGGACTGAACGCAGATCGTCCGTTACACGCGGATGGAACAAGCAAGCGAAAATAGCACGACGACCGTGACGACCGATCGACCTGCGTACAGTTTGCGGGCAGAGCAGGCTGTCTGGCTGCTGACGGGAATCGTCGACGCGCTTCTGATCATCCGCTTTCTGTTCAAGCTGCTTGCCGCCTCGACCCAGGCCAGCTTCGTCACCTTCATTTACAACCTGACCCAGGTGTTCGTCGCACCGTTTCATGGGATCTTCAACACCGCGGCCAACGGTCGCAATGTCTTCGAGCCCGAGTCCCTGGTCGCCATTGCTATCTACTCGCTGATCGGTTGGGGGCTTGCCAGGCTGGTCCGTGTCGTGACCCGCGGCGCCGCGCCTTCACGCTGAGCCTTACTCCCGTCAATCACTCTTAGAGATATCGGCGATACTCGGCGGTCAGTCTTGCGACCTCACGTGAAAACCAGAACGCACGAGGTCGCCGTTTGCCGTTAACTCTTGCCAAACGGTTGAGGCCGCTCTATGCTCTCGCCGCCGAGTCTGTCACAGGAGGGATCAAGGGGTGGCTGCTTTTTCTCGTCGTGCTGTTGCTGGCATCGCTTTCGTTGCCCTTTTCACGGTCGAGTCGTTAGGTGTCGCGGCGTCCGTCCACGCAGGCGCGAACGTGCATTTCAGACCAGTGGTGGCGAGCGGTCCCGGACCCGTCACCGTGCGCGACCTGCCCGCGCCACTCGCGAACTCGCATGCGCAACGGCCACTGCACCCGTTCCTCCGGATGCGCACCGGCGTCACGCAGGCCAGCGCCATCCCCGTCACATCGGTAACCGGCAGCGCGACCAGCACCACGGCGACGGAACAGGTGGTCACCGGCTTTACGGGCGTCACGTTGGTCCAGCAGGTCGCCGCCCTGGGAAACGACCAGGCGGTCACACCTCCAGACACACAGATCGCCGCCGGCCCCGACTCTCTGCTGGAAATGGTCAACAGTAGCGGTTCGGTTTGGACCAAGTCGGGCAGCCTGGTGAAGATCTTCGACCTCAACACGTTCTTTCCGGTCCCCGCCGGCTATACGTTCTCCGACCCGCGCGTCCTCTACGACGCGATCAGCAGTCGTTGGTTTGCCTCCGGCGTGGCCTTTGTCACGCCCTCGTTCGGAAGTGTGCTGGTCTTCGGCGTCTCCGACACCAGCGATCCGGCCGGCACATGGCACGTGTACAGTGCCGACAACTCCAGCAACGTGACCCATGACCAGCCGAAGATTGGCGTCAGCGCCGACAAGGTCGCCTTCTCGTTCAACGACTTCCTGAACGCCGCCTTTTTCCAGGGCGCCTCGACCTGGGTGTTTGGCAAAGCCGCCATGCTCGCGGGAGCGTCCAGCATTCCAGGCGAGGCCGTCGGGCCCGATTCCCGCCGGGTCAGTATTGTGCCCGCGATCGAGCTGACATCGACCAGCACCGAATTCATGGCCTACAACAACAGCGACTGCGGCTATTCCGGGTGCAACGCCGGCTATCCATCCATCGGGATCGTTGCTCTCACCGGCGATCCAGCCATTGGAACCCTCGCCTGGTCGGAATCGGACCCCGCGATCGCAGGCACGTCGCAACCGCCGGCCGCTGACCAGCCTGGGCTTCCGGGCTCCATCCAGACCAACGACGACCGCTTCCTGACCGCGGTCTGGCAGAACGGCACGCTCTGGGTCAATGGAAACGATGGGTGCACGCCTCCAGGCGACACCGCGGTTCGACCGTGTCCGCGCCTGATCCAGGTCTCAACCGCCGGACCGACGGTCAACCAGAACTTCGACCTCGGATCAACGGGGAACGACCTCTACTATCCGGCCGTCCACATGGACTCAACCGGCGACATGTACGTCGTCTACAACATCTCGTCCACGTCACAGGATGTCGGCGTACGGCTCACCGGCCAGCCAGCCGGCTCGGCGCCACAGTTCGTGGTTCCGGCGCAAACCATCCAGGCGGGACAGGGACTGTACACCTGCGCGAATCGCTGGGGCGACTACTCGGGCTCGGCCCTCGATCCCTCCAACCCATCCAGCGTGTGGCTCGCTGCCGAGTATGCCGGCGCGAGCAGCACCAACTGCAACTGGGCGACCTTCATCAGCCAGGTGACATTTGCCGCGTCCACAACCGCCGATTTCAGCCTGAGCGCGTCACCAGCAAGCCAAAGCGTCGTCGCCGGAACCAACACCAGTTATTCGGTGACCATCACCCCGACCAACGGCTTCAACGCCGCGGTGTCCCTGAGCGTGGGCGGACTACCATCAGGAGCGAGCGGGTCGTTCAGCCCCAACAACCAGGTGATGACGTCGTCGACACTGAGCGTGACCACCACCACCGCAACCACGCCTGGTTCCTACACGCTCACCATCTCCGGAACGAGCGGCACCCTCACGCACGCCACGTCGGTGACGCTGACCGTGACCGCGCCACCGCTTGCCGACTTCTCGCTCAGCGCGTCGCCAGGCAGTCAAACGATCAGCCGCCACGGCGGGAGCGTGATGTACGCGGTCACGATTACGCCCAGCAACGGCTTCACCGGCACGGTGACCTTGAGCGTGAGCGGTCTTCCGTCCCGCGCGGGCGCCAGCTTGAGCCCCAACCCAGCCACAACATCCTCGACCCTTACGGTCAGCACCAGCAACGGAACGACCGCGGGGAGCTACACGCTGGTCATCACTGGGGTGAGCGGCAGCCTGACGCACACCACAACGGTCACGTTGGTCGTGACGTAGCCGCTGCTCGCTCGAGCGAAACAAGCGTCAAGAGTGCTTTGCCCGGAACAGGCGCTCGAGGACGGTCGCGGCAAGCCTTTCCATCGGGACGGCGAACGGTCGCATCTTCTCCGCCAGCGGCTCGAGCCGGAAGCTGCCCTGATAACCTGGATCGCCCCGGTCGCTGGAGGCCGTCGAGATCGCTGGTATGTCCGCCGCCGGTATGAGGAGGGCCGTGTCGTGGAGTTTGCCATCGTTGAGGCACGGAATGATGGCCACGAGCAGCTGCGGATCGATGAAGAAGGTATCCCGACGGATGCGGAATTGCACGATGCCCCGTGTATTGACCGTGCTCGTGTGGATCACCAGCCCACCGATAGCATGCGACCTCAGGTCGTGCAGCAGCAGGTCGACGCAATCGACGCGCAGCCGGTCCTGGGCGATAACCACATTCTGTAACCCCGCGCGTATCAGCTGACTGGCAAGCCACAACTCGCCGTACTTTCCGAAAGCGCGGCTCGCAGGTCTCGGGACCTCCTCCGATTCGGACGTCACGCCCAGCTGTGGCGCCTGGACTGGATCCTTCCAGCCCGGAATTCGCTCGAGCCATTGATGCCGCAACTTGTGGACGTCAACGAGAAACGGGTTCACCGCCGACTGTGGAAAGCGCCTATCGAGGTATCCGGAGAAGAGGTAGCCACCGCCATGCGGCTTGGCAACCTTCAGGAATTCCGGTATCGGGATGGCCCAGAGGCGCGTATGAAGTTGCCAGTCCGGCGGCGGGACGTAGGGCAGGAGGATGTATCCGTTCGGGTCCGTGGCTAGCGACGTGATGCTCGCCTGGAATTCCCCGTCCGTTTCGAGGAAGCTGCGAGCCTTGACCTGAACTGGGTGTGCCCGCAGTGTCCGAATCCGGCGGAGGTAGAGATCGAACCCGAGATCGACGAGGGGAAGCGCTACCGTCGCCATCCCGGGGGCGCTTAGCACGGTGGCCGTCGCCAGCTGGTCTTCAGCCACGGACCCGAGCTGCGCATCGCTCAGGCCGAGAACGCCCCGCGAAGTGTCATCCCGGTCAGATGGCTGGAGAAGCGCCATACAGCCTTACAAGTGGGAAGCGGTCAAAAACCAGCGGGGCAAACCAGTGGGTCGGACGAAATTGCTCGCCTCTCCCACTCGTTAGCTCCACCTACAATCGCGCCATGCAATTCGACCAGTGGACCATCGCATTGCTGATCCTGCGGCCGGACGCTCCGGAGCTGAATGACGCGGACGCCGCGGCGTTGCAGGACGCCCACATGGCACATCTCGCCGACCTCCATGAGGCCGGCTATCTGGTCGCGGCCGGTCCCCTCCTCGGTCCACCGGATCGGGAGTTTCGCGGCCTGAGCATCCTTAACGTCGACCCGGAGCGAGCCCGGGCGCTGAAAGAGCACGATCCGGCGGTGCGTGCCGGGCGATTCTCTGTCGAGATCCTTCCCTGGATCGTTCCGGCGGGGGCCATGACCTTTGCACACACCCTTTTCCCTCGTTCAATGGCCGATACCGAGGCCTGATCGTCCGGTCATCGGCGTCTCCGCCCGGCGGCCCTTGAGCCTCCTTTACGTTGCGGGCTACTTGGTGGGCGCCGGGGTCGCCCTCCTGTTCGTCCCCTCGCTTGCGCTAAAGCTGCTCTTCAGCAACGGCAACTACGGGGACGTCATGCCCCGACTCCTGGGTGGCGATCGGCATGGTCCTGACCGGCACGAGCTACCTGCTCGATCGACGGCACATCACGAGCTGACCGAGCAAGAGCCGCCGGACGGGGCGGCTCTCTCGCGCTACACGGTTGGGTTAGTCGACGGTCGTGGTCGAGCGCGGACGGGACAGGAGCCGGATGAGCGAGACGATGCCCCACCCGATCAGGGCATAGATCGCCATCGCGACCAAGGACTCAGGCTCGAGGATCGACCGGCCTTCCTGGGCGGTGTTGAAGATGCCGTGGAAGGGTGCCACCAGCGGCCAGGTCACGTCGTACATGAAGCGGACAAATGGAGCGGGATTCGCGCCGAACAGCTTGAGCACGAAGCGAATCGCGATCAGGACATCGATGAAACCGACGATCCACCAGACGGCCTGGATCGCACGGGTGTTGTAGCCGCCCTCGCGGTAGACAGCCGTCCGCGAGGTTGTTACGGACGAGACGGGCGCGACAGGCTCGACCGGCCGCACCGGCTCGACCGGCCGCACCGGTTCGCCCGTGGTCGTCTCCTGTCGGACGACTTCCCGATCGTATGAGTCGGCCATGATGCTTCTCCTTTGAGCCCGCAGATGGGTATGGAGCGTGGCTCAAACACTACAGACAGGATAGCAGATTATATAGCAGCGTGTCGGCCTCATTCGCCGCGCCCGGCGCCCCCTCTCCAAGGGGAGAGAATGTGGCGACGTGGAGGTTGTGATCTACGGAGCTGGCGCGATCGGGAGTTTGGTGGGAGCTCGACTCCAGGAGTCCGGCGTCCATGTTGAGCTGATCGGACGGGAGGCCCATGTCGACGCCATCCGGGCCAAAGGGCTCCTTCTCAAAGCCCCTGACGAGTCGCACCTGGTTCGCGTGGCAGCCAGCACAACCATGCCCGGGACGGCGGACATCATTCTGCTGACAGTCAAGTCGCAGGACGTCCAGGAGGCCTGCCGCGTAATTGGCCAGATGAATTCGGACGCCACCGTCGTCACGATGCAGAATGGCGTCCGGTCGGACCGCGAGGCGGCGGACATCCTGGGACGCGGTCGCATCGTGGGATGCGTCCTCAATATCAGCGCTACCTATCTCGAACCGGGCGTCGTCGAGCAGAACACCCGCGGGTTATTCCAGGTCGGGGCGCCTTTTCCTGAGTCGGCAGCGCGTGTCGATGCAGTGCTCGAGTTGCTCCGGCGGGCGATAAAGACGGAGTTCGTGGTCGACATCGCCCGCACCCGCTGGACCAAGCTGATGGCGAACCTGAACAACGCCATCATGGCGATTACCGGCCTGCCGATCGGCAGGGCGCTGCGGCATCCGGGACTCCAGCGGCTGTCGATTGCGACCATTCGCGAAGGGGTCAGGACGGCCCAGCTTGGTGGGTTCGGTCTCGATCAGAGCCGCCGGGCGCGCACCTTTCGCCTGATGTCTACGCTTCCCATATCACTCAGCTACCTCATCTTCAGAGGAAGGCTGGCCGGCAATTTTCCAGCTGACAGCACGTATGGCCCCTCGACCCTGCAGAGCCTCCAACGTGGGTCGAGTAGCGAACTCGATTACCTCAATGGCGAGATCGTCACGCTCGGCGCGCAGATCGGCCGCCCGACGCCATACAACACCGGATTGCTCGAGCGGGGCCGAGCCGTCTTCGCCACCGGGCGCCACCTGACCGCGGAAGAACTGCTGCAGCACTTCAGGTTTTGAGCCTCCACCGGGCCCGCCCTGACCCTCCCCCGCAAGCGGTGGAGGGAATCTGACGGCCTAAACTGAGGCCTATGCCCACTGTTGCGGACCTGTTTTCGCCTGCGGCGCGAGCCTGGTTCTCGGGCGCCTTCGCCGCCCCGACCGAGGTCCAGGAAGGCGGCTGGCGGTCGGTCGCGGCGGGCCAGCACACCCTCATGTCCGCGCCAACAGGCAGCGGCAAGACCCTGGCCGCCTTCTTGTGGTGCATCGACCGGCTCGCGACGGAGCCCGTTCCGGCCGAAGCCGAACGCTGCCGCGTGCTTTATGTCTCCCCACTCAAGGCGCTGACCGTCGACATCGAACGGAACCTGCAAGCTCCGCTGCGCGGAATCGCCCTGCAGGCAGAGCGCATGAGCCTGACGCAATCGCCGATCACCGTGGCGATCCGCACCGGCGATACGCCGCCTCGCGACCGCCGGCAGATCGAACGTCGTCCGCCGGATATCCTGATCACGACACCGGAGTCCCTGTTCCTGCTCCTGACGAGCGCGGCCCGGCAGATCCTGCCAAGCATCCGCTGGGTGATCGTCGACGAGATCCATTCGATGGCCGATACCAAGCGGGGCGCGCATCTGGCGCTGAGCCTCGAGCGACTGTCGGCGCTTACCAAGAGCGAGCCGCAACGGATTGGCCTTTCGGCAACCCAGCGCCCGCTGTCGGAAACGGCGCGCTTCCTCGGCGGTACCAATCGCGAGGTCACCATCATCGACGCCGGTCGCGTCAAGCCGATGGAGATCACGGTCGAGGTTCCAGTCGACGATATGGCCGACCTCGAGCGCGGCGCTGAGGTGTACTCGGGGCCGGCTGCAGTGATTGGGGCTGAGCAGGAAGGCCCACGGCGCAGCATCTGGCCGGCGATCCATCCCCGAATCCTCGAGCTGGTTCGCCAGCATCGCTCGACCATCATCTTCGTCAACTCGCGGCGTCTGGCGGAGCGCCTGGCCGCCGCCATCAACGAGCTGGCCGGCGAGGACTTGGTCCGAGCCCACCACGGCTCGATCGCCAAGGAGCAGCGTCTCCTGATAGAGGATGCGCTAAAGGCCGGCCGGCTGCCGGGACTCGTGGCCACCTCCAGCCTCGAACTGGGGATCGACATGGGTGCGGTCGACCTCGTGATCCAGGTCGAGTCGCCGACCAGCGTTGCCAGCGGCATTCAGCGGATCGGCCGCGCCGGCCATTCGGTGGGCGAACCGTCGAAGGGCACCATCTTCCCCAAGTACCGCGGCGACTTGCTCGAGACGGCGGTGGTCGTCGATCGCATGCTGCGTGGCGAGATCGAGACCACCCGGGTCCCGCGCAACCCGCTCGACGTCCTCGCCCAGCAGATCGTGGCGATGACCGCGATGGAGGACTGGTCGGTCGCTGCCCTGTCCGAATTAGTGCATCGCGCCTACCCCTTCAGCGACCTCGGGCCGCGCGCGCTCGAGTCGACGCTCGACATGCTGAGCGGGCGCTATCCGTCGGACGAGTTCGCCGGGCTGCGCCCTCGCATCGTGTGGGACCGGCTCGAGGGAAAGATCCGAGGTCGGGCCGGCGCGCAGCGGTTGGCGGTCGTGAGCGGTGGCACGATTCCCGACCGCGGGCTGTTCTCCGTGAACCTGCTCGATAACGGCAAGAAGGTCGGCGAGCTGGACGAGGAGATGGTCTATGAGATGCGTCCGGGCGAGACGTTCGTGCTGGGTGCCACCACCTGGCGGGTCGCCGACATCACGCCCTCGCAGGTGATGGTCACACCCGCGCCCGGCGAGCCGGGCCGGATCGCGTTCTGGCACGGCGACGCGCTAGGCCGGCCGGTCGAAGTCGGCCGCGCCATGGGACAGGCGATGCGCGAGCTGACGGCCATGGAGCTCGATGACGCGGTCGCGCGGCTCCAGGAGCGATCGCGGTTCGATGACCGGGCTGCCACCAATCTCCTCAACTACCTGTCGGACCAGGTCAAGGCCACCGGCACGGTTCCAACCGACCGAACCATCGTCATCGAACGCTTCCGCGACCAGCTGGGCGATTGGCGGCTGTCGGTGTTGACGCCATTCGGTGCCCGCGTGCACGCGCCGTGGGCGCTGGCCGCGCGGGCTCGGATGCAGGAGCGGCTCGACATCGAGGTGCAGATGATTTACACCGACGACGGCTTCGCCTTGCGACTGCCGGAGGCCGACCGCGCGCCCGACGTCGACGACTTGCTACTCGATCCGGAGGAAGTGCGCGAGCTGGTGACATCGCAGCTGCATGGGTCGGCGCTCTTCGCCTCTCGATTCCGCGAGAACGCGGCCCGCGCGTTGTTGCTGCCGAGGCGCCGTCCGGGTGAGCGCACGCCGCTGTGGCAGCAGCGCCAGCGCAGCCACGACCTGCTCCAGGTCGCCAGCAAGCACGCCGAGTTCCCGATCTTGATCGAGACCTTCCGGGAGTGCTTGAGCGACGTCTTCGACATGGACGGCCTGCGTGACCTGATGAGCGCCGTTCGCGCACGGCAGATCCGCACCGTCGTGGTCGACACCGAGCGCGCCTCGCCCTTCGCGTCGACCCTGGTCTTCGACTACATCGGGCAATACATGTACGAGGGCGACGCGCCGCTGGCAGAGAGGCGCGCGCAGGCGTTGACGCTGGACAGGGAATTGCTGGCCGAACTACTCGGCACCGAGGAACTTCGCGAGCTGCTGGATCCGCGTGCCATCGAGGCGCTCGAGCTGGAGCTGCAAGGCCTGCTGCGGGAACGCTGGCCGCGGGACGTCGATGAGGCCGCCGACCTCTTGCGGCTGCTCGGCGATCTGGCGAGCGCTGAAGCCGAGGCGCGGGGGATCCGTACCGAATGGCTCGACCAGCTGGAGCGGGAACGACGCGCCGCCCGCCTGCGTATCGCCGACGAGCCGCGCTGGATCGCCGCTGAGGACGCCGCCCGCTATCGCGACGCATTGGGTGTCACCCTGCCGGTTGGCTTGCCCGACGCTTTCCTCGAGCGAGTCGATGAGCCGCTGGCCTCGCTGCTGGTGCGCTGGGCGCGGACCCACGTCCCCTTCTTCAGCGCCGACCCGGCGGCGCGCTGGCGACTGCCGCTGCGCGAGGTCGAGCAGGCCTTACGGCGGCTCGCCGGCCGCGGCGATATCGTCGCCGGAGAGTTCCGACCCGGTCAGGCCGGTCGCGAGTATTGCCACCCTGACGTCCTCAGGTCGCTGCGAAGAAAATCACTGGCGGCGCTGCGACGCGAGGTCGAGCCGGTGCCGGTCGAGGTCCTTGGCCGCTTCCTGCCTGGCTGGCACGGCGTCGGCATCCAGGCGAGTGGACTGGACCGGCTCGCCGAGGTCGTCTTCCAGCTGCAGGGCTGCGCCGTCCCGGCGTCGGTGCTCGAACGCGATGTGTTGGCGGTGCGCATGCGCGACTACCGGCCGCAGTTGCTCGATCAGCTGATCTCGATGGGGGAGGTGGTCTGGACCGGCCGAGGTTCGTTGGGCAGCTCGGACGGGCGCGTCGCGCTCTATCTGCGATCAGACGCGGCGCGGCTGATTCGAGAACCGGACGAGCGGCCGACCGGAGAGATCCACGAGCGCCTGCGCGAGCATCTGCAGAGTCGCGGCGCCTCCTTCTTCCGTGACCTCTACTACGCGACGGGTTCGGGCGACGAGGATGCGGTGCTGGATGCGCTCTGGGACATGGTATGGGCCGGTGAGATCACGAATGACACGTTCCTCCCGCTGCGGATGCTGGGACCGCGATCGCGTCGCAACCCGCGCCGGCCATTGATGCGGCTCGGCCCACCGGCGGCAGCCGGGCGCTGGTCCCTGGTTGGCGATCTGCTCCGCCCGGCGGTGTCGACGACGGAGCACCTCCATGCGATGGCTGGGGCGCTGTTGCAGCGTTACGGCGTCCTGACTCGCGAGGCGGCGTTGGCTGAAAGCATCAGTGGCGGCTTCGCCGCGCTCTATCCGGTGCTGCGGGCGATGGAGGAAGCGGGAAAGATCCGGCGCGGCTACTTCATCGACGGCCTGGGCGGCCTGCAGTTCGCGCTTCCCGGCGCCGTCGACCGGCTCCGCACCTCGCGGGATGAGGAGTCGAAAGTGGTGGCGCTCGCGGCCACCGACCCGGCGAGCCCCTACGGAACCACGATCCCGTGGCCGGAGCATGAATCGCGGATGGCCCGCGCGGCCGGCGCCTACGTCGTCCTGGACGGCGGCGAGTTGCGGCTTTACCTCGAGCGCGGTGGACGGTCGTTGCTCACCGCCGGCGATGTGCAGCCGGCGCACCTGCAGGCGCTCGCCGCACTCGCCGCGCGCGTGGACAAGCTCGAGATCCAGAGCATCGACGGCGGGCCGATCAAGGGGTCGCCTCTGGAAGCGATGCTGCGCGAATCCGGGTTCGGCACGACGCCGAAGGGCGTCGTCCTCTGGCCAGAGCGCCGGCCGGTCCTTGCCTGAAGGCGACACGATCTGGCGAACCGCCGTCGCCCTGCGGCGGCGCATTGAGGGCAAAGTCGTCACTGATGCCCGCCCGGCGGCCATCGCTCGCCTCAAGGGCCGGCGGGTCGAAAGGGTCGAGCCGAACGGTAAGCATCTGCTGATGCGGTTCGAGGGCGGGATCGCGCTGCATTCGCACATGCGAATGATCGGGCTGCCACCCGTCGAGGGATTCACGTGCGGTGATGAGCGCAGACAGGTCAGCCCTGCAGAGGACACTCCCCTGGGTCGCCGAACCCATTCACCGCGAGCGCTCAGGGCTGGGCAGCTCAGTCAGCGCCGAGACCATTCGGCGCTATCGCAGTCGGGCACACTCTCGCTCGTGGAATGCGATTATTTAGGGCGAGCCTGGGTGACTAAAGGCGCCGTGGGCGGCCTCCAGGCCGGGGCTTAGGAAAGAGAGGTGCGAGCCGGTACTAATTTCAGCTGTCCTCAGGTACATCTTCCTAGGCCCCTTCAGCCCGAGAGCTCGCTTTGGTCCAGACAGTAGGCAATTAGGTCGAGCGGAACTCCCTGCCGTCGCGAGGCTTCAGCGCCTGCGACTTACCGACCTGACTTCCCGCCTCCTATGGGCGAGTAAGGGAATATACTGTGGGCCGCTCGGTTTGCCGCCAACGCGCGGCTGCGAGGAGGGAGCTATGGCCTTGGTCGGGCAGGGCCCCGCGTGGGACCATCGACCTCCTGGACTCCGCTTGAGCAGGGGCCCTGGCAGGTGGCTTCATGACCGGTTTGTAACCCTTCCAACTACTAGCGTTTCGAGGAGAACCGTCGTGACGGCGCTGCCTCTTTCTGGCGCGGAAGGAGGGCCAATCTCTTGAAGGACTTACCGCGCCTTACCTGTGACTCCCGTGCAGGCACCGGATGTTCGCGCAGACACGTCGACTACCGTCCGCCGGCGTTCGCTGAGGATCAGGCGTATTTTGCGAAGGACCAGTGGTATTTCCACGAGCACAGGAGCCGACCGCACCAACGGAGCCGTCGAGAAAGAAGAGTGTTATTAAGAAGGGGCCTCGGAAAGCGAAAAAATGAGCAGGCGCCAACTACGATCAGCCAAGGTCGCTCAAAGGATCTGGCACCAATTCGGACCGTCATTCTTCGGGTGACGCTGCTTGCTGCAAGGCAAGAAGGAAATTCCGGCAGCGCGTCGAGCTCAGTTGACATTCGCCGATGATCCGCGAGGATGACCCTAACCAGATGTCCGTCTGCGCTTGCCAGCCAACTCTATGAAGTCGCCCGCCTTCCTGGAACGTCCACAGCTCGAGCTCTTCGATCGCGACTACTCAAGCTATCGGCGCCATGTCAAGCTGTTGCCAACTCCCAACAATTCCGATCAGGGGGGCGAGTCGGTCGGGCTCACCGATGTGGTGCGCGACTACCTGAGCACATTTGATCTCCAGGCTCGCGGTTTTCGCTGCTTATCGATCGGGGTGCGGGCGGGCGACGGTGCCTCGTGGGCGGCTACCGCAGTCGATCAAGCGGTCGGCTTGCCCAAGTTTCGCGGCATCGAGCGAGTTCACATCATCGGCCGGGGTGATCCATCGGGCTTGCCCGAGATCAGCGATGCCGTCGGACAAAAGACGTTCATGCGGCTGGCCGAGGAGCACGCTCTGGCCCGACGACCGTTTGTCGACTCACCGTGGGTGAGAGGAGCTCTGGTTCTTCTCACTTTGGCGATGAGTGTAGGCGGGTTGGCCGCCAAGCAGCTTATCCCTTCCGCCTCACCGATCCTGTCGATTGCGTTCTTCCTCCCGGCACTCATTGCAGCTGTCCTCGCTGTTGCAGGTCAGCAGCTGAGCCCGCTGGTCAAGCGCGGACCACACGGAGAGGTCTCGAAGCTCGCCGCTCAACTGACCGCCAACACCAAGGCGCCCGAATATAAGGCGTTCGTCGAGGCAGTCGCAGCAGCGCTCCTGTCCGGGACTCGAGCCCGCTGCCTGATCGTGGACGGGTACGACACGCTCCACCATATGACAAAAAAGGTTCTGCTTCGTTATCTGGGCGGGCTTACGACCGGGACACAACGAAGTGAGCTGTGGGTCATCTTCGACCGGTCGCCGCTGAACCTGTTCCGGAAAGACGTCGAGCGAAACCGGATCAACGGGGATCGGTCGGTTGCGATCGATTTCTACGAGCTGCTGGCGCTGCCTGCCCCCGATCGGAGACGCCTCGCCGAGGACTGGGGACACCCTGAACGGGCCGACTACGACACCGTTGGAGCAATCACGAGGGGAATCGATCCAACCGAGTTCCACGAGCTGTTCGCCTCGCAGATGCGCTCCCCGAACGCCCCAAGCTACTCACCGCTGGACCTCTTGTACCTGCTCGCGGTGACCGCGAGTTGCGGCGGCAAGTGGACTGTCCGTGACGCCTACATCGAGGAGAACTTTCGGGATCCGAAGTTGAAGCGAAACCGGGTTCTTGCCCTCTTGCTTCCGGGTACAAAGTTCGGCCTGAGCGAGATCCACGAAAGCCTTCGGTCGATGAAGAAAGCGTTTGCCGATTACATCTTTGATGTCAGTGCGGACGGGGGAGCGTACGACATCTCGCCTGAGGCCGGGCGGACCCTGATTGACCAGTGGAACCGTTATGGGCTCTCCAATCCGCGTTTGTGCCATCTGTTCTGGAGCCTGTTCTGGCGGGACAAATTGGTGAACCACCCGCTCGAGCCCTTCTGGATCGAGAAGCTGGTACTACACGTACTCGCGGTGGGATCGCTGCGAGAGATCGGCCAAGACTCGGCGGACATTCGGAGCATTCTTTTTGACGCTACGGTGAAGGCCGTGGAGCAAGGCCTCACGGTGACGATGCTCGAACCGATCCCGGAGCTTCTCGAGCGCGGCTTGGCTCTGATCAGCGATGACGGTTCGGAGGAGGCCCGGAGCCAGGCCCGGCGCTTGCGCAAGACCTGCTGGGATACCTACACTGCGCTTGGCGACGACCGAATCCTGAAGACCATCGCCACCCTTGGCAAGTTCGTCGAGTCGGGTCGCGCCGGCGGCCGTCCAGAAGACCGCCTGGAGTCTCTGTTCCTCGAGACGGTCGGGATCGACGGAGCGCCGCATTGGGAGGGCAACCAGGCTGTTCGGCTCTACGCGCGACTCAGGGCGGTGTGGCTCGTGCAGACGATGGCTCCGTTCATTTCAGCTGCCAGTCCAACGTTGCGAGACGCGGAGTCGCAGTTGAAACGCGTACTGATCGATTCGGCGCACAGCCGTTATGTCCTCCTCGAGGATCCTGGCAGCCGAGAAGTCGTCAACTACCTCTGCGCCTCGATGACGCTCTGGTGCCTAGCAATGTTCGCGAGTCCGGACCACTCTGACCATCTCGATCTAAGTGCGGAAGAGTTGAAGGGCCTTGTCGACGACCTGGAAACTATCGTCCTGCACGCCAACGAGATCCTCGACGCATTTCTCGCTGCCGATGGCGAATCGAGCAACGACTTCGTCGACGTAGGAGCAGTCAACGAGGTGATCGTCCTGGCTCGGGGCTGCGCAGCTCGACTCGCGATGGCGCTTGGGCCGAACGACCAGCAGGACTCCATCCACAAGCTTACCGAGCTGGCGTGGTGGGACACAGGCCCGACCACCAGGAGTCGTGATCCGGCCAACCTACCAAAGGCAATACTGGAAGTGGAGCATCGGCTCGATCTGACCCACGTGATGTGGGCCAGTTTCGGCTTCACGCAGCTCGCCGAGTTCAGCCATCTCCGCCGCGAGCAGCTCGCGATTGGCGCCTACGGAACGGAGCGAAGCGACTGGAAAGGGGTGCTCTCGAGTCTTGCTCTGGAGGATACGAAGAAGGGGTATTTAGGGCTGCTCGCTAACTCGATCGAGGCAGCAGCGGCAGGTAGGAAGGGCGAGATTCCGGCGATCCTTGTGTCACGAGGCGTGAACTTGGCGTTCGCCGGCAAAGAGCCCAGTCGGCTCAAGGCCGAGCTCGGACTACTGGCGATCGAGACCGGTTCCATCTTTGAACAAGACTTCCTGCCCTTCCTCGTCGCCCTGCTCGCGCCCGACCGCAAGGGAAGAAAAAGCAAGTTCCTGGTCAACATACTCGACCGGGCGCCGGATCCTGAAGTGGCTCAGCTTTCACAGGCGCTGTGTAACTCGCTCAGAAGGATGTCGGCTCCGGACATGGCCGGAACCGTGACAACGAGCCTTGAGCTGCGAATCAAGAGAATAGACAGTGCGGAGACCCTTGACAGTGCGCAGCAGACGGTCGACCTTTTTGCGCTCGAGCAGCGCGCGAAGAACCACGAGATCGGTCTGACGGACGTCGACCCGACGCTGACCGCCTGGGAGCAGCGCCACGACAGCTGGATGCGCGACTCGATGCTTCGGGTCCTTATGACTTCGTCGCCAGAGGCGACAGCTTCAGAGCGGCTTCTCGGTGAGGTCCAATCTGCGTTGAGGAAGCGCGCCGCGGAATCGAGGCTTTCGTCCAACTCTCCATTGCAGCTGGCGCTCGCAGTCGCCAGATCGGGCGGTGCGGAAAGACGCCCCTCCCTGCGCTCGGAGGCAGTCGCCGTCCTGCGACGGCATCTTCCGAATATGCCGGACATGCTCCCGGCAGAGGCACAGATCGAGGGTTACAGGATCCTGATCGCCAACGATCGGGAGCGAGCCGACGAGTACTATCCCAAGTTGGTCCACTTCGACACTGTCAGGCACGAGCGCGACGAGGTGCGGCTGCTCCCCCAGTTACTGAGCTTAGGGGCCTACTTTCGCCTCTTCCTGCACTATTTCGAGACGCTGCATTATTGGGGCTTGCTTGCCGACGTCGACACGGCCGATGTCGCTAAGAGGTTCCAACTGCCGCAGAGTGAACGGGTAAACGCGATTCGCAAGTGGCGCGAGTCGGGCGCGAAGGTGCCAAATCCGTTCGTCATCATCAATAATGCGCAGCGTCTGAACGTGGACTACCTGTGGTATGGATTCTGCCTGATCAACGATCCCTTCCAGACCAACATGGCATACGCCGGTATACGCAAGCAGTTCGACGATTCAGCGTTTGAGGCGCTGCCCCACCTATACCGAATCGTGAGCCAGCTCCCCTCGATCCCGCTAGGCATCCGCGAGGCATTGGCCAGACACGAGGGCCGCATGACCGCTTACACGCACCCAAATTAGGGCCTACAAACAGAAGTCAGGCCTTCACCTGACTAGCTCGTCGAGTATGACCTTGTCGAGTTCGACTAGTCGCCAGGATCCGTCACAGCATTGGTTTGCCGAATACGATAGCCGTGGATTTGTCCAACTCGTCAGTGCCAACAACGGTCTCACGATAGGACAAATGAGCAAGGGCCATTTTTCCTACCTGCTCCTCCAACAATGGGATGGGCTTGACAGTCAACGTTTTGGCTTGATGCCAACTACGACCGGAAGCGCTTCGAAGGCGGCGGGGACCCATGACATTGGTATCGAGCGAGAGGCACTGCGACGGAAGGACGTTCTCACGATGAAGAGCGCCGCAGGCCGCTAAAAAGGAGTCAGGCGCCGGCGTAACCCGAGTAAGACTAACTTCCGCGGCGGGAACTATTCCTGGCTCAGTCCTCAAGTGTCTAGCTGGGAAACTGACCGAGCCACCGAAGAGATCGCTTCGGTGAAGAGTCTCAAGATCTCAGCACCGGCCGCACAAAACGTGCCATGTAACTTTGCTCCTCCCTTGCTTTGCCTTAATCGATCGTCGCGGGACCTGACTCAGGAGTTGACCTTGAGTTGCGCGACCGATGGCGCGGTTGCTGTCAGCGTTCACGCCGGTGGGCGCGCGACCTTTTTCGTGACGAACGTCCATGTGGACAAGTTCTGTACCGATGAGCGGGCTCATCCATATCGTGGTGATCTCCGGGCATATAAGTGCAAGAAGTATGCAAACGCCCTTTCGAAGGAGTGAGCGCAACTACAAGACTTCGAGCTGCGGACGCCATCGAACGCCGCGCCTGGCTCTACCCTTACGCCAGCTGGGGAGTGGCACCGGCGCGGTCCCCACGCGCCCTGTTCTCGGCGGTCTCCATCACGTCTATGCGCGGGCCCCCCTGGGATGGATGATGAGGAAGGACCATTTGGCCGTTTAGGATGTCGGGGAACGGAGGAACTGGATGTGGGTGACCGACCAACTTCTTCCTTCTCATGACGCGCAGCGCACGACCCCGCCGGACACTGCGGCAAACGGCAACGGCAGTCATCCACTATTGGGAGCTATCACGAGTAGCTCGACTGCGCCGGCAAGGGTCGAGGAGGCGATAGCAAGGCTCTGGTCGGATCTTGTAGGGAGCGACGAAGGGTTGCTGGTCGCCCTCGAGCAGCTGGGCGCTGCCGTTGGGCCGCCTCTTGCCAACAACGGTTCGTGGTTAACCGAACCGCTCCGTGCGTCGATCAGCGCAGTTAGCTCGCTTGCCCGTCAGCTGCGGGGGGCATTCACCGTTGGCTCAAGAGGTTCTTCAACTATGTGATGAGGTACGTGACCGAGCGGCGGGGCTTGAGGGCATAGACCAGTCTAATCGGGTCCGACTCCTCGCCGCGTTCATGGTCATCGAGGACGCCACCTTCGCGGTTGAAGGCTTTCGGGCGCTAGCGCCTTTCTCCTACGTGGACGAGGCCTACCTCGCCAAGTACGGCGTTCTACAAGCATTGCAGCTTGGCTTTGATGCCAGCGAAGCGGTCGGTGAGCCGCTTGGCCTGCGGCTACGTGCCGATCGCAGCTCCGGCGGTGAGGTCGTCAAGATCACCAGGACCGTGGTTGCCGGTCATCCCTTGGGCGGTAGCTACCGGGGCCGAGCCTGGGAACACTTTCATGACCGTGGTAGCGCTAATGACAAGTCGGTACTGAAGATAATGTCCTTCGACAGGCACGACCCAGCGCGCTAGACGGGCCAGACACATGAGACGACTCGGCTCATGGATGACGGACTAACCGTGATTCGCGAGCTCCTGAGCCGGGTCCTGAACTACCTGAGCCACGACGCAAAGCGCATCTGAAAGCCGGGGGAAAGCTATTGGTCGTCAGCGGGATCGTCGACGCGTAAAGAAAGACGGAGGCCGAAACGTTCGTGGAGCAAGCCAGTAACAGCAACGACCAACGGCGGCGGGTCACCGGTCCCAGTCCCAGGAGCTTGGCCCAGAGCAGCCGACAGAAACGCTCCGATCTCGTCCATCCATCCAAATTTACGCTCCGCCACCGTCGGCGATCTGCCTACGGCTCAACTCCGTTATAGCTATCCAGCTAATGATGAGGCCACGCGCGGTGCGGCCAAGGCGATGACGACAACTCAGTCGGTTGTTGGTCTATTCGCGGACTATGGAGTGCCGATCGCTTAGAACGTAGGCGATGTCCTGCGTCACCCAGGGTACGCGGGTACGCTCCTCACGGTAATAGGTCTGCACCCACCGCCACTCGCCACTCAGAGCGCCGCCAACCGATGACCGCTATCACTAAAAACGGCAACCGGCGCTTCGTAGCGGCCAGCTATTTGCGCCGGAAACGAGCCCACCGACATCAGCTTGTTTCTGTGTCGTCTATCCGCGATGCCATCTGGCTAAGCTGTAGGAACCTATCTAATGCTCGGTCCGAGTCCGAAAGGCGACCGACGACCAGATCGGGGACCGATGCCGCCTTGCCGATGTCCGCGGCGAGCCGCTGCGGGCGAGACTTCGCCGCCGCTTCACGTTCATGATACTCTTGATATAACCTTCTATGGGACACATAACGCTCTGGCCGAACAAGGCGTTGTGCTGAGATGACACTTGTGCAGCCGGGTCTCGCAAGGGCTACACTGGAAACTCGCCTGGCGGGCTGGTGGCGCGCTGTAGGGGAGGGATCGAGTGACCAGAAGGTGGCTGTGCCGGCGTTCGTGGGCCCGCGAAAACGGCAAGTTCCCGGTCCAGGAGGGGTTGTACGGCGTGCCGGCGCCTCACCGAATCGTAATGTTGGCTGTGTACCATCGTGGGTACGATGCAAATTGGAGGTAAGGACTGATGCTTGTTAGGGCCCCGATGCGGCAGCAGGTTGACGTGTATGTCAGCGGACCTGCGACCGAAGTGCGCTGGTCCTGGGAAGACGTCGTCGTTACCGCCGTGCCAATGGCAGAGCCCGCTTCCGATCTCCGTGCCTTCTACGCCCGGATGGCGCAGGAGTACGATGCCATGCCACGGCTCGCTCGTCACGACCACGACCGCCCGGGCGAAGTCAAACCTTTCTAGCCGTACCGCCCGCCCGGCGTGGCTGAGCCGCTCTACCTTCCTCCGAGCAAGGAGGACGCCCTGCTCCAAGGCGACATCTATAAGAAGGTGCCGATCATGTGGATCGGCGAGCGCCCGCTCCTCGTTGCTCGCCATGCGATGACAAAGGATGGGCGCGAGTTCTACTCTGTGCACAAGGAGTTTGCCGGCGAGTCCCGTCATCCAGCCGGTGATGCTCCCAAGAAGGGATTTCGCTGGACAAACCGCGATACTCCTGAGCTGCTCCTGGTCCCAGCTGTCCTTAGCATCGCCATGGTTATGACGCACGACTGCGAGATCGAGAATGACCCCGATCACCGCGTGCTCGCCATGATCCGTCCGATTACCGATCTGGAGCCCGACTACCGAAAGAAGTGCCTGGCTCACGAGAGGGTGGATATGTTCCCGTTGGAGGCGCAGGAGGAGGCGCCTTCGATGGTGACGTCGTTCGTGGACTTCCGAAAATTCAGTCCGCTGCGGTCCGGCGCGCTCGAGCCGCCCGCGGAGCGGTACGCCTCGGCGTCAGAGGTGCTCCGAAAAGCAGTCGCCCGCGCTTACTGGAACTATCTCCATCATCCCTTTCAGGCGCCCAGGCCGCCGATGAATGGCTAGCATCCCGCTCGCGCTGCTTGCCGAGTACGCCGTCGCGCACAGCGACGATAATCGCCTGTACGTTATGGGCGGGGGGATCCGATCGCTCTCATTCGCCAGTTTTCCGGCGAGCCGATCGAGGCTTGCCCTGGCGCTCGGCCTGGAGTTTCCGCAAACGAACGTACCAACACGTCACGTTTTGCGGATTGAAAGTAGCGGCCCGACCGATGAGCCACCGATGAGGTCGCTGACCGCGTCGTTCGTGCTACCGCCAGCGGAGATGGTGGATGACCAGCCGGTTTATTTTCACTTCGCCTACAACATTGAGAACGTCAAGTTCCCGGCCGAGGGGCTTTACGTTTTTGCGATCGTGATTGATGAGGAGCGTCTAGCAGAACTTCCCCTGCAGGTCCTCAAGACTCCGGGTGCAGCCTCTCCCGAGGAGCGACTCAACGAGGGGTATCTCGCATACAACCGCGGAGATTCCACAGCGGCCCTCGAGATCTTTAAGGACATCACCCTCCAATTTCCGCGCTTTCCCGGTGGCTACAACAACCTCGGATTTGTCCTGCTTGCCGAAGGCAACGCTGCAGCCGCCCTGGAGGCATTTGCGAAAGCGCGAGAACTGGGTTTTGGGCAGCCCGAAATTCTGGATGCGAACGTGGCCTGCGCGCAGTACCTTCTCGGTGATCCGACCGCAGCGCTACAGCATTTCCAACGATGCATTCAAGACCACGGGTTCAATGCGGAGGCGGTACTCTTCGGCGTCAACGGACGGGAGTTGTTCCTAGTGCACTTGCAATCCGCCTCCGACTACGTTTCCCTCATGACGCTCAACGCGGGCTGGAGCGCCCTGTGGGCGGAGGATCCAGCCCGAGCCGCACGCTACCTTGTCGGCGCTGAAGCCGCTGAACTGGGCGGGAGTGACGACGAGCGCGGCAAGCAGTTCGCCTTATCCGTACGGGCGCTCAAGGCAATGCTCACTGGCGACGAACGGTTGAAGCCGCAGTAGGGCATGTCTGAACCGTCAGCACCAGCCGGTCACGCTGCCGTCGGCGGTCAGGCCGTGCGCGCCAGCCGGTAGCTGATCGAGTAAAGCGACCTATATCGAGTGGTAGTCGGACGCTCGAGACTCCTCGGACTCGCGACCTCAATTTGTGGGCAGGCATGTTCGTCGGCGTGAGAAGGCCGTAAGAGATTCGGTGAAGAAAGGTATTTAAAGCCCTATGCCATTCCATGACAGACTAATTAGCGAACGGCCGTTTGTATTAGTTTCGGAGTTTTCAGCGGTTTGAAGGTCAGCTTGCTGGCCCGCATCATTCACCAGGCGCTGGGCCGGTGGCTCCCAAGGGCTGCGCCGCTGATCGCGTCAGCGCCATGGCAGGCTATGCGTTGCTCGCGGGCGCATCGGCCGCGGCGCTCCGGGCCGCCGCCATGGGAGCGCTGGTCGTCGTGGCTGGGCGCTTTCGCCGGGAGAGCCATATCGTCGTTTCCGTGGCGCTCACCGGCGCAGTGATGCTCGGGCTGAAGCCGGCGCTCGTCGCGATGCCAGCTTCCAGCTCCCCTTCGCCGGAACCATCGGCATTGCTACGTTGACCGACGGCATCGCCTCGCATCTTCGCTGGCTGCCGGGTGTGTTGCGCGATCCCTTCGCGGCGACGGTGGCGGCCGAGGCCGCCACCTGGCCCTTGATGCTGGCGAACTTTCACCAGTTCTCCCTGGTTGCGCCGGCCGCCAACGCCCTCGTCCTACCGCTGTTGCCGGTGACCTCTCCGAGCGGGACGGCCTGCTCCAGTCGGTCGTCGTGCCTGGCCGGGGAACGACGACGTACGACTATGAGCGACCGCTAGTCGGCGGTACGTTCTCGTCAGGCCGGGTGACCCAGCGGTCGCACGCAGGCCACCGTCACTGATCATGATGCGAACGGGAACACGACCCGCGTCTCGGACCCGTCGGGCGGGACGATCACGTACAGCTACGACGAGCTGGATTGGGTGACCGCCAGCAATACGTACGACACTTTCTATACCAGCTACGGATTCCGCCAGTAGCGACGTCGATCCGACGACAAGCCCGAGTAAACTTCCGACGCCGACCTTCACCGAACACAGCAGCCAGTCTCATGGAGGCTTGCCGGCCCACGGCTTCTTACGCGATCTCCAGCGCGCTGAACTGGATCGATGCGATGTCCATGCGGGAGATGTGATGGTGGCGTGATGCGCCATGCGAATCTGAGCTAACAACTTATGGACCTCTCTCTGCCCTGACACGTCAGCAGAGGCCGGCAACTCTCCGAGTCGGCAACATCCGTTTGGACAAGTTCCGTAGTTGTCAGTGGCTCGTGGCATCTCTATCGACCAGGTGAGCGCTGGCGCCAGCAGCAATCGCGCGCCACCGCAGTGCTGAGTTTCGATGATGTCGTTGCGGCTTGCTTCGCCGCGCCGGTGATGGAGCTCGTAGGAGATGTCCAGGCACCGGTCGCGCACCTCGGACCGGATATCCTGGTCGATCCTTTCGACCTGGATGCGGTGATCCGCCGCGCCCGCCGGCCGGAGGCGCCCACCCTTGGCGAGCTGCTCCTGGAACAGCGGGTCTGCGCCGGCATCGGCAACATCTATAAATGTGAAGCGCTCTGGGCGCTCGAGCTGGACGCCTGGATGCCGCCTGCCGAGCTCGATGACGGGAAGCTTCGCCGTCTTTACCTGACAGCCCGCGACTTGATGCGTCGGAACCTCGTGACGCCGATCGGGGGCTACCGTCATGCGGTCCATGGGCGCGGGGGAAGGCCCTGTCCACGCTGCGGAACGCCAATTCGAATACGAGCGCAGGGCCGGCAGGCCCGCCTCACCTACTTCTGTCCGCGCTGCCAGGGCGAACCGGCAAGAAAGGCCGCTCCCACCCGATGAGCTAGTATTGCCGCGTTTCCGGTACTCGGGGCGGCGGGGGGATATTTGATCTAGTGATCGACCAGGATCAGGCGCGGAAGTTTTGGGCCAACTGGGTGCGCCGCGAGATCGGCGGCAGCGACATGGTCCAGGAGGCGGCGGTCAGCGCCGCCGTCAACGAGGTCCTGCAGGGGCGCGATAACCAGGCGGCCGCCGATGCCGCGCGCCGCACCGCCCAGTCGCTCGGTGTCGGTGTCCCAACCCCCCACCCCAACCCTCCCCCGCAAGGGGGAAGGGAGATTCTCGCCGCACCAGTCGTTTCCATCGGGTCGGTGCCGGCTGGCAAAGACGGGCAGCCGCTGGCGTGCAAGCTCTGCGGCTCGACGCCGGCGGCGAACATGACGATCCACGAGCATAATGGCCGGCTCCTCTGGATGGTGCACAAGACAAACAAAGGCCCCTTCTGCCGCGACTGCGGCACCGCGCTGCTGCGCCACCACCAGAACAGCACGCTGTTCCAGGGCTGGTTCGGCATCTTCTCCTTCTTCATCACACCGATCACGTTGCTGCTCAACCTGGGCCCATGGCGGAAGATCAAAGCGCTCGGTCCGCCCCAGCGGGACCCCAACGTCGAGAGCAAGATTCCGGCGCCGCTGAATCCAGGCAAACCGCTACTTCGGCGACCCGGGCCATATGTCGCCGGGGTCGTGGTGGCCGCCGTCGTAGTCTTCTTGGGCGTCCAGGCCGCGGACACCGGCGGGTGCCTCGACAGCAAAACCGAATTGGGGAATCGGGTGGTCGGGCTTCACAACACGTATGTCCACACCGTGAACCGGGACTCCGCGGCGATCGATGCGTGTACCTCCCTGGACTGCGAGCGAGCGCCCAAGCTGGAAATTGCCGCGGCGCTGAAGACATACAACGACGGGTTGAACGGCATGTGCTGGCCCGATACGTATAAGGCGGACGCCGCGGCCTTAGTGCACGCGAACAGCGCTATGGCTGACTCCGTGACCCTCTGGGCGGGCGCGACCACACCCGATGAGGATCAGAGTCGGGGGCAGGCTGTCAACGATCAGCAGTCCCAGCGGCGTGCCGCTGATGCCGTCCTCTCCCGCGACCTGGGCGTGCCCTCGGCGACGCCCGCGCCCTCCTAATATTTGCCGTAGACGGGGATGGCGGCACCGGTGATCGCCATCGCGGCATCGCTGCAGAGATAGGCGATCACGGCGGCGATCTCAGCCGGAGCGACCGCTTTCTGCATCACCTTCTCTGGCAGCGCTTGCCGGTTCACCGGCGTGTCGATGAGGGCGGGTACAACGACGTTGACGCGCACTCCTGACGTTTTGAGCTCGGCGGCCAGCACCTCGGTCAGCGTGATCACGCCGGCCTTGGCGACGGCGTAGGCCGCGGCCCCCGGTTCAGCGACCAGCCCGGAGCGCGAGGAGACGTTCACGATGGCCCCACCCTGCCCGCCCCCGGAGGAGGAGGGAGAGGTGACGCGCTGCATGCGACGGGCGGCGGCGCGGCAGGACCACCAGGCCGAGCCGAGGTTCAAGTCCATCATGAAGGTGAAGTCATCCGGGGTAGAGTCGACGACTTTCCCGGCGCGGTAGCCGCCGGTCGCGTTCACCACCCATCGCGGAACGCCTACGCCGTCGATCCGCTCCCAGAGCTCATCGACCTCGAGCCGCGAGGTCAGGTCCGCCGTGTCGCCCGTTACGCCGCCACCACCCTGCCCTCCCCCAGAGGGGGAGGGTGATGTCGTGTACTTCGACGCCAGCTGCGAAACGTCCGACCGCGACCGCGCCACGGCGATGACGCGATCACCACGGCTCGCGAAGGCGTCCACGATGGTTCCCAGTCCGCCCGTCGCTCCCATGATCACGGCAAGGTCGGTCACGATGCCCCCACCCTGCCCACCCCCGAAGGGGGAGGGGAACCATGTAACTGGTAACGGAGGAACAGGTGAGATTCGTGGCGCCGAACGCTGAGCAGACGGCTTCGTTTCGGCGTCCGGCCGAAATCGACACCGCGGATCAGCCCGAACGATTGATCGCTCTGGCCCTCGAGAACGGGCGAGACTGTCAAGAACAGCTCATCAACGCGATCGTTGCTGACCAGCCCCCCGAAGAGCCCGGGACCACCCTCGGAAAGGATGGTGCGATAGCCGTCGGCGTGCAGCGCACCGAAGATGTCATCGACGTCGATCGGTTCGGCGTCGGAAATGGCTCGCACCTCGCAGGCCTTCGGTAGCACCGCGCGGAGCCGCTCGGCTCCAGCGGTGGTCGTCAGCACCAGCGCCCCGATCTCGAGGGCGCGCTGGGACGGATCTAAGTCTCTACTCGCGGCGACGATCACCAGCCGGGGCGTTTTCTCTCGCTTGAGAGCCCGACGCAGGTCGGCGAACGCCTCGGCTGCCGCCGGAAAGATGTAGTCAGGCGTCCACAGCGCCTTTCCACCTTCGGCGCGAACCGTGCCGGCTCCAACCAGCACGGCGTCGGCGAAGGCGCGCAGCAGCCCCATCACGAAACGATCCGCCTCGTTGCGTCCGCTGATGATCCCGCCAGACGGCGCGTTGCCACCCTCGAGCGCCACGATCCCATCGATGGAGCTGACGAAATTGGCGTAGACGCAACCGTCATTGATCGCCAGGCCGCCGTCGTAGAGTTCGGCCAACGGAGGCGGAAGGGTGGCGGCGGGAAGATCCGGTGCCTCGAACAGCCGGTCAAGCGGCTTCAGGAAAGATGCCCATTGCCGCGGGATCGGGCGATGTTCAAGAACTCCTCTCGAAGCTCGGGGTTCGATTCGTAATTCCCGCGCCAGAAGGTCGTCCGAGTCGTCGACTCGGAATCACGGACGCCGCGCATTTGGGTGCAGAGATGGGTCGCCTCGAGGTAGACGGCGACCCCATGGGCCTCGAGGATGCGCGAGAGGGCCTCGGTAATCTCACGCCCCATGCGCTCCTGGACGGTGAACCGCCGGGCGAAGAGGCGCGCCAGCCGGGTGAGCTTGGAGATGCCGATGATGTGCTCGTGGGCCACATAGCCCACGTAGGCGTGGCCGAAGAACGGAAAGGCGTGATGCTCGCACAGCGCGTAAAAGGGAATCGGGCCTTCCACCACCTGGCTGACTTCGCAGTCGGGACCGCCTTCGCATTCCGTAGGAAACGCGGTCACCAGCTTGGCATCGCCCTCATAGCCCTCCGTCGAATCGAACATCGCGCGCAGGTAGCGGATCGGGGTCTTCGCGGTGCTCGGGGTGTTGAGCGGCATGCCAAGTGCCTGAAGGATCTCGCTCATGTAGCCCTCGAACCGTTTCCAGTCGGCCTCGCTGATGCGCCGGGGCTGCACCCGCTCCCAGTCGCGTCCCTCGAGGTCGTCGTCACGCAGGCCGCCGACCATCGGGCCGGGTTCTCTTTCAGCCATCAGTTCGGTTGCAGTGTATCTTCCGACCGACGGACCTCGATCTGCCCATTTTGTACTCGAGTCTCGTAGCGGACCTGGCTGATGGTGGCGGGTCCACCCTTGACCTGGCCGGTACAGATATCGAATCGGGAGGCGTGCCACGGGCATTGCACCAGGTTGCCGTGCAACTCACCTTCCGAAAGTGGGCCACCAGCGTGTGAGCAGGTCTCGCTGATGGCACACACGGTGTCGCCCTTCTTGTAGAGGAGGATCGGGGTATCGCCGGCCAAGCCCTTGATAAGCATGCCGTCCGTCAGCTGGCCCTCGAGTAGCACCTTGGTGAATTTGGTCGGCACTTCCTGCCAGGCGTGATGGTTGACGCCGGTGCCGATCGAAAAGACCAGCTCACCGCCGAGAAAGGCCGCGGTGAGGACCAGGGCGTAACCAATGAGGGCGAGAACAATGGCCAGGCCGCGACTGCCGCCGGTCACACGGATGATCAGCGAGACCAGGTAAACAACGATGACGATGGTGTTGAGGAGACCGTGTGCGACACCGACGCGACGCTCCCGGTCGACGGTCTCGTTCCAATCGGTGTAGCCCGTCACCGCCGCTCCGAGCGCGGCCAGAAGGCCAACGAAGATTGTCAGGTCAGCCGCGGAGACCCAGCCGTGCGTCCCCCTGAAGAGATAGATGACGTCGAAGAGAACGGCCAGCGTCCAGGCGCCAAGTGGGATGTCGGTGATGACCGGGTGGAGCGGATGACCCAGCCAGGTGCCGTGGACGAACGTTTTGAGCGCGTGTCCCGGCTCGCCGAGCGCTTTGTAGGTGCCGCCGACAATCTTCTGGAGGACATCGGCCACTGGTTCCAGCCAGCGCTGCCGATCGATAAAGCGGTTGACGACGTGATTGAGCATCGGCGTCTCCTTTCCCCAGGTCAGGCCCGGCGAAAATAGTATCGGCTTAGTGGTCGGCCCCGAGCCAACCGCTCAGGCGCCTCCAGGCGCGCGCCGCCTCATGCCCGTCGACCGCACGGAAGTGGACGGTGTCGCCGGGCCGCGCCTGCGCCAGCAGCGGGAGGTCGGCGCTGATGACGGTCGCGATCACCGGGTAGCCGCCGGTGGTCTGGTGATCCACGTGCAGGACGATCAGGCCGCCGGAAGGGGTGACCTGGATCCCACCCTCGGTCATCGGCGCGGTGAGGATCTCCCCAGGCTGCAGGCGCAATCCGGGCGTCTCGAGGCGCAGACCCATCCGGTCGATCTGCGGCGTGACGCGACAGGCGATCGCACCCAGCCGCTCGAGGGCGTTCTCAGCAAACGCATTTTGGTGCGGACCGGCGATGACGCGCACCTCCCATGGGCCGCGTGACGGGAGACGATGGGACGCGGGCCAAGACGTAGACATTGGTTCGAGGTCGGCCATCCGTCCGATGGAAATTCCATCGCCTTTCGCGAGCGGCCGCCCGAAGCCACCGCCGAATGTCCCGCGCTGGCAGAAGGACCGGCTGCCGAGCACGACTGGGACGTCGATCCCACCTCGAACCGCGATATAGGTTCGCAGCCCCGGGGCAATCGTTCCCACGGCGAGGATCGAGCCGCGGGCCAGCCGGACCGGTTGCCAATCTGGGGCCCCGGCGGCGTGACCGCCCGTCATCGCGACGACGGTGTCGGCATCGAATCGAAGCGTGGGACCGCTGGCCGTGCATTCGAGCAAGGCGGCGTCCGCGTGATTGCCCACGATTCGATTCGCGACGGCGGCCGCGAACCAATCGGCCGCCCCACCCGATGGAATCCCGAAGCGCTCGAGACCTGGCCGTCCACGGTCCTGGATGGTGGTCCAGCGGCCAGCCTCGACAACCTCGATCACGACGTCGGGATGAAGCGCAGCCTGTCGCCGGGCTTAAAGCGCGCCGGCGGATCGGCCGCCGGGTCGAACAGCCGCAGGGCGGTTCGGCCGATGAGATTCCATCCGCCGGGGCTCTCGACCGCATAGATCCCCGTTTGCCGGCCGGCGATCCCGATCGATCCGGCGGACACCCGAAGGCGCGGCGACGCCAACCGTGGCACCGCAAGCTGATCGGGTAGCGCGCCGCAGTAGGTGAAGCCGGGGGCGAAGCCGACGCAGTAGACGAGGTACTCCTGGCCGGCGTGCGCCTCGACCACGCCCGCCGGCGTGAGCTTCGTTCTGAGCGCGACGTCTGCCAGGTCCGGTCCGTCGTATCGGGTCGGGACGTCGACGACAGGTCCGAACGCGACCGATGCATCGAGCTGCCCCTCGAGCTCGCGGATGCCGGCCTCCAGGCGACCCGCGTCCGTCACGTCCGGGTCGTAGTGGCAGAGCAGCGACGCGTAAGCGGGCACCGTGCTCACGAGCCCGCTAGGCCGGCGATCGTGAAGAGCCTGGTCGAGCGCCAGCACCTGGCCGAGCAGCTGGGGATCGATGGTATGGCCGAGCGTGACCAGCATCGCCCGATCCCCGGCCGGCGCGACCTGCCACATGTTGAGGACTCTACTGCCCGCGGCACAACGCAGCGATCATGGTTCGCCAAGCAGGGCCGGCCTACCGCGATCTGTGGATCAGCCGGGTCGGGCGTTGTCTCGCCGAGGTATTGCTGTGGGCGATTCGGCCCTGGTGGCCTTTCGCGGCAACCGCTATCGGGTGCCCCCGGGGCTTGAGGGAACCTCCGTAACCGTTCGCCACCGGCTCGGCGGCAACGCGCTCGAGGTGGTCTCGCCGGCGGGCTTGCCGCTGAGCTCGCATCGACTCGAACCAGCCGGTGCCGGCGCCATTATGCAGACGCCTGAACAGCAGCAGCCCTTGCAGGCCCATGTCCTCCAGCGCTTCACGACGCGACCACCATGTGAGCGGAAAGCGAATCGGCCACCGGGCACGGCAACGTTAACGGCGGCGGCACGCTTGCAGCCGACCGCCGGCGACGAGGTGACGATCGATCTCGATCACTATGCCGCGCTGCTTGAGGCAATGCGATGACGGAGCAGAGTCTCTACCAAGAGGTCCGCAGCGACCTCACCACGCTGCGCATGACGGCGGCCGCGGAGGCGCTGCCCCGACTGCTCGACGAGAGCCAACGCGAGCGAGTCAGTCACACGGCATTCCTCCAGAAATTGTTGACCGTTGAAGTGCAAGCCACCAACGCAGGTCAGCATGCCGGGGGATGCAACGCAACGCCCACATCAGCGGAGACTGGGCGTTACTGATCGCAAGGCGCAGTATTACAGATGGCAAGGCGTAAAACCTAAAATCGTTGTTCTGAATATGGTGCTTCGAGCGTTACTCGCCATCGTTCTCGCTGCACTTCTGAGTGGTTGTGCTGCTGACGACGAGGGATGGTTTCATGCCCGAGTGCTCAATGACACGGCCAGCGAAATTGTCATCAGGGAAAACTGCATTAGTGGAACCGAGTGTCACAACCACGTCTCGGGCCATTCCATACCCGGGGGTGATCTTGCTGCAGGGGATTCCGTATCGATACTTACCGTTGCTAACGGCGGCGAACAGCCGCTGGTGGTTCTAAACGCGTCAGGCGAGGTGTTGGGGTGCTTGCCTATGAAGTTTGACCGCCCGCAGGAAGGAATTGTCGTTAAGGTGTCCACAGCGATGATTCATTGCCGACAGCTTTAGAACGCCTCCACCATTCCCAGGGCGATTCAGTATCTGCGCCAGACCGCGCAGTGGAGTATTTACAACCCCAGGAGAGTGGGTCTCCGAGAACGACATATGGGATGGCAACTACATCGGAGCCGCCTTAGACATCGTGGGTGCCATACCAGGTATTGCGGCGCGCGCGCTGCGCGCTATAACGGTGTGCCCAAAATTGGCTTGCGAGTAGCCTGCCTTAGACTTGGGGCGTGAAGTTGTTCAGTCGAAAAGCTCCGGTTGCCCCCGCAATCAAGGAGATCGACCCAGCCTGGGGCGATGAGCAGGCCCGAACGCTGCGTGCGGAGTTGGGTCGCGGGAAATGGCGGGAGGTCCACGCTGCCCTCGAGGCAACCAAGGGGAACTGGGACGACCGGCAGTTTCTCGTCGAGGTCCTGACCGACGATGTGCCCGGACGTCCGAAGTGGCTCGACGAGTGGGTGGAGGCGTACCCGAAATCGGCGGCGGCCTGGACGATGCGCGGGGCACACGGCATCAAGTGGGGTTGGGCCGCGCGCGGCGGCGGCAAGGCGGAGACCGTCCAGGACGAGAGCTGGCAGACCTTCTGGTCTCGGTTGGAAGAGGCCGAGCGCGACCTCTACCAGGCGGCTGAGCTGGAGCCGGCCGACCCGGTCCCCTGGACGTACCTGGTCATCTCCGCTCGAGGCATGGAGAAGGGCATCCCCGAGATCGGCGAGCGTTTGAAGCAGGCCCATGCCCGCCAGCCGTGGCATCATTTCGCGTTCTCACAGGCCTTACAGGGTTACGCCAAGAAATGGGGTGGGTCGCATGAGCTGATGTTTGACCTGGCCCGTCAAGCCGCCGGCGCCCCGGATGGTACCGACGTTCACGCCGTGGTCGCCGAAGCGCACGTCGAGCGCTGGCTGTACATGGCCTCCTGGGATAAGGACGAATCCAACGCCCGCAACTATTTCCTCGCCCCCGCCGTCGCCGAAGAAATCCGAGCGGCCGCCACGCATTCCGTCTGGTCCCCGAAGTACGAACGGCCGCGGCTTGCTCCCTTTGCCCACAATTTCTTCACCTACTGCTTCTTCCGGATGCACGACTGGGAGTCGGCTCGACGGGAGCTCGAGGCCATGAACGGGATCCTCAACCGCTTCCCCTGGAGCTACGCAGGCAAGCCGGTTGACCTGTTTCGGGTCGTGCGCGAGCGCATCCTCAAAGGCCAGTGACCTGTCGGCACTACGCGTGAACCTCCAGGAGGGCGCCTGAGCACCGGGGGCACCCGCGTCAATGGCTTGCCGCTTTATACCGTCGCGGCGCCCGGACCCCGCCGGGCCGTCCTGGCGTTCCGCGTCGGCCGGGCCGACGAGACTCTGGCCTGGGCTGGCTTGACGCACCTGGTGGAGCATCTCGCCCTGCTTTCGTTCAAGGAGCAGCCATACGCCTACGGAGGACAGGTGGAGGGCGCCCGCACGCTCTTCTTTGCCCAGGGCGCGGACGCGCAGATCCGTGAGTTCTTCGACCGTCTCTGCCAGAACCTCCGGGCGCTGCCGCTCGACCGCGTTGCCGACGAAGCGCGCCTTCTCGAGACCGAGGCTCAGTCGCGGCAGGGCGGCGCCCTGGCCGCACTGCTCGGCGGGCGCTATGGATGCCAGGGCTGGGGCCTGATCGGCTTTCCGGAATATGCCTTGCAACATCCTGAACCAGACCGAGTGAAGGCGTGGGCGGATGAGTGGTTCACCGCCGACAACGCGGCTCTGGGCCTGAGCGGACCGATGGATCCGCCGCCGGCGATCGACCTCAGGCCCGGAAAGCGGATGGCGTCGCCGGCTCTTTTGCCGGTGGCCTCGCTTCGCACGCCGGCCTGGATGCATGAGCGCGAGCCGGGGCTGGGCATGGCCTTCATTGCTTCGCATTCGGTCCGGTTCTCCGCTCTGCTGCGGGTGCTGGAACGGCATGGCCGGTCACGACTGCGATTCGGCGAAAGCCTCTCCTACGAGGTCGCTAGCGCAACGCTGCGGTTGGGAAATCAGCTCACGCACGGCATTGTGTGGGCGGATGGCCTGCCCGAAAACCTCAGCAAGGTGCTGAACGGCATGCTCATGGTGCTCGATGAGGTCATGGAGAAAGGACCGACCGAAGACGAGCTTCGCGAGGACCTTGATGCCCTCCGCAAGAGCATCGACAACCCGGGGTGGCCAATGGCCATGCTCGATGGCTACCTCACCAATGAGCTCTTCGGGACGACCATGCTGACCGCGGATGAGGCCATCGCCGAGCTGGAGAAGGCGACGCCTCAGGATTACGCCGCGCTGCTTCGGGAGGTCTTCCCCTCGCTGCTGACAATCGTCCCGCCGGCCGTGGCTGTACTCGACCGGCGCCTGACCGCCGTCCCAGCGTGGTCGATGGAGGAAGCGCATGGAACCGTATACCGGCTGCGTGCGGCGGAGAGCGCCGTGGCGCAGCAGATGACCTCGCTAACCGTAGGAGACATCGCCATCTCCTTGCGGTTGGGGCCTGGGAAGGTGGTGACGATCCCCTACACCGAGTGCGTGGCCGCCCTGGCCTGGGACGATGGCAGCCGGACGCTGCTCTCGCGCGACAGTTTCCGGTTGCATGTCCGGCCGGACGACTGGAAGGACGGAGCGGAAATTGCGAAGGCCCTCGAGCGGCATCTGCCCAAGGACATCATCGTTCCCGCAGGACCGCGGCCCAACCCGGACCCGGAGGTCTTGAGTGCGGATTCGGGACCGTCGACGAAGGCCGCCAAACGGCCGCGGCGGGTTAACTGGACGCAGACGCTGGTCACGCTGATCACCGGCCTGGTCATGCTCGGCATCTATGTGGCCTTCAAGGCCATAACGGCGGGGCATTAGCACCGTAAATAAAAGACGAGTGAACCAGCGGCGGCCGGACCACCTCTCATGATTGCCTGAAGACCTAGTGGATCTCGATGTGACCCTGAGCGACGTAGTGGGGTTTTGCGTGAAACGTGTGACAGGTGAACGGCGGAGCGGGCGAGAAGAAGATGTCGCTGATCAGATCAGGCTTCGAAGCGCTGTCATCATCCTCCACCCCAAATAGCATTTCGGTACCTTTGGTCAGTCCAAAGGCCGAGTAAGTCAGCACGCCGCTCATATAGGCGTCATTGCCGACGATCTCGAGACAGTTCACGTCGATATGAAGCGGGCCACGATTCGGGGCGACGAAAACGACTTGAGCATTGCCGGTCACCGACCCGGCGACGTTGCCATTACGGTGGGATTGGGCGGTTAAACCGAAATGGAAGGAAATCGTCGAGCCCCCACCGGTCGCCGAATCCTCGGACGCCCCAGAATTTCCTCGGAGGCTCAGCTGAGCCAAGCCCTGCGGTGTCGCGAGAAGAAGACCGGCGGGCATTTTCGCCCCAACCTGTGGAATCGCGTCCTGGGGCTGGCTGGTTTGTGCGGTATCCGCCTGCGGCCCGGCAACTGGCGAGCCGTTCCGTGAGTCGTCCCATCCCGCGGACCCCGGCCCACGAAAGACAGCGGATGTGAGAGAGCTGCTGGGGGCTGTGACGTGTCCAGGCCCGAGGCCGGCGAATGCCCAACCGCCGGCAAGGCCCACGAGGCCGGCGGCGGCGATGCCGACCGCAATGGTCTTTGCGCCCGCTCTCGCGCCCATCATCTGCACCAGGTCGCCAAACATCACGATCTCATCCGTCTTTGCTGCTACTGCCTCTCCTAACGAGGCAGCCAGCCGTCTCCTGCGGTACCGAATCGGGCAGCTACAAGAGGTTGGCTTTCACGTGAGTAACGTCGTCAAAGCTCCCCTCGACCCCGGCCTGGGCGCGGCTCCAAATCCGGTCGAGATCGGCTGGCTTCCAGCGCCCCAGGTGAAGCGTCAAGACCAAACGACCATCGCGGTTGAAGACGAACATGGCCGGGATGCCAAGCGGGCGAATGTCGTTTCGTACCTCGCACCGGACGACGAGAGCGATCTCGCTCAGCGGCACTTCGACTGGCGTCTGAAACCAGTGACGGTAGACGATCCGATCGCTCAGCAACGTGATCGAATATCCTCGCGCCATGACGACAACACTGATCGCCCCGGCCGCGACCATGAAGCCGTACAGGAACAAAAGGTAGGTTGCCTGTGGCGACAGGTGCCCGGCAGCCCACAACTGGCCCCTGACGGCCATGCTAAGGAGGGCTAGGGCGCTGAGTACCAGAAAGCCCACGTAAATGATGGCAAGGTCTCCGATCAGGGCTCGCCAGACAGGCCTGATGACGGCGGTCTGCGGATCGACCGGGTCCGGCGTTGTCTCGCCGAGGTATTGGGGCGCGCCCACCGGACGCTATAACGGTCTTCCGCTGCGTGTTCATGCAGCTCGCCCGCGCTCCTCAGACGGGCTTCGTCGCCGGAGCCGGATTGCCAGGACCGCCGTAAGGACGACGAGGACCACACCCATGCCCACGCCTTCACGAAACCGTATCGGCCCGGCGCTCACCGGCATCTCGTACTCCGTCAGGAGCGTGCCGACCGAAGCGATCAATGGGATCGTAGCCCCGATCACGCGGCGCCCCCAGGCCAGCGGATTGGGCTGGCCGAGCCACCACACGGCTCCGAACACATAGGCGTCGAGAAAGTAGTACGGCCAGACGCTCTTCGCCAATAGCGGCAGGGCCAGCGCCGACAACGCCAGGAGTCCATAGACATCCCGCGATGAGGGCTCCAGGTCCTGGCGGGCCACGATCACGAGCAAACTCAAGAACACGGCCAACCCGAGTACGAACAGGACGTCCGCGCGCTGGGGGATCCACTGGTACGGCGTCCCGACGAGGAGTTGCCAGAGAGATCCGCCACCCACGGGAAGGCTGGCGCGATGTGTGAGGAGTGAGTAGATCGTGTCCGTTGGATCGGCGACAAGGAACGGTAACAATCCGAGCGCGACGACGAGCGCGGCGGTCCCGGCGAACCAGGCCAGCGCCCGCCATCGGCCCCTGACCAGCAGCAATAGCCCCACTGGAATCAGCGGGAGCGCCGCGAGGCTCCGCGTCAGAATGGCCAGCCCGAAGCTGATACCCGCCGCCGCGGACCGGCCCTTGCCGAGGCTGCGGACCGCGAGCAAGACGAGCCAGAGCGTCATCGGCTGTTCGATGTGCCCATAACCAAGCACGCCGTTCACCAGCGTGGGCGAAGCGGCGAAGACGCCGTACGCCAGCAGGCGCGAGAGTCCGCTGAGGCGCACGCCTCGTAGTCGATCGATGGCGGCAACCGCTTCACGCGCCATCAGCAGGGAAAAGATCGAAAAGGCGGCCATGATGAGCGCGCGACGCAGGCGCTCGTCCTCGAGCCAGCCGAGCCAAGAAGCGACCGCCGCCACGGCCGTGAGGGGCACGAGCCCGAGCGGTCCATTGTCATTCGCGATGACTTCCTGGAAGCGCGCCGTGTAGATCAACAGCGGGTGTCCGCCGAGCGCGATGCGCACCGCCGGCAAAAAGAAGTTGTCGATGTCACTCGGCGGCCCGTTCCAGAGCCAGCCCGCGATCGCCCAGGCGACGGCGTAGGTCAACCCAAGAGCCCACGTCGCGACCCGCGTCAGTGCCCGATTCATCGCTGGCGCTACCTGGCCGAGATCAGCCGGCCGAAATTTTCTCGGCCAGCACGGTTGCGTCCTCACCCACGCCGAGGAGCGTGGCCGACTTCCGTTTGCGCTGAAAATGCACACCCATGAAATGCAATCCAGGGACTACCGTGCTGGAGCCATCCTGCTGGATCGGGAAACCCTCGTCGTCGAACGCCTCCGGAAATTTCACCCAGCTGGCGTAGTCGGGCCGGAAACCGGATGTAAAGATGACTGTTCCGAAATCGCCGAGCGCCACGCTCTGAGGGGCGTCGGCGACGAAAGGGGGCGGCGGCGGCATCTCCGGAGGAGGCACTGATCGCGCGGCGCATGTCTTGCGGATGAGATTGCAGTTATCCGCCCATCGGGCGTCGCCAAAGGCCACCGACTCGGCCAAGTCGGGCGCGAACTGGGCACGGCCGTCGGCCACCCCGATGAAACGGCCCAGCAGCGGGACGCCCTGCGCTTGCAACGTTCGGTAATTAAGGTCGTGACCTCCCCGGCGACCACTCATCTGCGGATTGGATAGCAGGCGCCAGTGCCGGCTCGGCAGGTCGCTCAAGCTGACGTCGAGGAAGGGCGTTTCATTCAGCCAGGCGATCGTGTCGCGGCCGTCGAGTCGACGCGGGACCCACGGGGCGCGCCCGCACGCGAGGGACACATCCCGCCCTGACTCGTTGATCTCTTCAGCCAATTGGCAACCGGTCTGGCCGCTGCCGACGATGAGCACCTTCCCGGGCGGGAGGGCTGCTGGGTTGGCGTAGTCCTCGGCGTCGATCGCGTGGACCGAGGTGGGAAGCTGGGAGGCTGCCGCCGGCCGGTGCGCTTTCTGGTACCCGCCCGAGGCGAGAACGACCTCTTTCGCTCGAATCTCGCCCGATGACGTTCGGAGGAGAAAGCCTCCGTGTTCCCCGGCCTCCACGCTGGACACCGCGACACCTTCGTGCAAGGGTGCCCGAAAGCTCGCTGCGTATCCGACGAGGTGGTCGACGATGTCCACCTTTGGCATGAATCCATCGGGATCGTCGCCGTGGTAGCGGCCGCCCGGTAGCTGGACCGTCCAGTTGGGAATGACGAGACAGAAGCTGTCCCATCGCACCCGCCATGTCTCGCCGACCCGGCCCCGCTCGAGAATGATGTGGTCAAGGCCTGCAGTGGCGAGCTCGTGGCTCACCGAAAGCCCGGCCTGTCCCGCGCCGACGATCACGGTGTCGACGGCCGGTGTCATTGACTGGCGCGGCGCCACATCGGGTAGCATAGGGGCTCGCGGCCCCGCCCCCGGCGCCGCCGAGGCCGCCTTGTATACGGCGCCGACTTCTGACCCGGGAGGGGATTCCATGTTCGGAAGGCGATCGCTACCTCTATTCATCCTTGTGGCCCTTCTCCTATCGGCATGCGGCGGCTCGAGCAGCACGGGGAGCACGAAGTACAGCGGCACGATTCACATCGCGTCGTCGACCTGGACCGGTTACGCGATCCTCTACCTCGCCGACAAAAAGGGCATCTGGAAGAGCCATGGTCTGGACGTCAACTTCAAGGACGTCGAGGACCCGAACGACCGCTTCATCGCGCTCGCCGCGGGACGTCTGGAAGGCATGGCCTCGACGGTTGACGCGTTTGCCCGCCAGCAATCAAACGGCGTCGCCGCCATCGAGGTATTCCCGATTGACGCCTCCGTCGGTGGCGATGGCATCCTCGCCGCGAATTCGATCAAGACCGTGGCCGATCTCAAGGGAAAAACGGTCGCCGTCAACCAAGGTTCGGTGTCCGAGTGGTTCCTGGCCCAGGTGCTCAAGGTCAATAACCTCTCCTTGAAGGACGTGACGGAGAAGAACATGAAGTCGGGTGAAGCGGGTGCCGCCTTCGTCGCGGGCAAGGTCGACGTCGCTGTAACCTGGGAGCCGTGGCTCAGCAAGGCCAGGGCCCGAACGGATGGTCACGTCCTGGTGTCATCCGCGCAATATCCCGACTTGATCATGGATAGCTTCGCCTTCCGCAAGGACTTCGTGCAGAAGTACCCGGACACCGTCAAAGCCTTCATGAAGGCCTACTACGACACCTTCACCTTCATGAGCGCGAACCAGGCGGATTCGCTGAAGATCATCGGTGATGCTGTCGGCGAAAACGCCGATGACGTCATGGCGGACCTCGGTACCCTGCAGCTGTTCGATCTGGCCAAGGGAAAAGAGGTTATGGGAACCGCCGCCAGCCCGGGGAAGATCTATGACAACGTCAAGGCAGCGGCCGACTTCTGGAAGACCCAGGGCAAGATCGACACCACGGTGAATCCCAAGGACGCGGTCGATCCCAGTTTCATCAACAGCTTGTAGGGACATGCGGGAATCCCGCAACCCTGACGACGTGTGAGCGAGCGGGTCCCCGCGACCCAGGTGGCGCCGGCGAATCCTGCCCGAGTGCAGCGCCGGCGCCGCGGTCTGCTTCGTACCTACCTCACGCCCAAGCAAGCGATTCCACGTCCGACGGTCATCACCCTGGGCATCGGCAGCTTCGCCGTCATCCTGATCGTCTGGAGCCTGGCCTCGGTCGCCATCAACAATCCTCTGTTCGCCCCCAGCCCGCGTCGAGTCTGGACCTCCTGGGTCGACATGGTCCAGCACCGATACTTCCTTTCCGACGTCGGATGGAGCTCTTTCCGGATCATCGCCGGCTTTCTGATCGCCGCCCTCATGGCGGTGCCGCTGGGCCTGCTGATGGGATCGTTCGAGGTCGTCCGGTCCTTCTTTCAGCCGCCAATCAATTTCATCCGCTATATGCCAGCCTCCGCCTTTATCCCATTGCTCATCCTGCTGATCGGGCTCGACGAAAGCGAAAAGCTCATCATCATCTGGATCGGCGTGTTCTTCCAGCTCGTGCTGATGGTGATGGACATCGCCCAGCGGGTTCCGGACGAGATGCTGAACGTCGCTTATACGCTTGGCGCCTCTCGCTGGAAGGTTTTCTACAAGGTGTTCCTGCCCGCCACCTTCCCCGAGGTCGTCGATGCGCTGCGCATCACGATGGGCTGGGCGTGGACGTACCTGATCGTGGCCGAAATCGTGTCGGCCGAACGCGGGATCGGCAGCTTCATCCTCATCTCTGAGCGGTATCTCCGATCGGATCGCATCATCGCCGCCATCATCACCATCGGGATCCTTGGACTGATCACCGACACGATCTTCGGCTTGATCCATCGCTGGGCGTTCCCGTATGTCGAAAAGGTCCACGCGTGAGCGAGATCCGCTTTCTCGACGTGGCCATGAGCTATCCGACCAGGAAGGGCGAGGTGCGGGCCCTGCAGCAAATCTCGCTGACGGTGCCCGACGGACAGTTCGCCTGCATCGTCGGTCCATCTGGCTGCGGAAAGTCAACGCTGCTGAGTGTCGCGGCCGGCCTGATTACGCCCAGCGAAGGCGACGTCCTGGTCGGCGGGAAGCCCGCCTACTCGCCCGGCGCCGATCGGGGTATGGTGTTCCAGTCGTATTCGCTCTATCCGTGGCTCTCGGTTCGGCGCAACATCGAGTTCGGCCTCGAGGTCAAGCGCACGCCGAAACCCGAGCGGACGCGGCAGTCGAGTGAATTGATCCACCTGATGAAGCTGGACGGGTTCGCGGATGCCTATCCCAAAGCCCTGTCCGGTGGCATGAAGCAGCGCGTCGCGATCGCGCGGGCCCTCGCCAACGATCCGGAGGTGCTGCTGATGGACGAGCCCTTCGGCGCGCTCGATGCCCTGACCCGCCAGATCATGCAGGAGATGCTGACCGACCTCTGGCAACGCTACCGCAAGACCGTGCTCTTCGTCACCCATGACATCGATGAGGCCATCTTCCTGGGCGACGTGATCTACATCATGACGAACCGTCCGGGCCGCATCCGCACCACCCTCAACGTCGATCTGCCGCGGCCACGGACCTTCGACATGGTGGGTGGCCCGCGCTTCGCTGAGCTGCGCAACCAGGTGGTCGGCATCATCCACGAAGAGAGCATGAAGGCGGTCGAGTCGGAGCTCGCTCGTGCCTAGGTACCGACCGGTGGACGCGATGAAGGCCCCGCGCTTCACCGGGATCGGCAGCTTCATGCGCCTACCGCAGGTCAGTGATATGGAGGGCGTCGACGCCGCCATCGTCGGGATCCCCTTCGATACCGCCGTCAGTTACCGCATCGGCGGCCGCTTCGGACCGGCGGCGATCCGCGAGGCGTCGCGGCTGCTCCGCCCCTACCACGTCGAGCACGAGATCGAGATCTTCGATCACCTCTCGGTGGTCGATACGGGCGACCTCACGGTGATCCCCGGGAACATCCAGGCGAGCTACCAGGTCATGCTGGATGGGCTTGGCCCCATTCTGGACGCCGGCGTGGCTCCGCTGGCGATCGGCGGCGACCATTCCATCACGCTCGGCGAACTGCGAGCCGTGGCCAAACGGCACGGTCCGGTTGGATTAATCGACTTCGACTCCCACACCGACACCTGGGACAACTATTGGGGCGAGCGTTACACCCATGGCACCTGGTGCAGGCGCGCGATCGAGGAAGGCCTGATCGATACGCGGCGGGCGGTGCAGCTGGGGATCCGTGGCTCGCTGTATGGTTCCGAGGACCGGGGTGGGGCACGGGCGCTTGGACTCCATCTGATTCCCACCGAGGAGCTGCTGCAGCGCGGCGTCGACCAGGTGCTACCGGATGTTCATCAGCGCATCGGACGCGGCCCGGTCTTCCTCAGCTTCGACATCGATTTCGTGGACCCAGGCTTTGCCCCGGGCACCGGGACGCCGGAAGTCGGTGGCCCGAGCAGCCGGGATGCCCTGCGGCTGGTTCGCGGGCTTCGCGGCATCGAGTTCGTGGCATTCGACCTGGTCGAAGTTCAGCCGCAGTACGACCATGGCGAAGTCACGTCCCTGCTGGCGGGGACGCTCTTGCACGAGTTTCTCGCTCTGCTGGCGCTCGCTCGCATGGCCCCTCGGTCATAATTCCCTGAGTCATGAGCCTGACCCTCGCCGCCATCATCATCATGAGTGGCTGGGTCGTGGTCATCGTGGCGGCCGGCCTGGTGATGTCGCTGCGACCGGGTGGGGTCGCCGTCCGTTTCGCGCCGGCCGGCCCGGGCGGAGCCGGGTTGACCGGTCGCCGGGAAGAGATCCTCCTCGGAGGCGATGCTGAGGTACTCGGCAACGTCCGCGGAACGGTGCAGGCGGTCCAGCTGCGTCCCGAGACCAAGCGGCTGCAGGATCTCGAGCTGGCGACAGGCCTGGGCCTGGAAGAGCGGCAGGTGCCAGCCGACGCCATCCTGTCAGCGGATGGCCGGGTGGTGCGCCTGGCGGAGGCGTGGACCGCGTCGCCTGATGGATCCGGCGCCGATGCGGCGAGCCTTCGCCGGGACGTGCTGGTGAGAAGCGCCGATGGCAAGCGCCTCGGCCGCCTCCGGTTGGTGTGCTTCGACCGGGCATCCGGCTCGGTGACCGCCCTGGTGATCGCCGGACGGGGTACGCCGAGCCTGCGCTTGCTACCGATCGATCGCGTCAGGGAGGCCGGCCCGAACGGCATCGTCACCGATCTACCGAGCGGCGACTGGATGAAACTGCCGCCCTTTGCGACCGATTGGGAAATCAAACAGGCCTTCATGGCGCAGCTGATGGCCGACCCCGAGCTCCAGGCCGTGCAGCGGTCGATCACCATCGATGTCCAGGACCAGGTGGTAACGGTGCGAGGCTATGTCGCGGATCAGTCAGAGTTGGAAGGGGTGGCGCGAGTCATCAGGTCGGTACCGGGCGTCTTGCAAGTCGACCGGAAGCTCATCACGGACGACGACCTGGCACGCGCCGTGACCGACGCGCTCCGCTCCGATGCGGCCACGCGGGCCGCGCAGGTGCAGGTCAGCGCCCACCATGGGACCGTCGACCTCACGGGCGTCGCGGCGGACGCAGCCACCGCGCGAAGGATCGAGTCGGTGGCAGGCCAGGTGCCCGGCGTGCAAGTCGTGCACAACATGGTCGCGATCGGCAAAGCCGCCCCGCTCACGGCCTGAAGTTGAGAGGGCCGGACGAGCCGGCCCCCCTCTGAGAGATCCGAAGTTAGCTAGTCGCCGCCGCCATCGCCAACCTCGCGTGCGCTGAAGACGCTGGAGAGATCGTTCACCGCGGCATCGCGGGTGCCCAGCGGAGCCAGGCCAAAGCGGTGCTCGATGGTAGCAAGGATGGACGTCGTGTCGTGCTGGGCGCCATCGACCACGAAGTCGCCCGGCAGCCGCGGGGCGATGATCAAGGTCGGGATTCGGGTTCCGGGACCCCATTGGTCATGCGGTCCCCCGGCAGTGCCCTGGCCTGGCGGTGCGACGTGATCCCACTGGCCACCGAACTCGTCATAGGTGGTGATGACCATCGTGTCCTTTTGGCAGGCGCGAGCCTCGACGGCCTTGAGCAGCTCGACCAGGTGGCTGCTGCCCTGCGACTCGCCGGTGTAACCCGGATGTTCGTTGTCCTCCCCGATCGGCTTGACGAAGCTCACGGGCTTCAAGTTGCACTGTTCGTCGGTTGAGGATCTGGCGAGTTGGAGAAACTCGGTTTCGTCACGGAGATGCGCCGCGCGAGCCGTCGTCCCGGGCGCGTACGCAGCGAAGTAGTTGAAGGCCTGATGGTGGTACTGGAACAGCTTGTCCGGGCAATTAGGGAAGGTTCCGAGTGTGTTCGCCTTCGGATCAGTCTTCGGATCGCCGCAAGCGGGGCCAGTGCCGTTCGTCCATCCTGGGCCGGTCGTATTGCCCGCCGCATTGTCCCAACCGCCCGAGTACCAGGCCCAGTCCACGCCTTTCCCGCTCAGCTCGTCGCCAATGGTCGGGGTTTTCAGCGCGGGCAGCCGCCGCCCGATCGTCGTGCCCGGGGCGTACGGCTGGCTCAAGGGCTGGATCGTGTTCACGGCGTAGTCACCGCACACGGTCCCGGGAGGCGTTGGAGACCGTCCTTGACCAGGGCTGCACGATGCCGTGAGCGCTTGATCTTTCGGCCCGGACGGATTCGCGCTTGACCCGAGTGGTGACGCGTAGAGCGCGCTGTTGGCGGGCATGCCGTTCGCGTCGACGACCGAGTGGAGATCAGAGGGTGAACCGTCGTTGACCGCCCCCCGTCCATCGGGACCTATCCAGGCCGGCGTGCGCGCCGCGATCAACCACTGGTGGTTGAGGAAGGATCCGCCAAACGCCCCCTCAAAGAAGTTGTCGGCAATCGCATAGTGCGGATGGTCCTCCTGGTGGAGGTACGTGTAGATGGGCAACGCCGAGGTGTTGTACACGCCCATCACGAGCCCGGCGGCGTCGCTGCCGGTGGCGTAGCGATTCTGCCGACCACCGTTCAGCTGGTACTGCTCCTGGTAGTAGCGGTGGACAATGTCACGGGTACAGCCGCCCGGCAAGCCCAATCCCGACTTCACGCCGATCGGCGCGAACACACCCGGGGCCGGGCAGGTGGTGTCGGTCGAGGGGATGTAGCTATCGATCGTGAACGGTGCGTTCGTGAAGTGGCTCGTAAAGGCGGTGTTGCTTGGCGTGCCGGTTGTGTCGGCGCAGTTGGCCGGCTGCACGCCAGCCAGATTCACGTCGTTCTGCAGCAAACAGGCGAATGTGCTGCCGTTCTGCTTGATCTGCACGGTGTGGTCGGCGCCGGCATTGGCCAGGCCGTTGACGCCCTCCCAGCCGCCGTACAGGTTGTCGAAGCTATGGTTTTCCTGGTAGATCACCACGATATGGTTGATCTTGGCGAGCTGCGATTCGCCACGATCGGACTCCGATCCGGCGGCCGGTAGAGCCGTGAGCGCAAGCAACGACGCCAGCGCCGCAGGCACGACGATCCGCACACGTGCGTTCATCAAGCTTCCTCCTCCCTCTGGTTAGCCCCGAACCCTATTCCCTAGGTTCCCTTTTACGCGACCCGATGGAAGAAATCAAGAAGGTTCGGTTAAGGGTTGGTCTACCCGGCCCGAGCTTGTACTCAGTACCAGACAGGGGGCGACGTCGCGGACAGGTCGACACCCTCCGTCACCTGCACCGGCACCGGGGCGGGCGTCGGCGTGGGAGCCACGATAGAGGAGGCTCTGGACGAAGTCGATGGTGACGGGGTCGCGGAGAGGCTCGGCGATGGCGTGGCGGCCACCGGCAGGGCCAGGTACCACAACTGGAAATGGCCCGTCAGGCCCTGCGGTGCGAAGTAGGCCAGCGCCTCGCCATCGGGCGACCAGGCTGGTGACGCGTAGAGCCCGCCGTCGAGCAAGACGCGTGCTGGGCCGAGGGCAGTGCCGTTGAATGGCGCGACCTCGAGCGCCGTGCTCTGCTTGCCGTGGGAACACACCATGGCAATCTGGGTCCCGTCGGGCGAGAGCGCCGCCTGGCTGCAATCGTCCGCTTCCGAGGTGAGCGGCTTCGCGATCGCCAGCGCGCGGCTCTGATAGTAGATTTGGGAGTGCACGGCAGTCGATTGGTCGATTGAATGCCGGACGAAGAGGAGGCCGCCAGCTGCCAGTGGAATGGGGCTGACGTCGCCGCCGGTGTAATAGTAGGGGTCGGTCCAGCGCCGCGCTTGCCATTGCGCGCCGTTCAGCGGCATGCTCCAGACGGACAGGTCAACACCGTTTAGCTTGGGGCTGTCGTAGCTGTAGACGACGCTCGCGCCATCCGGGGAGACGCGGGGGTAGAAGGCCCAGTGGTTGTACTCGACATAGCGCGAATCATCCTTGGTGAGGCGCTTCAAGACGTGGCCGTCGAGATCGAGCAAGTAAAGGTCACTCGAATACCCGGTCCGCAGGACGGCGATCAGCTTGGTATGGTCGGGCGTCAGGGTTGGCTGTGACCAGTCGCCGCCTGGCCCGATCTCAGTGAAGTTGCCGCCATTTAACTTGAAGAGCCGCCCTTCCTGGACAACGAACATTGTCCCGGGCAGTAGGAACTTCGGCTTCGTCACGGTGGGCAGCTGGGGCCGTTCCTGGACGACCTTGCTTTTCAACGTGCCGAGGTACAGGTATACCCCCGACCCGAAGGCAAACATCACCGGGAGGAAAAGGATGGCGGCGATCCGGCGAAGGATCACGGAAAGTATTCCCTCGTTACCGAGAGGATCTGGGACCAGTGAGGGAGCACCACGCTCGCACCGCCGTATGCCGCTCCGTGGTCGTAGCTCGTATAACACCCGCTTGGACAGGCGTAAAGCACGATTTGATTGACATTGGCCAGGTCGAAGGCATTTGCCACGCTGAGCAAACTGCGGACCCGGTCGAGTCCCATGCTGGTCTTGAAATTCCCCTTGAGCGTGTCGACGATATCCGGCAGGTCCGCCGCATTCAGCGTGCTCGCCTTGGCTTTGATTGCCAGCAGCACCTCCTGCTGGCGGGCCGACCGACCGAAGTCGCCGTTGATGTCGTTGTGCCGCGACCGAACGTACTGCAGGGCGTGGCTCCCATCGAGATGCTGAGGGCCAGGCAGCACCGCGACTCGTTTGTAGCCGTACAGGAACGCCGAGTCGATATCGTCTGGATATTCATCGTCGAGCACCGGGTTGGTGACGAGAAGATCGATGCCACCGAGTCGATCGATCAACTTGATCAAACCCTTGAGCCCGACCCACGCGTACTCGTCGACGTGGACATGGAAGTTCCGCTCGACGGTGGCGATGGCGGCCGCTGGGCCGCCGATTGCGTAGGCGGCATCGATCTTCGCGGTCCCGCCGGTGGAGAGCGGTACCCAGAGGTCGCGGGGAATGGATTCCATCGTGACGTGCTTGCTGGCGGGATCGACCCGCACCAGGATCATCGACTGGGTCAACGGGGATTTGTTCTTCCCATCGTCGTCGGAACCAAGGAGGAGGACCGTGAACGGCGCGCCCGGGGCCGCGGACGGCGTGGGGGTGGCCTGCACGCCCGGGCTGCGGCTGGGCGGCACGACCACCGTCTGGCCGGTCTGTCCCACGCCGGCGACGACGACCGGGAAGAAGTAGGCGGCGGCGCCGGCCATCCCCGAGATCAGGAGGCAGAACAGGGTCAGCACCGCTATGCGCACAGGATGCAAACGGGAGGCACGCCGACGCCTTGCAGGCGCTTGACCAGCCATCAGCTCGTACGAATCATGCGCTATTCAAGATTGAAATTTGATAAGAAGCAGGCACGCACGTGAGGCCACCCCTCCGCCCAGTCAACGGGCTGAGCTACACAAAGGGTACGGTATGCCGGCCGACTAGGCCAAAACACCTACCTCCTTCTACTTAGATGCTCAGCAGACGTAATTCGTGTCGAAGTCGCCCTGGAGGTACGGGACCAACCAGACCGGCGCTTCCGTGAAGCCCTTGCCGCAGCGGGTACGGGCCGCCTCCGCCGACGGGCTCCCGGCGACCCAGTTTGCCAGGTAGGGACGGTATCGGAAAGTGGAAGGTGACTTAGGAGGCGGTGACCGTAATCACCCTGCCCGGCGCGGAGGCGTTCGCGTAGAACCCATGGAGTCGCCACAAGAATTTCTGTGGGCCTGTTGGGGCCTTCGGCCATGGTCGGACCGTGAACTCCATGGCGAAGGTTGCGCCGGCACCGGCCTCGAGTCGTCCCACCGGTGCGCAGTTGAGCTGGTAGGAAACAAGTCCGTCCGGCGTAAAGCCCTCGTCGTAGTCCGGGCAGGTGTCGAAGGAAAGCGCCGCTCCGGAATCGTTGGTGATCGTGACGGTGTATCGGAGTGTCCGACCGGCCACGAGCGTGTCGGGAACACCCTGGAGGGTCACTCGCAGCGCGGGCGGCGTCACCGCGATGGTCTCGGCGTTAGGGCCCTGAATCGCACCGATGAGCAGCATCCGGCCCTGGGCTGGAGTGTCGCAGCGCGAGCCGGTGTCTACTCCTCCGAAAGTGACGCGGCGGACGCCGGCGACGCCCGGGAGTGTGATGTCAGCGGCCGTAACTGGCGGCGTTGTCCCGTCGCAGTAGTACCACTCGTAATTGAAATTCGCGCCGTCAACCGACGTGTGCGAAACCGGCGCCGCCTGGTTCGGAGGGAGAATGGCGAGCTGCGCCGGGGAGGGGGCAGCCCAACCACCTGATGTTTGCTGCTCCGGGAGCCGAACGGCCGATCCCTGGGAAGTAATGAGTGATATGCCCGGGAATCCGATCAGGGAGCAGACCGCCTTTCCATGGTTGGTAATGCCAATGCTGGAAATGATGTGCCCGCCCGCACCGTTGCCTCCTAACGACCCGACATACAAATCGCCAAGGCGGCAGATGGGCGGCGTTACAGGAGCCGGGATCGGCCCCACCGACTTGGCAATCGCCCAGAATTCGGTTTCCGTAAAGCCATCGGTGGCGAGGAAGTAGGGCACACCGGGCTGGCCCCCAATCGCGGTGCCCGGTTCATTCCACATCAACCAGCGGTGGCTGGTCGGCACGGTCGCGTCGTCCACCTGGTAGTCCGCTCGCACGCCGTGATACACGAGCTGGGCCTGCCGGGCGTTGGCGGTTCCGGGCGCTGGATTCGGGACGACGATCGAAAACATGATCTTGCGGCCATCGGCGCCAAGATAGACAACGCTAAAACCGCCATTGTCGTCGTAGAGCTGCGCCTGAAACCCGGATGGGATCGCGGTGCCCGGAAGTAGTAGCGGCTTCACGTCAGTGACCGTCCGCCGGACATCCTGCGCCGCTAGCTCGACGGTGAGTGTTTTGGGGGATTGCGCCTTTAAAGGCGTTGCCGGTGTCGCGACCCAGGGAATCACGAGCGAAGCGGGCGACGGGGATGGCGATTGCTTGACCGGACCGGGCGTAACGGTGTGCAGCTTCGAGAATCCGAAGGCCAGCAGTGCGACGAACACGACGAGCGCGGCCGCCAGAGAGAGTTCGCGAAGCATCGACCGGCGCAAAGGCGGCTGTGACTGGGTCGTCGACGCCATGACGCTCACGTGGAGCGTCGCGGGCGGCTCGATGCCGTCCTTGAAGCCCGACACCAGCCGGCGGAGGCGTTCCTCGAGTTCGAGGTCCGGACCGGTCATGCGGGCACCTCCCTGGCGACGGAATCCGGGCCGAGCCGCCCGCGGAGTCGTTCCAGCGCGCGGTGGACGCGCACCCGGGCCGCGATTTCGCTGACGCCGAGCACGTTGCCGACCTCGGCGAACGGCAGACCTTCGAAGTAATGAAGGTAGATCGCATGGCGATCGTTGAACGGGAGCGCGAGTACGCCGCGCAGCAGCTCGCGGTCTTCGGCTCTGTGGACGACCTCGTCGATCGGGTCGACCGTCGGCGGGTTCCAGAACAGAATCTTCGCTTCGACCAGGCGGCGCCGGTGGTAATCTCGGGCGAGGTTGGTGATGGCGCGATAGAGCCAGCGGCGAAAATCGGGCTCTGTCGAGGGAGTGTTGGGCGAGGCCCATACTCGGGTAAAGGCTTCCTGCACCAGCTCCTCAGCGGTCGCCCGATTCTGTACGAGCATCACGGCAAAGTGGTACGCCGGCCGCTCCAGCGTCCGGGCTAGCGGCTCGAACCAGCTGCGATCGGCGGCGTCCAGATCCAGCCCCCTTTCCATGTATTTGCCCCTCACAACGGATAGCGCCGGCGTTCGTTACATCGTCCGACGGTAAAGGCCGAGTGGGCGGGGCGCGGATCTCCCGTAACCTTTGCCGTCTATCGACCGTCATGGAAGTAGGGATGAGTCCATCCTCGAGCCGAAGGTCATCCCGTCTGGGCGCCTTAGCGCAGCTGACCGCCCCCATACTGGTGCTTAGCCTCCTCGTGAGTGCCTGCACGACCAATAACCCGACGGGTAGCGCGGCGAAACAGCCGGCTCTCCCGGCTTCGGCGCAAATCGTCCGGACGGCTGAATTGAAATTTCCGCCCGTGGCTCTGCCGTCGTCGAAGAAACCCAGCGCTGGTCAGCGATCGGTTGTCTTCGTGGACAGCAGCACCGGCTTCCTGATTCGCGGGGGACAGCCGTTCGGCAGCAATTACGGGGGGACCTACCTGACGGACCCAGGCGGCATTGAACGAACGACTGACGGCGGTCAGACCTGGACGACCGCCTGGGCCCAACCTGGCGCGTTGCTCAACTGGATTGGATTTCAGGGCCAGGGCGTCGGGTTCGCCGCCGGCACCCAGTTCGATACCTCGTCCACCACGAGCTCGACGGGCCAGCTGCTCTGGTTACGCACCAGCGATGCGGGGGCAAGCTGGACCGCTTCTACACCGCGGATCCCGGCACCACCCATCGCCGGAGGCTGGGCCTCGATGCAGTTCGTCTTTGCGACCCCCACCCTCGGTTTGGGAGTTCCCGACCCGGACGCCCAGTTGGCCGGCAACCGTGCCGTCATGGTTCGGACAACAGATGGCGGTCAAAGCTGGGAACAGGTTGCGCTGCAGAACTGGGCGCCGACCGGTGGCCTGACATTCTTGACTCCAACGCAGGCCTTTGCCACCGGCTACAGCACCAGTCCGGTCGGGCAGTCGAGCGGTGGCCAGCTGTGGGCCAGTACCGACGCAGGCCAATCGTGGAGGGCAGTTGCGGGGACGCAGGTTCCCTTCGGCCTCTATGCCATCGATTTCTCGGACCGCCTTCACGGTTTTGCCGCCGGCGGTCAGTTTGCGAAGTACGAGGAGCGACCCTGGCGCGGCCTACTCGCCACCAGCGACGGCGGCCGCACCTGGTCGATTCGCTACCAGGCGGCCGATGCCGATCGGAGCAATCCGATCACCCGAGTCCGTTTCGTCGACGCGACCCATGGGTGGGCCGCAACCGGCGGCTGCACCGAGGGACAGAACGGGCCCTGCGGAGGCTCGGTGATGCTCTCGGGCGACGGCGGACGGAGCTGGCAGATGACGCGGCAGGTTGCCGTTCAACTGAGCGCGATGAGTCCGACGGAAGCGTGGGCGGTTGATTCTGGCCGCGACCCGGCAGGTGGAATCCCCTGGCACACGATCGACGCCGGGGCCAACTGGCAGGGCGTGGTGCGGCCAGGTGCTCTGGGGATCGATAGCCTCGCCGGCTCCAAGCCGTGGCTCATGGCTCACACCGCCGCAGGTGCCTGGACCAGCAGCGATGGCGGTCAGACGTGGACGCCCTTCAACCCGCCGATTCTGGGGTCGGGGCCGTTCGTCAATGGGCAACCGACAATCCTCGTCGAGTCCCCCGACCTGGTCGTTGTTTCGGACGGGCTGGCGCTGCGCGTTAGTCACAACGGCGGTCGTGACTGGACCCCGGTCACACTACCCACCAATGATTCGACCTTCCCGGCGACGGCGGCCGTGGCCTTCAGTGACAGCCGGAACGGTATCGCCATCGTTGGCGATCAAGTGTGTGTCAAGCCGGCGCCGGGTGTCCCGCAAGGATCGGCGGTGGTCCTGACGACCACGGATGGCGGCCTTACCTGGCAGGCACAGACCGCCCTGGCGAGGTATACGACGGGCCTCAGCGCGGCGAAGGGTTTGGCCGTCGTCATTGGTTCGACGGGCTGTGCGCCGTCACGCCAATCGATAGCGATCAGCCATGATGATGGTCGTCATTGGGCAACCCAGAGCTTTCCGTTTGGCTGCAGTTCGGTAAGCGTTGCGGCACCGGCGACCATATGGCTCACCTGCTATACGGATCAGACTGTTTACCTGGCCACGCAGGACGGAGGTCAGACCTGGACGCAATATCAGTCGCCCGGAATCGGCGTCGCCTTTCTCGCCACGGGTCCGTCAGAGGCCTGGGCCTACGGTCCCGCCGGCGCCCTCTGGCACACGGGCGATGCGGGGCGGCACTGGACAGCCTGGATGCCCAGTTTTTGAGCTGCTCCTAGCCTTCGTTAAGCTGCGCCAACGCAAGTTTGGTTCGTGATGCAACTCGCAGCCGTCGGGCGGTGTCTTATCGGGTGTGGCGTACGCATTGAGCCTGCCGGTTGACGAGCCACTTCGAGTACGGGCGGTCGCCGGCGACGAGGCGGCGTTCGAGTCGCTGGTCCGGCCCCTCGTCGAGCCCGGCTTGCGCCTCGCCTTCTCGATGCTGGGCGATCGGAGCGGCGCCGAAGACGCCACCCAGGAGGCGCTGACACGTGCCTGGCGCAAGCTGCACCAGCTCCGGCCGGGGATGCCCGTGCGGCCGTGGTTCTTTGCGATCGTCGCAAACCAGTGCCGAAACGTGCGTCGCACACCATGGTTCCGCCTGACGTCTCTGGTCGAGGTGGTTGGCCGCCGGCCCGCGCCGGAACCGGAGGTCGAACACCTCGACCTCGAACGCGCCATGCAGCTACTCCCGCTGGCCGACCGCGGCGCTCTCTTCATGCACTTCTACCTCGACCTCCCGATTGAAGAGGTCGCCGCCACGCTCGGCGTCTCGCCGTCGGCTGCGAAATCGCGAATCTATCGGGCGTGCCGCCGGCTCCGGCCGGCCGTCGCCCTGGAGGAACTGGGATGAACGACCTTCGCCGCGACGTAAACGAGGTCTTCGCAAAGCAGCAGGGGCAGCTGGGTGACATTGCCGGCAGCGGCAACCGGATGCTGCGCGCGGCAACCGTCGGGCGTCGTGTCAACCGCCAACTATGGCCGTCGGTGGCCGGCGTCGCGCTGGTGCTGATCGCCGCCTCGGCGCTAGGGGTGTCCGTCGTGATTCGTGGGCAGCACGCGAAAAACGTCGTCACTACCCATCCGTCACCCACGCCGATGGCGACGCCCATGTCGCAGCTGCTCCGGGTGCCCTCGACCACACCGGTGATTCTGTTCCGTGATCCGGTCGACAGCCAGCAGCTCGACGGCATCACGTGGGACGGCTCGGCCAGGGGTCGCGTCGGGGTAACCGAAGCGGGAATGCACTTCGTGCCTAATCCCGCGGGAACGCTCTATGGATGGACGGGCTCAGTCCACGACCGCTCCGGCGCCGTCGTCGGGACGCTGCCGTCGAACCCGAACACGAAGGGGTTCCCCGGAACGTGGGCGGATGACGGCCGGCACATCTGCAGCCTGTATGCCGAGAGCGCGTTTGGCCAGGCCGGCGGAAGGCCGACCACCCTTCAACTGACCACGGTGGGTCAGGCGCCCCGCAATATCGTCCAGGTCGGCCGTGTGTACGAGCAGACATCGATCGCGGTCGGCGCCTGCAGCGTCGAGAAGGACCGCGCGGTCGTCGTGCAGGCCGGCAGCATTGGCAATGCGGTCCAGTTCTGGGTGATTCAGCTCTCAACCGGACGGACTCTGTGGACGCGCTCATATGCTTCGGATGGCCCCATCGTTCACATTCAACCGTCTCGCGACGCGGAATTCATTGCCGAGGACAAGAACAACTGCTGTCCCACCACCGCGGCCACGACGACCATTTATGGACCAACCGGTGCGGTTCTCGCCCATCCGGCAGGCCCCGTGGACGCGTTCTCGTGGGATGGTTCGCTGGCTGTGATGGGAAACGTCAACGGAGCAGTCTCCCTGGTCCGCTGGCGGGACGGAACCGTCGTCTGGAACAGCCCGAGTGGCGGTGTCTACGTTGGCGCGATGCCCGAACCGGGGGGCCAGCGAATCGCCGTGATCTTTAGTGACCCGGAGCATGCCGAGATACGCGGGATCTACGGTGGCGACGTCTACGTCGTCGGGCCCGACGGACAGGCGGTCAAACTGCTGACGGACGTAGTGCGGTAGCGACCGCCACCCACCCATAAGCTCTTCTGGTAGGTCAAAATTGACCGGAAATGAGCGTGGCTGGGGCTCCTCTTGCGGACCCAATTAGCCTCGCCTCGGCAACCCGGCGGGCACTGCCTCGTCGCTTGCTCGCCCTGATCGCCGACACGGTCGTCATCTCGCTGCTCGACGCGATCGTCAATGGGACGTTCGGCGTCGCCCGGGTCACAAGCGGAATCGCGACCACGATGGGCAGCGGCGGTTTCACCTCATTCACGACGCAAACCACCGTTGACTGGCCGTGGCTGGCGCTGCTGTGGGTGACCTACTATGCGGTGCTGGAGGGCCTCTTCGGCGCCACCTTCGGAAAGCGTCTCACCGGATTGCGCGTTACCGATCTGGAGGGTCGCCGCATCGGCCCGCAAGCTGCCATCGTCCGCAACCTCGCCCGTCTGCTCGATGTGTTGCCCTTCGCGTACGTGCTGGGCGGCATCCTGACGCTCGCCACGCGACAGCATCAGCGACTCGGCGACCGCTTCGCTGGGACGATCGTGATGCCGGTTGGCGCCGTCACCAGCCCACCGCCTCCGTCCGGTCTCGGGCGCCGCCGGGCGATCGGTCTCGCCGCAGTGGCCGCCTTCCTCCTCGCGTTTTGCGCCGGGTTCGCCTACTTCGGCCGTCCTCCGCTCGTCATCGAGGGCGCCAAGAACACGAGCGAGGGAATTTTCACGGAGGGCGTCAGCAGCTACACCCTGGGATCGCCGCGCTGGGGAACCGGTAGGATCACCTATCCGGTTACCTATGAGGTGGCGCGGACGAGCCAGACCTGCCAGGGCACGATCACCCTGGACTGGTACTGGTTTTTCCCCGGCTGGGTGTTCAGCAGCGGTGAGTCGCAGTGCTCGCCGCGCATCTATCCGTAAACCAAGAGCCGAGCGGATCGGTTGCAAGACCACCAGAACTGGGTAGTTTACCCAGTAGGGAGATGACGATGGACCAGGCTCAGTCGCACAGTGGTGTCGGGACGAGTAAGGCCGGGGCAGCGCTCTACTCCGTCCTCGTCAATATCGTCCTGATCGCAGCCAAATTGCTGGTGGGCCTGCTGACCGGTAGCGTCGCGATTCTCGCCGACGCCGCTCATTCCTTCCTGGACCTGTCGGCCAGCATCTTCGCCTACGCCGGCATCCAAACCGCGGCCAAGCCGGCCGACGAGGACCACGCCTGGGGCCATGCCAAGGCGGAGAACGTCTCGAGCCTGATCCAGATGTTCCTCCTCGGCGCCACCTGCATCGCGATCGTGATCGAATCGGTGCGGCGGCTGGTCGTTCCCGGGACGGTGCGAGTTGGCTGGTACTCCTTCCTGGTAGTCCTCGCCGCCATGATCATCGACATCGTGGTCAGCCAATACCTCCAGCGCGTCTCGCGGGCGCACGGCGGTAGCGCCGCGCTCGAAGCCGATGCGCTCCATTTCGCCTCGGACCTATGGGCGTCCTTTGCAGTACTGATCGGCATCACCCTGGTGGCGGCCTTTAATTTCCAGATTGCGGATCCTCTGGCCGGCATCGCTGTGGCGGTCATCATCGGGACCACCGCGATCGAACAGGGACGGCGGACGACACAGGTGCTGCTCGATGCGATGCCCGATCGCCCGACACTTGCCGCCATCGAGCGCATCCTGGAGAGCGATCCGCGGCTTCACGGGTATCACGCGCTGCGCGCGCGTCAGGCGGGCAAGCATGTCCTGCTGGACGTCTCGGTGCACGTCGACGGAAATCTATCCCTGGCTCAGGCACACGAGGTCGGCCACGCCGTTTCGGAGCGGATCCAGCGAGAGCTGCCGGTGGTGACCGACGCCGTGGTCCATGTCGAGCCGGTCGATGACGAGGCCCACGGCTAAGGCCGGGATCCCCGCCCCCGCTACATCCCGAGTCCGCCGGAGATGTTGCAGAAGACGTTCTGGACCTGGTTGCCGAGGATGATCAGGACCACGATGACGACCACCGCGATCAGGACCAGGATCAGCGCGTATTCGACCATGCCCTGACCCTCGTCGCGCGTGAGTGCCTGGATGAGCCGCTCAATGAGGACAGCAAGTTTCATGGCTTTCTATTAAGGGAAACGTTAGCCAGGGCTCTGGCGGTTCGGGGAACTTCCGCCTGTTGCAACCCTGTTACCAGGATGCGGCGCTATCCTCAATCGATGGCTGAACGTTGTCATCCGCCACCATACTGTCGCCCCATCGCCGTTGCGATCGCGGCGATCCTGGCCGGCTGCAGCGCTCCCCCACCGGCCTCAGCGGTACCGAGTGGCCGCCCCGCCGTCACGCCGTCCGCCTTGCCAGCAGCGGCGCAGCAAACGCTACCTCCGCTGGCGATCGATGCCATGCGGCAGCGCGATTACCCCGGCAGTGACCTGATCATCGAGCGGACACTGTCGCCGGGAAGCAATTACCAGCAATACATCGCCTCCTATCAATCGGATGGCCTGAAGATTTTCGCGTTGCTGACGGTGCCGAATGGTCCGAAGCCAGCGACCGGCTGGCCGGTGATCCTCTTCAACCACGGCTACATCCCACCGACCGTCTACCGGACGACGGAGCGCTACGTCGCCTACGTCGATGCCTTCGCGCGCCAGGGGTACATCGTGTTCAAGCCCGACTATCGCGGGTTTGGCGGCTCACAAGGCACACCGGTCAGCGCCTACGGCTCGCCGGACGACACCGTCGATGTCCTGAACGCGGTCACCACGATGCAGCGCTATGCGAACGCCGACCCTGAGCGAATCGGCATGTGGGGACATTCGATGGGAGGCAACATCACACTGCGCGCGCTGGTGATCGACCCGCGGATCAAGGTGGCCGTGATCTGGGCCGGCGTCAATGCCAGCTATCAGGATCTGCTCGAGAACTGGCATCCGACAGGCGGCGACCGCCCACCCCCCTCGTTTAGCGGCGGCTGGCCCCACACCTTCATCGACCGCTTCGGCACGCCCGAGCAGAATCCGGGGTTCTGGGACTCGATCTCGCCGATGGCCTACCTGGCCGACATCACCGCGCCGATCCAGCTGCACCATGGCACTGGCGACACCGAGGTGCCAGTGCAATTTTCACAAACGTTAGCGAACGATCTTCACGCCGCCAACAAACCCGTGGAGCTTTACACATATGCGGGAGCCGATCACAACATCTCGCAGGGCTTCAGCCAGGCGATGGCGCGATCGGTGGCGTTCTTCGACCGCTACCTCAAGGGCTAGGTAAGCTGATGCCGGAATGCGCGCCGCCGTAATCGAGCGATATGGCGAGCCACCGGTTCTGCGCGAAGTGCCGGAGCCGAAGGCCGATGGGGCCAGCCTGGTCGAGGTCACCGCCGCAGCGCTGAATCCCGTCGACATATCGATCGCGAGCGGCAAGTTCTACGCCGGCTCGCCGCCGACCCCTTATGTGCCGGGGGGCGAAGGCATCGGACGGCTTCAGCAGAATGGAAAGGCAGGACCACGAGTGTATTTCCGTGCAGCGCTGCCGAACGGCGCAATGGCCGAGCGCGCGGTAGTCAGCCGCGGTCAAGCGGTACCGATTCCGGACAGCGTGCCTGATGGGGTCGCTGCGGCGTTGGGCACGCCCGGGATGACCGCCTATCTCGCGCTCACCCGCCGTGCGGAGCTGAAACCAGGGGAGACGGCCCTCATCCTTGCGGCGAGCGGCGTCCTCGGCACGATCGCGGTGCAGGTGGCCCGGTTGCTCGGGGCGGGGCGGGTGATTGCCGCTGCCCGCGATGAGCGAGGATTGGCCCGCGCTAAAGAACTCGGAGCCGACGCGACCGTCGATTTGAAGCAGACCGATGGGTTGACCGATCGAATCAAGGAAGCCGTCCACGGGCAGCTCAATGTCGTGATCGATCCGGTCTGGGGTGCACCGGGCGTAGCGGCGATGGCCGCGATGAGCCCGCTCGGTCGATTCGTGCAGCTGGGCGCGTCCGCCAGCCAGGAAGCCCTCGTGAATTCAGGCGTCGTGCGCGGCCGTTATTTGTCAGTCCTTGGGTACACGAGTTTCCTTGTGCCCTGGGAAGACCAGGCGGCAGCCTATCGCAAGCTTGTCGATTACGTGGTCGCCGGACAGCTCAAGGTCGAGTTCGAGGTTCTGCCGCTCGAGTCGGCGCCCGAGGCCTGGAAGCAGCAAGCTGCCTCGCCGCACCGCAAGCTGGTGCTCTCTCCGCAGGTCGGGCGCTAGCTCGCCGACACACGGGTTCCTGTGACGACTCGAGCTCGCGTTGCGACGATCGCCTCGCCGACCAGGTAGAGCGAGCCGCAGACGAACACGATGCCGTCGCGTCCGACGCGCTCGCGAGCGCGACTGAGCGCCTCGGCTGAGGATTCGGCGGTTTCGGATTGACCCTGGAACTGCTCAGCCAGGACACTGGGTTGCGCAGCACGGTGCCACTTGATCCGGGAGAAGATCACGGGGGCGTTGACGCTGCGGAGCAGCGCGAGCATCGATGGAAGGTCTTTGTCCTTCATCGCCCCGAAGACGATCATGAGCGGGCGGCTTTTCGCCAACTTCTGAACCGCCGCCAGTGACCGCTCCAGACCGGCGGGGTTGTGCGCGCCGTCGACGAGCACGATGGGATTCCGATCGATGACCTCGAGGCGGCCGGACCAGCGGGTGCGGGCCAATCCATCGCGGAGGGCGCCATCGGAGATGTCCCACCCACGCGAGCGCAGCGCGTCGATCGATGCGACAGCGAGCGCGGCATTATCCGCCTGATGCAGGCCGAGCAGCGGGATGCGTAGGTCACGGTAGGTGCCGGCCGGCGTGGTGACCGTCGCCCGCACGCCCGCCCAGTCCTTATCGATGGCGCTCACCTCGATCTCCTGACCGAGGCGCAGCAGTGGGATCTGTCGGTCGCGCGCTCTGGCCTCGATGACGGCGAGCGCAGGCGGCTGGGCGCCGGTGATGGCAATGCTGTCCTTTTTGAGGATGCCCGCCTTTTCCGCCGCGATCGCCTCCAGCGTCGAACCCAGGTGCTGGGTGTGGTCGAGGGCGATGTTGGTGATCACGCTGACACCGAGATCGAGGACGTTCGTCGAGTCGAGGCGCCCGCCGAGGCCAACCTCGCAGACCAGCAGGTCGATGCCGGCGCGCGCAAAGTAGTAAAGCGCCGCGCTGGTGAGGATCTCGAATTCGGTGGGCGGGCCGAGCGTCGACGCAACCTTATTAATGACGGGCTGGAGCTCCGTGATCAGAGCCGCGAAGTCGGCCTCGGCAATCGGACGCTGATCCACCTGGATCCGCTCGGTATAGGAGATGAGGTGGGGCTTCGGCATCAGGCCGACGCGATAGCCGGCGGACTGCAGCATGGTGGCCACCATGGCGCAGACCGAGCCCTTGCCGTTTGTCCCGGCAACGTGTACCCCCTGGAATAGCTCGTGCGGGTCGCCGAGCGCGTGTAGCAGCGCCTCGGTTCGCTCGAGGCCGAGCTTGATCCCGAAGCGACCGAGCGATGTCAGATAGTCGAGCGCTTCCTGGTAGGTCACGCCTGGCCGAGGTGCTGGCGGTAAGCGCGGTAGGTGTTGACCAGCAGCATGGCGACGGTCATCGGGCCGACCCCGCCGGGAACGGGGGTCAGCGCCTGCGCGATCGGCTCGACGCTCGCCCGGTCGACATCGCCGGTGAGCTTGCCGGTCTTAGGATCGCGGGTGATGCCGACGTCGATCACGATCGCGCCCGGCTTGACGTGCTCGCCCGTGATGAGGCCGCGTTTGCCCGTGGCTGCGACCAGGATGTCTGCGGTCCTAGTGACGCTGGCGAGGTCGACGGTGTGCGAGTGGGCGATCGTGACCGTCGCATGGTTTTGGAGGAGGAGCAGTGCGAGCGGTCGCCCGACCAGGCGGGAGCGGCCCACGACGACTGCGCGCTGGCCGGTGGGATCGATGCGCTCGCGCCGGAGCAGTTCGAGCACCCCTAGGGGCGTGGCCGGAATGAATGTGGGGTTTCCCTGCGCGAGGCGGCCGGCATTGTAGGGGTGGAGCCCGTCGACATCTTTATGTGGGGGGATTTGCTCGAGCGCTTCATCGGGATCGAGGCCGTCGGGCAGCGGCATCTGGACCAGTATGCCGTCGATCGTCGGGTCGTTGGCAAGCGCCTGGATCCGCTTGTTCAGGTCGGCCTGCGTGATGTCGTGCAGATGCTCAATGGCCGATTTGAAACCGACCTCTTCGGCGGCCCTGTCCTTGCCTCGGACGTACGTCGTCGATGCGATATCATCCCCGACCTGGATGACCGTGATCCCGGGCGGGCGCTGGTTGGGATGGCGCTCGACCGCGAGTTTCAGCTCCTCGCGAATGGCGCGCGCGTGGGCGCGGCCGTCGATCAGGCGGGCAGGCACCGGTTTGAGTTTAGTCAGCCGGCCTGGTGATCTCGACGCTAAAGGCGTTGAGATTGGGCAGCGGCGGGCGCTTGCTCACACGGACGGTGACCTGGATTACCCCGGGATGCTTGAGGATTGCGGTCGCGATCCGTTCGGCGACAGTCTCCAGCAGGTTGGCCGGCTTGCCTTCGAGGACCTGTCGGGCGGTTTTCTCGAGCAGCGGGTAACTGATGGTGTCCTCGATGCGGTCGGTCGCGGCCGCTTTGCGGGTGTCGATGACGACCTCGAGGTCAGCCGCAAAGACCTGGCCAAGCGTTCGCTCCGCGGGGTTCTTCCCGTGATAGCCGAACGCGGTCAGACCAGACAGGATGAGCCGGCCGGTCGGCTGATTGGGGCCGGGCTGCTTCCGGCTAGACGCTTTTGTAGGCATGCCTTGACAAATATACGCGCCCGTGTAATGATGCCGAGATGAATGTCGAGGTTCGGGCCACCGGGTTGCGGGCGATGCGCGAGAAGAAGGGTCTGACGCAGCGCGAGCTGGCACACAACCTGGGCATTAGCCAGAACTATATTCCGGCACTCGAGTCCGGGGCGCGCCGGCCGGGCCCGAAGTTGCGCCAGGCATTGATCAAGTTTTTCAACGTGAACTTCGAGGACCTCTTCGAGGTGGTCATGGTGAACCCGGAGAGTTCAGCCGAGCAAGTGCTAGAGCCGCGCGATCATCGACGCGCGGGTTGATGACGTTGGGGGGTGATCGCGAGTAGTAGCTGAGCGACGCAGGCCGAAAGAAAGGCTGGATAGAATAGCCGGTGCGCCTGCATAGCTCAGTTGGTAGAGCAGCTGACTCTTAATCAGTGGGTCCCGGGTTCGAATCCTGGTGCGGGCACCAAATTCTGAATACGAAAGCGCTCTGCCCGACGTGAATCCTGGCCCAGCGATGCCCCAGTTGACAACAGTTTTGACAACAACGCGGGGCCGCTGCGGTTGCCTGAGCGTCCGGCGTTCGTCGGGTAGAAAGGGCGGGCTCGCAAAACGTCCGCTCTGAGATTCCGACAACCAAGCCGCCACGATCTATTGCCGCTCGGCCAGCGGCGCTGGTGCCCGCCGGCCACTCTTACGAGACGGGCGGGAGCGTGCACCGGCCGTCACCGTAGTGGGTAAGCGATAAGAAGCGCGACGAAACCAACGGCAAGGAAGGTCACACCGATGAACCAAGCGGTGATGCGCGCGGCCCTGTCGTGGCGCGTGGTCATGCCGAACTTTGCATTGCGGTTGGCAACCCACTCAATGAACCGCTCCCGGAACCTGATCATAAGTACGCCGGCCGCACCGAACACGATTGCGTAGAGCAATGAGACTATTCTCGGCTAAGCTGCGCGCTTGCCGGGTCGTCCGAGCGTCTCTACGCGTGACCGGGCGATGGCGGACCCGGGCTCGCAAATCAAGTGGGGGCTCCCATTGAGAATGGGGCGAGATCCCTTAGATCGACAGTTTGCGTTTACGTCCCTTCGGACGAAACGTCCGCCCCAGCGGAAAATAGCGCCTTAACCGAAGCTAGTAACCCCTCCGCCAGCTTCGCCGAACGGACAGCGCTTCCACTAACTTTCAATTTCGGCAAAATGGCCCGGCTCTTCTTGTCCTGAACGATGATCCGGATAGTCCTCGGGACACCCGAGGTCCAGTCCCGCTCAAACGCAAGAATTGCGTCCCAGCCAGGTCGAGTTCGAGCGATTGCGTTGCTGACCATCGCACTCGCCCAGCGCTCGCGCATTGTGTCCTCTTTCATCCGCGTTACCTCGACGATCAAGACGGTTCGCCCAAGCCCAGCAATGCGCCGCGGTTTCTTTAGTATTTTCCGTGCCAGCGCTTCAGGACTAAATCTCGCCCCGCTACTAGAACGCCAAACAAAAACGTTGCGAGGACCCGGCTTCAATTGAACACTGAGCCTAGGGTAGTGCTTGCTGACATTGCCAAAAGCGGTCGCCGGTAGCTCGACCGGCACGTTTTCGGCCTCCTGAGCTACGCGCCGACAAATGAGCGCAATTTCGTCCAGCTGGAGAGCTGGCACTAATTCTTCGCCGGGCAGCCAGACTCCTGGCGCGACCTCGTTCTCTTTGACGTAGCTCCCACCGGTCACCGTAATCACACAGTCCATCGCAAGTTCACGCAGGCGATCATCGAGTTCCTCCCACGACTCTTGCCAGTTGTAAAAGCTCGCGCTTCCAGCCGTCTCGAACACCTCCACGTAGGCGCGGCTGTTCCCGTCTCGAAGGGTAATGTCTGCGTCCCGGACCGAACCTTCGGCGGTCACTTTTTCGCCAACGGCAAGCACGTCTTTGGCGGACCTCACGTACCAAGCCGTCACAAATATTTCAGCGAGTATGCCGAAGGCATTGTTCCGGTCGCCATCGCCTAGCCGGCGCACCAGATCTCTGTAGCCCGGCACCGAGCGATTTCTAATCGCATTCAACTGACGCTCGATCCCGCTCAACATGCGGCGGCGTCTCGGCGTCCAGTAAGTCAGCCATTCGAGAGGGATAGGCGCCGCACCCAAGCGAATCCGTGGGCTGGTACGAAGGCGACGCGCATATGCTGACCGGAGATTCGGAAACAGTTTGAGCCGCTCCCGGATCAGCTCTAAATCTACATAGGCTTCCCTGGTCACTCGAGCACCCGGTCAAAGCCTAGGACTTCCCGAAGCACCAGTCATCCGAGCGCGATTCGCGCATGGTTGATGGCGGGAGGCGCAGGCAATGCATGATTCGTTCGGTCCGTTGTTAAAGTCACCGCAATGGCTACCGGCGAAGGTCCACGGCGAATTGGCGCTTGGATCTTGCAGGACAAGCTTGGCGAGGGTGGCAACGCAACGGTTTGGCTTGCCGCTCACCAGCAAACTGGAGAAAAGGTTGCACTAAAGGTTATTCACGCGTCTAAGGCTTCCAAGGAGCCGTACCTGCGTTTCGTCCGCGAGATCGAAACACTGACGGCGCTTGGAAACAGATCTGGAATCCTGCCGCTCATTGATGCTTATCTGCCTGAGATGCCTGGCCCCGACGACCGAGCCTGGCTTGCGATGCCTGTAGCTGCGCCGATGGATCGTGCGCTGAAAGGGGCCGGCCTTGACGTTGTAGTCGCCGCCTTAGCCCAGATCGCCGAGACGCTCGCTCTTCTCGCCGCCGAGAAAGGACTGGCGCATCGCGACATAAAACCCGGAAACCTCTACCATCTCGCGGGCCAATGGCTAATCGGCGACTTCGGCCTGGTAGCTCTACCGGACGTTCCGGAACTGACGCGCAGTGGCCGACCATTGGGACCTGCGCATTACACACCGTACGAGATGATCATTGATCCAGTGCGAGCCGATCCTCACGCGGCGGACGTCTACTCGCTCGGAAAGACTCTTTGGGTGCTGGCATCCGAACAGAGCTTCCCTCCGGAGGGACATCAGCCGGCTACTACACGAAGATTCTCCATAGCCGACCTTCGACCGCATCCACATTCGGGAGCACTTGACCGCTTGGTCGATTTGATGACCCGACTCCATCCCGAGGAAAGACCTGCAAAAGATCAAGTCGCACGAGACCTACGGGCCTGGGAGGAACTCTCGAAACAAACGGTCCAAATCGATGTCTCGGAAATCAGATCGAGGCTGCGCATCAAGATGACCAGAGAGCTAGCCGACGAAGATCAGTCCCTAGAGAGGAAAGAGCACGCTTTCGCGGCAGTCCGGCGCCTACAGGAACTTACAAAACCTCTCAACGATGCACTGGCAAGCGTTCACCCACGCCCCGAGATAGATGCGATGGACGATAAGCTCACTGAAAACATAGCTCGCACATCGGAGACCATGGGCAGTGCCCAGATCGTCTTTCGCTGGCAGCGATGTAGTCGTATCGGCGCTGGCCCGAGCCACAGCCGCTACCAACTACGGATGGGCCGTTCTCTCGAACTTACAGGGAGAGGCGATTTAATCCTTCGTACCCTCATCGACGTGGGCCATGCCGAGTTTTCTGGCCACGACTTCTGGTGGTTGTCGTCAGAGCGGACGGCTCCGGTGGGCTCCATCGAGGCGGAGCGGATGCTTGAAGACGGAGTTGGCGAACTAAAGGAGCAGCTTATTCTCGGCCTCGAAGCGTTTGCGGCTAACGTTCCATCGCCCGAATCCGGATGAGGCCGCTAGGGCCGCGGAGCCCACTCGCCGTTCGGGGCGCCACATAGCAAGCAACGAACCGACTTGTCCCAGGTGTCGAGAATCTTCACTGGTTCGCTCGGATGGCATGAAAACTCGACGCGGCGCATGTCATCGGCCTCCGTCAACTGCTTAGGCTTGTCGGGAAACTCGCCCGTCAGGCTGGCGGAAATCAGACCGCCCGAAGCCCTCCCGATCTCGTCGAGGCTCTGTTTGAGGTTATTGATGTCCGGGGCAACTTCCTGGTAAGCGATTGCTTGCGCGTGTGCCAGCTGAGCCTTCGTCCACCACGCGGCCGTTCCCGCTTGCACGCCACAATAGGGGCAGAAATACCCACCTTCGACGGGCTTTTCCCCTTCTCCTTCAGGTGAAACCAACCATTTGAACTCACGCTCGCAAGTGGGGCACTCGCGCCGCAAGAAGCGATCGCTATCCAGCGGCAGGGACATCGCCAACTGTCGTTCGTCACCCACAGGTGTTGATTCTAACTACTCAGATTCGCTAAACTCCATGCCTCCGAGGAACTCCGCCGCCCCTCGGCGGTATTCAATCGGAGCACGCGACGCGTGGCGAGGTAGGTGCATTGTTGCAATCGCCGCTATCACGGAGCCGCGCCTACCGAGCAAGGATGGCGTCCATCCGTTCGGCGGCGTCGCGCTGCAATGCCGGGATCACGTGGCTGTAGGTATTCATGGTCAGGCTGATCTGGCTGTGGCCCAGAATCTCCATGACGACGCGCGGGTGCACACCCTGAGCCAGCAGCAACGAGGCACACGCGTGACGGAGGTCGTGGAAGCGAAGATGTGGCAGGTCCGCCCTCCGGAGTAATTTCTGAAAACGATGGGTGACGCTGCTGCCCTCCAGCGGCGTGCCGGTCCCCGTTGTGAACACAAGATCATCGTCGTGCCAGCCAAATCCGGCCTTAGCTTGGCGCGACTTATGCGCGCGGAGGCTCTCTCCTACTTGGGGAGGCAGAACGATGGTCCGACGGCTACGCGCAGTCTTCGGCTCAACCATCTGGAGGCCACGTCCTTCAACCCGCTGGAGCGCCACCCGGACCCGGAGGATCCCTGCCTCCAAGTCCACAT
>Ga0070698_100000104_pt1 | contig 69755 bp, 61 predicted proteins | sample KBSK1502metaG_FD_65477 | JGI IMG/M metagenome (GOLD analysis project Ga0070698, IMG submission 65477) | Corn, switchgrass and miscanthus rhizosphere microbial communities from Kellogg Biological Station, Michigan, USA - KBS K1-50-2 metaG | ecosystem: Host-associated > Plants > Roots >... | reverse complement strand
CATCGACGACCCTCGGGTTGTGGCAAGACGCGCACGTCCCCTCGAAGTTGGAGTGCCCCCTCCAGACAGCGCCCGGGGAGGCTGCCGAATGAGAACCGCTGAAGGCGGCGATCACCAGGAGGATCCCCAAAGCGAGCCCGACCGACAGCGACACGGCGTAAGGCTTCCATTTCCGGCGCGGGTAAATGTATTGGTTCGTCCGGGATGGAGTCCCCGGAACGACTTTGCGCGGCAAGAGCTTCCCCCTATCTCATCGGTAGTAGAGGTTGACCGTGATGTGGTAGAGCATCAGTCCGAAGAGCAGCACCGATGGGGGGACGTGCAGCAGGATCCAGAGTCGAAGAACTCTCTGCAAGGAGTACTGGGCATCGAGCTCGAGCTTCTCGGCAAAGAGGGCCTTCAGATCTTCCAGCCGCGGTTTCTCTTCGGGAGTCAGGAACGCCGCCATGCGCCCGAACGGCGCGAGACGCCGCTCTCTGCCGCCGCTGATGTCGACGAGGTAGTCCCAGGAGACCTGAACTCCGGCCAGCGCGGGCTCGACGTCGTCTCGGTAAAACCGGTCGAGCACCTCCGAAGAGCCTTCCACCAGCGCATTGGCTTCCGCCTGCAGCTTCGCGATGAGCTCCGGTATGCGCTCGAAAATAGCCTCGACGCGGAGGTTGCCGGCCATCAGGGCCGGGATCCACTTCTGGAGCCAGACCCCGAGAAGGCCCGACAGGGTCGCCCAGGCGGAGAGGATCAGCAGGAGCCAGCCGACCGTACCCGATGGAAGCCGGAAGCCTTCGTGAATGAGAACGAAGAGGAAGGAGAGGCAGCCTCCGTAGATGTGGAATTGGGTCCAGCGCTGGGCGGTCCCGAATGGAAAACCGAGAAGAGGACGGCGGAGCGGATGGAGGATGGAAGACAGGACCAGCAACGCCGCCGCCACGCCGAAGAGGAGGCCGCCGGCCACCCGTCCCGGGTTCCACGGATTCCCAGACCGCATCCAGAATGCGATGCCGAGCGCGAAAAGGCCCACCGCGGCCGATGCCGCGAGCCAGACGGGCTTCTTCGGGACGAGCCGCTTCACTCAATCGACCGCGGGCAAAAGGCGCGGGAGAAGTCCGACGTCCCGGAACGAAACCCGGATCGCCGAGCCGTGCGGACACATCTGCACACAGGCCGGCACCTCGCGGCCGAGGGAGAGGTCGCACTTGGTCGCGAGCTGGATCTCTTTCTTTAAAACCGGGTGGCTGTAGGGAACGTTGATGATGTTGCCCCACGGACAGCGGCGGCTACAGTTGCCGCAACCGATGCATGTGAGCGGATCGATCGAGACTTCGGTCGTCCCGATCGGACGGGTGATCGCGCCGGTCGGGCAGCCGATCATGCACACCGGGTCAGTACACTGATAACAGGACGTCGGGATCAGCCAATTGTTGAATTTGAAGCCTTCGCGGATGAAACGGGGGATCCCGCCGTGCGTGTCGGCGCAGGCGCGGACGCAATCGTCGCATCGGGTACAGGTGTTCAAGTCGATCATCAGGACGCTCTCGCCGTGGATCAGCCCCGTCTCCATCGCCATCTGGAGGTACTCGGACTCGACTGGATGCCGGATCGCGGAACCCCGCTGTTTGAGCCGCTCGACGGTCACTTTCCAGAGGTCCTCGCGCAAATGCGGTGAGGCGGTCAGGAGCTCCTGGAAGTCGGCGCGCGTGAGTTTGACCACCTCGACACTGTCGATCGCCGTGAAAGAGAAGGGCCAGGGCTCCTCCAGAAGAATGGCCGCCTCGCCGAAGTAGTCCCCCTTGCGCAGATAGGTCAGGGCGAGGTCGGCCGCACCGGATTTGGCCGAGACCTTCACGTATCCTCCGCGGACGAGGAAGAAGGCTGCGGCCGGCGATCCCTCCTCGACGATCAGCTGTCCGGGCTCGAAGGAGACGAGCTCGACCCGCTCGCGGAGATTTCGCATGAACTTGTCGTCGCAAGCCGCGAAGAGCCCCACGTTGCGCAGGTGCGTGGCCAAGGCTCTTTCGCGGTAGCGGCGATCGACAAACTCTTTGAACTTCGGCGCCGAGCGCTGCAGGATGCGAAGCGCAGGCGTCCGGATCAGCACAGTCACCACCTCGGTGCGGGCGCGCACGGTCGCCGAAACCGGATATCGTGAGAGAGCGGAGATCTCTCCGAACAGCTCCCCTTTCTCGAGCAGGATCTGGCGATCCCGCCGGAACTCGGAAGGCATGTCGGAGAGGATGATCGTGCCCCCCTCCGCGACCGCCCGACCGATCGCCCGCTCTCGCTCCGATTTTGCCAGCAGGTGCTCGGCGACGTGGGCCACGGAGGTCACGACCGGTTCTCGCCGCGCAGTTTCCGGCCCGGAAGGCGCGGGCAGTTGGGCGAGGAGGATTTCCACCACGCCCCGAGCGACGTAATAAGCAGCGTCGGAGTACTCCCCTTCCCGCAGGATGACGTCGTTCGGCCGGTACTCGGCTACGAGAACGTGGGGCTGGATCTTTTTGAGCAGCGTATCGGCGAGCTCGGCGAAGATCGGCAGCTCCTTGAGCTCCTCAATGGTAAGAAGGTTCTCCGGCTGCTCGAGAGAATGGGGAAAGGCCCGCGATAGGTTTCCCGGATCGGTGGCTTCACGCGGCTCCATCGCTCAGCTCCGCATGGCCGCGACGCGCGGGAGTCCCGCGCCCCGAGCGCGATTCCGACTTGTCAGGGACATCACCCACCCAATTTCGGGGAATCCGGCACTGCAGAGCCGAGAGAGGTCCGGAATCAGTGTTTTCCCTCGCCCAGGGACCGCACAAAAGCCAGGATCTTGTCCGCCTGCTGTGGCGTGAGATCCTCCACCACTTCCATCTTGCCGATCCCTTCGAGCATGTTCCTCTTGATGTCCGCATCGCTCTTTCCCTGGGTCTGCGGAGAAGTCAAGGGCACGAGCTTCGCTCCCACCAGCTGATACATCCGAGGAACGCCCTCGCCCTGAGGGCCGTGACATTTCTGACAGAACTTGGCGTAGAGCGCCTTGCCCGCCTCGACGTCCGCCTTAGCGGGTCCAGCAGGAGGCGCGGCGGGGGGGTTCGTGGGGGCCGCCGGCGCAGCGGCGGCGGGTGGGCGTGTCGGAACGGAAGTAGGAGCGGGGGCGGAGGCGGGACGAGCAGCGACAGCCGTGGCTGTCGGCGTCGGCGTGCGCCTCCTCCTGGCCGTTTCCGCCTGGAGATTCGAAATCGTCAATGCGGCGAGGCACACGACGACCAGAGGGGGAACGACTCGAGAATACTCTGTTACCACCGTCTTCCTCCCGGGACCCCCCTCGGGGTGCCCGGTCTGATTCTAATACCGGTACCGGAGGAACCCCGCAATCTCGTTTGCCGTGTAGCTGCCGTACCGCGCGTTCAGGAACAGATAGCGCTGGACGTTGGTGATGACGCCTGCGACGGTCAGCTGCCCGAAGGGGTAGGCCGAGAGGTCGTTCAAGTAGAAGTCGTCAGTCCGGTACCGCTCGTATCTGTATCGAACGCCCACCTCCAGAGCCTTGCTGAAACGGCGCGAAAGGGACACGAGAACCTGCTGGAACTTATCGGTTGTGTTCGGGTAGGGATAGGCGGCGGCAGCGTGGGGAGAGTTATTCGGAACGACCAGGTTAAAGGGATTGAACGTGTTCGTCTTTTCGGTCGAGAAAGAAAGAGCGTAGGAGCCATCGAACACCCAGCCGTCGCCGGGCGTCGCATAGTTGAATCCCGCCTGGAGCGAATCGAGCGTCGTGCGGTTGTGCCGCTCCCAGCTGTTGGTGATCGGATACTGCGCGCAACACGGATTGACCGCACCGATCGCGACGCCGCCGGTGATCAGGGTCCCCATGTTGATATAACCGAAGCGGTCCTGCTGGCGGGTGTAGTTCGCATAGAAGTAGGTGCGCTCTCCCGGAGTGACAGTGAACTCCGCCGAGGCATTCCAGCTCTCGTCATAGAGCATGCCGTAGAAGAGGTTCGAGTAGTCGGCCGCCAGATTCGTCGACGAGTACGAGTTGTAGTCGTCGTGAATGTAGCGGAAAGAGCCGGACAGAGTGGCCGCCTTTCCCAGGTGCACGTCCGCCGTGCCGATGCCGTCGTGACGCTTACGAGGCCCCTCATCGAACTGGCGAAGCTGGTTGAACTCCAGCTCGAGGTTCGGGTTCATCGGGATTGACGGCGCCGGGCCGACGCCCCGCTGGACTTCCCATCCCGGCCCCCCGGGGCCGACGCCGAAGGGCGAGCCTGGCGGGTTGACGTTCAGGTTGGGATTGAAGATCAAAGGCTGAGTCATATAAGTGTTCGGCTTGCGGTCGGAGTACCGGTAGTCCGCTCGAAGCGAAAACGTCGGTGAGGGCGTGAAGTCGAGGCGGGCACGCCCGGTGTTCTCGTCCGAGCGCGGCACGTTGCGCAGAGTCCGGTCCCAGCGCTCGAACTGGTATTCGAGCATCCAGGCGAGGGCCTTCGAAATATCCCAGCGCCAGCTCGCGACTGCGTTCGTCTTGGTGTACGACTCGGGCCGGTTGTGGAACGGTATTCCGTAATAGTCGACGGCCTCCACCCAATGCGAATCGCCGAAGCGGGCCTGCCCAGGAAACGTGATGACGGGAGAGTTGTTGTCCAGGTCTTCGGACCGGTACTGCAGCCGGAAGGTCATCGGCGCAAGGGCCCGGCTGACCAATGCATACTCCTGGTTGATCGTCCGGACGTTCGCGTTGAGGCTCTGCTGCGGCAGCGAACTGGTGTCGTAGACCAGGGTGCCCGGAGGGATGTTGGTCGCCAGTCCGTTGTTCCCGGCCCCGATGACCCCCTGAAGTGCCGTGTTCAACGTGTAAGGCTGGAACTGCTCGTTCTGGCGCACCCGACCGTAGGCCACCACGGTATGAAACTGTGTCTCGCCGGGAAGGTTCAAGCCGAACCGGAAGATCCCGCTCTGGAATTCCGAGCTCGGCGGGTAGGCGACCTGGGCGCGGGCCTGGCGCCACCGGCCAACCGCTCCTCCAGCCCCATTGTTCGTACACAATTGACCACCCGCGGGGTACGCGCACCCCGCCCGATCGGTCACACGAAACCAGTTGTCGAAGGTGAGCCCGTTGACGCCGTCGCGAAAGTGCTGGTACTCGTAGTCGAGGCCGACCGTCCAGATCTTGCCGGAGAGCCGGAAGCCGCCGGAAAGCGTGTCTGTCCTCCAGTCGATGGGAGCGGGGATCTCCGCGCCGATGGCCTCCCAGACTCCGTCGTTGGGAGTGAAGGGAGCCGCGACAGGGAAGATGTTTTGGCGGGCGAAGGTCCCCGTTCCCCACGGGATGTTCCCGTGCTTTCGCTGCTGCCCGGCCAGGAAGTGGACCTCGAGCATGTCGTCAGGCGTCCAGCTCTGGCTGAAGAGACCCGTCTCGCGGCGCGTCCCGATCTCGACCACGGGCGCGACGCTCAACTCCCGCTGGACGGCGGTGATAAAGGCAGCCGGAATTGTGATCGTAGTCGAAGGCAGTGTGGAAGGGGGCTGGGGAGGCGGAACCGGAGCGGCGTCGGGCCCTCCGAGGAGGTTTTCCAAGGTGGTGCGGATGGAAGGGCTGACCTGGAGAACTCCATTTGCCGTGTTCTGGTAGAGGGTCGGAGAGTTCGCGTAGAACTTGGGGATCTCGTCCCAGTAGACCTGCGTCCGGAAGGTTCCCACTTTCCAGATGTCCGCCGTGATCCGTTGGTCTCGCTCGCGTATCTCGGATGCAACGAGAGAGCCCATGTACGGCGAGTCTTTGTTGAGGAAGGACAGATCCAGGGTTCGCAGAAAGAAACCCCGCGGGACATCGGTGTGCTCCTGAAACTTGCCGGGAAGCCGGCCGTCGAGGTCGTACCCGTTGACTCCGACTACGGTGAAGATGTGCCAGGTCGGTGGCACGGGAACCACCGTGCCTGCCCTCCCCCGCTCCTCCGCGACCGCCTGGGCCAGCGGTGAGGTCGAGCCGAGTCCGAGTCCAAGAGTCTCCGTCGGCGGCGGTGTCTCATTCTCTTTCTCCGCCGCCGAGAGACCCGGCCCGAAGAGGAGGGCGAATGTCAGACCGAAGAACACGACCGCCATGGCCCTGGGAAAACCGGATCCGTGTTGTCTTTTCATACTTCACCGCCTCTAGTGAAGAAAAGTCTTGCCGGACGGATGGTTCGAGCCATGGACCTGCTGATGGCAATTCATGCATCCCCGGTTGTAGGCGACGACGTCGAAGCCGCCCGCCGTCTGGTGTCGCCACAACATGTGCATGTGACACGTCTGGCAAAGCTGCGAGGCTCTGGCCCTCATCAGGCTCAAGTTGTTCGACCCGTGCGCGACGTGGCAGTTCAGGCAGTTCTCACGGACGGGCGGGTGCTCCCAGAGCATCGGCGCGCGCCGCTCGGCGTGGCAGTTGTAACACTCCGAGTTCGTCGACACGCCGACGAGCAACTTTTCGCGCTCCCCTCCGTGCGGGTTGTGGCAGGAGGCGCAGCTGATCTTCTCGTTCTTCTGATCGGTCCGGAAAAGATGCGTCGAGCGCTGGTAGTACGCCTTGCGAATCTGAATGTGGCAGCTCGTGCAGAGCTCTCCTTCGGTCGCCTTGACGAGCTCCTTGACCGGCGATTGCGCGTGGTGTGTGCTGTGGCAGGAGATGCAGCTCATCCCCTTGCGATCGTGCTCGCTGGCCGCAAAAGACATCCTGGAGTGCTCCTTGGAGTGGCAGGTCAGACACATCTTGTTGACGTCCGCCGGCTCCATCTTCGGGGGATTGAGGATGTCCGCGGCGAGCGTCGAGTCGTTGTGCTTGGTGCCGTCCCCATGACAGCTCTCGCACGTCGACATGTCGTAGCCGCTCGTCCCGAAATGCGCGGCCTTGCCGTGCACCTCGTTGACGAAGGACTCCACGACCGCCCGGTGGCACTGGAGACACTTGCCGCCCACGATCTGCTCGGCGGTGCGGGGCCTCTTCGTCGGTTCCGGCGCGGGCGCCGCCTTTTGTGCCGAGGCCACCTCGACCCGGCGGTCGTCTGGCGTCGGCGGAGAGGCGGCGGTAATCAGCGGGACGAGCGCCGCGGCGCCCAGGAGAGAGAAGAGAAGACCCTTTTTCGGGAACGTTCCGGTCCCGCGACCCTTCTGGAGCATCGCTACCCCCCCACCCTTGAAGCGGATGAATCGCCAGTTGAAAGGAGCTCGAAGCCCGGGAAGAGAACCTGTCTGATGCGTTTACACTACACATTGGCATCCGTCAAGCCCATAAGTTTCAGGAAGGGCTTGGGCCTGGGGAACTTCTGGGGTTTGGAGCTTGAGCAAACGTCATAATGCATTCGGATCAAGGCCGGAGCCTCCAGGGTTGCTTTCCTAGGGTCGTGCGGAAAACAATGTGGTTATGAACAGCCTCTTCTTTCTCGCCTCGGTCAACGTGGTGATCTGGGTGGGGCTCTTCTTCTACCTCTGGCGGATCGATCGTCGGATCGCCGAGAAAGAAGGGGGAAGATGAAAAAAGGATACTGGATCGCCGCCGCGCTCGCGCTGGGTTTCGTCGGGCTGGGAGTGACGGCCTTTCAGAAGACGCTGACGCCGTACGTCAGCTTCGAGGAGGCGCGGCACGCGCGCCGGGTGGTGCAGGTCATGGGCGCGCTGGACAAACAGAGCGACCGCTACGACACGGCCAGGCAGGAGCTCTCCTTCGAGCTGCTGGACGAGAAGGGGGGACGGATCCCCGTCGTGTATCGGGGCGTGAAGCCGGGCAATTTCAAGGATGCGATCTCGATCGTCGCGATTGGTCCGTACCATGAGGGCCGAATCGAGGCGGAGAAGCTCCTGGTGAAGTGTCCGTCGAAGTATCAGGGAGCCGAGGTGGAGAAGAGTTACTCGTCCAAGCCCGGACCTTCAGGCTCGCGCAGTTGACGACTTCCTATTTCTGGCCCGGCGTTGCCGCCCTCTGGGGCGCGCTTGCGGCGGGTCTTGTCTCTCTCGTCGTCTATGTTCGCGTGGATCGCGGCCGCACGGATCTGATCCCGCTCGCCCGCAGCAGCTACAACGCGTTTGCGACCTGCATCGTGGCGGCCGCCGGCGTGCTGATGGCTTTGCTGCTCCAGCACCGCTTCGACGTTTCCTACGTCAACGCCTACTCGAGCCGCGACCTGCCGCTGCATTTTCTGATCTCCACCTTCTGGGCGGGCCAGGAGGGATCCTTCCTGCTCTGGTGCTTCTGTGGAGCCCTGATCGGCCTCTGGGTCTACCGCAGCGCGCGGGAGCAGGAAGCGCCGGTCATGATCGTGTACCTCGCGACGTTCCTGGGGCTCGTCGCGATCCTGTGCAAGCAGAGTCCCTTCAAGCTGCTCCCGCCGCCCGTGCCCGAGGATGGAGTCGGATTGAATCCGCTGTTGCAGGATCCGTGGATGGTCATCCATCCGCCGGTCATGTTCTCCGGTTTCGCCTCTCTTTCCGTTCCGTTCGCGTTCGCGATCGGCGCTCTCTGGAAGAAGCGATGGGACGGGTGGGCCGTGCGCGTCATTCCTTGGGCGCTCTTTACCTTCCTGACGCTCGGAACAGCGATTCTCATGGGGGGGTACTGGGCCTACAAGACGCTCGGCTGGGGAGGCTACTGGGGTTGGGACCCCGTCGAGAACACGAGCCTCGTCCCGTGGCTCTGCACGGCGGCGCTGGTGCATGGGCTCTTCCTTCAGCGATCGCAGAAGCGCCACCGGCGCGTCAACCTGATCCTGGCGTGCCTGGCGTTCGCGACGATCCTCTATGGAACTTTTCTGACCCGTTCGGGCATCCTCGCGGACTTTTCGGTCCACTCCTTCGTGGATCTGGGGATCACCGGGTGGCTCGTCGGGATCCTGCTCGGTTTCGTGCTGCTGTCCGTGGTGATGATCGCGTGGCGCTGGCGGTCGATCCCGTCAATGGAGAGCGAGGAGCCGGCGGTCTTGTCGCGCAGCGTCCTGTTCATCCTGGGAATCGCGGTCTTCTGCGCGCTGTCCTTCGTGATTCTGCTCGGCACGTCCGCGCCGCTGCTCACACGCGTGACCGGCAACCCCTCGCAGGTGATGAACGGCTTCTATAGCCGCACGACGACGCCCGCCGGGCTCCTCCTCGTTCTGCTCGTGGGTCTGGTGCCGTTCGTCTCCTGGAAAGGCGTCAGCGTGCGCGAGCTCTTCCAGAGCAGCCGCCGATCCCTGGCCGTCGCGGCGGTGATCGTCCTCGTCTCGATCCTCCTGGGGGCCCGCCAGGTCATGCCGGCGATCCTGATCTTCGCGGCGGCGTTTGCGGCGGACATGAACCTGCGCGCCGTGCTGCGCAAGGCGAAGAACGGCAAGTTCGGGGGCGCGGGCGGCTATCTCGCCCACGTCGGGGTCGGCATCATGCTGGCCGGCATCGTCGTCTCGGGCGTCTACGCGCGCTCCAAGCGCGTGACGCTCCCGACCAATCAGCCGGTGAAGGTCGCGGGATCGACTCTGACATTCCTCCGTGTCATCCCCGGCACGGCCACGCGCAAGCAGGCGATGGAGGTCAAGGTCGAGACGGCGAAGGGGAAGACCTACTACGCCTATCCGAAGATGTACGTCAACAGCCGGACCGGGCAGATGATGGCCAATCCGGCGATCGAGCACGCGACCATCTCGGATTTCTACATGGCTCCTCAGTCGTACGATCCCGGCCAGCCGGAGCAGGTCGGCCGCTTCGTCCGCCTTTCCAAAGGGACGACTCAGTCGATCGAGGGAATCGGTTTTACCTTCCGCGACTTCAACGCGGATCGCTCGGCGATGATGCAGGGAGAGAAGAAGGTGCTGGTCTTGACGGACGTGACCATCACGCCTCCCGACGGCTCCAAGCACGACGTGACGCTGCGCTACGTGTTCCATATGGACGGCCGTCCCACCGAGGCCCAGGAAGCGGAAATCCCCGGCGCGGCAGGCTCGAAGATGCGTGTCGAAGCGGTCTCTCCCAACGACGGCGCGGTCGTGCTCTGGATGCGCGGCATATCGAAGGATCCCGCTTCGGAGTATCAGGCCGCCACGACGGAGTCGCTCTCGGTGGACGTGACGCAAAAACCCCTCATCGTGCTCGTCTGGGCAGGCTTCTACGTCATGATGGGCGGGGCATTCCTGGCCTTCCTGAAGCGCACGAGGGAAGCACACCGGGCCAACGTGGTCGAAGCGGGAGAGATCCCGCTCGGTCGCCACGTCGCGCCTCCTGCGGGCCAGACGGCCCCGGCACACTCGCGATCGCAGATCTGATCAACGCCTCCCCGCCGATCGACGCTTCCTCGCCCATCCCCGTTCCCCTCCGCGGCGGTCCCTGACCCCGTTCGGGGACAACAATATTTAACTTGTTATCGCGTGCCCGCGAATGGGCGCGAATCCTGCATCCCTATTCAGTGGAGGTTAGGCCATGAAACGCCTCATGCTCATCGTTTGCTCTTTGCTCCTGGCAGCCGCGACCGCGCTGGCGGCTGCGACCGCCCCTTATCGAATCACTCTGCGGGACGGCAGGCAGATTCTCGCCAAGGACCGCCCTGTTCGCTCCGGGAGCGTTCTGCTCTACCACCCGTATCCGCGCGGGGTTGTGACCTCGGTGCCGATCGAGTTCCTCTTCGCAGTCAACGCCGCGCTGGCAACGAGCGTGAACGAGGCTCCGACGATCTCCGTGCTGAACCCCGGCGACCTCATCATTCTCGGGCCGACGGGGGAAGGACAGCCTTCCCCGGCATATCCGACGGCCGCGGCTCCCGCGCCTGGCAGCGCGACGATTCCCGGCGGTGTCTACGATCCGCGGATGCCGAGCTACGGTGGAGGCTTCTACAACGCGCCGAATGCGCGCGGCAATCCGATCGCTCCGATCGCTTTGACACCCACCGGCGGCGATCTTGCGAGGGCGCAATCGGGCCCGCCCCCGACGGCTGAGTCGCCGTTCGCACCCAACGGTTTTCCGGCGACACCAGGCTCGCAGCCCCTCACGATTGGACCCAACGGAACGCCGGTCATGGGTCCCTCGGGCGCGCCGGGTTCCCAGCAGCCGGTAATTGGCCCGAACGGAACGCCGATCCTCTCTCCGCCGGGAGCGCCTGGCTCGACGCCGCCCGCGGTGGGGCCCAACGGCTACCCGGTTCCGCGGGGACCCGGCCAATGACGATCGCCGGTGAGGTTCGGAGGTGAGGTGAGGTTCGGAGGTGACCTGTGAAACTTTTCGCAAGTGAGATCCATCGCAACTCGTCCCTGTCCCGACGGGAGCAGCGAAGGATGAGACGCGCTCGGATCGATCGGATCCTCCTGCTCGCCGCGGCCGCCGTCTTCGTCTCGGGGACGGCGGCGGGTCAGTTCGTGCCTCTCTCGCGCTGCCGGGATGCGTTTCCCTGCTCGATCCCTTTCTCTGTCGTCCATCGACCCGACCCCTTGATCGCGGGACAGTATGCGGGACCGCCCACGAGCGCCCTTTCCGTACGGGTCCCGCTGGCTTCTCCCCTCGCCCCCGAACTGGAGACCCGGGCGACCGATACCCAGGCGATCGACGACGCGATCCGGACACTTCTTCGGCGCTATCCGCAGCTGGCCGAGTCGAGACGGACTCCTGCCGAGATTCCTGCCAGGCACGCGCCTGAGCTCACCGCGGCCAGGCGCTAGCTCTCACCGCCCACGCCGGTCACGTCACGCGATCTCGAGCCGCAGGCCGTCGCGCGCGGCGGAGACCTCACACCGCGGGGCCTTGGCGGCGGCGAGCTCGGCGAGCTTTTGACGGAGGGCCTCGTCCCCCATCTCGATGGGTGCCTTGCCGAAATGGGAGAAGACGGCTCGAGGCACACCGTGCTTGTCGAGCCAGCCCAGTTGCGCTCGCACGGTCGTGTGTCCCATCAGGACGCCGCTCGGGTGGCGGCGCACGAGCGAGCCCGTCAGCGTCGACCCGTCGCCGATGTAAAGGCGGGCGCCCGTGAGAGCCTCCGCCGGCTGATCGAAGCTGACGATGTCTCCCGAATAGACGACCACGCCTTCCGGCGTCTCGATGCGCGCCGCCACGCAGGGGCACCGCACGGAGTGGACGACCGGGTAAGCGGTGACCCGCCACGGCCCGACCTTCATCGCCTTTCCCGGCTCCAGGATGACCCGCCGGGGAATCGGAAAGTCTTTCGTCAGGTCGTGCGTGATCGCCGACGCGTGGAAGGGCAGCTCTGTTCCCTGCTCCAGGCCCCAGGCGTGGTCGGGATGAGCGTGAGAGACGAAGATGGCGTCGGGCGCGATCTGGTCGAGCAATCCTTTTCGGTTCTGCCCGAAGTCGCAGAGGAGACGGAACCCGCCAGACTCGAGCACGAACGCGGAGTGGCCCTTGTGGGCCGGGGACTCCTCTTCGACATAGCCCTTAGTGCCGTAGAAGTGGAGGAGCACGGGAGTGGAGTCGAGTCAACAGTCGACAGTCGACAGTCGACAGTTTGGAGCCCGGGAGGGCTTTATCCAGACTGTCGCCACATCAGGACCTGGGAGAAGGGCGGAGCTGCGCTCTCATCTCCTCCCACGCATGGCGAGCATCCTGCACGGAGCCTTCATCCTCGATCGTCGTGATGTCTCCCGGCTCCTTGCCGAGTGTCACCGCTTTCAAGACCCGGCGCATGATCTTGCCGCTTCGAGTCTTGGGGAGCGTGTTGACGAAGTTCAGATCGCCGACGACGGCGACCGGCCCGAGCTCGCGCCGGATTGTTTCGAGAACCTCGGCTTTGAGCTCCGGCGAGGGCTTGTGGCCCTGCTTCAGCACGACGAAGGCCGAGATGACCTCGCTTCGGAGCTCGTCGGGCCGTCCGGTCACACCCGCCTCGGCGACGGCCGGGTGCTTCAGGCACGCGGTCTCGACTTCGATCGTGCCGATGCGATGGCCCGCGATGTTGAGGATCTCGTCGGCGCGCCCGGCAAACCAGACGTAGCCGTCCTCATCGATGTGTGCGGAGTCCCCCGTGTAGTAGACGCCGGGCAGGCGGTCCCACTGCCAGTAGTCGCGGCCGTAGCGCTCCGGCTCTCCCCAGAGCGTGGGCGTCAAGCCCGGGAACGGGCGCTTCAAGACCATGATTCCTTTTTCACCGGGCGCGCAGGGCTGGCCTTCCGGAGTCACCACTTCGGGCTCGATCCCCGGCAGCGGAATTCCCGAGGAACCCGGCTTGATCGGCAGCATTCCGAGACCGTACGGGTTGCCGAAGATCGGGCCGCCCGTCTCGGTCTGCCACATGTGATCGATCACCGGGACCCGGTCCTTCAGGACCTTCTTCTGCAGCCACTCCCAGGCGGGTGCGTTCAGGACTTCTCCGGCCGAAAAGACCCGCTCGAGCGCGGAGAGATCGCTGCCCCGCGCGTGCTCCTCCCCATAGCGCATCAGAAGCCGCACAGCGGTCGGAGAAGTGAAGATGCCGGTCACGCCGAACTCTTCGCAGATTTTCCAGAGCGTGTCGGGAGCGGGGTGATCGATCGCCCCCTCGTAGGCGAGAGTCGTGCAGCCCACGACCAGCGGCGCGTAAACGATGTAGCTGTGCCCGACGACCCAGCCGATGTCGGACGTCGACCACCAGACGTCCTTCGGCTCGAGGCCGAAGCACCATTTCGCCATGCAGACGATGTGGACCTGATAGCCGCCGTGTGTGTGCACGGCGAGCTTGGGCCGCGCCGTCGTACCGGAGGTCGCGAGGATGAAGGCGGGCTCGTTGGATTCCATGGGAATGTGTTTGCCGCTCTGGCCTTGCCCGCGCGCGAGAAACTCTTCCCAGCCGATGTCGCGCTCCGGCTTCATGGGACAGGCCGAAGCGCCGCGGCGCAGAACGACCACGTGCTCGACGGAAGTGGCGGTGTTCTGCAGGGCCGCATCCACGATTTCCTTCAACCGGACGTCCTTTCCCTTTCGGAAAGTGATCTCCGCTGTCAGGACCAGCCGCGACCCGGAGGCGGCGATGCGATCGCCCAGCGCTCCCGCCCCGAAGCCCGCGAACACGGCGACGTGAATGGCGCCGATCCGGACGGTGGCGAGCATCGCGATGATCGCTTCGGGCATCGTCGGCATGTAGATCGTCAGACGGTCGCCTTTCTGGATCCCCATCCCGCGCAGGGCCGCGGCGACCCGTTCCACCTCATGCAGCAGCTGCGCGTAGGTGAAGACGCGGCGCTCCCCTCTTTCGTTGACCGCCACGAGCGCCGCGTGCCCGCCGCGGCCGGCCTCGACATGATGGTCCAGCGCGTTCCAGGCCAGATTCGTCTTTCCCCCCGAGAACCAGCGGAAGGTCGGTGGCGTCCACTCGAAGGCGCGGTCCCACTTCTGGAACCAGGGGATCGCCTGCGCGGCCTTGTCCCAGAACGCCTCCGGGTCTGTCCTCGCGTCCTCGAGCCAGCGCCGCGCGATCGGATGGATCAGTTCGACGGACATGATCGACTCCTCATTTCCAGAGAGGACATTATGTGCCCGCTCGGAAGATGGAAGAGTCGGTCGACAGTCAACAGTCAACGGTCAACAGCCGACTTGCCCAGGGCTAAGATTCGCGAAATGCGACTCGGCAAGCTGGAGCTCCAGATCGTCCCCGACGCGACCTTCCGGTTGGACGGCGGCGCTATGTTCGGCGTCGTTCCGAAGGTGCTCTGGGAGAAGAAAGCCCAGCCCGACGAACGCAACCGGATTGCCGTCGCCACGAACTGTCTGCTCGTCAAGGGACCGGACTTCGTCGCTGTCGTGGATGCCGGGCTCGGCGAGAAGTGGGACGAGAAGTCCCGAGAGATGTATCAGGTGGATCCTTCGGCGAGTCTCCCCCGTTCGCTCGCTCGTCATGGAGTCGCGCCGGAAGACGTCGACGCGTTGATCCTCTCCCATCTGCACTGGGACCATTGCGGCGCCGCCACGACCACCCGGGACGGCCGCACAGTCGCGGCGTTCTCCAACGCGGCGGTCTACGTGCAGGAGGCGGAGCTCGATCACGCGCGGGCGCCTCACGAGCGGGACCGTGCCTCCTACCGCTCCGAGAACTGGGAGCCGCTCACGCTCGCCGGACGTCTCGCCGCGGTCGCGGGAGAAAAAGAGATCCGTCCTGGGCTGACGGTCGTTCCCGTGCGGGGGCACAACGAAGGGATGCAGGCCGTTCGGATCGACTCCGAGGGCGAGACCGCCTTCTTCTTTTCCGACGCGCTCCCCACCTCCGCCCACGTGCCCGTGGCCTGGATGATGGCCTTCGATCTGTATCCGGTCGATCTCATCGAGAACAAGAAGCGTCTGACCGACCAGGCCGCTCGCGAGGGCTGGCTCTGCGTCTTCGTGCACGATCCGGATGTGCCGTGGGGAAAGATCGTCGACGAGGTGAACGGGAAGAGAAGAGTGCACCCGGTAGGAGTGGACGCCGTGCGGATCCCCGACTGAGGACTGAGGACCGAGGACTGAGGACTCAAACGGCTTCAGTCGAAGAGCGACATTCCAGCCTGGGTCTCCCGAGTCCTCAGTCCTCAGTCGGCTACACCTCTCTCAACGCCGTCACGATCTTGAGCCGCGCGGCCCGCCACGCGGGAAAGAAGCCGCCGAAGAGTCCCATACCGAGGGAGAAGACCATTCCTGCCGCCACGAGCGGAGGAGTCAGTCGGAAGTTGAACAGGACCTCGGAGAAGGTCCGAAAGTTCATGGTCCCTGTCGGACGCGTCAGGATCAGGTTGAACGCCACGAAGGCCACGAGGGTGCCCAGAACTCCCCCGATCAGGCAGAGGAGCGCGCCCTCGAGGAGAAAGGAGGAAAGGACGGCTCCCTTCGTGAAGCCGATCGCCCGCAACGTTCCGATCTCGCGGGTGCGGGCGGACACCTGCGCGTACATCGTGTTCATCGCGCCAAAGGCCGCCCCGACCGCTGTGAAGACTCCGACCAGAATCGCGAGCACCTTCAAAGGAGCTCCCGTTACCATCTGCTCTTCGTAGTATTTCTTCTCCGTCTTGCCTTCCAGTTTCAGCCGCTGGTCTCCCGCGATCGTCTGTATGAAGCGCTGCGCGGACGCGGAATCGGGCGTGCGGACGAAAACCGAGGAGAGGATCGGCCGTTTCGACTGAGCCTGGAGGTCCTTGACGTCCGTCCAGATCTCCGACTCGTACGCCGAACCGGCCGCGTCGAAGTAACCCACGACCACCCACCGGTAGGCCCCGGTCTTGATCGCGTCGCCGATCTTCATGCTCGCGAAGCGGTGACCGAGGTTCCTGGAAACGACGACCTCGTTCGTGCCCGCATTGAACATGCGGCCTTCCGTCATCCGGACCGGCCGCATCTCCAGACCCACCGGCGCCAGACCCCGAACCAGGACGTTCGTGGTTTTCCCGTCGGCGCGCAGGAGATTGATCAGGATCAGCAGCTCCGGCGAGGCCATCGGCTCTCCCCGGGAATTGCGCTCGATTCCCGGCAGCGCCTGAATCATTTCGGATTGATCCCGCGTCACAACGCTCTGCATCTCCGCCTGGGCTCCCACCCGCATGGCAAGCACGTTGCGGGTGGATGCCGTGACGGAAAGCGTCCGCTCGACCCCTTGCCACAGCGCGAGGACGAACAGAAAGACTGCGACAACGAGACCGACGACGAGCACCGTCATGCCGGTGGAGACCTTTCGGACGGCCAGGTTGCGGAGGTTGTATTTGAGAGGGATGGCCATCGTAGTTCTCAGTTCTCAGTTTTCAGTTCTCAGTTTTCCGGCTCCGGTCTTCAACTGATAACTAAGAACTGATAACTGACAACTCGTCAAACGACTTGCCTTAAGCCATCCACAATCCGCACCTGCGACGAACGGATCGCGGGCACGAATCCGGCCAGCACGCCGACGCCGACAGACACGCCGAAAGCCGCGGCCAGGGTCGGGATCGTCACCTTGAAGTTCAAGAGAAACGGGGCCATGGGCGACGTCTCCATTCCCTTGACCATTCCCGGAATGAAGAAGTATTTCGCCAGAAGCACGCCGAGAACTCCGCCGAGCAGCGCCATGACGACCGACTCCGAAAGGATGAAGGAGAGGATGTGGCTGCGCCGGTATCCGAGCGTCCGCATCACGGCGATCTCCGTGACGCGTTCGCGGGCCGACATGGCCACGGTGTTGGCGACGATCAGCGTGACCGCAAAGAGAATGACGAGGGAGATGATCCGGATCAGTCCCTTGACGTTGCCCATCATTTCCATGAACTGAAGCTGGAACTGCTTCTCGGTCATCGTCTTGGTGGGCGCGTCGCTGTTCTCGAACATCTTGTCGATCGCCGTCACGACGCGCGGGATGTCTTCGCGGTTCCCGACCTTCAGGTAGTAAATGCCGGTGAACTTGTTCGCGCCTGCCCACTTGGACTGGTTCAGAACCTCGTTGGAGAAAAAGATGCTCGACTCGTCTCCGGCGCGGTAGCTGCCCGCATAGACCAGATCGAGCGTGATCGGGATGTAGGTCCCTTTCAGGATGATGTGCTGACCCGGCTTCCACTGAAATTTCTCGGCGAGCTTCTGGCCGGCCACGAAGGAGTTGCGATTTTCGCGAAAGGTCTTCTCGATTTTGGGATCGATCGTCGCGTCGTCGAAGACCTTGAAAAAGATCTCGGGATCGCAGGAGAGCTGACCGAAGAAGTTCTCCGGCCGGTCGTCCTTGTAGACGCCTCCGAACCAGACCTCCGGGGTCAGGGCCGCGATACCCGGAATCTGCTCGATGCGCTGCCTCTGGGAGAGCGTCAGGAAGTTTCCCAGCCCCGTCGCATGCTGGACGACGAGCCGGTTGGATCCTTTTCCGCCCGACGGATCCGCCTCCATCGCCTGGAGGAGCGAGACAAGCACCACGATCAGGACCAGTACGAGGACGATCGAGCCCGTCGTCAGGATCGTCCGCAGCTTCTTGCGGAAGACGTTTCGCCAGACCAGATGAAAGAACTTCACGTCACACCCTCTTCAAGGTTCCCGTTCCGGTCAGCTCCTCGGAGTGGAGGACTCCCTTGTCCAGATGGACCATGCGGTGGGCCCGGCCGGCCGCCTTCGGATCGTGGGTCACCATCACGATCGTCTTGTGGAACTCCCGGTTCAGCCGGTTCAGGAGCTCCAGAATCTCGTCGGCCGACTTCGCGTCCAGATCTCCGGTCGGCTCGTCCGCGACGAGAATGGCGGGGTCCGACACGATGGCGCGCGCGATCGCGACGCGCTGCTCCTGCCCGCCCGAGAGCTGTCGCGGATAGTGATCCATGCGGTCCGTCAGGCTCACGATCGACAGCGCCGTCTCGACGTGCTGGCGGCGTTCTTTCTTCGAGAGTTTCGTCAAAAGAAGCGGCAGCTCCACGTTCTCGAACGCCGTCAGCACGGGAAGCAGGTTGTAGAGCTGAAAGATGAAGCCGACCGTGCGGGAACGCCAGCGCGCGAGCTCGGTCTGGGAGATCTGAGAGATGTCGCGCCCGCCGATGACGATGCGGCCGCGCGTGGGCTGGTCGATGCCGGCAATCAGGTTCAACAGCGTCGTCTTTCCCGAACCCGAAGGCCCCATGAGCGCGACGAATTCGGCCGCCGGCACCTTCAGATTGACGTCGTTCAAGACCGGAATCTCGAGCGCGTCGCGCCGGTAGACTTTGACGACGTGGTCGATCTGGATCAGCGGATCGCCGTTTGTCAACTGTTCTCCCCTTCGATTTTCACTCGCTCGCCGTCCTGGATCGACGTGCCGGGCGGAGCCACGATCAACTTCTCTCCCCCCTGGAGACCTTTCGTGATCTCGATTTGTCCCTGCACGTCTCCCCCCGCCTCCACGGATACCCACTTCGCGCGTCCCTCGATCAACTGGAAGACTCCCGACTGGCCGTTGCGGGCCACCACAGCCGTCTTGGGCACCAGCACGCGCGGGCGCGAGGCCTTCCCCGCGGTCGCCTGCGTCGTGAACGCGACCCGGGCCGACAGGTCCGGCAGGATTCTCTCATCGGCGTCGGCAAACGCGACCTTGACGCGAACGGTTCCTTTCTGACGGTCCGCCGAAGGCACGATCTGCTTGAGCGACCCGTGATACGTGTGGTCCGGCACGGCGTCGAGCGTGATCTCGGCCGGCTGATTCGGGGAGAGCTTGGCCAGGTTCGACTCATTGACGTCGGCGCCGACGTACAGGGTCGAGAACTCGACGAGCGTGGCGATCGCGCCCCCCGAGCCTCCGCCCGAAGGGGAAGCTCCGAAGGGAGAAACAGCCTCCCCGACGAACGCACGCTTGGCCGTGACGACACCCGTGAAGGGCGCGCGGATTTCGGTGTAGTCCATCTGCGCCCGCACGAACCCAACCTTCGCCCGCATGGAAGCTTCGGCCGCGGTCGCCGAGTCCAGGGAGGACTTGGGCGCGAGGCCTTGCTGGTAAAGCGACTTCTGCCGATCCAGCTCCGCTTTCGCGTTCGTCCAGGCGGCCTTGGCGTCGGCGAGCTGCGCATCGATATCCGTGTGATCCAGCCTGGCGATCACATCTCCCTTCTTGACGCGGGAACCTTCCGTGACGTTCATCTCCGTGATGCGCGAGGTGATCTTGGGAGAAAGATCCGCCTTGCGCTCCGCTTCCACGTAGCCGGTCGCCGTCAGAATCGTCGTGGCCTGCCCCTCCGACACGATCGAAGCCGTCACGGTCTCGACCTTGCGCGATGCCAGTCGTGGCGCCAGAGATCGACCCTGGCCGAGCAGAAAGAACGCCGCGACCCCCGCCGCGACAACGACGACCGCCGCGAGCAGAAGCCATAGCCGGCCCCCGCGGGGCTTTTCCGGCTCGCGGTGGATCCTCAAAGCGGAGAGATCGGGTGTTTGTTTTTCGGAGCTCATTGCAATCGTCGGCCGAGATGTCGAGCCTGCCATTCTAGCTGCCTTTCATCCCTGCCTTGGGCTCCGTCCTCTTCGTAACCTGTTGTGCGCATTCGCCAAGAGCCGAGTCAGAGCCTTTTCGGCGGTCGGCCTTGGAAGGAATCTCAACCTCCGAATCGGAGTTATGATTCCTGTCATGCTCCTCATCGGCGCGATCCTTCTGGCCGGTGCCGCCGCCACATCGACGCCTCAGCCTGCCGCGGCGAATCTGTATCGACTCGAGCTTTCCGGCGGCGGCGCCGTCTGGTCGAAGGACACGCCGATGCAATCGGGAGCTCTCGTCACTTTCCATCGCTATCCCGACGGAGCCCTCGTCTCGATCCGCCGGTCCGATCTCGTTCACGTCGCGATCACAAAGCCCGAATCGAGGCCCGTGCGCGGGCTCGCCGCGGGGGCAGCGGTGGACATCGGGATCACCGGAAACGGCGGAGGACCGGCCTCGGCGGCCGGCAAGGCAGGCGCGGGCGCCACGAGACGGACCGCCGCTGCCGGCGCAAAGGCAACGAGCAATCCAGCGCCGGGAGAGACGAAAGACGGAACGGCGCTCTTCAATCCGGACCGTGCGTACAAGCCGGAGTGGGACTCGAGACAAGTCCCTGGATTGAACATCGGCAACCCCAACTCGCCCAACGACTACAAGGAGGGACGCACCTTCGCTTATCCCTCCGCTCCGGTCACTCAGGCTGCTCCGGGAGACCTCCCGCGGGCCAAAGTGGAGACCGGCGACCCGCCGAAGGCGCCGCAATAGAACTCATCAGTTCTCGGTTGTCAGTCATCCGTTCCGGGTCTTATGTCAGACCTGATATATCTCCCGAGACGGCTCGAGATCTTAGAACTGATAACTGATCACTGAAAACTGACCACTCGCTCTCAGATGTGAATGGCGTGCCCTCCGACGGCCTCCGAGGCTTCGTGGATGGCCTCAGAGAGAGTCGGATGGGCGTGGATCGTTCGCACGAGCTCTTCGGACGTGACCTCGAGCTTCAAGGCCGCCCCCGCCTCCGCGATCAATTCCGTCGCGTGCGGTCCGACGATGTGGACGCCGAGCACCTCGTCGTACTTCTTCTCCCCGACGATCTTGACGAAGCCCGACGTGTCGTTGATCACGCGCGCCTTGCCGTTCGCCGAGAAAGGGAACTTTCCGATCAGGACGTCGTAGCCGCGCTCGCGCGCCTTCGCCTCGCTCAGCCCGATCGATGCGACCTCCGGGGCGCAGTAGGTGCATCCGGGCACCTGGTCGTAGTTGATCGGGCGCGTTTCCCGGCCGGCCATGTGCTCGACGGCGACGACCCCCTCGGCCATGGCAACGTGCGCCAGCCAATGTGTCGGAACGACGTCGCCGATCGCGTAGATACCGGGCACGTTCGTCCGCATCATCGGATCGATCGTGATGTAACCCCGGTCGGTCGCGACACCGACACCTTCCAGCCCGATTTTTTCCGAGAGCGGCTTGCGCCCGACGGCCATCAGGATTTTCTCCGCGCGGAAGGTTTCCGTCTTGCCCCCGGACGTGCGGGCCAGCACCTCCACTCCGGCGTCGGTCTTCGTGACCCGCTCGACCCGCGAGTCCACGTAGACCGCGATCCCCTGCCGCTTGAAGGACGCCGCCAGCTCGCGCGAGATCTCCTCGTCTTCGAGTGGAACGATGCGAGGAAGGATCTCGATCACCGTAACCTTCGAACCGAAGCGCGCGAACATCGAGGCGAACTCCACGCCCACGGCTCCCGACCCGATCACGATCAGCGATCGGGGGACGTCGGTCACTTCCAGAATGGAGTCGGAGGACAGGATCGTCTTGTGATCGATCTCCATGCCGGGCAACGACCGGGGGTCGGAGCCCGTCGCGACGATGATGTTCTTGGTGGCGAAAACCGTTTCCGCGCCGTCGGCCGGCGTGACCCCGACTCTTCCCACTCCCACGATCCGGCCAAAGCCGTTGGCGACGTCCACCCGGTTCTTCTTCATCAGGTACGTCACGCCGTTGGAGCTCTGCCGGACCACTTTCTCCTTGTGCTTCATCGCCGCGGGGAGCTCCAGCTTCACCTCGCGCGCCGCGACCCCGACGTCCGCGCCGTGTCGAGCCTCTTCGAGCAGGTCGGCCGTGTGCAGAAGCGCCTTGGTCGGAATGCACCCGCGCAGCGTGCAGACCCCGCCCAGGCGCGAATCCTTCTCCACGATCAGCACCGAAAGCCCTAACTGGGCGGCTCGGACGGCCGCCACGTATCCTCCCGGCCCGGAGCCGATGATGCAGACATCGTAAGTCTTGGTGGAGCTCATGTACCTTTCTCAGCCTCGAGAAGCGGCATAGCCTACCGCATTCATTTCGAAATTCGAATTTCGAAATTCGAAATTAGGAGTCCACTCCCTCCCCCGGCTCTGTCGGCTCGACTGCGAGAGCCTCGTTGACCCGGTTGAAGTAGTTGAAGAGGCCGACGACGGCGGCAATCTCGAGGACTTCTCCCTCGTTGAAGTATGCCGAAAGCTCGCGAAAGGTTTCTTCCGAGATCTCGTTCGCATGGCGGGTCATCTCGAGCCCGAACCGCAGGGCCGCCTTCTCATTCTTCTCGAAGGGGCCGCCCTCGAAGTCGAGGACCGCCGCGATCTGCTCCTTCGTCGCGCCCGTCCGTTCCGCGGCAAGAGTGTGGGAGTGCGTTCCATAGCCGCAGGCGTTGGCGAGCGAAGTCTGAAGCGCCAGCATCTCCTTCAAGCGGAGGGGGACGGTGCCGGAGCCCATGACCGCGGAGAAATGGGCGTCCATCGTGGTGAGGAGCCACGGCCGGTGAGCGAAGATGCGGTACATGTTGGGGATGCTTCCCCGCTCCGCGATCTTCCTCTCGAAGGAGTCTCGGGCGGCGCCCGAGACCTGCGAGCGCCCGAGGCGAGAAATGCGCGACATCGTTTGTCCTCCGAAGCGCGGAATGGTACCCGAGCTGGCTGGGACGCGGTAGCTGGGAAGGACATGGAGCAGCGAAGAGATTGGCCGACGCGGCTACAATTCCCCCGTGCGCCGCGCTTTCGCCGCTGTCCTGCTCGCCGCTTTGATCCTGGCCAACCTGTCGTGCGGCGGGGAGAAGGCCCCGGAAACGCAGGGGATCCAGATCGGCTTCTTCGGGGCCTTGACGGGCCCGCAGGCGACGTTCGCCCTCTCGGGGCGAAATGGGGTCCGGATGGCTTTCGAGGAGATCAATCGCGCCGGAGGCGTGCTCGGCAAGCAGATCGAGCTGCTCGTCGAGGACGACCGCAACGAGCCCGCGGAGGCGGCCTCGGCCGTCTCGAAGCTCATCACCCGTAACCACGTCGTGGCTCTGATCGGAGAGCAGGCCTCGTCGCGCAGCCTCGCCGCCGCTCCGATCGCGCAGACCTATCAGGTGCCGATGGTGTCCCCCACCTCCACCAACATCGAGGTGACGAAGAAAGGGGACTACATCTTTCGGGTGTGCTTCATCGATCCCAATCAGGGGAAGGCGTTGGCGCTCTTCTCGCGGAGGAACCTCAAGGCACAGACGGCGGCGATTCTGGTCGATGCCCGCAGCGACTACAGCGTCGGCCTGGCTCACGCCTTCCAAGAGAGCTTTGAGAGGGAAGGGGGACGGATCGACCCGGAGGTCAAGTACACCGAGGGCGACAGCGACTTCTCGGCGCAGCTCACCGCGATTCGCACGAGCCATCCCGAGGTGCTCTTCATTCCCGGGTACTACACGGATGCGGGTCTCATCGCGCGCCAGGCCAGGGGGCTCGGCCTATCCGCCATACTCCTGGGGGCAGACGGCTGGGATTCGCCCAAGCTCGTGGAGATCGGGGGGGCGGCGGTGGAAGGGTCCTACTTCTCCAATCACTACTCCGCCGACGACCCCTCCCCGCAGCTGCAGCGCTTCGTCGCCGCCTACCAGAAGGCGCACGGCGCGACACCGGACTCGATCGCGGCCCTCTCTTACGACGCTGCTCGCTTGATCGCCGACGCCATTCGCCGGGCCGGTTCGACGGAAGGGAAGCGGCTCCGGGACGCGCTGGCGGCAACCCGAGACTTTCCCGGAATCTGCGGCGCCATCACGATGGATGCGGACCGGAATCCCGACAAGCTGCCGGTGATCTTGAAGGTCGAAGGCGGGAAATTTCGGTTCGCCGCGGACTTCAAGCAGAAGTGACAAGTGACCAGTGACGAGTGACCGAAGGCCTTTCGGCTTTCCGGCTCGTCACTTGTCACTCGTCACTTGTCACTCGGATCCAGAATGAACTCGTCGAACGCGACGATTCCCGGGCCCGCCGTGGCGAGGCCGGCGCTCCCGGCGACGGGATGGCTCGCGGTCGCTTCGAGCAGCGTCTTCCCGTCCCAGGTCGCCGTGATCTTGGGGCCCCGCGCGGTGATCGACAGAAGCCCCCAGGGGTTATCGACCGCGGCATGGCTCGATGCGAGCTCCACCGGTTTCGCCTTTTCGTACTCGATGAGCCGGGCATCCCCCGTAACGAGATTCACGAGAAGAACGCAGAAGTTCTTTTCGTCCGCCATTCGAAAGACGAGGCCGCCCCGCCCCGGCGCTTGCAGGATCGCGACGGACCAGGCTCCGTCCCGAAACACCGCGTTGCGGCGAATGGCCGCCGCGATCGAATCGGCAGGGCGCTCCGGGACGACCTGCATCGCCTGATTGGGCGAAGAGAAGGGGTTGCGTCCGGCGACGACCTTCCATTCCGCGACACCCGGCGCTCCGAGCACCACGAAATCGAAGAAGGACGGGGGCCCGAGGTGCGCGTCCGAATCGAAGTGATTGCGAATTCGCTGAGGGGGGGTGACGGCCGGCTGAGCCGAGGCCGATGCCGCGAGCAGGAGCCATGTAACGAAGGCGAAGCGTCGGTTCACGCGAGTACCTCAACGCGCAAAAAACAGGCCATTGCGGCTAAAATTCCCCGCCATGACGATGAACCGACCCATGTCTTACCGCCGCGAGAAGGACGGGTACACTTTTGTTCTCGATCGCGGCAACATCGACAGGCTCCGGGCGATAGCAGAGTTCGAGGGGCGCGAAGAGCCGGCTCTGGTCGAGGACTTTCTCCGATTCCGGGTGGAAGGGTGGGCGGAGAACCTCGCCGACGCCGGCGCATCTCCGGGCGAGGTTGCCGTCGAGCTGGATTCTCATCAGCGCAAGGCGCATCTGGTCCGGGGCTCCTCTCGTCTCTTCAGCGCGGACATTTAGAAGTCGACAGTCCACAGTCCACAGTCGACAGCTCAGAGCGGAGCCCCTGTCGACTGTCAGCTGTCGACTGTCGACTCATTAAAAGCTCACGATTCCCCGGATCGTCCGCCCCACGGCGAGGAATGCCTGCCGCGAATAGGGGTCGACCACAACACGCACCTCCGCGGGAGTTTCGACGTCTCCGGCCATCGACGCGACCAGGCGGGCCGACTGGCCCTTGAAGAATTCCTCCCCGAGCTCGCGATCCGTCTTACCCTTCGCTCCGGGCAACTCGCGTAACTTCGCGAGAGCGGCGGGCTCCATGCGCATGCGATAGCCCCCCTCGTCGTGGAAGACCGGCTCCCGTTCCTCCTCCAGTGAAGGCCGGGGACCACGCGGAGCCTTGCGCCGGTCCACCGCCGGCGCCGGGGCTTCGTTGATGGGAGACTCCTTGCCAGCCGCACGCTCGACCGTGGGAGCAACCTGGGGTTCCCCCGCACCGAGAGCGGACTTTTCGGCCAACCCACCGAAGGCTTCCTCCGATGCCAGGAACGCCTCTTCTTCCGCCCTCTCCGCGTCCCCTCGTTCCTGCGTACTATTCTGCGAAGCAGCGCTTCGCTGGGAAGCACGAGTCTCCATGTCGACGTCTGTCAAATTCGCCGCGTCCCCGCGTCCCCGCGTCCCCGCGTCCAGATCGCCCGCGTCCACGCTCTCCGGCGCCTTGCGGTCCCCCCGTCCCCCCGTCTCCCCGTCCCCCCTTCCGATTTCCTCCGCGTCCACACGTCCCCGCGTCTCCGCGTCTCCCGTATTCCCCGCGTCCCCGCGTCCCCGCGTCTCCGCGTCCCCGCTCTCCGCCGTCCCCGCATCGTCGTGCGGTGACTTCCCATCCTCGCGCGGAAAGTCGTCGCTCATCGCCCCGCCAGAAGGTGCTTGGAGATCACGATTCGCTGGATCTCACTCGTTCCTTCGTAGATCGTCGTCACGCGAGCGTCCCGGTAGAACCGCTCCACCGGATACTCGCGGGAGTAGCCGTAACCGCCGAATATCTGAACCGCGCGGGCGGCGATGGCGTTGGCGGCTTCGGTCGCGAAGACCTTCGCCATCGACGTGTCCTTGGAGAATCGGCCGGGTCTCTCCGAGAGACTGGCGGCGCGGTAGGTGAGCAGCTTGGCCGCTTCGATCTGGATTTTCATGTCGGCGATCTGAAACGCGATGATCTCGTGCTCGGCAAGCTTCTTCCCGAACGTTTCGCGCGTCGCTGCGTACTCCACGGAAGCGTCGAAACAGGCTCGCGCGATCCCGATTCCCTGAGCGGCAATGCCGATTCGGGAGTGGTCGAGGGTCCGCATGGCGATCGTGAAGCCCTCTCCCTCGCCTGCGAGTCGCCGGCTGGCCGGGATTCGAACATCCTCCAGATAGATCGCGGCGGTCTTAGAGGCGCGAAGCCCCATCTTGTCTTCCGGAGACCCGATGCGCAGGCCTCGATCGGCGGCCGAGACCAGAAATGCCGTGATGCCGCGCGTGCCGGCTTGCGGATCCGTCATCGCCATGACCAGGTACCACTGCGCCTCGCCCGCGTTGGTGATCCAGGCCTTGGCGCCATTCAAAACATAGTGCTCCCCATCGCGCACGGCGCGGGTCTTCTGGTTGGCGGCATCGGAGCCCGACTGCGGCTCGCTGAGAGCGTAGGCCCCGAGCGACTTGCCGGAGGCCACTTCCGTCAGGACGGTCTTCTTCTGCTCTTCGTTGCCGAACTTCCAAACCGGATAGCAGAAGACCGAATTGTTCACCGACACGATCACGGCGGTCGAGGGGCAGACCCGGGCCAGCTCCTCGATGGCGAGGACGTAGGAGAGAGCGTCTGTGCCCGCTCCGCCGTAGGACTCCGGTACCATCATTCCGAGAATCCCCATCTCTGCGAGCCGGGAAAGGATCTCGCTCGGAAAGCGCTCGTTCCTCTCCCGCTCGGCCACCCCGGGCGCGATCTCCTTCTCGGCGAATTCCCGAACCGAATCCCGAATTCGGATCTGTTCCTCGGTCAGATCGAAATTCATGGAGTCCGCGCGGGCGCGGGTCCCGGCGAAGGGCCCGTCCCTCCGCGGCCGCGACGACGGCGGAATCGGCGTCGCCGGCGGCGGCCCTCACCGGGGGGAGCGGGCGAGCCTCCAGACGCGGCAGGCGGTGCTGCCCCCACCGAAGGTTGACGCGAGCCGCCGGAAGGGGCAGGCCGAGCGGAAGGCACCGGCTGCGGCCGGCCCGAGGGCGCTGGCTGCGGCCGGCCCGAGGGCGGCCGCGCTCCCTCGCGTTTGGCGCTAGGTCGTCCTCGGTCCCGGCCGCGACGTCTCCGCTTCTCGCGCCGGGGCTCGGGGGTCTCCACCCAGCCGTCTTCCAGATGACGGAACGTCACGACGATCTCCGGCCGGGAGGCGCGCTCGCGGAGGAACGCTCGGAGACGCCCGCCGAGCACCGAGGTCGGATCTTCCAGCAGGGAAGGCAGGCGTTCCGCGTCGAAGAGGACCATGCGCGTCCAGGAGACCGTCTTCCTACGTCCGTCGGCCGCCTCCAGGATCATGGTGAAAAGATCCCGTTCGTGATCGAGTGCGTGCTCCCGGTACTCGAAGTCCGAAAACACCTCTTTGCAGATCGCCTTCAAGAATTCGAGATGCTTTTCTCCGCGCTCGAGGGTCTGCTCCATCGAGACGACACGATCGCGGAACATTCTGGTTTGAGTCATAAATCAGTCGACAGTCGACAGTCGACAGTCGACAGTCCGGAGGCCTCGGCATTCCCCCTGTCGACCGTTGACTGTGAGCTGTTGACTTTCCTTTCTCATCCAATCACCAGTTCCGAGTCGCGAAAGATCTCTCTCGCGATGATCAGGCGATGGATCTCGCTGGTTCCCTCGTAAATCTCCGTGATTCGCGCGTCGCGGAAGTTGCGCTCCACCGGGTATTCCTTGGTGTATCCATACCCGCCATGGATCTGAAGCGCCTTGGTCGTCACGCGCTGCGCCATTTCCGCCGAGAAGAGCTTCGCGATCGCTGCTTCGAGGCCGAACCGCCCTCCATTCGTTTTGGACGCGTCCTTCGCCGCGGCCGCCCGCCGCGTCAGAAGCCGCGCCGCTTCGATCTCGGTCGCCATGTCCGCCAGATAGAAACGGATGACCTGAAAGTCGCCGATCGGCTGCCCGAAAGCCCGCCGCTGGCGCGCATAGCGTAACGCCGCCTCGTAAGCCTCCTGAGCGATCCCGACCGCCTGCGCCGCGATGCCGATTCGGCCGCCGTCGAGAGTCGCCATCGCGATCCGAAAACCATCCCCTTCCTTTCCGAGGAGGCTGCCCGCGGGCACCTTCACGTTCGTCAGGAAGATCTCGACCGTCCCCGAGGCGTTGACGCCGAGCTTGACCTGATGGTGAGACCGATCGAAGCCCGGAGTCTGCGTGTCGACCAGAAAAGCGGAGATCCCGCTCGCTCTCTTCTCCGGTGCCGTGGTTGCGAAGAGAAGGCAGATGTCCGCGGCCTGACCACATGTGATGAAGACCTTCTGGCCGGTAATCCGATAGAAGTCCCCCTCGCGCACGGCGCGCGTTTGCTGGTTTGCCGCGTCGGAGCCGGCGTTGGGCTCCGTCAGAGCGAAGCAGCCGAGCTTTTCGCCCCGCGCCAGGGGCGTCAGAATCGTTTTCATCTGCTCTTCGTTGCCGAACTTCTCGATGGGATCGCACACCAGAGAGTTGTTGACGGAAAGAATCACGCCCATGTTGGCGCAGACGCGCGAGATCTCTTCGATCACGATCGAGTAGGAAACCACGTCCATTCCCGAGCCGCCGTACTCGGTCGCAGCGGAGACTCCCGCGAGTCCGAGTTTTCCGGCCTCGTGGAACAGGTCTTTGGGAAACTCTCCGGTCTGATCGATCGTCGCCGCCCGGGGCCGGACCGCTTCCTGCGCGAACTCCCGGACCGCCGTACGGAGCAACTCCTGCTCGTCGGTCAGGTCGAAATCCATGGGACGCGAAGTATATCGGGCGGGACTCGGAACTCGGCACTCGGGACTCGAACCGACTTCACTTCCAGTTCCGAGTCCCGAGTCCCGAGTCCCGGCATTGTTCCAGAAACTCCAGAATCCTCTCGGCGTAACGTGGCCACGCCATCTCTTGGGCCGCGCGCTCCAGACCCGGCACGTAGGCCTCGAGGCCGCGCTCGAAGATTCGACGGACCGCGTCGGCAAGACCGTTCGCATCTTCGGGCGCGAAGATCTCTCCGATCTCGCCCGGCACGACCAATTCCTTCAGCCCCCCGACACCCGCGGCCGCGATCGGCCGGCGCGCGCCGATTCCTCTCGCGGCGATCGCCGACGAGGAGATTCTGCGGTAAGGCAGCGCCAGCACGTCGCAGGCACCGAGCCAGCGCGCCATCTCCTCCTCGGATACGTACTCGTCTTTCCAAAGAATCCGCTCGCGAACCGGGCTTGCTTCCCAGAGCTGACGGATCGGTCCCGCGTCCTCGAAGACTTCGCCGACGATCGCAATGCGGGCGCCGGTCTCGCGGACGATGCGGGGCGCGGCCTCGAGCAGGATCTCCACTCCCTTGTAGGGCCGGATCAGGCCCAAGAACAGGACGAGCCGGCCGTCGATCCCGAGGACTCGGCGGGCTTCCTCTCGGTCCGAGCCGGCCGTCTCGAGCGCCGGCAGAGGCAGGGAGAGCGCCGGACGCGCGGGATACCGGCGCTCGATCTCTCTGCGATTCTCTTCGTTGTGGAGAATGAAGGCGTCGGCCGCCTCGAACGGGCCGAGGCTCAGAAAGCGTTTGAGTAGCCCGGCCTCGTGGTCCTCGAGGTTGTGGCAAAGAAGCACGCGAGCGACGCGTCCTCCGCGCAGGCGCCGGAAGATCGCGCGCACCGGGAGGCCCCAGAAGGAGGTCCACCAGGGAACGACCACAGCGTCGGCCCCGAACCGCTCGACGCGCTCCGCCGTCTCCCTCCAGGTGCGGGGAGACCGGTAATCGAGGATCGCCGTCGCCGGGGCGCCCGAGAGCCGCTCATCCCGCGCGAACCGCCGCGGATCGATCCATCGCGGATAGGGTCGTGAAAAAGTCAGGTAGTCGATCTCGGTCCGGTGCGAGAGCTCCCGCGCCAGCCGCGCCGTCTCGTGCGCGATTCCTCCCCGATCGGGCGGCGACGGGCCCAGCAATGCGACTCGCGGCGCGGAGCTGCTCACCGCGAAGGCAGCCGGGGCCCGAGAGTTCGGGCGGGGCGACCGTCGCAATCCGGATACCCCGCGGCGAACTCGATTCCGCCGAGCAGGTGCCGCACGAAGAGCGGCTCCTCGTAGGTTTCAGCCGCGTGCCCCATGGCCGTATACCAGGCGCGCCCTCCGTCGTAGAACTGACACCAGCTGATCGGATGGTCTGCGCCCATCGAGCCGCCGGAATAAGTCGATTCGTCCAGCGTCGCCAGCACGTGAACGCGCGGCCGAGGATTGGAGGAAAAGTTGTACCACTCTTCGACGCGAATCCACCGGACGGGCAGCCCGCGGGTGGACGGGTGGACATGGTCTGTCGCGGTCACGACGCCGCTCTGGATGGCCGGATGTCCGCCGAAATACGTCCCGACCAGTCCGCCGTACCAGGTCCACCCGTATTCCGTATCGCTCGCGGAGTGGACGCCCACGAAACCGCCTCCCGCCCGAATGTATCGCTCGAAGGCGGACTTCTGGGTCTCGTCCAGAACATCCCCGGAGGTCAGGAGGAACAGGACGGCGTCGTAGACGGCGAGGCGTTCGTCGTTGAAGAAAGAGGAATCTTCGGTCGCGTCGACGGCGAAGCCGTTGGCCGCACCGAGCCTTTCGACGGCTGAAATGGCTTCAGGAATCGAGGCGTGCCGGAAGCCGGTCGTCTTCGAGAAAACCAGGATACGGTGACCCGAAACACCAGCGGATGGCTCGGACCCTTCTCCTTGCGTCGTCGGGCCCAGAAGCAGAGCCATCATTGCCACCCCGCCGACGAAAGAAGCGCGCACGCCCGAACTGTCTGACCTTCGAACGTCAGCTGTCAACCCGTTTCAACCAGAGGCCCTTCAGATACTCCCCTTCCGGGCAGTCGAGCGACACGGGATGGTCCTCGGCCGCTCCCTGCCGGGCGATCAGCGAGAACGACCGCCCGGCCTCCAGACCCGCCGAGAAGACGATCTTCTGGAAGAGCGAGGCGTCAACCAGGCCCGAGCAGGAGCACGTCAGAAGGAGACCGTCGCGGGCGACGAGCTTCATCGCGAGCCGGTTGATGTCCTTGTAGCCCCGCGCCGCTCTCTCCACGTCCGAGCGCTTCTTGGCGAAGGCCGGAGGATCGGAGATGACGACGTCCCAGATTTCACCCGCCTCGACGCGCCGCCGGAGCTCCTCGAAAGCGTCGGCCCGGACGAAATCCGACTCGTTTACGGCAAACCCGTTGGCTTCGCGATGGCGTCGCGCCAGGGCCAGCGCGCTCTCCGAGGAGTCCAAGTCGACGGCGCGCGAGGCGCCTCCCGCCAGCGCCGCGACGGAAAAGGCCCCGCTGTAGGAAAAGAGGTTCAGAACCGTCTTGCCGGCAGAGAACGCACGCAGCCGGGTGCGGTTCTGCCGCTGGTCCAGAAAAAATCCCGTCTTCTGGCCGCGGGCAACATCGGCGAAGAAGGTCAGGCCGTTTTCGAGGAAGGGGATGGGGTTGAGGTCGGCTAGGGCACTCCCCTCACTCCCCTCACCCCGGCCCTCCTTCTTCGCCAAGGCTTCGAAGGATGAGTCTCCCGGAAGGAGAGGGGGTTGACCCCGGTCGTGCACCGAGCCGCTTCGACGGACGAGGAGGCGGCCGGGCGAGAAGACCTCCTGTGCGGCCGCGACGAGGCCGGGCTCCCAGCTCTCCGTCCCCCCGGTCGTCAGCTCCACGACGGCGACGTCGCCGTACCGATCGATGAGGACCCCAGGGCAGAGATCTCCCTCGGAGTTGACGAGGCGATATCCGGTTGTGGCCGGTGGAACGACCCGCTCGCGCAAGGCGCGAGATTGTGCGAACCGGGACTGAAAGAGCGAAAAATCGATCGGACGCTCGCCGAAGGTCCAAAGCCTCACCACGATCTGCGAGTCGGGCGAGTAGGAACCGCGGCCCAGGACCTCCCCGCGCGCGTCGATCACCTCTGCGACTCCGTCGAACCCGTCCCCGCGAGCCTCGGCGATCGCGCCGGAAAAAAGCCACGGATGGCGCCGGCGGACAGACGCGTCTCGGCCGGGCTTCAAAACCAGGCGAATCATGACGGTGCGGGGGGCGGAAGACGGAAGACGCAAGACGAGAAACTCGCCCTCAACGGATCGTGCACGCCCTCCGTATAGCAGACCAGAGTATCCGATCTCCTCCTTGAGCCCCTCGCAAGAGGGGCTTCTTTTTCTTGAGAGAGGGTGCTGGGCGATGGGCGAGAGGCGCTAGGCGAAGACAGAGATCCCCCCGTCCCCTCCAGCGCCAAGGGCCCAGCGCCCAGCGCCCAGTTAGGGCTGGTTCGGATTCCAGTCGTACTGGAGGAAGTCCGGCTCTGTGGTCGAGGAGGCGACCCAGGATGCGGTCGCCTGGTCATTGACGTATTTCGCGACGTACTTCAGAAGAGTCCCGCCGTCCCGCTCGAACTCCTTGCGATTCCAGTTGAAGATCATCGAAAGGGAGATGCGGTTCTTGGATTTGTCGATGACATTCTTGGTGGGGTCGTTGACGAAGAGCCTTCCCTGCTTGTCGAGCGTTTCCGACAGCCCTTCGGCACGATAGGCCTTCGCGGCCAATGGCGGACATGACTTCGAGGCGCACACGATCGCGAAATGAATCCGCGCGTCCTTCCCCTCTCGCAGCTTGTTCTCGATGTCATCCAGGGTCAGCATCTCGCCGCCGACTTTGTGCTTGAGCTTGTTGAAGGCTCCTTCGATGTCGGTGATCTTCTTTCCCGGGTTGTCCAGCAACGTCTGGATCGCAATGACGTTGTAGGCGTTGATGTAGAAGGCCTTCTTCTCGTCGGCCGCCATCTCCGGCGGTTTCGCATCGCCGATGTTGGCCAGGTACGCCGCGAGCCGCTTCTTGTCCTGCCCATCGATCCCCTTGTAATCGAATCCGCCGTTCTTCGCCCGTGCGGCCAGGATCGCGTCGAAAGGGGCGGTGTCCGGCTGCGTCGCCGCCCATAGAGAGATCGAGCAGGAGAGCAAGAGAAGCGCGGTGCAAACGGTTCGTTTCACGTTGGACTCCTCCGGTCGAATCCTATACGGATCGCGAGGCCGGCCGGATGTCTGCAAGAAGGACAGGACTAGGAGGTAGGACTTAGGACGTAGGCGACCGGGCCTCCTACCACCTTCCACCTTCGTCCTTCGTCCTTCGTCCTCTACCGGGCGACGGCTGTGAGGATTCCATATGCCAGGGCTCCGATCACGGCCGCCATCGGTATGGTGAGGATCCAGGCGTAGACGATCCGTCCGGCCACTCCCCACCGCACCGCGGCGAAGCGCTGCGCCGCACCCACGCCGATGACCGCTCCCGTGATCGTGTGCGTCGTCGAAACGGGAATTCCGGCCAGCGAGGTGCCCATCAGCGTGAGCGCCGCGCCCGTCTCGGCGCAGAAGCCCGAAAACGGCTTGAGCTTGGTGATACGGCTGCCCATCGTGCGGACGATCCGCCAGCCTCCGGTGAACGTGCCCAACGCAATCGCGGCATGTGCGGCCAGAATGATCCATACCGGAATCTCCGAGAGGTCCGACAAGTACATCCAATGAAGGCGAGATCCCGGATCGGCAAACAGGGTCCGATTCGCGACGAGAAGGCCGGCGATGATCCCCATCGTCTTCTGAGCGTCGTTGGCTCCGTGTGACAACGAATAGCCCGCGGCGGAGGCCAATTGCGCCCGGCGGAACCACCGGTCCACCGAGCCGTAGGGCACTCGGTGGAACATCCACGCGACGGCGACCATGAGGACGTAAGCGGAGATCATGCCCAACAGCGGGGAAAGGATGATGAAGACGAGCGTCTTCGTCCACGCCGCGCCGGGAATGATCGCCCGAATCCCGACTCGGGCGACGGCTGCCCCTGCATAACCTCCGATCAGCGCGTGGGAAGAGGACGAAGGAATCCCGAAGTACCAGGTGATCAGGTTCCAGGAGATCGCGCCGATCAGTCCTCCGAGGATGACGTTGGAGGTGACGACGTTCACGTCGATCAGCCCTTTTCCCATCGTCTTGGCGACTGCCGTCCCGAACGCGAAGGCTGCGGCAAAGTTGAAAAATGCCGCCCAGAAGACGGCCAGGAAGGGGCTCAGAACACGTGTCGACACGACCGTGGCGATCGAGTTGGCCGAGTCGTGCATTCCGTTGATGAAGTCGAAGACCAGGGCGATGGCGATGATGAAGAGGACGTAGGACATGCGAAGTCGACAGCTAACAGTCGACAGTCGACAGCCCGATAGCCCTCATCCAGAGCTTCGGCCGCGTCTCGTTGCAATTCCTGTCGACTGTGGACTGTCGACCGTCGACTCTCTTCACGAGTGTTTGAGCACCACGCTCTCGAGCAAGTGGGCCACCGCCTCGCAATGGTCGATGCAGGCCTCCATGGTCTCGTAGATGTCCTTCCACTTGATGACCTCGATCGGGCGGGTCTCTTCGCGGAAGAGCGAGGCCACCGCCTCGTGGTAGGCCACGTCCCCCTCATTCTCGAGCTGCTTGATCCGGATGCAGTGCTCGATGACCCCCTTCTGTTTCTGAAGGGCCGCCACGGCTTTGACCATGACCTCCGTGATCTGCACGATGATCTGCGAGAGGCGGGCCGACCGGGGCGTGGGCTCGGAGATGTTGTAGAGCGCGATGCGGCGCACGCCTCCATCGATCAGGTCGATCACGTCGTCCAATCGCACCGCCAGCTGATGGATGTCTTCGCGGTCGATCGGCGTGATGAACGTCCGGTCGATTCCCCGCAGGATCTCGTGGGAGATCTCGTCGCACTCGTGCTCGAGACGCTTGATCTGGTCGGCGACGGCCCCGACGGGCGACTCTCGCCGAAAGAACTTGTCCCACGTCTTGGCGGCCTCGTGGATGCGCTCGGCCATCTCGGAGAAACGGTCGAAATACTTATCGTCGCGAGGCAGGATGTTGAACATGGTCGATCTCCCCCGGCCCGAACAGGCTCGAAGCAGGCGCATGCTACCGCAAAACTTCACACCTCCTTTACCTGCTAATTCGTTGAGCGGTCGGCGATTCTGCCCGCTGTGCGCTCGCCGGAGCTCGGCCACGAAGACGCGCAGCCACCGGGATCTCCACAGGCACTTGACAGCGCAGATCGATATATCTACCGTTATCGATATATGAAGCGGCCCGAAGATCTCGTCCCCGTTTTCAAGGCTCTCGGAGATCCAACGCGGCTGAGAATTCTCGAGCTGCTGCGCGCTCGAGGCAAATCCTGCTGCGACCTCATCTCCCGCGAGGAGCGGGGGCTTTGTGCTTGCGATATCGAGGAGGCGGTGGGCCTCTCGCAGGCTGCGATCTCGCATCACATGGACCTCCTGCGACGGGCCGGCCTTGTGGACGCCGAGAAGCGAGGACGCTGGATCTTCTACCGGAGAAACGAGACTGCTCTGGCAGGCCTCGCGGAGGCAGTGGCGAAGGCCGTATAAAAAAATTGCGCGGATATATCGATCGTTCACGATCTTTAGAACGGAGGTTCTCATGTCTTCTGCGGTTCACATCTCCTTGAACGTCTCGGACCTCGACAGCTCCGTCGCCTTCTACCGGCGGTTCTTCGGTGAGCCCACGAAGTTAAAAACCGACTACGCCAAGTTCGTAGCGGAGGAGCCAGAGATCCATCTCGCGCTTGCCCCGGGCGGCGGCGCAGGTCAGCGAGGCTCTCTCTCGCATCTGGGCATCCGGGTGGACTCGATCGACAAGGTCCGTCAATGGAAAGGCACCCTGGCCGAGCGCGGTTTGTCGACCGAGGAAGAGAAGCGAGAGGCCTGCTGCTATGCGCTCCAGGAGAAGTTCTGGGTCAGCGACCCCGACGGCAATCGCTGGGAGGTCTACACGGTGCTCGAAGACATCGAACAGAAGGCCGACGAGGCCACGACCGGCTGTCAGCCCGCGGCCGAGGCCTCGTCTCCGTGCTGCGACCCAAAGGCTGAAGCAGCGGCTCCCTGCTGCTGAAGGGCAATCCGATGGGGAATCGCTCGCCGTCAGCTGCGAACGATCGAGTTACGCCGAAGCCGACGGCAGCCGGACAGTGAAGACACTCCCCTGCCCCGGTTCCCCGTCGACTAAGACGGCTCCACCGTGGAGCTGCACGATGTGCTTGACGATGGCGAGGCCCAACCCGGTTCCCGGACGGCTCTTCGATCGCGACCGATCGATCTGGTAGAAGCGCTGAAAGATCTTGTCCCGCTCCGAGCGCGGGATCCCGGGGCCGCGGTCGGAAACCGAGAAGCCGCCCCAACCGGACTCGCGGAACGCCGAAAGGGCGACGGGCGCGCCCTCGGGTGAGAACTTGATCGCGTTGTCGAGCAGATTTCGGGCGACCTGCAAAAGCCGGCGCCGGTCGCCGAAGACAGATCCGCTCGCGTCTCCGGTCACGACGACGTCGACCTTTTTCCGCTCGGCGTCTGCCGAGAGATCGGAGGCCGCCTCGTCCAAGAGCTGCGAGACCGGGACCGTCTCTTTCTTCAATTCCACGGCGCCGCTCTCGATCTGCGCCAGATCCATGAGGTCGTCGATCAGCTCTTTCATGCGGGCCGACTGGCGCTCGATCATCGCGACGAGCTCCCGGCGTTCCGTTTCGTCGGCGGCGGCGCCCTCCAGCGTCTCTGCCGCAGCCGCGATCGACGCGATCGGAGTGCGCAGCTCATGAGAGACATCGGCCACGAAGGTGCGGCGCATCGATTCGGTCCGCTCCAGGATCGTGACGTCTCGCACAACCCCGACCGCCGCCGCCCGCGACCCTTCGGGAAGCGACACAACCCGAACCTGCCAGACGAGCTCGTCGGCGAGCCGGACTGTCTTCTCGATCGCTTGATGCGAAGCGAGCGCCGCCTCGAACGATTCGTAGAGCGCGCGATGGCGCAGCAGGTCGTAGAGCGCGCGTCCTGCCGGCGCCGGAATTCCGACCATCTGAGCGAAGCGCTCGTTTGCCTCGAGGACATGCAGCTTCGCGTCGAGGACGACCAGGCCGTCGGGAAGCTTCTCGAACACGAGGGCAACCAGCCCTCTCTCGGAGTCGGCCCGCTCCGCGGCTCGGGCCAGGGAGTCCTTCATTCGCTGGAGAGACGCCGACAGAAGCTCGACCTCGGCTCCGCCCCCCAGCGGCAGATCCCGAGGCTGGCCGGAGGCGATGGCCGAGGCGGCTTCCGTCAACCGTGCGATCGGGGCGGCGAATCGCTGCGAGGCGTAGACACCGATCACGAACAGGAGCAGGCAGGCGGCGAGGATTGCCGCGCGCGCCCTCCCCAAGTAACCGCTTTCGATCTGATGCACGTGCGCCGCCGCGACCGAAAGACGCAGCACGCGGCCGTCGGCCAGTCGTCGCGCGAAATAGAAGCGATTCTCCTGCTCGGTGGCCGAAAAGCGGCGTGACTCGCCCGTGCCCGTCCGGCGCGCCTCCACGACCTCCGGCCTTCCGGCGTGGTTTTCCATCTGGGGCACGAGCGATGGATCGAGGTCTGTATCGTGCTGGACCCGGCCGTCGGGCGCAATCAGCGTGATCCTGCAGACGAGCTCGCGAGCGCTGCGCCGAAGAAAGCCGTCCAGGCCGTCGGCGGGAATCGCGGCCATATCTTGCTGGAGATGATCCATTTCGCGGAAGATCCGCTCGGACACGCGGTCCTCGACGGCGCGCCTCAACGTCGAGTCCAGCACAAAGATCAACGCGACGGCCGTGCCGACCGCAAGAATCGCGAAGAGAACAATGAAGAGGGAGCGGAGCTTCATGGGCAGGTGTTAGATGTTAGGTGTTAGGTGCTAGGGCCGAGACCGTTTCAGTCCAATGTGACTATCCGAACAACCTACCACCTACCACCTACTACCTCTCACCCGCCCCCGTCCCGATACCGGTACCCCAGCCCGACCACGGTCTCGATGCGCTCGTCTCCCAGCTTTCGGCGCAAGGAACGGATGTGGACATCGACCGTCCGCGTTTCCACGTCCGCGTCGTAGTCCCACAGGCGCGCCAGAATGGCGTCGCGGGTCACGACGCGGCCGCGGCTCTTGATGAGGAGCCAGAGCAGATCGAACTCCTTCTTGGTCAGGTGAACCCGCTCCCCTCGGAGTCGAACTTCGAACCGGCCGCGATCGACCTTCAGCTCTCCGTCCTCAAAGGTCTCATCCTCCGTGCCTTCGAGCGCGGCCGCCCGCCGCAGCTGGGCGTGCACGCGGGCCAGGAGCTCCCGCATCGAAAAGGGCTTCGTGATGTAGTCGTCCGCCCCGATCTCGAAACCGATGAGCTTGTCCCTTTCCTCGACACGCGCCGTCAACATGATGATGGGCACCTTCCGCGTCTCGTCGGCGCTCTTCAACTCCCTGCAGAGAGCCAGGCCGTCGATGTCGGGCAGATTCAGGTCGAGCAGGACCAGGTCGAACGGCTTTTCGTGAAGCGCGGCCAGAGCCGCGAGGCCGGACACGTAGTGCTCGACCTGGTACCGCTTCTCTTTGCGCAGGTTCAAGCGGATCGTGTACGCGATGTCCGCGTCGTCCTCGATCAGCGCGATGCGCTTGACGGGACCGCTCTGAAGGGCCAATCCGCTTTTGCGGTGGGAATTCAAAAGTTCTTTTCTCGTCACGTGTTACTCATCATTTGTCACTATCCAAACCTTCCGGTGATGTAGTCCTCGGTGATCTTCTGACCCGGATTGGTGAAGATCTTGTCCGTTCGGTCGTGCTCGATCAGGCGGCCCAGCATGAAAAAGGCGGTGTATTGGGAGACACGGGCGGCCTGCTGCATGTTGTGCGTGACGATGGCGATCGTGTAGTCGCGCTTGAGCTCGTAAATGAGCTCCTCGATCTTCTGCGTGGCAATCGGGTCGAGGGCCGAGGCGGGTTCGTCCATCAGAACGACTTCCGGCTCGACGGCCAGGGCGCGCGCGATGCAGAGGCGCTGCTGCTGCCCTCCGGAAAGACCCAGCGCCGAGGTGTGGAGCCGGTCCTTCACCTCGTCCCAGAGCGCCGAGCGCCGGAGCGCTATTTCCACGCGCTCGGGCAGCTCCGACCGCCGGCAGAGCCCGTTGATCTTCAAGCCGTAGGCGACATTCTCGAAGATCGACTTCGGGAAGGGGTTGGACTTCTGGAAGACCATCCCGACACGGCGTCGCAGATCGACGACATCGGTGCCCGGTCCGTAGATGTTCTTCTCGTCCAGGAGCACCTCTCCGTCGACGCGTGTGTCGACGATGATGTCGTTCATCCGGTTCAGGCACCGCAGAAAAGTGGACTTGCCGCATCCGGAAGGGCCGATGAACGCCGTGACCGATTTTTCGGGGATCGCGAGGGTAATGTCGTGGAGGGCCTGATTCTTTCCATAGAAGAACGAAAGGCCGCGCGTCTCCATCCGGATCGTGGTCCCGGGCAGGAAGGGGCGGTTCGCCCGCACAGTTTCCGGAGCCGGCGTCGCCGTGGCCGTCTGGGGGACAGTGGTTGCGGGCTCGGTCACGGTCGCGCTCGGTTCGCTCATCCGCGGTGCATCCTTTCGAGCCGTCTCGTCACCACCCTCGCCAGGACAGAAAAAACGAAAACGAAAGCTACCAGAACGAGCGCGCCGGCCCAAGCCTGACGATGCCAGTCATCGTAAGGAGAGATCGCGTACGTGTAGACCTGCACGGTCAGAGAGGCGATCGGTTGATCGAGCCTCGTCGTGAAGTAACGATTGTTGAAAGAGGTGAAGAGAAGCGGCGCCGTTTCTCCGGCGATGCGGGCGAGAGCCACGAGGATCCCCGTCATGATTCCGGGCAGGGCCGCGGGGACCATGACTCCGAATGCCGCGCGCGCGCGCGTGGCACCGAGCGCCAGAGCTCCTTCCCTCATGGTCGGAGGCACGAGGTTCAACAGCTCTTCGGTCGTGCGCGTGATGATCGGGATCATCATGAAGCCGAGCGCGAGGCCCCCTGCCAACGCGCTGAAGCGATGCACCGGAAGAACGGCGAGGCCGTAGGCAAAGATGCCAATCACGATCGAAGGGACACCGTTCAAGACGTCGGCCGTGAACCGCACGAGCGACGCGAAACGGCTGCCGCGGTATTCCGAGAGATAGACGCCCGCGATGATCCCGACTGGAATCGCAAAGAACGCGGCGATTGTAATCAGCCACAGAGTGCCCAACATGGCGTTGGCCATCCCGCCTCCGGGCTCTCCGACTGGCTTCGGCATCTTGGTGAAGAAGTCCCAGTTCAGCGAGGAGAAGCCCTGCTTGATGACGTAGATGAAGATCAAGACCAGCGGAATCAGAGCGAGCACGACCGCCAGCCCGCACAAGCTCACAACGACATTGGAGAGCGCCCGCCGTCGAGAGTGTTGGCTCACGCCGCCACTTCCGGCTGTACGGGAACGACTGCGGCGGCCTTCGGCGCCTTGGCCTTGATCTCGCGGCTGACGCTCCAGATGAGCAACTGCGAGAGCGCGTTGATGATCAGCGTGATGACGAACAGAACCAGTCCGATCTCGATCAACGCGCTCAGATAGAGGTTCGTGTCCGCCTCCGTGAACTCATTGGCGATGACGGCGGCCATCGTGTGCTGTGCGGCAAAAAGAGAGGGGCTGATCCTCGGGTTGTTTCCGATCACCATGGTGACGGCCATCGTCTCGCCGATGGCTCGGCCCAGGCCGAGAATGATGGCCCCCAGGATTCCCGTTCTCCCGAATCGCAGCGCCGCCTGGATCGCCTCCCAACGCGTGGCGCCGAGCGCATAGGCGGCTTCTCGCTGGGTCGCCGGAACCGCTTTCAAGACCTCACGAGCCACAGAGGACGTAAATGGGATGACCATCACAGCCAGGATCAGGCCCGCCGAGAGCATACCGACTCCCAAAGGGGGGCCAGAGAAAAGCGGAAACTTCCTCAACCAGTCCGGCGTGTGAATTTCGAGCTGCCGCACCATGGGCACCAGTACGAAGATTCCCCAGAGCCCGTAGACGATGGACGGGATGGCGGCGAGGAGCTCCGTCAGGAAGGCGAGCGGCGTTCGCAGAGCGCGGGGCGCCAGCTCGGAAAGAAAGATGGCGATGCCCAGCGCGATGGGTGTCGAGATCAGCAACGCGAGCAGGGAGGAATAAAGCGTTCCCCAGATGAACGGCAGCGCTCCGAACTGCCCCGCCACAGGATCCCAGGTTGTCGTGCGCCAGAAATGGAACCCGAATTTCGCGATCGACAGACGTGAATCTCGGAAGAGCTCGTAGGCGATACCGGCGACGAGAAGCACCACCAGAAAGGCGAAAAACCCCGTCCCCAGGCGGAACAAGCGGTCGTCGGTGCTCCGTCGAGAGGACGAGGGTTTCGTCATCGCGTTCCCCCCGGGTCAGATCTTGATTCGCTTCAACGCTTCCATCTCGAGAGCGACGACGCTCTCCGGCAGCGGCGCGTATCCGAGGTCCTTGGCGTACTTCTGTCCGTCCGTCAACGCCCACTTCATAAAATCCACCATGATCTTCGCGCGCTGCTTGTCCTTGGGGCTCTCGTACAGCAGAAGCCACGTAAAGGAGGAAATCGGGTAGACCCCGTTGCCCGGAGCGTTCGTGATCGAGACGCGAAAGTCCTTCGGCATGACCTTGGCCGCCGCACCGGCCGCGGCCGTGACGGAGTCGACCGAGCAGCGCACGAATTCTCCGGCCAAGTTCTGGACCGAGCCGTAGTCGATCTTGTTCTGGAGCGCGTAGACCAGCTCGACGTAGCCGATCGAGCCGGGCGTTTGTTTGACCAGGCCGGCCACTCCTTCGTTGCCCTTCCCGCCGATGCCAACCGGCCAATTGACCGAGGTGGCCACGCCCGCTTTCTGTTTCCACTCCGGCGACACCTTGGCGAGAAAGTCCACCCAGATGTAGGTCGTGCCGGATCCGTCGGACCGATGACAGACCGTGATATCCGTCCCGGGGAGCTTCACCCCCGGGTTGAGCGCGGTGATCGCCGCATCGTTCCACTTGGTGATCTTCCCCAGGAAGATGTCGGCCAGAACCTTCCCCGTGAACTTCAGCTCCGTGTCCACACCCGGGATGTTGTAGACCGGCACATCCCCCCCGAGGACCGTCGGGAAGTGGAGGATCTTGCCCGGCGCCGCCTGCTGTTGCTCGTCGGTCATCGGCCCGTCGGTCGCGCCGAAGAACACCGTCTGATTCGTCAATTGCCGGATGCCGCCGCCCGAGCCGATCGATTGATAGTTGATCTCCACTTCAGGATGCAGCTTGTTGTACTCCGAAAACCACTTCGAGTAGATGGGATAGGGGAACGTCGCCCCCGCCCCGTTGATCTGGATTTTCTGCGCGAGCGCCGGCCCCGCGACCAGAATCGAGAGAGCCGCCAGGATCGCAGCGGTTCGAAACGGTTTCATCTGCTCACCTCGCTTCGAAAGATGAAGTTCGAGCGTTAATTCAGTGTGAATTCTGCGTTAACTAGAAGTTGAAAAGCGTGTGGAGCGCGTAGATCTTCGTCTTCGACGGGGTCGCCACGTTCTCGACTTTGACCTCGGAGTAGTCCGCCAGGAGTGCGACCGTCTTGCCGCCCTGCAGGGGCGGCCAATAGGCTATTCCGACCACGGTCCTCTTCCTCTTCGGCTTGGGGGAAAGGTTCTTGTTCGTATTGAGCTCGTCGTATCGCAGGAGGGCCTCGACACCGATCGGCGTGCGCGGAGTTGCCCAGACGGAGAAACCGTCGCGATCGAGCTCGGTGGCCGTCGAGGTCGTTTTGTCCTTGGCGTCCAGATACTCCGCTCCGAGATTGACGTAGGGGTGCTCGAAGGTCACGTTTCCGATGAAGCGCTCGCGCTTGGCGTCGGCGAAGTAGTGGTCGCTGTCGTAGAACCCCGTCAGGCGCAGCCCCTTGACGACCGGCACGCTCGGAGCGGGCCGCACGGACGCGCGGATCTGGAACGCCTTCTGGTTGTTGACGCCGTTCACGTCATTCTGGCTCTGATAGGTGTCGCCGTTGTAAACCCCGAAATGGACGTCGCCGTAGTTGGCGGGAAAGGTCAAGCGCGCGCTCGCGCCATAGTCCGCGGAGCTCAGAAACCCCTCCGTGTCCGTGAAGATCGCGCCCTGGAATCGGTAACGGTAAATCCCCTCTTCGTAGTCGACGTAAGGCGTCTGCTGAAGCCCGAATCGGAACCAGGAGCCGTGAACCAGAAAATCGTCGAAGTTGACCTGGCCATAGCCGTACTTGATCCGAAAGGTCTGGTTTCCCGTGAGCGAGGTTCCCGTGCCGTTCTCCGCGCGGATATCCGGCGTGATTCGGAATGAGAACCAATGGGAAAGACTTCCAGTGACGTTGATATAGGCACGAGTCAGATTGAAGGCATTCCTGTGGATGGTCTGTTTGTCACTGTCCACGACCGTCGGCTCGTCCTGGTAGGAGTAGTCCGCGAAGAGGGTGATGCCCACGTTGATCTTGGGGGTGTCGTCCGGAGGGGTGTAACCCGCGGCCGGCGTGACCTGCGCGCGAACGACCCCGGCCGAGAGAACGGCAGCGGCTGCCAGCGCAGTCCGAATCCGAGTCAAACGAAGCTTCATGACGTTGCTCCTTCTCTTTTGGAAGCCGACTTGTAAAGGTCAGGAGTCAACGCAACCGGAATTCCGTGTAAATTCCGATAGAACTTTTCTTGCACAGGAAGCGGTGCATCGAGCGGGATCCGACTGCCCCCGCTGCCCCGAATGCCGCCGATTCCCATCTCGAGTCCAGCCGCGAGAGCGTTAAAGAAAAGCCGCGGTTTCCCGAGGCGAAAGTGGAGGGGAGGCCCTGAACGGAAGAGCCTGCGGTGACTCTTTCTCGTGGATTCCCCGCAAAGCGGCGGTTCGAGTCGAACCGGCTCTACAATTTATATATTGTTCTCTACCGTGTCAGCGCGATGCGGCGGACTGGATGACGGCGTCGAGGATGCCGGACCGCGTCCAGTCGATGATTTCCTCCGCTGTGAGCTTGCGGGTCAGCGCCTGGCCCCGGACGAAAGCGAGGATGACCTCGGGCGCCACGTGCTCCTGCATCATGGCCAGCACCTGGGTCTTCAGCTCGCCCGGCGAGAGCGACGCGCCGGTTCGTGTTGCCGGCGCGGGCGGCGCCGACGCAGGCGGAGCCACAGCGGACGGCGCCTTTTTTTTTGGGGAGCCGAACAGGATCGTGATTCCGCCACGGCCGGATTCCGGGGCAAGAGCGGCCAGCCGGCTCGTGGCTTCCGGCGAGCAGCCATACTCCTCGAACCGGACGCGATACCAGCTCTGGCCGGACTTCAGACAATCGGGGGAGGTGTCGTTGGACGGGCAGTCGGTCGTCGGACGGTTCACGAGGGTCTCCGACAGCGCCAGCAGCACGTTGCCCCCTCGCTCGGCCGTTTCCCGCCGCTGCTGCCGATACGGGTCGCCGCTCGCGCGCTCGCTCTCCATCTGATCGATCGATCCCGACATACCGATCAACCGGCAACCCTCGGGCATGGCGCGCTCTCCCTCGGGCTGCCGCGCGTCCGCTTCGTAAACGCCAACGGCCGGACCCCTGGGAGGTCGAGCCATCGACGCGCATCCGACGAAGGCCACCACGAGCAGACTGATCGGCATCCGATTCACGTCGGTTCCCTCCGAATTTTCCCGTTCGTTCTCGGGGATTCTAAGTCCGATTTCTCCAAGAGGGTTTTTGCTTTACACCTTTCCAAATTCCTGATCCAATCCGCGACCGGAGAATCCAAAGATGGAACTGACGTACGAAGACCTCGACGACGGAATCCGCCGGGTCAACCTGATGGGACGCATGGACATGGAAGGGTGCCAACAGGTCGATCTGAAGTTTACGAGCGTCACCGCGTCCCGACAGGCCTTCGTCGTCGTGGATCTCTCCCTCGTGGAGTTCCTCTCCTCGCTCGGCCTCGGAACGCTGGTCCGAAGCGCGAAGGCGCAGATGTCGCGCCAGGGCAAACTCGTTCTGTTGTCTCCCCAACCCCAGGTGGCGAGAGTGCTTCAGATCACGCAGGTCGATCAGATCCTCCAGGTCTTCGACGACTTCGAGGAGGCTCGGCGTGCCGTCCGGCCTCCGTCGAGCCCGGCGAACTAAAGCCGTTCGAGCCGCTTCTTTCATGGCGGCCGAATCGGCGTCTCGCTCTCATCTCTCTATCCGCAACGACGATCGAGAGCTCTCCCGGATGTCCGCCTGGTTCCGCGCCTTCGCGGCCGACGGCGACATGTCCGCCGATCGTGCCGCGGACCTGGAGCTCTGCTTGAACGAGCTCGTCACCAACATCATTCACCATGCCTACCTGGACGATCGCGACCACGAGATCCGGATTGCGCTCGAGAGCGCGCCCGGAGAGATTCGGACAACCGTCGAGGACGACGGCCAGCCGTTCGACCCCCTGAAGTCCGTGCTTCCGGAGCCGGCCCGGTCGCTCGAAAGCGCTAGCATTGGCGGGTGGGGAATCCCCATTGTTCGCGCGCTTGCCGATCACATCGTTCACGAGCGAATCGACGGGAAGAATCGTCTGACGGTCGTCTTCCGATCCTGACAGGGGGATCGGTGGCGTCGGATGAGCGGCGTCTCTCCAAGCCACGGAAAGCCCCGGAGAAGACGCCGGAAGGCTCGTCTTAGCCCTTCACGCGATCTTCATATCGGACCGACAGAGTTCAGCCATGACAACACGAGTTGCGTCCGTGCCCTGCGCCTGTGGTCAGACCCTGGCCGTTCCCGACGAGGCGGCCGGCCGCGAGGAGGTGAATCTCCTCTGCTCCTGCGGTCGAAGGCTCCAGCTGCGTCGGGAAAAAGGGGCCTGGGCGATCGCCGCCAGTCTCACACCCGAGCGATCGGTCCCGATCTCCGGCTTCTCGCGCGAGATTCGAGAAGATCCCGAGGCGGAACGTTTCTTTTTCTCCCACACAATCGGGGGCGCGCCGATGCCCGTCCACATCGTTTACCTGGCGTCCTTGCGAGCCGCGGAGGTCAAGGCTGCTGGCATGAAAGTCACGCGCTTCTCGGAGGTGGATGGTCCCCTCGAAGCCCGCAGCCGGTGGGTCGCTCGTTTCGAGTCGCTTCGCCTCGGGTCGAGCGTTCGGCCGGCCAGAGGGATTCGGGATATCGAGGCAGCGTCTCCCTAGATTCGACTCGGACCGCCGAAGTCCAATCGGGCGAAGCTCACAAGTCATTGGCCGGAAAGAGGTAGATTTACCTGGACGGCCTTTCGGGGAACGCCGGACCGGGCTTCACACTCTTCGCGCACGGCGGTGATAGCCTCCCAAATCCGTCCATGAGTGAGATTCAACTCCTTGATTCATCGGCTCCCGAAGATCGCCTGCGCGACCGCTCCCTCTACTTCAATCGCGAAATCTCATGGCTCGCGTTCAACCGGCGGGTCCTGGAGGAAGCCGAGAGCACGAGCTGGCCGCTTCTCGAGCGGTTGAAGTTTCTCTCCATTTTTCATTCGAACCTCGACGAATTCTTCATGATTCGGGTTTCGGGTTTGCACGACCAGCTCGAAGCCTCGGTCACGGAGCGCAGCGCCGACGGCCTCTCTCCCACCGAGCAGCTCAAGGCGATCAGCGAAATCGTCCGGCAGGACATCGAGCGGGCCATGCGGACGCTCACCGACGACGTCCTGCCCAAGCTCGCGGAGAAGGGAGTGCGTCTCCTCCGCTGGGATGAGATCGAGCCCGAGCGGCGGAAAGAGCTGACCGCTTATTTCGAGAGTGTCGTCTTTCCGGTGCTCACGCCGCTCGCTTTCGACCCGGCGCACCCCTTCCCGTTCGTTTCCAATCTCTCGCTCTCTCTGGCCATCGAGCTCTCCGAAAAGGAGGATGGACGGACCCACTTCGCGCGGGTCAAGGTTCCCCCTTCGCTGCCCCGCCTGGTGCCGGTGCGGCCGGAGGAACCGGAGGCCCCGAGCTTCCTTCTTCTGGAGAATCTCATCGAAGCGCACCTGGCCTACCTCTTTCCCGGGATGAAGATTCGAGGCGCTTCGGCGTTTCGGGTCACGCGCGATGCCGACATCGAGATCCGTGAGGACGAAGCGGGAGATCTCCTCCGATCGGTCGCGGAGAACGTTCGGAGACGCCGGTTCGGAGCGGCAATTCGGTTGGAGGTGGATAGCCGCTGCCCTGACCGGGTGCGAGATCTGCTGCGAGGGCAGCTCGAGCTCGATGCCGAAGATGTCTACGTGATTCCGGGACCGCTTGCGGTCTCCGACTTTCTCACACTCCTCCGTTTGGAGCGGCCCGACTTGAAGGACGCTGTCTTTCTGCCGGCGTCGACCGGGCTCTTCTCCGATCCCGGATCCTCCTTCGAGACGATCCGCAAGGGCGACATCCTCCTTCACCACCCCTATGACTCGTTCGATCCGATCATGCGCTTCCTGGAAGATGCGGCTACGGATCCCGACGTGCTGGCGATCAAGATGACGTTGTACCGGACGGGCGCCGATTCGCCGATCGTCGCGGCGCTCGCACGCGCCGCCGAGAACGGGAAACAGGTCGCGGTCTTGGTCGAGCTGCAGGCCCGCTTCGACGAGGAAAAGAACATCCAGTGGGCCCGTTCTCTCGAGCGCGCGGGCGTGCACGTGGCCTACGGTGTCGAGGCATTGAAGACACACGCCAAGATCGCCCTCGTCGTGCGCCGCGAAGGCAACTCGATGCGCCGTTATGTTCACGTCGGAACCGGCAACTACAACCGTCAGACCTCGAAGGTCTACACCGACATCGGCCTCTTTACTGCGCGCCCGGAGTTTGGCCATGATGCATCGGAGCTCTTCAATTTCCTGACGGGTTTCTCCAAGAGAACGCGCTACCGGAAACTCACGGTCGCGCCTTTTTCGCTTCACGAAAAGGTTCTTTCTCTCATCGACCGCGAGGCGGAAAAGGCTCGGGAGGGAAAACCCGCTTCGATCGTCGCCAAGATGAACGCGCTGGTGGATGCCAACGTGATTCGGGCCCTGTACCGAGCGTCTGCCGCGGGCGTACCGATCTCTCTCGCCGTGCGGGGAATCTGCTGCCTCCGACCGGGAGTTCCGGGAATCTCCGATCGGATCTCTGTCTCCTCGGTTGTCGGCCAATTCCTCGAGCACAGCCGATGCTTCGCCTTCGGCGTCGGGGACGAGGAGGAAATCTATATCTCGAGCGCCGACTGGATGCCCCGCAACTTTTTCCGGCGTGTCGAGCTGATGGTGCCGATCTTCGACGAGAAGGCGAAGGAGAAGATCCGGCAGGAAATCCTGGATGCGATTCTCAAAGACAACTGCCGGGCCCGCGACCTCGGGAGCGACGGAAACTACGTCCGTCGAGCTCCGGCCGCCGGCGAGCCCTCATTGGACGGACAGCAGGCGATCATCGACCGGCTTTCCCGCCGCGGCCTGCACGCCGTTCCGGACGACGAGAAGCCGCCGAAATCCGAATAAAATAAGGTTGTATTGGAAAACATTCTAATTGCGTTCGGGTATCAAGACTTTGCTTCTAATTAATTTTCCTCCCAATGGAAGAAGAACGGTCGCGGGTCCGACCCGGAGCTTCCGGCCTCTCCAATGGGTCGTTTCCCCGAAGAGGCCCGCCCAGAAGAGAGCCAGAGCCGCCAGATCCCGCACAGGAATCAGCAAGACGTCCATCGGCCGAAGAGATCGCAGTCGAATGAGACCGACGGCCTCCAGCGCGACCCGGAGCGCGTAGAGGGCGAGCGCCAGCAACGCGATTCCGCCGCCTCCCGTCACCGCGGCTCCGACGAACCAGAGCAACGAGCTGGAGGCGAGCTCTCCCCAGTAGGCCGCGCCGCCCAGCCGCTTGCGCAGGATCGCCCAACGTCGCTGGCGGCTCCAGGAGGCGGAGAGCGACCGGGAGACCTCGGCGGTATCGACCCGATCGGCGCGCAGACGAACCTGGTAGCCGGCTCGGGCCACGAGCTTGCCCATCAGAAAGTCCTCGGCGAGAAAGTCCCGCAGAGTCTCGATCCCTCCGATCGCGTTCAAGGCATCTCTCGAAATCAGAATCGACTTGCCGACGACGCAGGGCATCCGGAGGAGCTCCGCCAGAGCGGCGGTTCCCGGGGAGAGGACCCCATTCAAATAAAGGGACTCGAGCCGAGAGGCGAGTGTCCGCGCCCCGCGCGCCGAGAACAGGTGGGACACGAGGCCGACGGAACCGTTCGCGAAGAGGGCAATGGCCCGGGACAAGAACTGCGGGCCCACGCGCACATTCCCATCGGCCATGAGAACGTAGCGAAAGCGCGCCCGCGCGATGCCGGCTGCCAGCCTGTTGACCTTGGCATTGACTCCTGCCTCGCGGGCGTCGACGACGAAGGTGGAAGGGACGGACGGATGCCGGTCGGCCACTCTGCGCGCCACCTCGAACGCCGGATCGGTCCGCCGCCCGAAGGAAAAGACAACCTCGTATTCCGGATAGTCGAGCCTGTAAAAGCTCTCGAGGTTCCGTTCGAGCTCATCGTCCGGACCGGAGAGGGGCTTCACGATGGAGACACCAGGCGTGAAGCAGCTCCAGCCCGATCGGCGGGAGCGGCGCGCCACACGAGCGAGTGCGAACGCCGCCGCGGCATATCCGGCCACGGAGAGCGCGAGAAGAGTGAGAAACAGAAGAGGGATCATGCGGTCGCCCGTTGCCACTGCCGAGTCAATCGGAGCACTCCTGCTGCGCCGCGCCTCAAGGCGTCCAGGACCGCGCCAACGTTCTTTTCCGAGTGGAGCAAGGTCTTCCACGCGTAGAGGTGCTCGGGCCTGTGAAAGTCGCTGTTGGCGATGTGGGGAAGCGATTCGCGGGAGACGACCGGGAAGAGATCCCAGCGGCAACCGACCTCCCAGAGATCCACGAGCGGTCCCACGGTTTTGCGCCGGTTCCAGAGGTAGAACGTGTTCGCGTAAAACTCGCTCATCTCATGCGGGTGGCAGGCGACCGAGACGGCCCCGCGCGCCCGGATTTCACCCAGCAGATCGATCGGATCTCCGTCGGCGGAGAGGTATTCGTTGAGCCCGAGCGCGAGGATGTGGACTGACGTGTCCCGGTTGATCGTGTTGCGGGTCATCTCTGCGCCGGGAAGGACGAGCATCCCGTATGTCTTCCAGGCGCGCTCGCCTTCTCTGTGGATCTCATCGGAGTAACGCTGCCAGCTCTCGGCGTTCACCGAGTGCCGAATCGCATGAGCGATTCTCCCCAACCCGTTGTCGCGATTAACGATGTGGTCGGTGATCGCGATCACGTCGTGGCCGCTCCGGCCGAAGAGGTCCACGACCTCGCGAAGGGGAAGCACTCCGTCGGAGTAAGTCGTGTGGATGTGAAAGTCGCACAGCAGCATGTCGAGTTCTCGCCGAGATTCTCGGCGAGTGACAAGAACTCTTGTCGGCCCTGGTGAAAACTTCGCGAAGAGTTCCTGTAAGAAGCGCCTGAAGCCGATTGCGGTCGTTCGGAGGGCGCCCTGCATAATGGCTTCCGTGATCGCGCTTCCCGACTACCACGTCCACACATTCCGCTGCGGACATGCCGGCGGGGACTCGCGGGACTTCGTTCGACGCGCGATCGAGCGCGGGCTCTCCGAAATGGCTTTTACGGATCACATCCCGCTCTACTTCCTGCCCCCCGACCAGCGCGACCCGGCTTTCGCGATGCGGGAAGACCAGTTCGACGACTACGTGGGCGAGGTCGCCGCGCTCCAGAGCGAATTCGCGGGCTCGATCCCGATCCGGCTCGGCCTGGAAGCGGACTACGCGGAGGGATGCGAGGAGGAGCTGGAACGTTGGCTCAAGCGAGCCGACTGGGACCTGGTTTTGGGCTCCGTGCACTGGGTTGCGGGTGACTGGATCGATTCTCCCGCGTCGGCGGCGAGGCGATTCGAGCGCGAGGGCGCGAGGGCGCTCTACGCCGAGTACTACCGTCTGCTCGGCAACGCCGCTGCCACCGGATTCTTCGACGTCCTGACTCATTTCGATCTGCCCAAGAAACACGGCCATCGGCCGAGCGCGCCGCTCGAGCGAGCCGAGGACGCCGCGATCGCCGCGGCGAAGGCCTCCGGCTGCGCGGTGGAGATCTCTTCGGCAGGCTTGCGCAAGCCGGTCGCCGAGGCCTATCCCGAGCCGCGCCTGCTGACGAAGATCGTGGCCGCTGGGGTGCCGGTCACGTTCTCCTCCGACGCCCACGCGCCCGCGGAGGTGGGGTGGGGCTACGAGAAGATGTTGGAGATCGCGAGATCCTGCGGCGTCGACGAGTACGTCACGATCGAGAAGAGGCGAAAGACTCCGCATCCCCTGCCGGATCCGACTGAGGACTGAGGACTGAAGCCGCCGGCGCCTCAGAATAGCTTTCTTGAGACGAAAGCCTCTCGAGTCCTCAGTCCTCGGTCCTCAGTCCTCAGTCCCCAATTGCCCGGGAGTCGGTGGCCAGAGTCCTGCCGAGGGAAGCGAACAGGTCCGCCGACGGGCGGCGCCGGCGAGCCAACGTCGCGTAATCCACCTCGAAGAGCCCGAACCGGGGCCGGAAGCCCTCCAGCCACTCGAAGTTGTCGAGCAGGGACCAGTAGAAATAACCCTCGATGGAAGCTCCACGCGCGAGCTGATGATTCAGGATCAGACAGTGCTCATGGAGAAACGCGCAGCGGACGCGGTCGTCGCCCGTCGCGATGCCGTTCTCCGTGACCACGATCGGGAGCTTCGACTCCGCGGCCGACTTCAGGACACGATCGAATCCCTCGGGATGAATTTCCCAGCCCGTGTCGGTCAGGCCACGGCCGTGGCGGTCGCGGTAGAAGAATTCTCCGACAGGCCCGAGCCCGAGCAATCCGCGAAAACGCAGGTGAACCCGGCTGTAGTAATTCACTCCCAGGTAGGAGCTCGCGCCCGCCAGGTCGGCGATTCGAAAGTCGGCCCGGCCCTCGCCGGGGAACGACCACGTCATCCTCCCAGTGGCCACCGCCTCGACGAGCGCCCGGTTGTAAAGCGCCTCGCCCGCTTCGGCGAGCCTTCGATCGAGCGAGCTGTCCGCACGGTCGGCCGCAAAGTCGAGCATGTTGTGCGCGATCCCCACCCGGGCGCCGGCGCGCGACCGCGACAGGGCCGCCGCCGCCACCGCGTGGCCGCGCAGAAGGTGCTCGAGAGCCTTGGCCGCCGCCGCAAAGCTCTTTCGGCCGGGCGGGATCACTCCGCCCAGGTATCCGCCGAGGATAAAGACGATGGGCTCGTTGAGCGTGACCCAGAAGCGCACGCTCGGCAGCGCGGCGCCGACTCTCTCCGCCAGGCGGCTGAACCACCGGACGCTACGGGGGTCCTCCCAGCCGCCGTGCTCTGAGAACCAGCGGGGATGCGTGTAGTGATGGAGCGTGACGACCGGCTCGATTCCCAGACGCGCCAGGTACTCGGCTCGCTGCGACTCGAGCTCGAGCGCGGCTTCGTCGAACTCGCCTCGCTTGGGCTCGATGCGGCTCCATTCGATCGAGTACCGGTAGGCGTTGGCCCCGATCGTCGGCAGGAGGGCGAGGTCGGCTCTCCACCGCTCGCGATGGCCCGTCGCCCGGCCGCAGCGGACGCCGGGCTCCTTGAGCCGACTCCGGGCCTCCCAATCGGTCCAGTCGTTTTCCGCCGCCCCCTCGATCTGGTAAGCGGAGGTGGCAACGCCCCAGAGGAAGTTTTCAGTTCTCAGTTTTCAGTTCCCAGTTACCGACGCAACCGACAACTGATCACTGAAGACTGATAACTCGTCTCACGTCAATTCCGTGGCGTGATGTTTCACCCAGCGCGCTTCGGCGATGAAGATCGTGTCCTCGCAGATGTTCGTCGCGAGGTCGCCCACGCGCTCGAGGTTCTTGGAGATCGAGATCAGCTCGAGAAAATACGTGATCAGGTTCGGGTACTCCGCCATGTAGGTCAAGAGCTCCCGGATGATGGAAACGTTTTTGTCGTCGAGGATGTCGTCCTTCTTGATGACTTTCTTCGCCAGAAGAGCATCGCGATTCACGAAGGCATCGAGCGATTGCTTCAGCATCGACATCGCCACCTCGGCCATGTAAGGAATGTCGATGAAGGGCTTGAAGGGCTTTTGCCCGGCCAGCCGCTGCGCCCCTTCGGCGATGTTGACGGCGTGATCGCCGATTCGCTCGAGGTCGTTGTTGATCTTCAGGGCCGCAATCAGGAAGCGCAGATCGCTCGCGACCGGTTGCTGGAGCGCCAGGAGCTGCACCGCCTGCTCCTCGACCACCATCTCCATCCGGTCGATCTCCCCGTCGTTGGCGATCACGGCGGCGGCTTTTTCGGCGTCGACCTCGGTCAGCGCCTCGATCGACCGCTGGATCTGACGCTCGACCTCGCCACCCATCAAAATTAGGTTGCGGCGCAGGTCCTCGAGTTGCTCGCTAAAGTGTTCTTTCAATGTCTAGTCCTTCCCCTGCCAAATCATTTCGAAATTCGAATTTCGAAATTCGAAATCGGTCTCCTATCCCCACAGTGCCTCGGCGGAAACCATGTCCAGGTCCTTCTGATGAACGGCCTCCTCGCGTCCCGCGGGGATGGCCCGGAAGAGAGTGCGTCTGTCGAAGACCCGCTCGAAGAGATCGGCCTTGCGCCGGGCCGCTTCGAGCTCCGCCTCGCAGTCCCCCCGAGCGACGGCCTCGAACTCCACACGGCGGGATCGAACACGGCATGCCACGTCCGTCACGAGCTGGCGGTGGCTGCGATCGAGCCCGTCGGCGATCCGCACTAGGGCGGCCAGCTTCTCGACGACCGGCCTGGCGTAAGGGTCCAGGCGCTTCCAGTTTTCGTGCGACTCCCGCGGGCCCTTGCCCTTGTGGTAGCGGGCGATCGACGCGATCACTTCGATCTCTTCCGCGGAGAAGCCGGTGAGATCGCCATGCGTGATGAGGTAGTAGGAGTGCCGCTGGTGCTTCGCGTATCCCACGTAACAGCCGACGTCATGGAGAAGAGAGCCGTAATGAAGCCACTCTCTCTCCGTCGACGTGAGCTGGTGGAGCGCGTGCGTCTTGTCGAAAAGCTCTAGGGCGAGTCGCGCGACGTGCGCGGCATGCAGGACTTCCGCGTTGCCCCGGCGCAGAAGCCGGTCGACACTCTTGGCTCGCACGTCCCGATCCCCCGCGCGCTTCCTTCCCTGCCGCGCCGCATGGTCCAGCAGGATCCCCTCGCGCAAACCGCGTTCCCCCACCACGATCGCGTCGGCGCCGGTGTGCTTGAGAAACCAGGCCAGCAGGATCCCGCCCGGCACGGAGATGTCGCGGCGGCGGGGATCGAGGCCGGGCACACGCAGCTTGTCCTTCAGGGTCGTCTTCTTGAGGATCCTGTTGACCCTCTTCAAGGCCGCCCGCGTCAGCGTCCGATGTCCCGAAGGAATCGGCTCGCGCCCCACGATGGCCGCTTCGTGCACGAGCGAGAGGGACTGAATCGTTCCCGAGGAGCCGACACACGTCCGGAACCCGGTCTTCCGCACGGCTTGCGCCGCCCGCTTCGCGGCGGAGCGGATCGCTCTCTTCATCGCCTTGCGGTCGCGATCGTTGGGCGGGTCGCTGCGGCCGAAACGGTCCGCCAGACGCACGACCCCCAGCGGAAGACTCTCGGTCAATCGGACCTTCGGGCCTTCGGAGACGACGAACTCGGTCGATCCGCCCCCGATGTCGATCAGAAAGAGCGGGTCCAGACGCGCCGGAAACTCGCTTCGAACGGCCAGATGGATCAGCCTCGCCTCCTCCTCTCCGGAGATGACGTCGACCTCGACTCCCGTCCGGCGGCGGACTTCCTCGAGAAACTCGGCCGCGTTTTCGGCCTCGCGCACGGCGCAGGTCGCCACGGCTCGAACGAGCGGGGCTCCCTGAGCCGAGATGGAGCGTAGGAACTGCTCGATTGTGGACGCTCCGGCCTCGATCGCCTCCGGCGAGAGGCGCCCCGTCGCGAGAGTCTCGCTGCCCAGCCGTACCAGCGACTTCTCTCGCGAGAGCACCTCGAGGACTCCGTCATCCTCTACGGCCGCGACGAGCAGCTTGATGGTATTGGTGCCGATGTCGATGGCGGCGAGCTTTTTCACAGCGGTGGAATTTTCCGCCCGCCTTCTCGGGACCGCCTGAAATCTGCGTGAAGAGGATATGAAGTCGGGCAAATCGTCTTCCCTATAATACGCCCCGTGACCGAGATCCTCTGGCGAAAACGCGCTCGCTCGCTGAAGAAAGCGCGCAGGGCATTTCGAGCGGGAGATCCGGAAGGCCTTCATGATCTCCGCGTCGCCCTGCGCCGGACCGCGGCCACCGCCGAGGCTCTGGGAAAGAAGAAGATTGTGCGCGGTTCGCGGCAGATCGTGCGCGCTCTCTCGGAGCTTCGACAGCTCGAAGTCGACCGCGGCCTTCTCGCTCGCGTGCGCGAGCTAGGCTGGCTTGCGGAGGACGGAGCGTCGGGGCTCGATGCGCGATGGAGCGCGCTCTTCGCCGCGGATGCGAAGAAGGCCACGCGCGCCGCAGACGGGAAGGAGATGCGGCGGCTGGCGCGAGATCTGAAGCGGCGAGCGCGCGCGTCGCGCAAACCGCCCACGGCCCGCCTGGAGAAAGAGAGGTTGCGCGTGGAGCGCTCTCTCCAGCCGCCGCCGAAACGCGCGTCGGATCAGCAGATCCACCGATACCGATTGGCCGTCAAGAAGGCGCGCTACCTGGCGGAGGACCTCTCTTCCTCAGGCGCGCCCGGATGGGAGCGAGCGATTGACCGGGAGCGGGAGCTCCAGGAGGAGCTGGGGCGCTGGAATGACGCACGGCTCTTCCGAAAGCGTCTGGTGAAAGCCCGCGCTCAGTCGGAAGAACGCGGAGCGGTCTCGCTCGCGCTCGAGCTCGACCGGGCCATTCTCGTGCTCGACGGCGTCGTCCTGACCGCGCGAGCGCGCGCGCTCGAGAAGGCGCGTGGGGATTCGCGCGTGCGGCCTCTTCGCCAGCGAAGAGCCTGAGCGGCGGTTTTCGGGCGCCCGGCCATTGCCCGAGACAGCACCGTCTCCGATCATCGGGCGACCCGAGCGCTTTTCCGGCCTCGTTCTGGGGCTGATGGTCGCGACCCTCCTCATCAAGCTCGTTCTCGCCTGGAGATTCGAAGGATTCCTGACCGGAGACGACCTCGAGGTCGTTCAGACAGCCGCAAAGTATGCGGTCGGCGTCCACTATCAGCCCTGGGGCCTGCGGTGCCTCTTTCATCCCATCGTTCTGGTTTTCCCGGTGATGAAGCTCGCGGTTCTCTTCGGGGCGCGGGATCCCCGGGTCTTGAGCTGGATCGCCGCGCTTCCGACGGCCCTCTTCTCGACCGCTGCCATCGGTCTCACGGCTGCGCTCGCGCGGCGCTGGGGCTGGTCGCCGCGAGCGGCCGGTGCGGCGGCCTTTTTCTATGCGTTCGCGTGGCTCCCGCTCGGCTACGGGGCGAGTCCCTTTCCCCGCCCCATCTCGACCGCCCTCCTGCTCGCCGCATTTCTCCTCGCGAGCCTCCCGCGCGATCGCCTCTGGCCCGCCTTGACCGCAGGAGCTCTCGCGGGGGCGGCGTTTGCCGTCCGGTGGAGTGAAGGAGTGGTCTTGATTCCTCTCTGCGCCTGGACGGCCTGGAGATTTCGAAGCGGAAAACGCGTCCTCGCGATCGGAGCGGGGTTTGCGGCGGGAACACTTCTCTGCGCGGGCGTCACGGATTGGCTGACGTGGGGACGGCCGCTCGCGAGCCTGAAGGAGTACTTCCGGATCATGTACCTGGAGAGGCCCGCGACCGGATTCGTGACGGAGGATCCGATCTGGGACTACGCGTATTCCATCCTCAAATGGGCCGGACCGCTCCTGGTCCTCCTGCTCATTCCCGCCTGGAAGGAGCGGTACGCTCGGCCCGCGATCGCCGTGTTCGCCGCGATCATGGCCTTGATGTCCCTTTTCACTCACAAGGAGTGGCGCTATCTGCAGGCCGCGATTCCTTTTCTCGCCCTCGCGGCCGGGGCCGGATGGGAGCGGCTTTGGACCCGAGGCCCGCGGTGGCTCGCGGCCGCGGCACTCCTGCTCGCGGTGCCGTACGGGCTCGAGCGCGCCTGGACGCTCCTGTCCGACCGCAGCGCCGCCGAGATCGAGGCGGCTCGCTTCATCCGCGGGCTTCCCAGGCAGCCGAAGATGCTCGCTCTCGAGCAGACCTGGGCGTATGGGGAACATCTCTACCTCGGCAACGACATCGAATACCGGGAGATCGAGCTCTCGCGTCCCTTGCGTCCGCGCGCGATCCGGGAGGCCGCCTCGGGAGCGGACATCACCGGCGTCTATGCCCGGCACCTGGACGACGCCGGCCGGCGCGAGCTGGAAGACCTCGGTTTCCGCCCGATCGCGCACTTCAGGAAGGGGAGGGGCTACGACTGCCTTCTTTTCGGCCGCGGGCCTTTTTTCGGCGCGCCGGGCGTTTCCGGGCAAGCCTCGGGAACGCGGCCGGACGAGGCGCCGCGGACTCCCCCCGCTGCCAACGCCGCGCCAGCTCCGCGAAGGCGCTGACGCGAGATCGAAACCGGTTGAGGTCGAGCTCTGCAGAGGCGCCGGCGCGACCCTCGATCTTCGCGAGGCCCCATTCCAGCAGCCGCACGCATCCGCTCGGGTGGTCTCCGCGGGCGGTCTTGTGAAGGGCTGCGGCAGTCTGGATGAGCCCCTGGAGGAGCAGGCGCAGCTCGCCTTCCTCCCGCAGCCACGCCTCTTCCCACGCCTCGTGCGCCTCGAAGAAGCGCCGGTCATTGAAGAGCGCACGCCCCCGCTCGATTGCCTCCGCCGTTCCAGCCCTCATCGTCTTGAAAAAAGGAGAGCCGGGCTCATACCGGCTCTCCTCTTCCAAACTCTGTCGACTGTCGACCGTGGACTGTCGACTCCCTTAGAACGTCACCTTCGCGGCGAGCTGCAGGATGCGGGGGCCGGTGGAGGCCGTCAAGGGGGCCTGCGCCGTGCAGCCCTGACCTCCCGCGCACGGCGTCAGGAAGTTCGTCACGGCCTGGAGCTGTGGCTGCCCGGCCACTGTCACGACTCTGTACTGGATCGACTGCAGCCCGACGACGTTCTTGGCATTGAAGACGTTGAACGCCTCGGCGATCAACTCGATGTTCACCGGTCCGATCGGAATGCGCCGGGTGATGCGCGGGTCCACGGAAAAGATGCTCGGCAGCCGCTCGCTGTTGCGCGTGGTTCCGGGCACAAGGTCGTTGCGCGTGTTTCCGTCGTTGTTCAAGTCCCCGTTGACCTCGAAGGAGCGGGGCATGCCGGTCTGGAACGAGACGATCCCCGAAAGCGTCCAGCCCGAGGAGAGGAAGCGCACGACGGAGTTCTGGCTGCTGCTGCTGTAGTCGATGTTCCAGACTCCGGACAGGACGATCCGATGCCGGACGTCGTTGTCCCCGGGAGCCCTGTCGACGGAGAAGTCGGACGGATCTGAAGCGAATTTCGCGTCGTCGGAGCCCTGAGGGACGACGGCCGTCGCATCCGACTTGTTGTCCGTGACCTTGCCCAGGGTATAGGCGAGCTTCGCCTGCCAGTTGCTGGAGAAGCGCTTGTTGACCTCGACGGTCACACCGTTGTACTCGGACGACGCCGTGCTCTGAAACTCGATGACTCGCCCGAAGTTGGGGAAAGGCTTTGTGCTGGAGAAGCGCTTGAACGAAGCGGAGGTCCCATCCCCCTGGATGACGGCCGTGGTCTGGACTGCCGCCCCGATGTTCACATCCGTCGAGCGTGGGAGGTCCTGCCCCTTCACGTAGAGATAGTTCACGGCCACGGCGAGATCGTTCGTCAGGGCCTGCTCGACGCCGAAACTCGCCTGCTGAACCTTCGGATTCTGAAAGCGCGGGTCGAAGAGAAGGATCGTCGGCACCGCGGCCGCCCCGCCGGTCGGCGGCGTCGCGAACTTGTTGGGATAGGTCGGGACGGTCGCACCGGTGAAGGTCAGAGTCTGCACGTTGATCCCGTTGTTGGAGTGGGCCGTTCCGATCATGATGGCCGGCGTACGGCCGTAGAAGAGCCCGTAACCGCCTTTGATCAGCGTGCGGCCGTTGCCCCGGGGCGTCCAGGCAGCGCCCAGCCTCACGCCCCAGTTGTTCGTGTCCTCCGGAATCACGTCCGTGAAGAGGCCGGCGGCGAGCAACGCCGCGTCGGGGTTTCGAACGCTCGGCTGGGCGATCTGCTGGCGGTCGTAGCGAAGACCGAGGTTGAGGGTCAAGTTGGTGACCGGCCGCCACTCATCCTGAAGGAATCCCGCGACATCCTGCGTATTGGGGTTCGTCGTCGGACCCGTCGTTCCCGGTCCGCCGAAAGCCTGGACGTAGCGGTCGCCGGACCCGTTGGGGATGCCACGGTTGAAGGCCGCGAGAGTCGTAAAGGTGTAGGACCCGAAAAAATTGCCCGGGAAGAAGTTCAGGATATCGTCGTGGAGATAGTCGAATCCACCCTTCAGGGTGTGAGGGCCGAGCAGATAGGTCGCCGTGTCGGCAATCTGGTACCTCTTGATCGTCGTCTCGCGCGGGGAGAAGAAGTTCTCGCCGATGGTGAGGAAGGTCGCGCCTCCCTGCTGGACGGTCGCCTCGGGGTTCGAGCTGTTGGCCGTGCCCGGCTCGCTATCCTTGGCCCACTGGCCGCGCAGCTCGTTGAAGAAAGTCGGGGTAAAGGAGGTCGCGAAGGATCCCGCGAGGGTGTCCGTTTTGACCAGCGAGTCCCCCGAGTGCTCGAAGGCAATCGTCTGGCCGCCGCTCTCGAACCCGACCCCCGTGAAGTTCTGCCGGTTGTAGCGCAACGAGCCGTGGCTCGAGCCCAGGTCGCCATCGAGCTTGAGCAAGTACACGTCCTGGTCCTGCTTGCGGTTCCAGGAGGCGGAGAGGGCCTGCAATTTGGTAAGGCCTGCCTGGGAATCCGCGTCGGTGGGGATCGTCACGTTGGCCGGCGGAAAGATGACCGTATTGGGCGTCTGGTTCCGCTGGCCGTCGTAGTTGGCGAAAAAGAAGAGCTTGTCCCGCACCAGGGGACCACCCAAGGTCGCGCCGAACTGATCGAAGTGGTACGGCGCTTTCGCGCGGCCGGCCACGGCGTCTGTGTAGTCTTTGGCGTTCAGGCTTTTGTCCCGGTAGAAGTAGAAAGCACTGCCGTGGTAGTCGTTGGTTCCCGACTTCGTCACGACGTTGATGACGGCGCCGCCCGCGCGGCCGTACTCCGCCGAGTAAGCGCTGGAATTGACCTGAAACTCCTTGACCGCGTCCTCGCTGAATTGGTACGGGGCGCGGCCGGTGCCGGTTCGCCCGAGCGCCTGGCCGAAGAACGTGTTGTTGTTGTCGCCTCCGTCCACCACGAGGCTATTCAAGGTTCCTCGCTGTCCGGCGAAGACGATGTCTCCGACGCGAAAATTGTCCTTGACGACACCCGGGGTCGTGAGCACGAAATCGATGAAATTGCGTCCGTTGGCGGGGAGGTTCTGGATCGAGCGCTCGTTGACGACGGAGCTGACTTCCGTCTTCGTCGTCTCGATCAGCGGCGCCTCCCCGGAGACCGTGACGGCCGCCTTGACACTGGCGAGCTCGAGAGTCAGCCTGACTGTCGCCTCGCTCCCCACGTTCACGACGACATTGGCCACCTTGGCCGGTCCGAAGCTGGGCAGTTCCGCCGACACCGAGTAGTTGCCGACCGCCAGAAGCGGGATCCGGAACTGCCCGGCCCCGGTAGAAGTCGTTGTCCGGACGGCGCCGGTCTCGGTCTGAGTCGCGGTCACTGTGGCCCCGGGAAGTCCTCCCCCAGATGCGTCCACGACCGCGCCCGCGATCGAGCCGTAGGAGCTCTGGGCCGTGAGTGGCCGAGCCGACCAGGTCAACAGAAGCAGGAGGGACGCGGTACGGATTCCGATTAGGGCTTTTCTCATCGAAGCGGCTCCTTCTTGAATGGAATCATTGATTCCCTGCAAAACGCCCCTCCGGGAGACCCGGAGTGAGAAACCAGTTTTCGTTCGGTTCGAGTTTCAGGGTCTTCGCGCGGCGGGCATCTTCCAGCAGAAGCTCGCGCAGCGACCGCTCGCTGCCGCCGACGCGCGGACAGGACTTCCAGACTCCATACCCGCCGCCGCCTGCAGCGCGATACGAATTGAGGGCGACAGTCAGGGTTTCGTCGTCTTTGACCGGCCGGCCGGCTCGCCGCACGAAGAGCACGCGCTTTCCTTCGGGTCGTGTCGGATCGATCGCGTACTCCACGCCGTCGGCCGTGTCGCAGTTGTAGCCCCAGATTGCCGGGTTGCGCTTCCAGACGAATCGCCCGTCCTGCTCGCCGAGGCCGGAGATGCAGCGGCCCGCCTGTTCGAGAGCCTCGCGGATCTGCCGTCCCGTCGCCCGCACGGTGACGAGCGCGTTCTCGTAGGGATAGAAGGCCCAGACCTGGCGCACGGTCAGCGGACCGGCAGGCCAGGGGGCGAGATTGCCGGGCAGCATCGACGCGAACGAGACGTCCGCCTTCCCTTCGCGGCGCTGCACGGAGTGGAGCCAGTCCAGAATCCCCGTATCCGCGACCCGGGCGTCGGCGGAAACGACCGCGGCATCCAGAGTGCCCACCGGCTCGGAGAGCGCCTTCATGGCAGCTTCGTGCTCGGGCGCCACGAGCGCGACAATCTCCGGGGCGGGCGGAACGTCTTTCATCGGCAGATTGCGCCCGGAGATTTCCTCCACGCGCCAGCGACCGCTCTTCTTCGCGAGCGTGACGTCAAAGCGCGTGACGGTATTGCCGAAGCGGCCCGGCTGTGAGATCCACGCCGTGCCGAGCCGGCGCGGATCGATCACCGTGTGCGTGTGCCCGGTCAAAAGCAGATCGATGCCGGGCACTTCCGTCGCGATGGCATAGGCCTGGTTCTCCTCCGCGCCCCCGCGGTCCTCGCCCGACGCCGGATCTCGCTCGAATCCCTGATGGGTCAGGACGATCACGAGATCGCAGCGCTCGCGGCCACGCAGGATCGGCACGTACCGGCGCGCCGCTTCCACCGTGTCTTGAAACTGAAGTCCCGCGACGTGAGAGAGCAGCTCCCAGGAGGGCACGTTCTTCGTCGTCAGGCCGAGAATCCCTACGCGAATCCCCTGAATCGTCAGGACGACAAACGGGACGAAGACCGGTTTTCCGTTCTCGACGATGTTGGCCGAGAGCCAGGGGAACCGCGCCTGCGAACGGGAGCGCTCCCACTGCGCGCGCCCGAAGTCGAACTCGTGGTTTCCGACGGCCATGGCCGCATAGCCGATACGATTCATGGCCCGCACGGTCGGGTCGTTCGCTTTTTCCCCCGCCTGCTTGAACACGAGGGCCTGCGCCGGGGTTCCCTGGATCGTGTCGCCGGAGTCGAGCAGCAGCATGGGCCGCCCCTCTGCGCGCGCGGATGCGACGGCGGTGGCGACCCGGGCGAGGCCTTCTCCGTGGTCGCGATCGGCGACCTCATCCTGGGGGTCGACGTGGCCGTGGAGATCCGAGGTATGGAGGACTGTCAGGGTGACGGCCGGCGTGGCAACGGCGAGCGCGCCGCAGATCGCGGCCAGGGCACAGCGGCGAAGGAGACGGAAGTGGATGTCGGAGTTCCTCGAGCGGCCCGAGTCAATCACGCCTGCGAGGACCGGTCAATGCAGCGGAAGTTGTGCAAGAAGGACGACTAGAATCGACGCACCGTGAAGACGATGAGGAGAAAAAAATCGAGTCCCCGAGAGACGCTCGAAGAAAAGAAGCGGCGGGCGAGGAAGATTCTGCGGAGGCTTGCGAAGGCCTACCCCGATGCGAAGACCGCGCTGGACTACGGGAACCCGCTGGAGCTCCTGGTCGCGACGATCCTTTCGGCGCAAACCACCGACACCCGCGTCAATATGGTGACTCCAAATCTCTTTCGCAAATACCGCACGGCCGCCGACTACGCTCGCGCGCCGGCGGGAGAGCTCGAGCGCGCGATCCAATCGACGGGCTTCTTCAACTCCAAGGCGAAGAGCCTGCGGCTGGCGGGGGCCGCGATTGCGGCCGAGCACGGCGGGAAGGTGCCGGCCAGCATGGAAGAGCTGGTCCGGCTTCCCGGAGTCGGGCGCAAGACCGCCAACGTCGTTCTGGGAAACGCCTTTGGAATCGACGAAGGATTCGTCGTGGACACCCACGTCGCGCGCCTGGCCAGGAGGATGGGCCTGACCCGCCAGACCGACCCCGTCAAGATCGAGCAGGACTTGATCGCGCTGGTGCCGAAGGGGCAGCGCACGATGGCCGCCCACCGCTTGATTTTCCACGGCCGCAGGATCTGCCAGGCCCGGAAGCCTCGCTGCTCCGAGTGTCCCGTCAACGACCTCTGCCCGAAGGTGGGGGTCCGGCTGGCGGCGGAAGGCTAAAGGATGAAGGCACGAGCCGTATCTCGGCTACAGCCTCTCGAGTCCTCGGTCCTCAGTCCTCAGTCCTCAGTCAAAGACAGAGCCTCGAGGTGAAGCGGCAACGGGTCTATCTCTCGGGGGCGATCGAGCACGCGTCTGACGGAGGCACCGGCTGGCGGCGGCAACTGGCTTCCTTTCTCGAGCAGGAGCTGGGTCACGAGGCCTACGACCCGGCCGCGGACGAAAAGAAGGATCTGACCGAAGAGGAGCTCGCTGGGTTCCGGCGTTGGAAGCTCGAGGACCCTGCCCGGTTCCGAGAGGTTGTCCGCAAGATCATCGCCTGGGATCTGGACCGCATCCAGGAGCGGACGGATTACGTCGTGGCCTTCTGGGACGATTCGTCCGGGCGAGGCGGAGGCACAGCCGCCGAGATCACGCTCGCTTACCGCCTCGGCAAGCCGGTCTACCTCGTCCTCGGCATGCCGCGCGACGCCGCCTCCGGATGGATCCTCGCGGCGGCCACGGAAGTCTTTCAAGACTTCGACGAACTTCGGACTTATCTTCGCGACAAGTTTCGATAGCTATCAGCTGACAGCTCTCAGCTTTCAGCCATCCCGGAGGGGGCCAACCGGCTGAGAGCTGACAGCTGTGAGCTGTCAGCTGTAAGATCCGCCCCCCATGGCTCTGGTCAATACCCACCTCGGCTGGATCGAGGTGATCTGCGGAAGCATGTTCTCCGGCAAGAGCGAGGAGCTCATCCGGCGGCTCCGGCGCGCCATCATCGCCAAGCAGCGGGTGCAGATCTTCAAGCCCGTCCTCGATTCCCGTTTCTCCGACGCGGAGATTGTTTCCCACAGCGAGATGCGCCTGCCTTCTGTCTCCGTGGCCGACAGCCGCGAGCTCTTGGAGAAGCTCGATCACCGAACCGAGGTCATCGGCATCGATGAGGCCCAATTCTTCGACGAGGGGATTATCGAGGCCTGCCAGCAGTTGGCGGACCAGGGCAAGCGCGTCCTCGTCGCGGGCCTCGACAAGGACTTTCGGGGAGATCCCTTTGGACCGATTCCACGGCTGATGGCGGTCGCGGAGGACGTGACCAAGACGCTGGCGATCTGCGTTCGGTGCGGCTCCCCCGCCAACAACACCCAGCGCCTGGTGGACAGCGACGAGCTGGTCGTGGTTGGGGCGCAGGGAGTGTATGAAGCACGCTGCCGCCGCTGTTTCGAGCCCCCGGAAAAGAAGTAGAACGTCTTCTTTCCGCGCTTCTCATCTTCAAACTCTCGACACTCCGGGCCGCTGAAAGAAGTTTTCCGAAGCGGCGGAGGAAAACCCTGTCGAAATGCCTGTGGAAAGAGTCGAAAAACGGCCAAAGTGCGGGGTCGCCGTCCGGTTTGCACCGACTGTTGTGCGAAACAATAACGCTCAGTCCATCAAACAATTAGAGAATTGCGCCAGAATTTCGCTTTGACAACGGATAGCGGCGGTACGAGCAAAAGACTTTTCCACACGGCCAACCGCTTCGACTTCTAGGACTTAAGGCGCACAGGCAGGGGTCCTCACCGGAACTTCTCAGCATCCTAACCACCCGGGCGGTGCTCGCCGAAGACTTCCTTCAGTGACGAAACGACCTCTCCGAGGGTTGCGCGGGCTTGAACCGCCGCGAGGATCGACGGCATCAGGTTGCGATCTTCCGTCGCCTCCCGCCGAAGCTTTTCGAGGGCGTGTGCGGCGACGACAGAGTCGCGACCCGCCCGAAAGGCCTTCAATCTCTCGATCTGCTCCTGTTCGAGCGCCGGATCGATCTCCAGGACCGGCGGCGGAGCGTCTTTCTCTTCCTCTTCGCGAAACGCGTTGACGCCCACGACGATCCGGCGGCCTGCCTCGATCTCCTTCTGGGCAGCGTAGGCGGCTTCTTCGACCTCCCGGGCTTCGAACCCCATTTCGATCGCGGCAACGGCTCCTCCTTTTTCGTCGATTTTCCGGATGAGAGCGCGCGCCCGGTTTCCAACCTCTTCCGTCCAGGCCTCCACCAGGCCCGACCCTCCGAGCGGGTCGGCGACGTCCGCCACGCCTGTCTCCTGGGCGATGACCTGCTGCGTTCGAAGCGCCAGGCGGGCCGAGGCCTCGGTCGGAAGGGCCAGGGCCTCGTCGAAGGCGTTGGTATGCAGGGACTGTGTTCCCCCCAGCACGGCCGACAGCGCCTGAAGCGCGACCCGCACGATGTTGACGTCGGACTGCTGGGCGGTCAGCGTCGAGCCTGCCGTCTGGGTGTGAAAGCGCAGGCGCCAGGAGCGTGGGTCCTTCGCGCCGAACCGGTCCCGCACGATCTCGGCCCAGAGCGTCCGAGCCGCACGGAACTTCGCGATTTCCTCGAAGAAGTTCGAATGCGCGTTGAAGAAAAAGGAGAGGCGGGGAGCGAAGTCGTCGATCGCGAGCCCGCGGCGGAGGGCCGCCTCCACGTAGGCGATGGCGTGAGAGAGCGTCAGCGCGAGCTCCTGGACGGCGGTCGAGCCGGCCTCGCGGATGTGGTAACCGGAAATCGAGATCGTGTTCCACCGGGGAACCTCTTGCCCGCAGAACTCGAAAATGTCGGTCGTCAGCTTCAGAGAGGCTCGCGGAGGAAAGATGTAAGTTCCGCGCGCCACGTACTCCTTGAGGATGTCGTTTTGAACAGTCCCCGAGAGGCTTTCCCAGGCGACACCGCGCTCGCGCGCCACGGCCAGAAGCAGTCCGAGAAGGATCGAGGCGGTCGCATTGATGGTCATCGAGATGGAGACCCGATCGAGGGGCAACCCTTCCGTCAGAATCCGCATGTCCTCCATCGTCGCAATCGGAACACCCGCCCGGCCCACCTCTCCCCTGGCGAGCGCGTCGTCCGAGTCGTAGCCCATCTGGGTTGGAAGGTCGAAGGCGACGGAGAGGCCCGTCTGGCCCTGCGTAAGGAGGTACCGATAACGCGCATTGGACTCGCGCGCCGAGCCGAATCCGGCGTATTGGCGCATCGTCCAGAAGCGGGAGCGATACATCTCTTCTGTGATGCCTCGCGTGAACGGGAAGCTCCCCGGGGGCGGCTCGCCGTAATAGGGAGCGATCGGAACACCGGAGTCGGTTTCCGCCCGGGGGGGCGGCTTTCGTTCGTTTTGTCGGCCGGAAGAGGGCGCTTCCTTCGTTTTCTCTTCTTTCAAGGGCCCTCCATCCGGGGATTCTTGCACAGGGACATGGGCGACGCCCTGCTACAATCACTGATCCGGATTCGACTTCTGTGACCGAACGTTTGCGCGGCAGGCTGGAGGTCTTCGGATTCGCGGACCTCTTGCAGTGGATGGAGCTGAATCGCCGCTCCGGGCGGCTCACTCTCTGGCAGGGACGAGACCGTCGAGTTCTCGACTGGCGGGAAGGGCAGATCGTCTATGTCTCGGGATCCCTCCCCCGCCATCGGCTGGGAGTTCATCTCCTGCGCACGGGAGCATTGCCCGCCGCCACGCTCTACGAGCTGCTCTCCCGCAACTTCACCAGCTCCGCCAACCTGACTCGCCTCATCCTGGACGGCGGGCACGACAGCCATGACGGTCTCTCGCTTCGCGTGGAGGAGCTCGCCCGGCGGCTGCTCTTCGAGATGTTCGAGTGGCGGGAAGCCGAGTTCACATACGAACCGGACTATGAGGTGCAGCCGATCCTGCGGATCGGGCTTTCTCTGCGAGGTCAGGCGCTCGCCTTCCACGGCGTGAAGAAACTGGACGACAGCCAGCGGCGGCGCTCTCCTCGTCGCAGCAGGCCTCCCGATGCCGATCCCTGGGACCTTCCTTTCGAGAACAGTGAAATCGATGAGAGGTATTGGGATCTGCTCGAGCGCAAGGGCGGACCGATCGAACCGGAAGAGGGCCGACGCCTGTTTATCGCCTTTCGCGAATTCGCTCAGGGTGTGCAGGCCCTCTCGCAATCGCAGGTGGCGATGCACGCGATCCACGAAGACAGCGCGACCTTGCTGTCGGAGCTGCTCAGGAAGTCTCCCGTGGACACAGCGGGCGTCGTGCCGATCGCCGCTCTCGATCCCCACCTGACGCTGGATTTCCTGATCCTGGCCAATGCTCTTTCCGTCGATCGGGACAACGCAGTCGGAACGATCCCGGACGCCGTCGAGCGGCTGGGGGCGCGGGCAGTCACGGTCTTGATCGACCGACTCTCCGCCCCCGACTTTCCCCGTCAGATGACGAGCGATCCCGTCGCGTGCACCCTGCGGCGGGCGGCCGTCGGGGCCGCGGTGGCCGCCGGCCGGTACGCCGAGCGCTATGGCATCAACCGGGAACGGGGCTACACACTCGGACTGCTCCATGCGGTGTGCTATGCGGACCTCTTCGAGATTCTTCGCTCGATCGACTTTCCGGCCGGGGTCTTCCGAGCCGCGGCGGTGGACATCTATCGGCCCACGCTCGGTGTGGGCCGGGCCGAGGCCTGGGGCCTGCCTCTGGATTTCCAGGCCGTGATCGCCGACGACGGCTCGGACCCGAGCGACGCCGCGTCGCTCGTTCGGACAGCTCGCGCCGCGGTGCCTGCTTGTTCCCTTGGCAGTCTTGGCTCGGAATCCGTGGATCCACTCTGGACGAAGGAAATCACCGACGAGGTCAATCTCGTCTTCGAGTTTCTGGGACTTCCGCGCCTCGAGCGCAAGACCCAGCTCAGGAACACGTAGGGGCAGGTCGACCCACACGTCGCTTCCGCTTGCTCGATGAAGCGAGAAGCCTCCCGGTTCTCACTCTCTCGCCCGCCAGTCGCGCGACGCTAAGTACGTAGTCACATTCATCCTTAAGGAGTCGGTAAGATCCGGTGTTAGCCGGAATCGTTCAACTCCCTTGGGCGTTGTCGGTATTGGAGATGACCATGAAAAAGAAGATGCTCGGTGTGGTTCTCGCGATACTGCCGGCGTTGGCGGGCGCCCAGGCGCCGCCCCCCGCGAATCCCAACCTGCCGTCCTTCCGGGAGTCCGTCGAGGTCCGGGTCATGGACCTGGACGTCGTGGTCACGGACTCCAAGGGAAGGCCCGTTCCGGATCTGAAGAAGGAAGACTTCATCGTCCGCGTCGCCGGCCAGCCGGTTCCGATCGACTACTTCACACGTGTGGAAGAGGGCGCGATCCATGCTCCCGACCTGGCGACCGCTTCGCCGGAGCTGGTGCTGGCCGAGTATCGCAAGGGCCCGGACGCCTACGTGCCCCGCCATTTCCTCATCTATTTCGATCTGGGCCACCTTTCCCCCGCGGGCCGCAAACGCGGCGGCGACGCTCTGCGCGACCTCGTGACGCGGATGGGACCCGGTGACTCCGCCCGAGTGGTCAGCTTCGATCGCCGCTCGCGGACCTTGAACGAATGGACGACGAGCAAGGAGACGCTGCTCTCCTCCATCGACTCGATCGAACGGGCGGGGGTGGCGCAATCACGCCTCATCACGGAGCTTCAGACGCTGCGCGACATCGATACGAGTCCCCGCCGTTCGAGAGCCTTCCTGGCACGCAACTACGCGGAGCAGGAGCGGGTCGAGGTCCAGAAGATGCTGATCGACATGAACACGGAGATGGCGACGCTGACGGCCTTGAACGGCAAGAAATCGTTCCTCTTCGTCTCGGGCGGCTTCGACATGCAGCCCGGTTCCGCGATGATGCAGTATGCCCTCGGCTCCTTCTCGCTCTCCCAATTCGACACCCGGAACGTCGCTCCCGAGGTGGACGCGGCCGTGCGTCGCGCCAACGCGTCCGATGTCACGTTCTACACCGTCGATGCGCGCGGTCTGACGGCGGAAGGTGTGAGCGCCGGCGGAGACGATCCGCTGCTCATGCGCCCGGGCGTCGCCTTCTTCGAACGCCAGGACAGTCAGGCGGGTCTCGTCCAGCTCGCCCAGCAGACGGGAGGTCTGGCGCTCTTGAATACCAACGACGTCTCCCGCGGGATCTCGCAGATTTATGCAGACACTTCGAGCTACTACTCGATCGGCGTGACCGTCTCGAAGCTCCCCGGGACGGGTTACCGCGACGTGAAAGTCGAGGTCAGCCGGCCAGGCACTGTCGTGCGCGCTCGGCGAGGATTTGCTCCGCGCACGCCAAACGAGAGAGCGCGCGATGTGGCGCAGGCCGCGTTGCGCAGCAACGTCGAGTACAAGGCGATCCCGGTCACGATGCTGCTGGCGCCGGCGACCAAGGCTAAGAAGCACTACCAGCTTCCGATCAAGCTCTCGCTGCCCGCCTCCTCCCTGACCTTCCTGGCTGACGGCGAAACGGGCCGCGCGGTTGCCGACGTGTATGTTGCCGTGATCGACGAGAAAGGCAGCATGAGCGA
>Ga0070698_100000103_pt1 | contig 69790 bp, 56 predicted proteins | sample KBSK1502metaG_FD_65477 | JGI IMG/M metagenome (GOLD analysis project Ga0070698, IMG submission 65477) | Corn, switchgrass and miscanthus rhizosphere microbial communities from Kellogg Biological Station, Michigan, USA - KBS K1-50-2 metaG | ecosystem: Host-associated > Plants > Roots >... | reverse complement strand
GTCGAATCGGCAACGGGGCTTTACTCGTCAGGCAGTGGCACGTTCAGCGGCACGGCCAACTTTGCGGCCACACCGCCGACCGCGGCCCTCACCTATCTCGGCGAGATCAACAGGTAGAACCCACGCGCATGATCGACATCCGTTCTGTTTAAGGGAATGTGTGGCATGCTAAGCCTCTTCGCGACCAGACGGTCGCGACCGCGCTCAATGCTATCGCCTCATCGTGTTGATGACGATCGCGCCGCAACGGTCAGATCGGGTGGGCAGGCCGGTGAGCTGGACAGTTTGCGGATAGACCTCGACACTCCGGAATGTCATGGGATCGAGCGTCGACACGCCTTCGTTACTGATCGGCGTGGTGTTCAGAAAAAACTGAAGCTGGCACTGCTGTCCCTCGACATTCAGGATGCCAACGCCCGCGCGCGTGCTGGTGGCGATGATTTCTCCCTGTCCGCGACGGATAGCAATTCCCGGAACGCCAAATACCAACTCGGCGATCGAGTACGGACGCATCTGGAGAATCTGGTTGCGCGTAAAAAGCCGTCCTGAACCCACTTGCATCTGCATTAGTCGTTCGCTGATCTCATTGGCTGCGCTGGTAGCCAACTCCGTCCGGGCCCTGACTTCGACCGTGGACAACGTGCGCGGGAAGCGTCGAAGGATGAGGTCTACGGTGTCGGAGACGCCGCCTACCTGCACTTCGCGTACATAGGGGACATACCCGAACTGTCGCGCGACGACGACGCGCGGGCCCGCCGGTGGGTCGACAATCCGCCACACGCCACGGACGTCGGTTCGCGTCGTGCGATCAGTCCCCGCGATGTAAACCTCGATCTGGTCCATGGGTCGGCCAGTCACATCGACCACGGTCCCGATCAGCACGTCCGCTCGGCGGCGCGCCGAGTCCGAAGTGGCCCTCGTCTGCGCGCCGGCCGCTGTCGGCCCAACGAATATTGCGCCGGCAGTCAATAGTCCTGTCAGCCGGCAACAGCCCGCTGCGGTACGGGGACGCATTCGGTAAAGGTGAGGTGAATCCTGGAGGAGTGCCAGCACTCTGGCGGCCGGCGCCTTTGCACGTACATTGGTCGCTTGGACGTGCCCCCTCACGTCCGGGAAAAAAACCGAGCGGCCCCCCCAGCCCCCCTCGCCATGACCGAACCTCGTTATGTGCGGTGCTTCGTGCGCCGGGTTCTGATGATCTGCGTGCCCATGTGCGCAATCGCAGCGACCAATGTCCTCCAGGCGCAGAATCCACTGCCGACGCAGTCGGCGAGCCGAGCGCGCATTACCGGACGCGTGGTGGACCTCAACACCCAGGAGCCACTGGCGGGCGCCAACATCTTCATTCTGGGCACACCGGTGACGGCCACGTCCGGGGCTGATGGCCGGTTCGTCATCGTCAGCGCGCCGCCAGGACTCTTCTCTGTCGAAACGCGGCGTCTCGGATACACACCCAATCGAGTCGAGAACGTCCGATTGGTCGCTGACAGCGTAACGACGCTCAACTTTTTGATGAACGCCAGCATGTTACGGCTGGACCAGATCACGGTCACCGGTACCATGCAGGAGACGTCGGTGGCCAAAGCGACGATCACGGTCGACAAGCTGACGTCGGAGGATCTGCCCGTGCCGCCGACGACCTCAGCAGCCGGGGCGATCGCGGGAAAAGTCGCCGGCGTAGCGATCACCCGTCCCAGCGGGAGACCCGGTTCCGGCGTGAACATCGTGCTGCGCACACCCATCTCCGGCATTACTGAAGGCGGTGACCCTCCGTCTCCACTGTTCGTGGTGGACGGGATTTTCCTCAATCAGACTCAGTCGGTCACCACGCAGGACATCGAAGCGCTCGACATCGAGAGCATCGAGGTCATCAAGGGCGCGGCCGCGGCCTCGCTCTACGGCTCGCGCGCGGCGGCCGGCGTCATCGCCATTACGACGAAGCGCGGCAAGGGGATCGCGTTAGGGACCAATCAATTCCAGCTGCGCAACGAAATGGGCGAGGACCGCTATCAGACGACCCTCGACAAGAATCAGCACCACCAGTTCATGCAGGATGACCAGGGGAACTGGCTCAACGCGGCTGGAGCCGTGGTGCCTCGCGCGCAGCGCGCGCTCAAGCCACTCGGGATCATGGACGCACCGTACACGTCGCCGACGTACAATCACGCCGACTTGTTCTTCGAGCCCGGCTCGTACAACCAGCAGACGTTGACGGTGCTGGGGAATAGTGCGGCGACGAACTACAATCTCGCCTACACGCGCACGGTGAACCCGGGTGTCCTCGAGAACAATGAGGGCTACCGGCGGCAGTCCTTCCGCGTGAACGTCGACTCGCGCCTCAATGAAAAGCTCAGTGTGGGCATCTCGGCCAACCACGCCCGCGGCGTACAGGACGTGTCAGGGCCGTCCTTCAACAACTTCTATCGCATCGACACGGATGTAAACCTCAGGGAGTTGGCGCCGTTCCCGGTGATCGGATTTCCGTACGTGATCGTGCCGGACTCCGTGACGCTCTATACGAACCCGCTGTACTCGCAATACATCGGCGATAACGTCGTGAAGCGAGCCCGGACGCTCGTCAACGCCAACGGCGTTTTTCGCCCGTTCGAGTGGCTCTCGCTGTCCGCCGACGGCAACTACGACCGTGGCGATCTCCAACAAGTGGAGTATATCGCGCGCGGCACGCCCACCGTGACCAACAGCGGGGGCCTCAGTCCGAGCATCGGCAGGCTGGAGATCGAGAGCGATATCACAGACGGGTACGTCGTGACCGGAACGGCGACTGCTACGAAGCAGTTCGCCGGGTTCACGATGCGGCTCTCTGAACGCGGTGAGACGCGGCGGGAATACAATCCATACCTCCAAACGGTAGGGACCGACTTCGCGACTGAGGGCCTCAAGAGTATGGATCAGGCCCGGACCAGGACCACAGATCAGGACATCTCGGACCGCCGGGTGCTTGGGCTCGTCACCACGCTCGGCGTGAGCTACAACGAGAAGTACATCGGCGATTTCCTGATCCGCCGCGAAGGCAACTCGCTCTTTGGCCGCGCGAACCGCTGGAACACCTTCGGCCGCGCTTCCTTCGCATGGTTGATGAGCGAAGAGGATTGGTTCCCGTTCCACTCCTTCAACAACTTCAAGCTGCGTTACAGCAACGGCGTCACCGGCTTGAGCCCGGACTTCGAGGATCAGTACGAGGCAATGAACTCGGACGGCAGCGGCGCCATCCGTCGCAGCATTCTGGGGAACGTCAACATCTCACCGACGTTCACGCGGGAAGAAGAGCTTGGGCTCGATATGTCCTACAATTCCCGTATCACGGCCTCACTGACGTACGTGAACAATAGCAGCAAGGATGTGTTCGTGAACATCCCGGCGCCGGCCGTTTCGGGATACCAGATCGTTGTGACCAACCCGGCGCGCCTTGGCGGAAACATCCTGGAGGCCACGATCCAGGGAGCGATATTGACGAATCCAAGGGGGCTGCAGTGGTCGGTACTGCTGGTGGCCGATCGTGCCAGCCTCAAGACGGGTCGTTTCGGCCGGACCTGTTTTGACGACGACCTCCAGTACAAGTGTGATGGCGTCCGGCTCAGCGAGATGTGGGGCAACGAGATCGTACGGGACAAGGCACAACTGCCCGCGCGCCATGCCAATTCGCTGAACCTGTTCGACATCAACGACGAAGGGTTCGTCGTGCCGGTCGGCGCTGGCAACACCTGGCGAGATGGGATCGCCAAGAATCTCTGGGGCACGACGGTGACCATCGATGGCGTCAACTACGGTTGGGGACTCCCACTCCCGCGCTACGACGAGAATGGACAGCTCTGGTACCGGAGGATCGGCGACAGCAACCCGGGGCTGAAGTACGGACTGAACAACAATTTCCGGTACGGGAACTTCCGCCTCTACCTGCAGGCGACCGGACAATTCGGCGGCAACGTGTACGCCAACAGCAACCAGACGTATTACGCCTCGGGGGATCACCCCGACGTTGACCAGTTCGGGAAGCCGGATGAACGCAAGAAATCCGTGCGTTACTACAACGCTGTTTCCAACAACAACAATCTGTTTCTCGCGAACTTTGTCGAAAGCGGTACGCACATCGCATTTTCTGAAATGCTGATCGGCTACACGGCCGAGGCCTCGCGATTCGGGTTCCTGAACAAGCTTGGCGTGGAGCGCATGCAGATAGATCTGCTGGCGCGCAATCTGGCCATGTTCACGAAATACAGCGGGCTGAATGTGCTGGCCGGATCGCCCACAGTCCGTTTCGATGATGCGACCTATCCCCTGACACGCACCTTCACGGGTGTGGTCACCCTCACGTTTTGAGAGGCGCCCACATGTCAGCCAAACCACGCACACACGGCTCGCTCCCCTGGAGGGCCCGGACCACGACGATCCGAGGAACAGCGGCGTCGGTCCTGCTCCTTGGACTCTCTGGATGTCTCAGCCTCGATGTCACTGATCCGAACGGTCTCGGAATCGATGTGGTATTCAGCAATCCAGCCAACACCGAGGCGGCGTTGATCGGCTCGTGGAAGGCCTACACCCAGGTGCCCCGCAGCTCGTGCCCAACGATACCGTTCGCGGTGTGGGGAGACGAAATCACAACCACGAGCATCACCTACATCGATTTCTCGGCAGAACCCCGTCTTCCGATCAACAATCGGGACAACCTGAACTGCGCTACGCGCTCTGGGTACTGGACGCCTTACGAGTCCATCGCGGGCGCCCGCGAATCGTGGCAGGGGATCGTTGGGAACAACCTGAAATTCGGCGCGGTCAATGCCACCACGCCTGATGGCGCGGATACGCCGTCGAGACTGATCTTCGCCAAGTTCATCATCGCGATAAACACACTCAAGCACGGGTTGTATTTCGACCAGGCGTTCATCACCGATACGGCAACCCCTTACGGGGAACGGGGGACCGACTTCAGTCCGTCGGCGGAAGTGCTCGCGACGGCGCGAGCACAGCTGCGCGACGTGATCGCCCACGCGCGAGCGACCGCAAACTTCACGTGGCCGACCACTTTCATCAATGGCCGATCGATTACGCGGGATGAATTGATCCGGATCTGCTATTCGTATCTGGTAAGGGCTGACGTGTATGCGCCGCGCAATCCGGCCCAACGGGCCGCGGTCCCGTGGGCGGCGGTGCTGGCACGGCTGGATTCAGGGATCACCCGTGACTTCGGCCACCAGGCGGACCCGGCGATCGCAGGGACGGCCTCGACGTACATCAATAATTCGTTCGCGCAGAACACGGTGCGCATCAGCAATCGATTGCTCGGCCCGGCCGATACGTCCGGAAAGTACCAGCAATGGGTCGCCAGCGAGCTCGCCCTTCGCACGGCCTTTACCATCACGACGCCAGACCGGCGCATCCACGGTGCGACCAACTCAACTGCCGGCACGCGCTTCACCCGCCTGACGAGCACGATGGGAAGCGCGACCAATGGACCATACCTGACTTCGTCGTACCGGAGCACGCGCTACCTGAACACCGCGGCCGACTCCGGGAACCGGGCGTTCGTCCTCGAGATGTCACTGGACGAGATGAAGTTCGTCCGTGCCGAAGCACTCTACCGGCTGGGCCGTGGCGCCGAGGCGGCCGCGCTGATCAACCCCACCCGCGTCGCGGCCAACCTGAAGCCTGTGGACGCCAACGGCCCCCCGGCTGGCCGTGACTGCGTACCGAAAAAGACCGATGGCACGTGCGGGGATCTGTTCGATGCGATTCAGTACGAAAAGCGCATCGAGCTGTACCCGTACCAAGCGGACATCACCTGGTTTGACGCTCGCGGTTGGGGAAAGCTGGTGCGAGGCACGCCGTTCGAGCTGCCCGTCTCGGGTAGAGAGCTCATTACGCAGGGGCTTCCCTACTACACGTTCGGCGGTGTGGGACTTCCGGGCGGCGCACCTTGAGGCAAGAAGCCACCTCACAAGAAAGTGGCGCCGAAATTCGGCGCCACTTTTTTTCAATTGAGAAAGGGTCAGACCCCATTCTCAAACGCTGAAGATTGTTCGCGCTCGATTCTCACGGCTTTTCACTCAAGTTTCCGCAACCGAAGGCCAGAGCATCGCGTGGTGCCGTCTGTGGATCGTATACGCGAACGTAGTAGAGCTTGCCGCTCTCCAGCTTAGGCACGTTGGAGGTGACTGTACCACTACCGTCCATCTGGGTCTGCACCTGCGTGAACGCCGCTTGCGGAGCGATGGGCGCGCCTTCATCCCCGCAATTGCCGACGACAATGTCCCACGCGAGGCGCATGTCACGCCTGGTGTCTCGAAAGCTGATCTTCACCCGCGATTGTCTTTCGTTTCGTGGTTCAATGGTAATGTCGGCGGCGCCGCCAGCAGTGCGCAGCTGCGAGATGGTTCCTACCCACTTCCCGCCCTGCGCCGGCTCTGCACCCGGCGATGCGACAGCAACCAGGATGACACTGAGGGCAAAACCAAGTGATGCTTGCATCGTGTGATGCCTCTGGAAAGACGTTGCTCCGTGCAGGCGGCCAGGCAGGCTGGATCGGTCGAGAGACCGCCCTGGTGAGTTTCGGTACATTGCACATCGGCCGCGCGCCCCGCCAGTTACGATTTGATGGCTCGCTGAGCCGATGTGAGCCTACCTGCACCCGCCTTCACTTGTTCCCGATGTTGATCCGGAAGGGGGTCTTGAACTGGAGGCCCTCCGGAAACGACCCCGTCACCAATTGCTGGCTGACGTACCCTTCGTGATCGGTGATCGTCGACGGCCACCTTTCGACGCTGTTGGTGAACGGCCAGCGGGCGATACGTGATCGCGACGAACTCAGCTCCCGGTCCGAACGTATTCGTCCACGTTCTTGCCAAGAACGTCGAGGGGCACGTTGCCACCCAGCACCACCGTGTCGTTGAACGCCTTGAGGTCGAATCGCGAGCCTAACGACGATTGGGCCTTCTGGCGCTGCCGGTTGATCTCGCTGTGGCCCACCTTGTACCCGCACGCCTGCCCTGGCCACGAGCAATATCGATCGACTTCGCTCGCGACTTCCTCCGGATTCGATCCGTTCACGTCGACAAAGAACTTCACGCCTTGCTCGCGAGTCCACCGCTTGGCGTGCAGACCGGTATCGACCACCAGGCGGCACGCCCGGAAGGCGATCGACTGAAGGTAGCCGAGCCGCCCCACGCGATCCGTCTCATACGCGCCTAACTCGTCGGCGAGTTGCTCGGCATAAAGCCCCCAGCCCTCCGAATAAGCGTTGAACGAAAGCAACTGACGAATCAGGGGCATGTCGTGCGTGTATTCGCCCTGCCAGATGTGACCGGGGATCGACTCATGGAACGTGAGGTCGGTGAGCTCGTATTTCTTGTGGAGGCTCGTGGTCCTGAGGTTGATCCAGTAGCGGCCAGGGATCGTCCCGTCTATGGATCCGGCGCCACCGTACGCCCGGGGGGCGCCGGGCTCCTCCTCGGGCGGCAGCCGCTTCACTTCCATATTCGGATTCACCACCGTGTTGAACGCGCGCGGCATCTGCGCCTTGACCCAGGTGAGCTTCTCATTGATCCACGCCATGATTTCGGCGCGACCAGGATCACCCTCAGCGAACTGATACTTGGGATCCTTCGCCAGCGCCTTCATGCGCTCACCCACCGAGCCCTGTGAGTAGCCGACTTCTTTCAGGATCGTGTCCATCTGCGCATGCAGGTCGCGCAACTCGCTCTGGCCCAGCTCGTGAATCTCGTCAGGCGTCATCGACGTGGTGGTCGACGCCTTCAGCGCCCACTTGTAGAAGTCAGCGCCATTCGGACGTTCAGAAATCCCTGGATCATCCGTCGCGACTCTTCGCTGCGCCTGAAGCTCCTTGAGTTGCCGCTCCAGCGCGGGCGCGATCTCCGTTGTCGCAATCGACCGCGCACGGGCCACCCAGTCGCCAGGGATGTTCTTTGCCTTCGTTCGCCGTTCGATGGACTCGACTACCGACCCGCCCTCACGCGCATTCTTCAATGAAAGCGTCAGCTGCGCCGTGGATTTGTCGAGCAGGAAGGCGGGCGGCACCAAGCCCGTTTCTCGAGCGGCCTGAATCCGGCGCAGCTCACCGTCGAGCTGTTTGGCGTACGACTGAAGTCGAGTGAGGTACGCGTCGGCGTCCGCGGCATTCTCGATCCGGTGGTCGCTGTCCAGGAAACGTGGGATGTCCAGGTACGCGCCGACATTCTGGATGACGACGTACGGCGTGTTGCGCCAACTGCCAACCGTGATGTCGCCGTAAGGAAGTGCGAAGCCTTCCAGTGCGGTAGCATACGCGCTCTTCACAACCTCGAAGCTGGTTCGGGTCTTGTATGAAAGGCCCGACGTGTCGAAGGCGTTTACTCGCGCCAGGTCCGCCCGAACCACGTCGGCGATGTGCTTCTTGCCTGCCTCGGACCGATCGGCGAGCTGCGCACGCAACGCCGCTCTCGTACCGGTGTCGATACCTAACGAGGTGGCGCTCTCCGGGAACACGGCCAGCAGGTTGTTCGCGACGTCGTTGAGCAACGCGATCGCGTCCCTATCCATTGTTCCTGATGAGCTCGATTCTCCTTCGCGCGCGCAAGCGGCGAGGAACGGCAGGACGGCGCTGGATGCGAGGGCGGCGAGAACTTCGCGACGGGTGACCATATACGGGTAAACGGGTAGACGGGCAAACGGGACGCGGGGCCAGTTTGAGACTACAGAGTTGCGTCACTGACGGCCAGCCGAAACAACCCCGCGTGAGACAACGCCCGAGGAACGTTCAGGGAACGGGGTCATCATATGATCCGGCACGTCCCAGGAGTCCCTTATGTCTCGACCAGGTGTCCGTCGTCTATCAGGTCAGGTTCAGGGGAGAGGCCGGGGAGTGGCAGACGTACTGTTGCGATCCCGGAGGTGCCACATGTCGAACCGAGTCAGTTCAGCGTTCTTGCGTCGCCTGACGTCTCTCACACCCGCACTCGTCATCGCGACAACCTTCACCGCGTGCGGCGACGGCGACGAGGTGACGGTGCCGCCGCCGGTGACGGTCACCCTGTCCGTGGTTCCGGCAAGCCTGGGCCTCGCTGTTGGCGAGACGGTGTTTCTCAGCGCTCGAGCAGTCGACTCGGACAATCGACCCGTTTCGTTGGTCATTCTATGGACGTCCGACAACCCCGACATCGCAACGATAGGAAGTTCGGATGGGCGCGTGACCGCCATTGGGGCCGGTACAGCAACCATAACCGCGTCAGCCGGCACCCTGCGCGCAACCGCAGTTGTCAGCGTGCACATTCAGGTCCCGACCACGATTCGTTTCTCGGTGAGCGAGGTCGTCCTGGCACTCGGTTCGAGCGAGCGGGTGACTGCCCTTGTGTTTGACCAGAATGGACGGCGCCTGGACACCCCAGTCGCCTGGTCATCGCAGAATCCGGCCGTCGCTTCGGTTAGCGTAGATGGCACCGTGACGGGAACGGGCACCGGAACCACGGCCGTCGTCGCCACGTCCGGGGCTCTCACCGCGCAGGTCACAGTTCGCGTCGAGCCGGCAGGTTTCCTCATGCAGTGGGCCAGGAGCGCCTCCGCTAGTTCACAATACGATACTAACAGCTGGTCACCCGCACAGGCCACCGGGACGCCTAACGTTACTACGTGCGATGATGAGGCAAGCGCCTGGGCCTCGCTTGACGGAAACACGGTTGAGTGGCTCGAGCTGACGTACGATCAACCGGTCCGTCCCACGGAGATTCAAATTTATGAAGTGTGGGCCCCGGGCTCGATCGCAAAGGTCGAGGTCAAGGATGCGTCCGGCAACTATCTGCAAGTGTACAGCGCGTCGCCACAGCTGGTCACCGGATGCCTGCGCACGCTCACAATTCCGGTCACGGGGGTGACGGAGTATATCTCCACCGTTCGCGTGACAATCGACCAGCGGCAGCGAAATGATTGGAACGAAATCGACGCGGTGCGATTGACCGGCTTTCGGCGGCCGTAGTCACTGTTAGGTTGGGAGGAGTAACTCCGAAGTCAGGAGGCCACATGAAGCAGATCCAGCGCGGGCTTGTCGCCGTGATCGCGTTCGTCAGCGTTCAGTGCAGCGAGGCGAGCGCGCCTGAAGGCGAGCCCCCCGCCATCACCAGTCCATCTGGACGGATCGCGTTTGTAACTGAGGTCTCGCCCTTCAACGGCGCCTTGTACATCGCCAATAGCGATGGGTCCGGCCTCAGACAGCTGACCAGCGGACCGGCCTATCACTCGAGGCCACGGTGGTCTCCCGACCGCCGCCGAATCGTTTTTGCCCGCGGGAGTTCGGGTTCAGCGACCCAGGTTTATGTCATTGACGTCGACGGTCCGTCAGCCATGGTCCGGGTAGCCGATGGATGGGATCCCGCCTGGTCGCCTGACGGATCGAAGATTGTCTTCACGTCGAGCGGCGGGATTAATCCGGGCGTCTGGGGCATTCACGTCATGAACGCGGACGGCAGCGATGTGAGGCGACTTACCTATCCGAACGACCCCGTGCGGTGCCCTCAGGGTTCGACGGCAATGGACTTGAGGCCGGACTGGTCACCAGATGGGCGGAGAATACTCTTCGAGCGACGACTCCACACGTCAGACGACGGCGACGGCTACGATTGCGGTCTCGATGGCTGGGGTTATAGACCCAACGTCTATGTGATGAACGCAGATGGTACGGGCCTGCGGCGATTGGGTTCGATTTCGACGCGTGAGGATGCCGACCCGTCGTGGTCGCCTGACGGCCGGCTGATCGCATTCTCCGTGCTGTTCGACGGCCTTTACGTGATCGATAACGAAGGTGCCGGACCGGAACAGCGGGTTGCCGTGCCTCTAGTCGGTTGGGGATCGGGCCCGGTCTGGTCGCCTGACGGCAAGAGGCTTCTCTTCCTGAATGTCAACGTACCTAACAACCAGCTGGCAGTTGTCGACATCGCAACCGGCGTCACGCAGGTTCTCAGTTTTCCAACCGTGTCAGGTCACCTGTCGGACCCCGCGTGGTCACGGTAAACATCGGAAGCCTCGAATCGGACTCAGGGGAGCGGCAGGCGGGCAATCGCGAATGTCTCGAGGAATTCCCGCGCCCAGGGCGACGCATCAAGTCTCCCAGCGCCTAACGGGTACGGCGCCGAGAGTCCGTCGGTGTTCGCCAGAAGGACAAAGGTGAGTCCTTGCGCCGGGACCTTGATCACCAGCGTCGATGACGCCGTCCAGTAGCCGTAGTGCCAGATGACGCGCACGCCCTTGTAGAGGGTCGTGAACCACCCGAGCCCATAGGGAAATATCTCGCCAGACGGGCCGGTGACCGGTGTGAACGCGAGCGCCTTGGTGGCCGGCTTCAGGAACGCGTCGCGATCCATGGCCATCGAGAACGCCGCGTAGTCGCGCGCCGATGACGTCAGCCCCGCAGCCGTGCTGAATTGTGTCTGGTACGCGGTCGGCGCATACTGGCTGCCGGTCCATGTGTACCCCGGCGCCACATTCGCGAGGTAGGCAGTCTTGTCGAGTCCACTCGCCGCGAACGCCGCTGACTGTGGAGTTGCGGCGGTGTGCCTGAGTCCGAGCGGTGTGATGATGCGCTCCTGCACCGCAACGGCAAACGGTTTGCCTGCGGCGCGCGCGATCACGGAGTCCAGCAGACTGAATTGGTCGCCGCTGTACGAATAGTGAGTCCCCGGCGTTCCTCCCGCCGTGTGGCTCAGCAGATGCCGCACGCGAACGGTTCCGGGACTCGAAAACACGATCCCGTACTTCGACACGGGATCGTCGAGTGAGACTTTCCCTTCGTCCACGAGCTGGAGAATGACCGTGCTGGCCAGCGGCTTTGTCAGGGACGCGAGGTGAAAGACCGTCGTGTCTGCGACCTGGCTGGCGCCTCCGGATCCCACAAACGAACTGCTCCAGACGATGGACTGATCCCTGGCGATGACGGCGCTGATCGCCTGTATGTGCCCGGCGACCCTGAGGTGCTCGAGGTGCGCATGGAAATCGGCCAGCGACGTGGCTGGCTTTGTCTGGGACGGCAGGGATTCGCAGCCGCTGAGCGCCAGCGCAAATATCACTCGCCCGATCACCCGCTGTTCGCTTCTCCGCACATGGCTCCCTGCTCGATAGCGAATAATACTCCATGACCGTCCCGCTCAGGTCATGACGCGAGCTAGAATGAATCGACCATGAAGCTCTCGGTACTCGTTGCCACATCAGCCGAAGTCGCTCGCGCTTCGCGTCGGTTGGAGAAGACCGCGAAGCTTGCGTCGCTGCTCAAGGAGCTGAACGGCGACGACGTTGCGATCGCGATAGGTTTTCTCATCGGCTGGCCCCGTCAGGGAAAGATCGGCGTCGGCTGGGCCACGGTCGCCGATGCGCGCGAAGTGACTGCGGCACCTGATGCGACGCTCGAGCTGGGCGATGTAGACGAAGTCTTCTCGGCGCTTCAGAAAGCGACGGGCAAAGGCTCGACAGCGCAGCGCCGTGACCTGCTCCATGGACTGTTCTCGCGCGCGACCGTCGACGAGCAACACTTCCTCGCGGGACTCGTCATCGGCGAGGTCAGGCACGGTGCGCTCGAAGGCGTGCTGCTCGACGCCGTCGCAAAAGCCGCAACCGTCGACAAGGACAAGCTTCGGCGCGCGGTGATGCTCGCCGGTGACCTCGGCGGAGTCGCGAGCGCAGTGCTTACTCGTGGAGACGCTGCCCTCGACGCGCTCGCGTCATACCGCCTGGAACTCTTCCGGCCGGTGCAACCGATGCTCGCTGACTCGGCGGACGATGTCGTCGAGGGAATGCAGACTGCCGGCGGCGGAAAAGTCGCGATCGAGTGGAAGCTGGATGGTGCACGAATTCAAGTTCATCGCGACGATAGTCGTGTCGCGATCTACACTCGCAACCTGAACGACGTCACCGCACGGCTTCCCGAGGTCGTGGAGGTGGTCCGTGGCTTGAGCGCTGACCAGCTGATCCTCGACGGCGAAGTCCTCGCGCTCGCGTCCGACGGACGCCCGCGTTCTTTCCAGGACACGATGAGCCGCTTCGGCCGTCGGCTGGATGTCGACACACTCCGCGCCGAGCTTCCGTTGACGCCATTCTTCTTCGACATCCTGCTGCATAACGAGGAGGAGATCCTCGATCGCACGCTGGAAGAGCGGCTCGCGATTCTCGACCAGGTGTTGCCCCACGCGGCACGCGTGCCGCGCATCTTTACTGACAGCGAGCAGGAAGCAAGAGGGTTCCAGGCGGACGCGCTCGAGCGAGGACACGAGGGCGTCCTCGTGAAGTCACTCGCCGCGCCCTACGCCGCCGGGCGGCGAGGATCCGCGTGGGTGAAAGTGAAGACGGCGCGCACGTTCGACCTTGTGGTGCTCGCTGTCGAGTGGGGCTCTGGCCGACGCCAGGGCTGGCTCTCCAACATCCACCTCGGCGCCCGCGATCCAGCGACTGGCGGATTCGTTATGCTCGGCAAGACGTTCAAGGGGATGACCGACGAGCTGCTCGCGTGGCAGACGAAGGAGCTGCTGGCGCTTGAGACGCACCACGAGGGGCATGTCGTTCACGTTCGCCCCGAGTTGGTCGTGGAGATCGCGTTCAACGAGGTGCAGCGGAGTTCTCAGTATCCGGGCGGCGTCGCGCTGCGCTTCGCGCGCGTGAAGGGGTACCGGCCTGACAAACGCCCAGACGAGGCGGACACGATCGATGCCGTCCGCGCTCTCCTCCCGGCCTAGCCGCGCTTACGCTCTCAGCGCAGTTCCCACGTTTTCCATCGTCGCCGAGCGTACCATCACGCGGAGCAACACGCCGAAGAGAAGCAGGCAACCCAGCGCGCCGAGAACCGCGCTGCCCAGGAAAAAATCCGCCAGCGCAACCCTCGTGATCAGCTCGGGGACCAGTGCAAGGCCAAGGATACTCCATGCGATCACAATCCCGCTCCCGAGCAATGATCTCCAGAAGGAACGCCTGATGGCCTCTTCCTGCTGCAGCTCCCAGACGAGCGTGGAGTGATAGACGAGGAGATCCTGGCTGGTCTCGATGCTTCCCTCGAGGAGGTCACCGTAGCGGCGCGCGATCTCGTGGTAGCTGCGGCGCGTGAACAAGTGACGGATGTACAGCGCGTTGAGATCGCGGTGTGGAATCTCGGTCAGCTGCTGCGCAGCGCGCTCGATGCTCCGGGCCGTGGTCTGCAGTGAGAAGAGTACGATGGCGCCCAGAAGTCCCATGGCGCCAGCAAGCGTCTGCGCCACTGTGCTGAGTGTGTAGAACAGGCTTGACTGAAAGACGGTATTCAGAGAACCACTCCGGTCGGTTGCCGGGTATGTTCACGGCCAACCCGGCGTCGCTTACGACAATTCTAAGCGCGCACCGGTTCAAGAACAGGCGTCGTCCTCCGGCGAAATCCCCTGATGCCCGTCACTATCGGCACCGCCACGAATGGGATGTGCCCAAAGAACTGCACCCACCAACGGTTCGTGATCGTCGGTGGCCGTCCGGTGAACGACGGAATCAGGATGAACGACATGAACATCCAGATGCACGGTCCGTAAACCGCGGCGACAGCCACCAGGCCGACCGGGGTCTCAACAGCGCGCCGCAACCATCCCGAGCCAAGGTAGAGAAGCAGGAAAACGGTGGACCATGTGAACGCCACACAGACGTGTAGCGCGATGCCGATCAACACCGTGCGCGTCCCGCCACCGATCGCCGTGGGACCGAGTGGTACGCTGGCCACGCCCTGCCACAGTCGCCCAAAAGTCGAGTGGTAGAACACGGTCACGAGCACGCTCGAGAACGTGAAGTCGATGATCGCGGTGAGGGGGCCGGCTCGCGCGAGTCGAATGAGTGCTTCGCGACCAGGGCGTGATCCCTGGCTGGAGTCCGCCGGAATGGGTGAACTCACTGGACAGAGGTTTCGTCAACTTCCCGGCCGAACTCCAGCGAGACAACCACGAGTCCCATCCGGTGCAACGAGTGTGGCCCGCGCTGCGAGCGGATGGGGTCAGGCCCCACTCTGCCGCCCACACTCTCTAACGGGACATCAGCGCAACAGTATCGCGACTGTTTGAGAGGGCGTTGAAACATGAATTATCGACTATCGTACTCTTGCTTATTGTTAGTCGATAATCTATTATCGTTAATCGATAATACAGTGCTCCTTCTATTAGAGAGGATGCGGGATGCCGTTGCCTTACGAGAACGCACTACGGGCTTCACGACGGGTGCTACGCGCGCTGGTAGTGGTCAACGTGGTTTATGGGATCGCGATTGCCGGGCTGCTTGCGTTCAGCCTGATCTCTGAGGACTTCGCCATGCGCGCACTTGGCGTGGCGCCGGCAGCGGACCGCGAAGTCATGATGCGCGGCATGCAGCTGGTCGCGTTCATCGGGATCCTCGCCGTACCGCTCATCCAGGTCATCCTCAATCGCCTTCTCAGCATCGTCGACACGGTGCGGGCCGGCGATCCCTTCATCATCGAGAACGCGCGACGGTTGCAGACTATCGCCACGATGCTGCTCGGGACTGAGGTCCTGCACCTGATCATTGGCTTCGTCGCCGCCCGCACGAAATCCCAGGTTCAGCAGCTCGACATCGATTGGAGCTTCTCGATCGCTCCATGGCTCGCCGTGCTCCTGTTGTTCGTCCTGGCTCGGGTCTTCGAGTCCGGCGCCCGGATGCGGGCCGATCTCGAAGGGACGGTGTGAGCATGGCGATCATCGTGAAGCTGGACGACCTGCTGCACGCGCGTCGGATGACGCTCACCGAGCTGTCGGAAAAGGTCGGTGTCAGCCTGCCGAACCTTTCGATCCTGAAAACGGGAAAGGCGCGGGCGATCCGTTTCTCCACCCTGCACGGCATCTGCGAGGCGCTCGAGTGCCAACCCGGTGACCTGCTCGCGTTCGATCCTGCCGAACCTAACGTCCACGAGGAGCCGTAACTCCGCACCCCATATGACAAATCCCCTGGCCGAAACCTCACCCAGCACGCGAGGACGCATCGTCGGTGCACTCTATCTGTTCGTCATCATCTGCGGAATCATTGCGCAGGCCATCATTGCCGACGGGCTGATTGTTTACGACGACGCCGCCAAGACGGCGTCCAACATCGTCGCCAACAGTTCGCTGTACCGGCTCGCCTTCGCGATCTTCATGCTCGAGATGGTCGCGCAGACCGTGACGAGCGCAATGTTTTACGACCTGCTGAAACCCGTCAACCGGAGCCTGGCGCGCATCACCGCGATCATCGGAATCACCGGCAGCGGCATCAAGACGTTTGCGCGCCTGTTCTACTATGCGCCGCTGATCCTGCTCGGGGGGGCGTCGTATCTCTCGGCATTCCCGCCGGCGCAGCTGGAGGCTCTGTCGCTCACCCTCATCAAGATCAACAACCAGGGTGCGGCGATCGCACTCATTTTCTTCGGGTTCGAGACGTTGCTCCGGGGCTGGCTGTTGTTCAATTCGGGATTCCTCCCGCGGTTTCTCGGTGTGCTTTCGATGATCGGCGGACTTGGTTGGCTCACGTACCTCTGGCCACCGCTCGGCTCGCAAGTTTTCATGTTTGTCGCGCTCTTCGCGATCGTTGGAGTGATCGCCACGACCGGTTGGCTCTTCGTCCGCGGTGTGGACGACGCGAAGTGGAGAGCGCGTGCCGCACTGGCGGCAAACTCGATCTGGCGATGAGCCCACTCCCGAAGAACCGCGTTCGTTCGTGTCACTCCGCGAGACTCCGCGTCCCAAACCTCGCGGGATCCAGACGACAGGCTCGAGTCCTCAAATCACGCGACTCTTTTGACACGCGGATCAACGCGAATCTGGCGGACGCGCGCGGAACGCGTCGAGGCTCATTATGACGGCGCCGTGACGCCGGCGCGAGCGTGACTGGAATTGGAGAGCCCCAGAAAACAACGGCGTCCCGTTCGCGTCCCTCCGCGCGATTCCGCGTCCAAAACCTCGCGGGATCCAGACGACGAGCGCGCGTCCCGGAATCCCGCGAGACTTGTAACGCGGATCAACGCGAATCTGGCGGAAGCGCGCGGAACGCGTCGAGGGTCATGTGACGGCGCCGTGACGCCGGAACATAGTAATTCAGCATGCACGACAATCTCATCGAACGTGACGCCACCGGCCACGTTATCGGCGCATTCTTCGAGGTTTACAGCGCTCTAGGGTTCGGCTTTCTCGAGCACGTGTACTCGTTGGCGCTTGAATGCGAGCTGCTGAAACGAGGTCGACTTGTCGGTCGGGAAGTGCCAATTCCAGTCTTCTACAAAGGTGTTGAGCTCACGTCGCAGCGAGCCGACATGATTGTGGACGAGCGGGTCGTCGTCGAAATCAAGTCCACGTACGTGCTTCCTCCGCCGACCCAACGCCAGACGCTGAACTACCTCCAGGCGACGAACCTTCAAGTCGCTTTGATCCTCCACTTCGGGCCAAAGCCGAAGTTCTATCGACTGGTGCACTCCAACAAACAGCATGGAGCCGCGGTTGTCCGCGTTCCTTCCGCGAGAGTCCGCGTCCCAAGAAAGTTGCGGGATCCAGACGACGGGCTCGAGTCCTCAAATCACGCGACTCTTTGAGACGCGGATCAACGCGAACCTGGCAGAGCCGCGCGGCTCGAACAATTGGAGTGGCTCCCGCGTTTGTCCGCGTTCCCTCCGCGCAGTTCCGCGTCCCAAACCTCGCGGGATCCAGACGACACACGCGCAGGCCTGAATCCCGCGAAGCGCGCTAGGCGGCTGCAGAAGGGGACGCCCGTCCAGAGGGCGCCGTGCGGATCCTCGTGTGTGGCGTGCGATGATCCAGGCCGCGAACTGCTGGGAGATACCGCGATGGCATGAGGAGCCGCTGGATCATCGAGCGCAATCCGGCGCGGGCCAGCAACGGATAGACTCGCACGAGCGGCCGCAGCCACTCGGCAGACTTGAGCCCGAGCAGACCTCGCACATGCTCAGGAGACAGCACGCCCTGGAGCTGCAGCAGAAGGTCATACCGCCATGCGCCGAGGTGATCACGGTACCTGGTGTACAGCTCCTTCGTGCCATCGCTGTAGACCAGATCGCAGCGCAGGTGACGTTCGCGATCGGCTCTCCACTCAGCGTACGAGGCTGGCAGGTCGGGGATCCCAAGGCCGGTGCCTACTCTATGGAACACATCGTAAAGCTCTCCCTGCTCTTCTGCGTTGAGCGGCCGAGCAAGCAGCTCATGCGCTCTTTCGGAGTAGTCGATGAGCATGTAGAGCACATCGCGATGGGCCCAATCGGGAATGGGCTGTCCCCGCTGACGCTCGATTGCCCCGTGAACTGTTCGGATCCTTTCGAACGTGCCGGAGGCGGTCGCTTCATCGGCGAAGACGATGTGTTGCGCGTAGCTCGCCGTGGCGAAGAGTCGGCCAATGGGATCGGCCGGCAACTTCCCTGTGAAGAACAGCCAGTCGACCGCGCGGTTGAGTGCGAACTCGGCGGCGCAGCCGGCAAAGACGAGGAGCACTGTGTCGGCATCGCCCCAGATCTTCCGTACTATTGAATGCCGGGAGACGAACGCCGGCTCGCCAGGATGCCTAACGTCCACTGGAGCCATCGCTTGTCCGGGTGAATGTGACGTTGCGAAACACCGGATTGCTGAAGTGGAGCCCCACGACCTTCCCGGCAGCGTCCCGACGGAATCGCATGGTAATGTTGCCGTTCTGATAGGTGTCGGGATCGACCGGTTTGAATGCCGGACCCTCGCCGGTCATGTCGTTGATGCGAATCATCAATGCGTCCGTGCCGGGCACGATGCGAAAAACCGACATCAACTCGTCACTCTCGTAGCGACCGGCAAACGCCTGCAGGTCGGCGGCTGTTGGCGCATAAGGCCTGGCCCGGCGATACCGTGTCGTCTTCCCTTCCATTGACTTGAACTCGAACTGATCCGCCGAAAAGAAATTCAGCTCGAATTCGTCCTGCGACATGAAGGGCAAGTTGCCGCGCGGATTCCGGAATCGATCGTTCGACACCGCGGCGAGCGGGCCTCCCGGGAGGATGCCCAACCTCCCGTTGTTGGTGATGAGGCGCAGCGGGTCGCCGGTGCTCTCGTTGAAGAACAGTCCTGCCTTGCTGCTCACATCGATTCCTGGCGCGCTCGCAACTGGAGCCGGTGTGCTGACGTCGGCACCAACGCTGGCGGGTACGAACACATCGAATATCCGGCGGGCAAGCAGCGTCGTCCCGTTAGGGCCGTCGCCCGAGTTGCACATGATCCCGATGGACAGGTCCTGTTCAGGATAGAAGCTCGTGAGTGCCTTGAATGCGTTCGCGCTGCCGGTATGCCATACGAACTTTCCGCCGCGGTTCGACTCCACGAACAGTCCGCGGGCATAGGTGAGCTTGCGGCCGTTGTTCAACCTCGCCGGTTCCTGCAGTTTTTCGGTGACAAACGCGCCGAGTTTTCCGCTCTTCAGCGCATCGCTCCAGATGACGAGGTCACTGGCCGTGGTGGCCAGGGCGCCTGCGCCGCCGCGAGCGTTGCCGAACAACATGTCCTCCTTCCAGCCGGTTTCACCCTTCTGATAGGCGAGGGCGTGGCTTCTGGTGACGCCGTTCATGTCCTCGACGTAGGTCGTCAACTTCATTCCGAGTCGCTCGAACAGTCGCTTCTGCACGAAGTCCGCAAACTTCATCCCGCTCGCTCGCTCGACGACGATCGGCAGCAGCACATACCCGCTGTTGGAATACGACCATTCTTCGCCGGGATCGAAATTGAGGCCGCGTTGGCGGAGGATCATGCTCATCGCGGTGGGATCTCCGCTGGCCATCTGCAGGAGCGCGGGCCAATCGCGGAGACCGCTGGTATGCGTAAGCAAGTGATCGACCGTGATCTTGTGCCCATAATCGGGCAGCTGCGGCACGTACTTCCGAACGTCATCCGAAAGGGAAACGCGGCCTTCCTCGACCAGCAGCAGAACGGCGGCGGCAACGAACTGCTTCCGAACCGATCCGGCATCGAAGATCGTTTCCGGCGTCAGCGAAGCGTGGCTCTCGAGGTTGGCCAGGCCGTACGCGCGGTTCACGACCAGCTGTCCATGGTGCGAAACGGCGACCGCGCACCCGGGCGCGTCAGGGGTGGCCCAGGCGAAGATCTTGTCGATTTCGGCAGTTTTGTCCTGCGCATACGCGGGCGCGCCGACCAGCACGGCGGCGACCAGAAACGGCACTCTTCGGGACATCCAAGGGCTCCGGGTGTGTGGCCTTGCGGTTCAATCGATCGTCCTTTATGATACAAAGTACTTGTCAGAGCCGCAATCCCTGCCCCAAATGAGATGACAGAGCGATTGAAGTCTCCCACCCGCCAGCGCGCCATTGCGAGCGCACTGCTGCTTGGCGTGCTCGCCGATCTCCTCGTGCGCACGCCTGGCCGCCCCGGACTGAACGTCATGTTGTGGGCATTGGCCGGCGCGGTCGCACTCAGGCTCGTGTCGCATCAACGGGAAGCGCCCGTCTCGCAGGAGACGTGGTGGTTCGTCGGAGGGGCCGTTGTGTTTGCGAGCCTGCTCATCACCCGCGACGCTGAAGCCCTGGCCGTTTTCTGCCTGTTCGCAGGTCTCGTTACGATCGGCTTCGCTGCGGGCCGCGGCGCGATCGAGTGGGCGAGACATGCGCAGATCGTTGAAGTCGCGAGCGCAGCGGTACGTGTCGGGATCCTGATTGCACTGGGCCCGTTCGGGTGGGCCATTGGCGCCGCGCGTCAGGCGGCCGATCCTGCATCCACCGCCGATCGCAGGTGGCCGCGGCACGTGCGGATGGTCGTCCGCGGCACAGCCATGGCCGTGCCGCCGTTGATCGTGCTGACCGCGCTGCTCGCGAACGCGGACCCGGTGTTCGAGAAGATCCTGCAACGGGCGATGTTCGACGGAATGGAGCCGTTGCTCGAGCACCTGTTGTTCGTTGGCGTAACCTCGTGGTTCGCCAGCGGGTACCTGCGCGCGTTCCTGGTGGACGACAACAACATCATGGAGCGAGTGGAAATCCCGCGGCCCACAATGGCGGCGTCCGAGATCACCATCGCAGTGTCGCTGCTCAACGTCCTGTTCTTCGCCTTCCTTGTTGTGCAGGTGCGCTACCTGTTCGGCGGCGCCAGTCTCGTGGAGGTCACGCAGGGTCTGAGTTACGCTGAATACGCGCGACGCGGCTTCTTCGAGCTCGTCACGGCCACCGCACTCGTCGTGCCCGTGTTGCTCGTCGCCGACTGGGCCGCCGCCGAGGACAAGGTGCTCGGCCGCCTCCTGCTGCGCGCGACGTCTTCACTGCTCGTGCTGCAACTCGCCGGCGTGCTCGCGTCCGCCGCGTATCGCATGCGGTTGTACCAGGACGCGTACGGCCTGACTGAGCAGCGTTTGTACGTGAGCGTCTTCATGATCTGGCTGACCGGCGTTCTTTGTTTGCTCTCGGCAACCGTGCTGCGTGGCCGCCGACGTGGCTTCGCCTTCGCTGCCTCCGCGGGCGGCCTCGCCTGCATTGCAGCGTTGCACGTAGTGAACCCGCACGCGCTGATCGCGCGGGTCAATATCAGCCGCGCCGCGTCTGGCGCGCAGATCGACGCCGGCTACCTGCGCACACTCAGCGCCGATGCCGTACCCACATTGATTGCTCAGCTGCCGGCGGTGCCGGAAGTCGAGCGCTGCAATGTCGCGGGCATGCTCAAGGAGAAATGGTCCGGAGAGCGACAGGGTGGATGGCGGGCTTGGAACTTCAGCGACGCGCGCGCGCGTAAGCTGGTGGCGCAATTCTCGATTCCCGCAGGTTGCCCCGCGACGCCGCAAAACCTGCCTCGGAGTCCCTGAGTGCCCAGCGCGAGGACGTCGGTGCGACCAATCAGGCGCGTGGCTACGTCACCATCGATTCACAAACGATCACCGTCCGATCGTCCGACCACGGCCTCGCACTGTCCGCTCGAGTAGCGTCGCCGCGAGGACGCCGAGCGAGTACGAAAAGAAGTCTCGGGGGTCGAAGCCGCTACCGAGCACCAGGTGTCCCGCAAACGTGTGCCGCAACGCCTCGACAGTGGGTATGTGAAAACGTTGGCTGATCTCAACGGAGAAGCAGATCGACAGCGCCGCAATCGCCCGAGCGCGGAGCGAAGCGCCGGGGACAGCCGCGGCAACCAACCACGCGATCATCATCGCCCAGAGCGCGTCGCCGAGTATGTCTCGCAACGGCAGCCCGAGGATGGAACCGCCATGAAGGTGCACGCCAAGTCCCGTCGCCATCGTCGCGACGGCGAGCGCGACGAACGCAGCACGAGTACGAACTGACTGAGCCACGACGCTTGTGAACCGACGTTGCTCGACGAGTTCGAGAGATGTCCGTTACTTCGTCGCCTTGGCCAACAACTTGATAGCGTCCGACATCGCCTTCACGCGGGCTGAATCCTTCGCGTCTGCGACATCCTTGTCCACCTGCTTTGCCAATGCATTGAGCGCATCGCGCCGCTGCTTGCCGGCCTGTTGCTCGGCGGCGTCGAGCGCACTCGCGATCGCCGTCGTCCGCTCCGCCGCCAGGCCGTTCCACCTAACGAGCTGGTCCAGGTACGAGCGAACCACCGGGAACGCGGCCGGCCACTCGATCTTCGGCTGGCTCTGCGGATTGTATTCCACGAACCGCACCAGCTTCGCTGCTTCGATCTCGTTCTTCGACAGCTGATCGCCCGGCTGCAGTTCGAGGATGTCGAACCCGCGGTCTATCTCCGACGAATAGATGTAACCGTTCCAGTAGTAGGCGCCCCACGAGCCGCCGATCGTGCTGCGGCCGCGACCACCGCGACCGCCCGCCGGTGGTGCGGTGATCGGAACGTCGACCTGCGGTGGGGCATCGATCGCGCCCCGATCGAAGTAGGCGAGTTCCTTCGGATTGGCCGGGTCCGTGAAGTCCATCACGCTCACGCCACCCTGGTACCAGCCCTGCACCATGACATCGCGCCCGGGCACGGGGATCAGGCCGCCGTTGTGCGACACGCAATTCTCCTCGGCCGTCTGCACGGACGGGATCTTGTAGTACGCGTGCTGCTGGTATTTCCGCTTCGGGTCAATCGTCAGGATCGTATTCCCGCCCATCTCCATCATCGAGTTTGCCTGGCACATCGGGGACGTGCCGCCGCCCCACTCATCGGTGAAGACCACTTTCTTTCCGTCGTTGGAAAAGACGGCGGTGTGCCACAACGAGAAATTCGTGTCGGCCTTTGCGTCGAGGCGTTTCGGTTTCTCCGGGTTCGACACGTCGACCAGCAAGCCATAGCTGCCGCAGGCGCCGGCGAGGAGTTTTGCCGCGGGGTAAGCAGTGACGTCGTGGCAGTTGCGCGGGCCGGTGGGCGCGGGCGGAGTTGTCGTGTCACCAGGCGCTCGCCCACGACCACCACGCGCCGGCCGACTCGCCGCGCGCGGAGCCGGATCGAGTCCGGTGAAGATGCGTGCTCCCGTCACTACTTCGGCTTTCTCCGGGTGTCGCAGGTCCACCTTGATGACGTCGAGCCGGAAGAGCGAGTTCGTTTCGTCCGCCGCGTCCGTCCCTTCCTTACACCCCGCGACTTCCGTAGCCGGCCGCGCCCCCCCACTGCCCGATACATAGATGTAGAGGACGTTCTTGTCCTTCGGATGCGGCAGCGCCGTGTGCGTGTGCGATCCCTTGCAGGTCTGCACGTTCTTCACGAGGCGTGGCTCCGCCGGATTGGAGACGTCGTAGATGCGCACACCCGCCATGTGTTCACCCGGTTCTTTCACGCCGCCCTTGGCGCAGTCATTCCTGTTTGCCCCGCCCTCTGCCGAGATGAAGAGGAGGTTGCCGATGATCGTGGGATCGCCTTGCGAGGTGACGCACTGAACGGTCGAAACGAGTTTCGGCGTTGCGGGATCGCTCACGTCCCAGATCGAGAATCCCGAGAAGTTGCCCTGGTAGACGTACTTGTCGCGGAAGGCAAGATCCGAGTTTGCAAACGTCAGGCCCCCTGATGTATCGAAGACCGCTGCCTTCTTCGTGTTGGAGACCAGGCGCATGTTCTTCGTCGCGACTTCAGCGTCGGACTTGCCCGGTTTCAGTTTGCTGCGCGGATCCTCCTTGTTCGGATACGTCTGCGCGGCAAGGAGCGTGGGAATGACGAGGGCTCCGGCGAACGCGAGCAACTTTCGGGCGATTGACATGGGAAAGGCCGTGGGGGACAAGGGGCCGACGTCAGATGGGGGCAGTTGGGACAACATCTGGCGCATGACGCCGATTTCAGCCGTCTGCACCGTGACAACATCGTTGGCGAAAACGTTCACGTCCACTTCCTGTCCAGCACGAGTGGCAGCGAAGAGGTCCTTCACCATCTGCAGCGCGCCCTCATGGTGCTGGATCATGAGCCGGAGAAAGGCACGATCGAACGCGACGCCGGTCGCGGAGTCGAGCTCGGCGAGCTGCGCCTCGGTCAACATCCCGGCCATCTTCATCGTCCGCCACGACGAGGTGTCCGGGGCGACCTGGCCGTAGTGCACGAGCCACTCCTGCATGAGGCGTATCTCGGCGATCTGCGACTGGTCGATCTTTATTGCGAGCCTGAGGACGCGGGGGTTGGCGCCGTGCTTCTCGGCCATCCGGGACATGTGGATCGCCTGCGCATGGTGGGCGATCATGCCCTGCATGAACTCGACGTCCGCAACGGTATAGGGAGCTCCCGGCGGGACTGTAATGGCGATGTTATGTCCGGCATGCTGCGCCGCAGCGGTCGCTTGCGGAACCAAAAACGCCAGACAAGTGGCAAGTGCAGCAAAAGCGAGGGGTGGTCGCGGCGGCATCAGGGCAATCTGCGGTGGGGGCGGCGGGTTCTACACGGGGAACGCTACGGCCTTGCGGAGCGTTCTGCCATGCTACGGCAGTCGACTCCGCAGGCGGCCGCCAGAGTCTCTTCCTACTTGGAGCTTCCTTCCCCCTCGACCTGCGTCCACGCGTTCGCCGGTACGAGCTGATTCCCACCAGGACCCCAACCCGTCTTCCCCGGCCTGCCGTCGGGAAGGGAGATGTACACCTGGCCGACGTTGTTCGTGTAGTCGCTCTCCTCGAACATGTGGCACATGCCGCTACCGTCCTTGAACGGACATGGTTCCCCGGCCACTTCGGCGAACGGCGGATTCACGACAATGCGCAGGAGGTACGTGCCTGACGAGAGGCCGTCGATAACAAAGTACTGACCAGCTAACCACTTCACGTACGTGTCACCCCAGCCGACAGAGATGCCCTGATTGCCGGCGATTGCCGAAAGACCAAGGGAGGGGACAGCAGGACGACCGCAGTTTCGGTAGAACCACGAGCTGGAATTGTCGTACGGTGTCACGTCGATCATGCAGAACCCGCGCTTGGCCGCGAGAATCGGACTTCCGAGCGCGCCATTATTCACGGCGAACAGCTGGTAGGTCGCGTAGTTGCGGAAATGCAAATGCGCGTGGCAGGTGGCAAACTCGTACAGCCCATCGCCATCCGCCGGATTGCCGTCGCCGTTCGGATCGAAGTGCTCGTTAGGGTCACCGATGAACACGTCGCCCGTGCCGATATTCGGCGTCGTTACCGTGAACCTGAGCAGCGTGTGCGGTCCTGGCGTCACACCACCTTCTTCGGCCGAGCAGACATTCGGCACCGTTTCATCGTACACAACCCAGGAGGTTGCCAACTTCTTTTCATCGACGATGAGGTCAGCGATTCCGCTCAAGTCAGGCTCGTGTTTTGTCACAGCGCCCGCCGGCAACAGCGAGACGCCGGTGGCTTCCGGTGAGCCGCACGCGACAAGGGTAGTGGCGACGGCCAGTAACATCCAAGAGCGAGGCGACATGCAGCACATCCTCCGTTGGGGCCCGCAATTGTGCGGACCATAGCGCGCGACGGCGATGACTGCCAGAGGATGCAGACGACCTCATCCAAGATGATACCGCCGAGCACGACAGCGCGAATGGCCGAAGGAACGGTGTGGCTATCGTTTACTCGTAAGGAAACAACAACTCGTTTCCGTCGGGGTCGTCGACCTGGATGACGTCGTAACCCCACCAGGAAGTCTTGCTGGGAACCGAACGTTCGGCGATTTCACGGCGAAGCTCGGCAATCCCTTCCTTTGTGAGCTCGATGAACAGCCTCGCCTTGTCTCGCCGTGTGGCGTCTTCGCAGAGAATGATCTCACATTCTCCATGGTTGACCTGGCAGACCGTGTCTTTGTGCCAAGCCTTCTCGAAGCCGAGCGTGTCGATGTAGAAACGAAGCGAGCGGTTCACGTCGGCGACGAAAAACACGGGACGCGTGTACCACCGGTGAATCACCTCGTTTGCCAAAGCCGGCTCCGTCATTTTTTACCTCCCGGTTCGCCTAACGGGAACGCGTAATGCCTGACTCGAAGCGCTGGCACCGACCTATTTCACGCGTTCCAGCGCCTTCTTCATCACACCTTTGATCGCTTCGGTCGGGTCACCACTCCTTTGAAGCTCAACGGAGAGAAAGTTTGTTCCCTTCATCGCGTGCAGCTCTTCGTGTTTCTCGTTGTACCAGCAGGCGACATCACCAAGCCCACTTAAGTCTTTTGATGCCTTCTTCGCGCACATGCCCTTGTACATCGGGACCGCGCTCGCCGACAAGCGCGTCAGGTTCACGTTGACCTGGTGAGGTGAGGACCCCGCGAACTGGCAACTCGAAAGTGGGCCGCTACCTGACTGGAGGTTGGACATCGCCTTGGATCCGGTGACCGCTTCGCCCATCGCCGCCTCGGCTTCCTGCTTCGTGATGAGGGAGCATGCGTCGCCTTGAGGCAACGGTGCTGTCATCGCGTGCGCCCGGTTTTCGGTCGCAATAGATCCGGCTACGAGCCAAATCGCAGACGCGACGAAGGTTGCACCAATGAGTTTGATAACCGTTCGGATTGACATCGCTCTCGCCTCATCGACAAATCGTTGCGGGACTCCTGTCCATTGCAATGAGTGTCTCGGAGAATTCAGGTTGCGCCCGTCGGCGTCAAGGATGAACGCGGTAACGGAGTTGAACGAGCCCGTCATCGAAGCGTTCCACGGATTGCAACTCCAGGGGCGCGTGACGGTCACGTCGTGCGATGAGCGGAATGCCGTCCCCAATGAACACCGGGACTACACTGATGACGAACTCGTCGATTACATGCTCGTCGAGGCAGGAGGCGATGAGATCACCGCCGCCCATCAGCCAGATGTCCTTGCCGGGCAGCTCTCGAAGCTGGCTCACGTACGGGCCAATTGCTCCGCTCACAAACTCCACGCCTGACGGGGCATCGGCCGGCGGCGCGTGACGGGAGAACACGATGGTCCGGCTCGTCGAGTCGAACTTCGCCCCCATGCGCAGACTCACCTCATAGGTCTTCCGACCGAGTAGCATGGTGTCGATGGTCTTCATGAAGGCGTTCATACCATAGAATCCCTTCGGCGCCGGGCGGGACGTCAGCCAGTCGAGATCGCCGTCAGGACGCGCGATGTAACCGTCAGCGCTGGCCCCGATGTGAACGATGACCTTTCGGCGTGTCGCCATGCGAAGGAGCGCTGAGGCTTACAGCGAGTATCCGCTAGCGTTGCGAGAGGACCCGCTCGAGGATTCGCTCGGACATGCCCCGTGCGTCAGCGTTGGCATCGTTGGTGAGGATGATGATGGTCGCTTTCCGCTCGGGCACTCGAACGAACGCCGCGCGCTTTCCATCGGGAGTTGCGTACGCGGCCACCCGGGTCACACCGCGATACGTGTCGACCGTCCACCCCTTCGTGTAGTCCGCATCGCGCCAGGTCGTTGGCACCTCGAGGCCGAGGCTGAAGCGATAGAGTTCGTCGACGTTGGAATGCACTTGCTGGGAATCAGGAGCCGTGGTCTGACGAGCTCCAACTGTGGCGGCGACGCGCGACACGCAGGCCTGCAGCGGTGACGGAGGCGGTCCTCCCCTGCCTCGACCCGCCGCGGCAGCCGTGGTATCAGCCGCGGCGCCGCGGCCGCGAGCTGCTGGCGGTGGCAGCTGCGCGCATAACGAGGTGAACGTGTTCCTGATGTCGCCGACGTTGAACTGCGGCATCGTCGTGCGCGGCATGTAACGTGGCTGTCCGGGGATGCCGAACGCGTGGTCGATGAACACCTCGCCGTCGCGGGCGACGAGCACGGTCGCGGCACCGTTCGCCGGATCATTGTATTTGGCGAACATCGAATTGATGAAGTCGAGCGGAACCGGCGAGCGATCGCCGGCACGGCTGATGATACGGCGCGTGTTGAGGTCGTACTTGTCGCCCGGGAACAGCGTGACGAACGGGCTGCCTGGATCGATCGCGTCGCCCTTGCCATTGTAGGCGAACGCCTTGCTGCGACCGATGATGCGTCCCGTGTCGCCGCGAATTACCCAGGCCGTGCCTTCGTCTTCAGAAATGCCGAGCATGTTCGGGTAACGCGTGATGATGGAGTCGGCGAGATCGGGAAGCCGCGAGCGGGCGACGACGTGCTGGTCGATGCCGGTGTTGCGGAGGTATCCGAACGCGGTCTGGTACCCCGGGTAGTCCATGATCATGTTGTTGTTCGACGGCGCGCCGCGGACCATGAAGTCGCCGAGGATGCTGGCGCCAGCGGATGATCCGCCGACGACACCGCCGCGCTCGAGGACCGCCATGATCTCGCGTTCGGTCTTCGTGCCGCCGTAGTCCTGGACGATATGGAATTGTCGCCCACCCTCGTACCAGACCCCGCCGGCTTTGCGAATGATGGCGGTGAACGAGTCGCTGTCGGCGATCTTGCGGTCCTTTGTGAACAGGACGACCACGTTGCGCGCGCCGTTGTTGCGCCACATCTGGCCAGCATTCGGCGAAACCGAGTCCGCGCCACCAGCGTTAGGCACGTTGAGGATGAGCGCATCCGGTCCACCCGCGGCCTCAATGAACGCCTTGTAGATCTCCGGACCCATCGAGCCGCCGCCGACGACAATGACGGTGCCTTTGGCGGGTCCGACCTTGACGGGTCCGTCGGCCAGTGGCCGGGCCTTGAAGGGCGCACCGAACCCTTCGGGTGCTGGTGGGGCCTGGGTAGCGTCCTGGGCAGTGAGCGCGGCCGGGAAGGCGGCGACGATGGCGGCGAATCGGATGGTCTTCATACTCAAAGTCTGGCGTTCGATCAACGCCGCGGCAAGCACCCGACATGCGACGCGCAGCAGGAGAATCTTCGCGCCACAAAGATCACGCGCCGTGCGGATTACTCCCGCAGCAGCTCGCCCAATACGCGGGTTGAGTCCAACAGTCGCAGCGGCGTGGCGCAGCCGAACCCGAGCAGCAGTCCTTGCTGGCGGGCCGGCCCCAGATAACTGGTCGAGAGGGAAACCGCCGCCAGTCCACGGCGGCGCAGACGCGCGACGAAATCCTGATCGTCCATCCCGTCGCGAAGCAATACCGTCACGTGGAGCCCTGCATCCGCGTTGTGGATCGTGAGCAGGCTTCCGCAGTGCCGGGTCAAGCCCCGAAGCAGCGCATCGCGCCGATCCATATACGCGTTCCGCATGCGACGGAGATGCCGCCCGAAATGTCCTCCGTTCAGAAACTCGGCGAGCGCTCGTTGATAGAGCGTCGGTGTGAAGAAGCCGAACGCCAGGCGCGCCTGGTGGAATCGATCCTCGAGTTCAGGCGGGACGACCATGTAGCCAAGCCTGACGCCGGGGCAGAGTGCCTTGCTGAAGGTGCCGATGTAAATCACGCGATCGCGCGCGTCCATGCCCTGCAGGGAGGCGACGGGCCGGCTGATGTACCGGAACTCGCTGTCGTAATCGTCCTCCAGTATCCACGCCTTCTGTTGCGCGGCCCACTCCAGCAGCGCGAATCGCCGGGACGCTGACATGGTCACACCAAGCGGGTACTGGTGCGACGGGGTGACGTACACGGCACGGATGCGCGGGCCACGACGGCGCAGCGCGGCAACGTTCAAACCTTCTTCGTCGACGGGCACCGGCACGAGTTCCACACCACCGGCCCGGAGTGCGCGATGCGCACCGAAATAGCCGGGCTCTTCGATCGCTACACGATCCCGCGGCTCGAGCAGCACGGCGGCGGTGAGCCGCAGCGCCGCCTGGGATCCGGGCACGATGAGCACCTGGCTGGCCTCACACCGAACCGCGCGGGCTGACCGGATGTGTTCCGCGATCGAAGTCCGAAGCGCCTCGAGCCCGGCAGGGTCGGTGTACGAAAGCTGTTCTGCCGTCTCGGCTTTCAGTTGCCGGAGAACCAGCTTCTTCCACGCCGCGTGCGGGAACAGATCCAGCGCCGGCAGCCCAACTTGGAAGGGCACCATCGGGTAGTTCCAACCGATCGAAACCGGCCGATCGCGTCCGGCACGATTCCGGACCACGGTCGCAGCATGAGCGTTTGTCGGAGCGGGACGGAGCAACTCGTCAGGCACCGCATCGCTGACGAAGGTGCCGGACCCGGTGCGGCCAACGAGATACCCCTCGTGCAGGAGCTGCTCGTACGCGCTCAGTACCGGGAGTCGCGAGATGCCGAGGTCCAGCGCGAGACTCCGCGTCGAAGGAAGCCGTTGGCCAGGACGCAGTCTTCCTTCGAGGATCGCGCGACGGAGTCCTTCGCGAACCTGTCGGTGAATCGGCTCATCAACGTCACGGTCGACAGCGAGGTGAAGAGTGGGCATGTAAAGTGGCTATGTCGACTGACCACAAATGGCGATTGTGAACAGTACCGCTGTCCCCGGACATTCGGGAACTGTCGACTCGAGCGCCGTGGAGGGGGGGGACCATGCCTGATCAGTCGGTGACGCCGTTCCGGATGAACGTTCCGCAGCAAGACCTCGATGACCTGCGCGTCCGTCTCGAGCGCACGCGTTGGGGAGAGGAGGTGCCCGGCGCCGGCGCTGACTACGGAGTTCCTTACGCCTACGTCAGGCGCCTCTTCGATCGCTGGCTCAATGGGTACGACTGGCGGACCTGGGAGGCGCGCCTCAACCAGTACCCGCAGTTCACGTCCACGATCGACGGCCAGCGCATTCACTTCCTGCACGTGTGCTCGCCACGGAAGGATGCGTTTCCGGTGATCATGACGCATGGGTGGCCCGGATCGATCGTCGAGTTCATCGACGTGATCGAGCCCCTGACCAACCCGGAAGCGCACGGTGGCGATCCAGCCGACGCGTTTCACGTCGTGATTCCCTCGCTTCCGGGCTATGGATTCTCTGGCCCGACTCGTGAGGCAGGGTGGACGAACCAGCGGATCGCCAGAGCCTGGGCGGCGCTGATGGCTCGACTCGGCTATCACCGATACGGCGCGGTCGGCAACGACGCGGGGTCCATGATCAGCCCGGAGCTGGGGCGCCTCGATCCCGATCACGTCGCGGGCGTACACGTCACGCAGGTCTTCTCTTTTCCGTCAGGTGATCCTGATGAGATGAAGGACCTTTCGAGCGACGAGCAATCGCAACTGCAGACGCTTCAGTGGTTCTACGAGAACAAGTTCAGCTTCAATACACTCCTGTCGCAGCAGCCGCAGACCATCGGGTACGCGATCGACGACTCTCCGGTTGGACTTCTGGCGTGGCAGGCTCAGTTGCTCGGTGAGGATCTCGACGAGGACTTTGCCCTCACCAACGTGATGATGTACTGGCTCACGCGGACCGGCTCTTCGGCGGGGCGCCTCTATTACGAGAACGCCCGCGCACCCCGACCCACCGCTCCAACAACGCTCGCGTTAGGACTCGCCGGGTTCGGCGGCGACTTCTATGGACTTCGTCGATTCGCACAACGGGACCACGCGAACATCGTTCACTGGAACACGTTCGACCACGGTGGCCACTTCGCGGCACACAAGGTTCCCGAGCTGTACGTGCCTGACGTGCGCGCGTTCTTTCGCATGATCGGTCGTTGAACGCACCGCCGTTGGCCGCGATCGGACGGACTTTTTTTGCGGTCGCCTTGCTCGGGTTAGGCTTGGAACACTTCGTATTTCAGGAATTTGTCATTGGCCGGGCGCCCGCCTGGCCTGAAGGAGTCCCGGGCAAGGCGCTTTGGGTGGATGGCACCGGTATCGTGGTCCTCCTCGCAGGCCTGTCCCTCGTTATGCGTCGCTGGGAACGCCAGGCGATGCTGGGGCTCGCGCTGCTGGTCTTTGTCTGGGCTCTGCTGCGGCATCTCCCGATCGTCGCGGCCGATGCGCTCCTTGCCGGGAGCTGGACGCGGGCGGGCAAGGCGCTGGCATTTGTTGGCGGATTGTTGGCGGTCACCGGCACGCTGCCGCCGATTCCGGGCCCGGCCGGAGGTTGGAGTCGTTATGCGAATGTTACCGGACCGTTCGTCAGGCTCGGCGGGATCTGCCTTGGCTGCTTCCTGATCGTCTCCGGATTGCAGCACTTCAAGTTCACGGCGTTCGTCGTCACACTGATCCCGGAGTGGTTTCCCGGGAAGCACACCTGGTGGGCTCAATTTGCGGGCGTGGCGCTGATCGCCGGCGGCCTGGGACTTCTGATCAAGCCCTCTGCGAGGCGTGCCGGGCTGATGGTCGGGTTGATGATATTCTCATGGTTCTGGATCGTGCACCTGCCGCGGACGTTCCTGAGTGTCAGCGACGGAATTGCTCTATTCGAGGCACTCGCGTTTTCGGGGATCGCGCTGGTCGTTGCTGGGGCTGAGGAGTCGGTTCCACCCGCTTCTTTGGCAGCGCTTAGTCGGCCTTGAGCGCTGAGATCGGGTTGACTCGTGCTGCGCGTATCGCCGGACGGAGTGCTCCCAGCATGGCGGTCGCCAGGCATAACGCCGCGGCGGCGACGATGGTCAGCGGATCCTCCGGCGGGATGCCGAACAGCAAGGCTCTCATCGCGCGGGCCGCGGCCCAGGCGCCGATGAGGCCCGGAACGATGCCGAGTATCGTCAGGCGCGCCGCCTCCGACACGACCATCCGGGCCACCAGCGATGGTTGCGCGCCGAGTGCGAGCCTAACGCCGATCTCGCGTCCGCGCTGGGCCACGGTGAACGCCAGGAGGCCGTGGATGCCAACGCCCGCCAGCAGCAGGGCGAGAATGGCGAGCGCGCCCAGCACGCGAAGTTGCGCCGTGCGAGTTTCGGTCTGTCCTTCGAGCACGGCCGACATCATGCGAACGCTGGATACCGGTTGCTCCACGTCGGCCGTTCTGATGATCTCCCGCACCGCGGGGAGCAGCGCGAGCCCCTGGCCTGGAGCACGGATCACCAGGTCCTTGGGGACGTAGAGTCCCCCGAGTCCATCGTCGGGAGGCTGCCGGGCGGGGATATAGACCTGTGGTTCGTTGCTGCGCTCGAGGCCTCGCACCTTGATGTCCGCAACGACGCCGACAACGGTGCGACTCTGCGCGCGGACCTCGAATGTCCTGCCGATGGGGTCCTGGCCGGGCCAGTAGTGCTCTACAAAGGACTCACTCACTACGGCCACCAACTGTCGATCAGGGGTGTCGTTCTCCTCCAGGTCGCGGCCCATCTTCAGCGGAATGCGCAATGCGTCGAAGAAATCTTCGCTGATCAAACGGAAGCTCACTCCGTCGCGCCGCCGGTTCTGCTCCGGATAGCCGGGCACCACAACGCCCGCTATGCCGCCGGTCAGGACCATCGGCAAGCCACTCGTGTAAGCGGCCTGTTCGACGCCGGGAAGCGCGCGTACCTGCGACAACACTCGATCATAGAAAACCGCCCGAGGTGCCGCCGAGTCGTACTTCGGACTTGGCAACGCCGTGCGAAGCGTCAACACGCCGTCGGAAGTGAATCCCGGGTCGATTGCCTGCACCCTCAGCACAGCACGAATCAGAAGACCTGAAGAAACCAGCAGCATCACCGATACTGCGACTTCGAGCGCCACGAGTGTCGAGCGAAGACGCTGCCGTCGTCCGCCGCCGCGCGCCCCTTCACGCAGTGCCTCGAAACCAGTGGTGCCACCCACGCGGATGGCCGGCAACAGACCGAAACCCAACCCGGTGAGGAGTGCAAAGACGGCGGCGATGGCGAAGACACGAATGTCGAGAACGGGTACACTGGCCAGCGGCATCGTCGGCGGCACGAGTCGCGAGAGCAGCGGCATGGCGAGCGCCGCTGCCACGACCCCGGCCACAGCTCCCATCACGGCGAGGACGACGCTTTCCGTCAGCATCTGTCGCACCAGGCGATCGCGTCCCGCGCCTAGCGACGCGCGTACCGCCAGCTCTCGCTCGCGACTCGCGGCGCGAGCCAGCAGCAGGTTGGCGATGTTCGCGCACGTCAGCAACAACATGCAGAGGCTCGCACCAGTGAGCGCGAGCAGCATCAGACGGAACTGCGGCAACACAAAGTCGCGCTGGCGGAAGTAACTGAACCCCGTCTCCGCGTTGGTCTCGGGAAAATCGCGCGCGAGCCGATCGAACACCGCGGCCAAATCCGCCCGGCCCTGCTCGAATGTCACGCCGTTCTTGAGGCGGCCCACGGCGTGGATGTACGTGTCGCCGCGATCGGAATAGTCGTCGTCGCGGAAGATCAGCGGCATCCAGAGCTGCGCGCCTTCGTCGGGGAATTGGAACGTGCGTGGCATGACCCCAATCACCGAATACGGCACGCCATCCAGTCGCAATGTTTTTCCAAGAACCTGTTGGTCGCCACCGAACTGCGTCTGCCACAGGCCCCAGGAAAGCACCAACGATGCCGCGTCAGCTGCTCCAGCCTGGGTGGTGTCGAACGTGCGCCCGATCATCGGCGGGACGCCGAGCACCGGGAAGAGCTGAGCGGTCACGCGATAGCCGCCGATTCGTACCGGTTCGCCGCTTCCAACCATATTCACCGAAGCGCCGGTGAACGCACCCCATCCCTCGAATGAGCGCGTGTCGGTGGCGGCGTTCCTGAAGTTGGCCGGCGACAGCTCATTCATGCACCCCCAACCGCTGCCGTCGCGTGGACCTTCACAGAGCCGCACGATCGCGTTCGGATCCTTGAATGGCAGCGGCCGGAGCAACACGAAGTCCGCGACGGAGAAGGTGGCGGTATTTGCGCCAACGCCGAGGGCCGTGATCAGGACGGCCGCGATGGCAAAGCCGCGGGAGCCGTTGAGTGTTCGGGCGGTGAAGCGCAGGTCCTGGAGCAGGATCGCCCAGTGCACGGCTAATGCGTTAGGCACGACGTCCGCGACGGCCGCCACCATTGCGCCGAAGCGACCGCGATGGCGCACATTCTCCTCGAACGTGCGGGCCAATTCCGCGGCGTAATCGGCGCGGAAAGACTCCGGGTACAGCCGCAGCAGCGCGCGGTAGAATCGCATCAGGCGGGCCGTGGTTTGAGGCCGCTGGCGTGCGCCAGCCGCACGAGATCGGTGAGTCTCCGCATTTCGGCGCGGGCCACCGTGGTCCCGAACGGCGTGATGCGGTAGTACCGGCGCCGCTCGTCGTCGGCCGCCGTGCGACGCTTCGCGACTTCAGCGATGAGTCCCTGCTCCACCATGCGGGCGACCGAGCGGTAGAGCGTCCCCGCGCTGAGCCGAAGTTCCCCGTTCGTGCGAGTCTCTACGTCCTGAATGATGGCGTATCCGTGGCGCACATCATTGGTCAGCGCCAGCAGGATGTGGAAGGTTGCCGGCGGAAGCGGCAGCATGGCCTGGACGTCGTCGAATTCACTGGGCATGAGCCATTATAACCGCAGTGGCTATAGCGTCAATGCATATAGTAAGCTCATGTCGTGGCAGGGCGACGCAACGGATTCACCGGGAGCGGTGTCAGCGCGTCAGAACAGCAGGAGTCGCGTCACCTTCACCGTCACAAACCGCTCCAGCACGCCGCCTCCATTCGCCGACCGGCGCTCGGTGAAAAGGACGAAGAAGTCGCTCAGTGGTGCGTGGATGAAATCAGCGCGAATGTTGGACACGATCTCGTCCGCCGATGTGTTGTACTGGACGAAGGAGCTGATGTTGAACTGCGTGGTGAGCGCGTACTGCACGCGCGCGCTGTACAGGTCGGCGGTGAACGAAGTGTTTTGCGCCTTCACGACGTTCCGGTTGGCATCGAGATCCAGGACCAGATGTCGGTCGGGTTGCCAGCGGATCCCGCCAGTGAGCGTCGCCCGGGTGCCATCGTAGAACTCGCCGCCGGACACTCCGGCGTTCATGGAAAGTGCACGTCCCTGGCTGGAGCTGTAGGAGGCTGACGCTTCCCCGAATCGATAGGTGCCGACGGGGATCGTCGTGCCCGGGTTCACTTGGAACGGACTCACCAGTCGCTCGAAGCGCTCGGCCCACGTGAAGCGGAGTGTCGAGCGGTCGGCGAACTCGAAGCCGAGTCCGGCCAACGCCCCGCGTGATTCGAGTTGCCCGTCGAGGTTGGTGGTGTAGGTCTCCTCGACCCAGGGGTTCATTTCGATGGGGCGCTGAGCGCCGATCCGCGGGTGGATCCCGATCGTGGCGTATCCTTCGCGTATCGAACGGCGGCGCACGAAACCCATCGCGGGATCGAAGTCCTCACCGACCTGCCGGATGGCCACGGCGCCGTTCAACAGTCGATCTCTCCATCCAACGGAAAGCCGTCCCGCCTGGTCCTTCACGTCGCCCGAGCGCGTGCCGGCAACATAGGTGTTGACGTAGAGATTGTTGATGAGCCTCAGGTTGGCATCCACGCCTAACGCGACGTTCGACACCCCGCTGTCGCTCCCGGTGGGCGTGCGGTTGGTGAGGATCAGGCCAATGTCCGACGTGCGCGAGACGCTCCGGCGCAGCCGGAGGACGCTGAAGTTCTCCGCCGGGAATCCTTCGAACGATTCGCTCTGGACGTTGAGGGCGCCGATTTCGAGGCCGCCGGTATGACTCGTGAGCCGTGCGCCACCCAGCAGTGGCACGGGACGCCCGCTCCGCAGCCCGATACGCCGCGAATGGAACAGCGTGAGATCACGCAACGACGATCCCAGCCTCGGTCCGCCGGGGCCACCCTCGAGGTCACCGAACAGGAACGTTCCCGAGTTCTCGAGGAAGAACTCGCGCAACTCCGGAAAGAAGACCGGGAAGCGAGTCAGGTTCACCTGCTCCTGGTCCACCTCGACCTGCGAGAAATCGGTCCGCCACGTCAGGTCCATCGTCACGTTAGGCGTAATGCCCCACTTCATGTCGATGCCACCGTCCGCACTGTTGCCGCGTGCCTCCTCGCTGAGGGAAGCGCCTGACGACCGCGACGCCAGCGTGAAGGGCTTCACGCTCAGGTTCCGCGACGCCGGCAGCTCACCCAGGCCGGTCATCGTGCCCGCTTCCGACATGAGGAAGATCCGGTTTCGGCGATCGAGCGGTGCCCAGTAGGCGGCCTCGTTGCGGCGACGGATCCGGCGCATGACGTTCATCCCCCACGTGGCGTCGCGGCGCGTGGGATCGAAGCGCAGCGTGCGCCACGGGATCGCCATTTCCATCGTCCATCCTTGGGCGTGCATCCGAGTGCGCACGTTCACGACCCCGTCCCATCCGTAGTCGCGGGTACGGCCGTCGTCGCTCCCCTGGCCGTCTTTCACGCCCCCCGCCGGATTCACGAAGAAGATGAAGGAATTCCGGCGATCGAGGTACGTGTCGAGCGTGATGCCAAACGCATCCATCTCCTCGAACAGGATGCCCGGTGAATCGCGCTCGAGTCCCCCCGGCACGATGGCACCCGGGTTGTCGTCGTACATCTCAGCGCCGATGTAGAGGTAGTTCCGGTCCACCGCGATGCGCACCTCGGTGCGCTGACTCGCGGGACGGCCGGCCTCCGGCTCGGACTGGATGAAATCCGTAATCGGATTCACCTGCGCCCAGCCAGGTTCGTCGAGACGGCCGTCGATTCGGACGCCGCTGATGGACTGGAGGCTTAACGTCGGTCTGGGGCGTGCTTCCGGGTCAACCGTCCCGCCCTGTTGGGCGAACGCTGGCGACATCGCGCCGAGCGTCGCGAGGGCGCCCGCTGCTGTACTCAAGAGAGCGAGTCGTAGTCGCATCGCCCCAGTCTACTTGCTGGGCAGCCGCCATCAAGTCGATGTCGTTGCCCACCGCCCGCATCCACAAGGGACGCCGTGGATTCTCACACCAGATCGTAAGAAACTCGGGATCCCAACGTTGTCCAACAGACGCGAAGTATGTGTCAATCGCCTCGAAGTGCCGCTTCTCGCGCACGAGCTGATTTACCTCGAGGGCCGACGCGGGCCATAGCGTATCCGCGCACCGATCGGCGAGCCAGGCCGCCAGGCGGACGCCTATATCGTCACGGTCCACACCAGATGCGACGAACAGCACGCCATCGCTTCCATGGACGATGGCCACTTGAGCAGATGCTACGGAAACGTCGACGCCGAGCATTGTCCTAGACGGGTTTGAGTACCATGACGACGATGACCGACGTCATGACCAGCAGATAGATCAGGTTCGCCAGTCGCAGTCGCGCGCCAGCCAGCGCGATACCGTTTTCGTCCGCCGGCGAGACGGCCACGGCCTGACCGAGCGCCATCATTCGCTTCCGCATCACTAGAGCGCCGAAGAGGAAGTGCACCACGATTCCGGCGAACCCCCAACTCACCCAGAGTGGCTGGAAGCCGATACGGGCGACCACCACCATCGCGATTCCGGTCAGGAGGACAAGCAGCGACGCGGGGCCGGCCGCGGACTGCATGTATTTCTGGATCAGCGGGAGGAAACTTGCCAGCGTAGCGCGGTCACGTGCGCGGACCAGGCGCGCGGTAATCATCGCGAAGGCAGCCCCAGCGCCAATCCAGATCACGACAGACAGCACGTGTACTACCTTGAGGACGCCATACCAGGTCATGATTGCTCTCCCGAAGTGCGCCGAATTATACACTATGTATAATCGAATTATACGGTATGTCAAATAGCGTCATGTCGCACTAGATGCCTCGTCCCGATTCACCTCCGGAATGGGAACGTCCGGGCCCTGCCGACCCCGGCCGGGATCGTATTCTCGCGGCCGCTCGTGAGGTCCTGAACCTCGACGACCTCAAGTCGTTTTCGCTCGAGGCGGTGGCGCGGCGCGCCGGCATCACGCGCATGACGGTCTACAACCAGTTCGGTTCGAAGGCTGGACTGCTGAGTGAACTGTTCGACCTGCTCATCGAACGCGACGCGTTCAGCAAGGCGCCGGCAGCGTTCGCGCACACGGACCTCGGCGGCGGGTTCGACGTCTTCGTCGAGATCCTGGGCCGCTTTTACACCGACAATCGGCCGCTCATGGCCAGGCTGTCCGCCGTGGCTGGCCTCGATCCGGACCTCGACAGCGCGATGCGGTCAAAGAACCTGCGCCGTCGTCAGGCAGTTGAAGCGCTCCTCAAACGAGGCGGTGGACAGTACGAGCCCGCGGTCGCAGCGTCCGAGTTGGTCAATACGCTCGATGTGCTGCTGAACTTCAACACGTTCAACGCCATCGCCGGGGCAGATCGGACGCCGGCCGATGTGGTGCCACATATCCGGCGGATGATCCGTAGCGTGCTGGGAATCAAGACGCGCAAGCGTCGTAGTACTCCAAAACGAAAGGCGTCGCGCTGAGCGGCCAGCCTGCCAATCAAACGGGCGCCGCCGCCGAAACAGACCCGGGCCGATTTCCGTTCGCCAGCTCGATCAATTGCCAATGGGGCGGATTCCCGTGCCGAGGCGGCTGAATCCGGCATGCAGGGCATGGATGGTAACTGTGCCGCGGCCCAACATGTCGATCTTGTGACGGAGCCGGGCGATGACGTTCTCGCCTGCCGCACCGTAGACGTCAATGGACCGCTGATCAATATGGTCGGCGAACGCGCGGAACTTTTCCCAGCCAATGTCCATGTGGAACTCCATTGACGCGGAATCCGGATGAACCGCCACGCATGTCATCGTGTTGCTCGTCTCTTCGAGAAAGAAATCGTACGCGATGAGCTGCGGCTCGTTTGCCTCAACGAAGGCCACCAGGTCGGTCATCAGCAGCCGAACGGTCTCGAGGTGGCCAGACCGGATGTCCGACGTGTCGATGTAGAGGATGGGCTCAGCCATCGTCTCTCCTCAATGACTCGTTAGGTACATGACTTGCCGGCACTGACCTGGCGTCGACGTCAGGCACAAACGGTGATCGAGCGGATCGTCGTTGACCCGCGGCATACAGTGCGACGCCGACGAGATTCGCCACGACGATCAACCCGGTGATCTTGAGCGCGAAGACGGTCCGGCTTCCGACCGGGATGATCGGCAGGACGGAGAGCGTGACGTAGAGGATCGTCATGACGAAACCCGACGTGGCGCAGAGCTTCACCCAGGTCGGCGCCACAATCTGCGCGCGCCGAAGCCCGATCAGCGGCACGGCGAACATCGCGAGGTAGGTGAGCCCGTAGAAGATGCCGGCGGAGTTCCAGAGGAGCTGAAATGCTTCCTGCTTCCCGACCCCGACCAGGCCGAGGGTGGCCAGCACGAACGTGATCGCAGCGACGAAGAGGATCGAGTTCACCGGCGTCTTGTAGTTCGGGCTCAGGCGGGTGAACCAGGCCGGCAGCAGATTGTCCCACCCCGCCACCATCGGGAGCCGCGTGCTGCCGGCAAAATTGACGCTCGCCTGCGCAAAGCGGATGGCCAGCATCGCGCTCAGCGTGATCGGGGCAATGGCGGCGACGGCGCCTAACGATCCGAAGCCTTTCGTCAGCAGCTGCGGGATGGGCGCGATGAGGTCGACGTCGTCGATGGGAATCATCCCCACGACCGAGCTCGTGCCGAGGATGAACATCAGGATGATGATCGGGGCGGCGACGATCGTGGCCCGGGTGATGCTCCGGACCGGATCGCGGCACTCGCCGGCGTGAATGGCGACGTATTCGAATCCGGCGAAGGCGCCGAATCCCATCTTCCCCAGCAGGTTGAGGCTCAACAGGGTGACCACGGGCGTCGCGGTCCTCAGTGGATGGAACTCGGCGAGCGTGCCGTTGGCGACGCTGAGCCACGGCAGCGCGATGATCATCGCAAAAATGGCAATCATGAGCATGCCGCCGGCAGTGTGCACCCAGCGACCGATGCGGAGCCCGACGATCGTCAGCCAGACGAGCGCGCCGATGACGATGGCCGTAGCGGTTCCGATGGCCCAGTTGCTGGCCAGGAAGCCGGCGACGCGTGGCCCGAAGATGTAGCCCAGGTATTGGGTGAACTGGAGGCCGACGTTGGTCATGTTCAGGATCGCAAAGACCCAGAGATTCCACGCGACGATGTAGCCCATGAACTCATTGAAACCGAACTTCGCCCATTGATAGAGCCCGCCCTCGAGCGGCATGACCTTGTTGAGCCAGACCGCGACGCCGGCGGAGGGGAGGTAGAAGAGGACAACGGCGATGAGCCAGAAGATGACATGGGCCGGTCCCTGTTTCGCGGCCACTCCCACCCACTGCAGTCCTACGATGAACAGGATTTGGGCGAAGACGAGGTCGCGCAGCGAAAGGTCTTTCCGCAGGCCTTCGCTTCGCGCCTGGACCGCTTCCTGGACATCGAGCGCGGCCGCACTGGGCGAGGTCATCGCACGATGGATTTCAACATGGGCGTAATCATGCACGCCGCCAGTGAAGCCCGCTACGCAATCACCCGCTCTTTGTCCGTACTCGGAACTCGCAACACCTCGGACGCGAATCGCTCCGTGCGGGATGCGTTTGCGATCGGGCGAGTTGCCTGCGTGCTACTCGGAACGCAGGGTGACCGCCGGGTCGACCGCGGCCGCGCGCCGGGCCGGCGCCCAGCAGGCGAGGACAGCGACAGTGCCAAGCAACGCGATCACTCCCGCGTACGTCGATGGGTCGGCTCGGGAGATGCCATACAGCAGGGTCTCGAGCAACCGGCTGGTCGCGGACGCGCCAGCCACGCCAATCGCCACCCCGATCGCCGTAAAGAGCAGACCGTTCGCCAGGACGCCTCGCACGATTTCGCCGCGAGTAGCACCTAACGCTGACCGGATGCCGAATTCGCGCGTACGTTCCGCGACGAGGCCCGAGACCACCCCATAGAGACCCACCGCGGCGAGCAGCAGCGCGGCGACCGCGAACGTCCCATAGATCACCGACGCGAATCGCCGGTCGGATCCCGTTCTCCAGACCAGCTGTTCCATCGTCGCCACGCGCGTAATCGGCTTGTTGCGATCGACGGACCATACCGCTCGCCTGACGGCATTCGTCATCGCGGCGGCCTCGCCGCTGGTCCGTACGACCAGCGACTGCACCGGGTCCACCCACCGCCATTGGGCACTGGCCACATAGAAGGCCGCCGAGTTCAGCGAGGCGAGCGACTGCTGCTTCACGTCACCTACGACACCAACCACCGTCCCCCACGGCCGCGAGCCGTCGCTGTCGGGTCCGAAGCGCACGCGCTGCCCTATCGGATCCGCGTCGCCGAACATCAGGCGAGCAAGCGATTCGCTGATCAGGAATGATGCCGGCCCGTCAGCGCGATCCGACTCGTCGAGCAGTCGTCCACGCAACAACGGAATCCCCATCACTCTGAGGTAGTCCGCGGTGACGGAGTAGCGCATCGCCGCGCCATCTTCGCCGGGCTGGCGCTCCGGAAAAGCAGCAAAGGTATAGCCGTAGGCGTCGAGGTCCCCGCTGAGCGGCAATTGGCTCGTGAGCGCTGCGCCCGTCACGCCGGGCACGTTGCGCACCGCCGCGACGGCCTGCTCGTAGAAACTGAGGCGCTCCTGATCGCTTCGATTCCGACCGGCGGCATCGACGACCTGCATCGTGAGCACGCGTTCGGTTTGAACGCCGGGAGATACCGCCAGCAGCCGGTCGAGACTGCGCGACAGCAGGCCCGCACCGACGAGCAGGACGAGCGCCAGTGCGACCTCGGAAATCACCAGCGCCCCGCGCGCGGCGCCCCGCCCACTGGCAACGGTTCGTGACACACCCTGCATGCCGCCGCGCACGTCGGCACGCGATGCGCTGAGCGCTGGCATCAGCCCAACGGTAACGCCGACGATTGTCGTGAGGATCAGGCCGAATCCGAACGCGGCCGCGTCCACGCGCACGAGGTCGACGTTCGGTAATCCGGGAGGACTGAGCGTGACCAGCGCGCCGACGCCCGCCTGGGCGACGACGAACGCCAGTCCACCGCCGATCATCGCCAGCATCACGGCTTCCGTGAGGAGCTGGCGCACCAGCCGCTTGCGCTCCGCACCTAACGCGGACCGCAGGGCGAATTCGGCACGACGCCGCCGGCTGCGCGCGAGCAGCAGGTTGGCCACGTTCACGCACGCGATCAGGAGCAGCATGGCGGCTGCGGCGACGACGGCGATCAGGGCGGGCCGGGCCCCGGCGGTGACGTCCTCCTGAAGTCCGCGGACGAGCAGGCCGTTTTCGAGCCCGGCCCAGGGCACCCGCGCGAAGTCCGATGGCAGGGGCCGCGAAGCAATGGTCGCCAACTCGCGTCGCGCGACGTTCACGTCCACGTCGCGTTTCAGGCGGCCGACGATCCGGTAGTGATGTCCCCACTCGCGCGCGTTAGGCGCTGCGCGCGGCTGTGCCTGGAGGGGGGCCCAGATGTCGGTGGATGGCGAGAGGATATCGAGGAATCCCGGCGCCATGATGCCGATCACGGTAAAGGGCTCGCCGTTCACCGTGATCGACGCCCCGACCAGCGAGTCTGCCCCGCCGAAGCGGCGCTTCGCCAAGCGGTCACTGAGGACCGCCACCCTGGCCGAGCCGGGCGCATCCTCGGCGCGGTCGAAGGAGCGACCAACCGCGGGCAACACACCCAGCGTGTGGAAGTACGATGCGCTGACACGTTGTCCCTGGAGTCGTTCCGCTTCGTCGGTGCCGGTGAGCGACGGACGCCAGAGATCGGCAGCACTCAAGGACTCGAACGATCGGCTGCGGCTCGCCAGTTCCTCGTAAGTTCCATACGTCGGCTCTGACGCCGCTCCGGACTGGGCGCGATCGCTGATCGTCACGATGCGTTCGGCGCCCGGATAGGGCAATGCACGGAAGAGAATGGGATTGACGGCGCTGAAAATCGCCGTGGCGGAACCGATCCCGACGGCGAGTGTGATCGCGGCGACGAGCGTGAACACGGGATCGCGGCGCAGGCGACGTAGCGCGTAGCGGACGTCGCTGAACAGCGTATCGACACCGTGCTCCCATCCGGAGGCACGCACTTCCTCGCGCGTCGCGGTGACGCCGCCGACTTCGATCGTCGCCTGCCGCAAGGCATCCTTGTAAGGCATGCCTTCGCGCCCGAGTTCTGCAATACGGCGACGCACGAAATCGCGAACCTCGTTGTCCGTCTCCGCGTCCGCCCGTGCCGGCGAGAACAACGCGGAGACGCCACGCCGGACCTGTCGCAGCAGGGGGATCATGACTCCGTCCGCAGGAGGCGGGTGATCGCGGCGGCCTTGCGGTCCCACTCCGTCGCTTCGACGCTGAGTTGCCGGCGGCCCGCTCGAGTGAGCGAGTAATACTTTCCCTGGCGCCCGTTCTCCGTTTCACGCCACTCGGCATCAAGCAGGCCGGCGCGCTCGAGTCGTTGCAGCGCGACGAGGAGGGAGCCCGCGTTCACCTTGAAGACGCCGCGCGAGATCTGTTCCACACGACGCGCGATGCCGAAGCCATGCATGGGTGCGAGACTCAGCGTCTTGAGGATCAGCATGTCCAGCGTACCGGAGATGACGTCGGTGCTCTGCTCGTCCACGGCGCGCACGTCTCCACTTGATAGTCAGGTGGAGCTTACGGGTCGCTCCATATGATTGTCAAGAGGAGCCGGCGCCCGTGGCTGCCTATGGCGTCAGGCCGGCGGATCGTCCGGTGGCTTGGGCGCCTCAGTATCGAGCAATTGGCGCGCGGCCGCCGCGTCCCTGGCACGTACGATCAATCGGACCGGGAAGCCAACGGCGAGGTTCGGGAGCGCTCCCCCGGCCGTATCGGCCGATACTTGGGCGGGGATACCGTTCGCCTCCAGGCTCAACGCTGCCACGCGCGCGGAAAGCTCGTCGCCGAACCGTCGAAGCACTACGAGCTCCTTCTCTGGAATCATTACCGTCCGTCCCTCAGGCAATCATCAACCGAATAATCGCCTGCGAGCGTCCAGGTCGTTAGCCGGCGCGTGACGAACCTTGATGGAGGTGTTCGGACTCTGATTCCAGCTCCGGCCCTCTCCCATCGTCTATCGATGGGGGCTTGACAGTGTGCCGGGTCGGAGAGAACGTTCCCATCACCTATCGATGGGAAGCGACCGCCGTGAAAAATCCGCCCGACCTGCTCCCCGGCACACTTGACCTCCTCGTGCTGCGTACGCTCACACGGGGCCCGCTGCACGGCTACGGTATCGCGCAGCGCGTGAAGGAGATCTCCGGCGATGTGCTCCAGGTGGGGGAGAGCTCACTCTATCCAGCCCTGCAACGACTGCTCCTTGACGGCTATGTCAAGGCGGAATGGGGCGCATCGGAGAACAATCGGCGGGCGCGATTCTACACGTTGACCGCAGCCGGGCAAAAGCACCTCGCCGCCGAACGAAAGGAGTTCGAGCGCATGGTGGGGGCAATCCGCCTCGTGCTCGCGAACGCGTAGGGAGGGATCCATGCGCCTCCTTCGACGGCTCGCTCAGTGGCTTCGGTTTCGTGCGAATAGCACGGATGTCGAAGAGGAACTTGCGTTCCATCGCGAGTCGATCGAGCGGGACCTGATCACGCGCGGTCACACGGCTGCCGAGGCGCGTCAGGCGGCGCGCCGCGCGATGGGAAACGAGACTCTCACGCGAGAGGATGCGCGCGGTGTCTGGCTCTGGCCGTCGCTCGACGCACTCTGGCAGGATGCGAGGGTCACGGTTCGCGGGCTCCTTCGGAATCCGGCCTTCACGACGGGTGTCATGCTGACCTTCGCGCTCGGCGTCGGTGCGAATGCGGCGATGTTCTCGCTCATCGACCGGATGATGCTCCGTCCGCCCGCGCTGATGCGTGATCCCGCACGTGTGCACCGCGTGTACATGTACCGCACTTCGAACGGCGTCGAGAGCGAGACGGGCGGCCAGTACGCCAGGAACGCAGACCTCGCACGTTGGACGACGAACTCCTTCAGCGCCGTCGCCATGCACACGACCAAGCAGCTCGCCGTTGGCGTCGGTCAGGATTCGCGTGAAATGCGCATCGGCATCGTCAGCGCCAGCTTCTTCGGGTTTTTCGACGCGCCCTCCGCCGCCGGACGGTACTTCGGCGCTTCCGAAGACGCGCCGCCCTCAGGCTCACCCGTCGCGGTGCTCAGTTACCCGGCGTGGCAAGCGCAGTATGGCGGCCGCCACGACGCGATCGGTTCGACGGTGCAGATCGGCGCGGTGGTCTACACGATCATCGGCGTCGCAGCGAAAGACTTCGTTGGGCTCTGGCCGCTCCGTCCACCGGTGGCGTTCATCCCCATGTCGACGTACGCCGCCAGCGTTTTGGGGCCGAAGTGGCAGACAACGTACAGTTCTTCATTCGGCATTGGCAGCATCGCGCGGCGGAAGCCCGGCGTCAGCGTCGACGCGGCAAGTGCCGACCTCTCCAAGGCGCTCGTGCAGAGCTATCGCGCGGAGGGGAGGAGCGAGGACGGCCTTGCCGCCTTGCGACCGCGTTCCCTGGCGGGATCGGTGTTGATCGAGCGCGGGCCTGGCCGGTCAGACGTCGCGCGCGTGGCCATGTGGCTCGGCGGCGTCGCGATCATCGTGCTGCTGATCGCGTGCGCCAATGTCGCAAGCCTCCTCCTCGCACGTGCGTTATCGAAGCGACGGGAGAACGCAGTGCGACTCGCGCTCGGCGTCAGCCGCACGCGGCTCCTCACTCAACTCCTGACAGAAAGCATGGTGCTGGCCGTAGCGGGCGGCCTCGTTGGAATGGTTGTGGGCACATGGATGAGCGCGATGCTGAGCGCGGCCTTCTTGCCAGGGATCGAGCCTCCGTCGGTGACGGGTGACCCGCGCACGCTGGCGCTCGTCGGGATCATCACGTTGGTTGCCGGCGCTTTCACCGGCGTGCTTCCGGTGCTCCAGGCGCGTCGCCTGACGATTACGGATGACTTGAAGACGGGGGCGCGGGCGGGCACGTTCCGGCACTCCCGCGCACGTTCGGCGCTCCTCGTCCTGCAGGGCGCGCTCTCCCTCGTGCTGCTCGTGGGTGCAGGGCTCTTCGTGCGCAGCCTTCGGCATGTGCGCGATGTGCGGCTCGGCTTCGACCCCGATTCGGTGCTCGTCGTCGAGTTGAAGTGGCGCGACGTGCAACTCGACAGCGCCAAGACTGCGGATCTCCGGCTGCGGCTCGTTGGCGCGGCGACGACGGTGTCAGGAATCGAGCATGCAAGCCTGCAGCTGGCGGCTCCCTTCGGAGGCATGACTGACTGGCCGATCGCCGTCGCGGGCATCGACTCCGTTCGAAAGTTCGGCCGATTCGAGTTCAATGCGGTATCGCCCGACTATTTCGCCACGATGGGAACGCGGATCCTGCGCGGGCGCGCGTTCGAAAGCAGCGATCTTGGCGGCGGCCGGGGTGTGCTGGTGGTCAGTGAGGCGATGGGCAAAGTCCTGTGGCCGGGCGAAGACCCGCTGGACAAGTGCGTCCGCATCGGCATTCCTCCGGACACGATGCCGTGCCGGTACGTCGTCGGAGTCGCTGAGGACATTCACGCGCGCGGCTTCGGCCCGCAGGCCAGGAACTTCTACTACTACCTGCCTGCCGCGCAGTGGCACCAACAAGACGGAGGCCTCTTCGTGCGCGTCGCGGGTGACGTGCGCGGGGCAATCGAGCCCCTGCGCCGCCGGTTGCAGCAGGAAATGCCCGGCAGCTCGTACGTGACGGTGGCGCGACTTGGCGAATTGACCGAGGCGGAATCCCGTTCCTGGGTGATGGGCGCAACGGTCTTCACCGCGTTCGGCGCCCTCGCGCTGATTCTGGCTGCGGTCGGACTGTACAGCGTGATCGCGTACAACGTAGCGCAGCGACGGCAGGAGCTTGCTGTTCGCGTGGCGCTCGGCGCCGTAACTGGCGATGTCCTGCGGCTGGTACTCGGAGAAGGACTGCGGTTCGCGGCCGCCGGAGCCGCTGTTGGCGGAGCGATCGCGCTCTTTGCGGCGCCGCAGATCGCGCCGCTGCTGTTCAATCAGTCGCCGCGCGACCCCATCGTATTTGGTACGGTGACGAGCGCGTTGCTTGCCGTGGCCGTCGCGGCGAGCACTATCCCCGCAATTCGCGGCGCGCGGGTGGATCCGAACGCCGCACTGAGGGCTGAGTAGGGAAGACTTCTATGTCTCCGTCAGCCTGCCCGCCGGTGCAAACCTGAACCAGCAAGAAAGCAGGAAAGACCGTAACGGGAAATCATTGTCATTCCTGTAGAAACCCGAATCGCCGCGTCCCCGTACGGAATCTGGTCCCTTTCCGCTGCACTGGGGGGTCAACCATGGACACCGAATTCCTCGCGCTGCAGGACGCGCTCGCCGGCGAGTACTCCTTTGAACGCGAGCTCGGGCGTGGCGGCATGGGCGTTGTCTACCTGGCGCGCGATGTCCAGCTCGACCGGCCAGTGGCGATCAAGGTGCTCCCCGCGGCACTCGCGACGCGCGACGACGTAAAGGCGCGCTTCCTTCGTGAAGCCCGGACTGCCGCCAACCTCTCGCATCCCAACATCGTCCCCATACATCGGGTCGGCGAGCGGGGCGGCATCCCGTTCTTCGTGATGACCTTCGTGGATGGACCAACACTCGGCGAACGTCTGCGGGACCGCGGACCCGTGTCACCGTCCGCCATGGCGCAGATCCTCCGTGATGTTGCCCAGGCGTTAGGCTATGCCCATTCGCGCGGCATCGTGCATCGCGACATCAAGCCGGACAACATCCTGCTCGACACCGCGACCGGGCGCGCGATGGTGTCCGATTTCGGGATAGCGGCCGTCTCGGGCGCGAGCAACGAGGGGCCGGTGTCAGGGACGGTCGGGTTCATCAGCCCCGAGCAACTGGCCGGTCAGCCCGCCGACGGACGGAGCGACCTGTATGCACTTGGTGTCGTTGCTCATCTCGCGCTGACCGGCACGATGCCTGAGGGGGGCGCGACCCTCGTTCCAACGACGCCAGGCGCGAGCGTTTCGCTCGCGGCGGCGGTGGCGAGATGCCTTTCACACGATCCGAAGCATCGCTTTGCCGACGCCGAATCGCTGGTCTCGGCACTCGATACCACCACTGCGGTGACGCGATCGAGTTTGCCGCCCGAGCTCCGCGCGTGGGCCGGTGATCAGGTACCGATGCTGCCGTTGTACGGATTCCTGTCGTTTACCGGCTTCGGGTCCGCAATTGTCGCGACACTCAGCTCCCTCAGCGGCGGCGTACTGGACTTGTCCGGCGTCGCGTATTTCAGCCTCAGCATGGCGGCGCTGCCGACGATTCCGGTATTGGTGTACCAGTTGCGCAAGACGAAGCGCGCTCTCACTGCCGGGTACCGCCTGTCAGACCTTCGTTTCGCACTTCGCGCCTGGGAGTCGGAACGGCGGGCCGAGCTCGATCGTGCTAGTAGCAGTGAAAAGCGCTGGGTCAGGATCGCGAGTCGCATTCCGCTCATCTCGGCGCTCGTCTACCTGGGGGGCGCGAGTTTGCTCCTTCTGCAGGACCCGGGACCATCAACCGTGCCGACGGCTGTCGCCGTTGGAAACCTCACGGTGTTCGTTGGCATCGTATCGCTGGCGACGCTGTCCGTCTTCGGGCTCCCGCTGGTGCCGAGATCCCTGCATCGAAGAATGATAGGCCGCGTGCGAGGTTGGCTCTGGAACAGCCGACTCGGCAACTGGCTCGCCGAACGGTTGGCGCCGACAGGGGGTGGCGTGCCGCTCACGGCGTTCCGGCCGACCGAGATGGCGTTGGAGGTCGCGATCGATGACTTGTTCGCCGGCCTGCCTGACGAGTACCGCGAGTCGTTGGGCGACCTGCCGGCGATCGCGCGCCGGCTGACCGCGCATGCATCGGAGCTTCGCGAGGCCGTAGCAATCGGTTCCAAAGCCGGGGGTGACTCGGCGTCGACCGATCAGGAGTGGGAGAAGTCGAAGGTCGCGAATGCGGCGCGATTGAAGGACACGGTCACCGCGCTCGAGCGACTTCGCATCGGCCTGCTGCGGCTGCACGGCGGGCTCACCGACCTTCGCCCCGTCACGACCGCGCTCGAAGCGGCGCGCGTGATCGATCGCGATCTCGGGAATCTCGTCGAGGGGCAGGCAGAGGTGAGTCGCGTTCGACGAGTCCTCAGCTTCGAGCGCCGCTCGCCATCTCCAGCCTGAAAGGAAGGCGACAGGTCGCGTGGTCGTGGTGTTCGTCGCGAGGGTTTTGTCGTCCGGAAAGTGGCGTTGCTACGGGAGTCAGGTATACTCCGGGACAACTGATCGGCCACTTTTCCCCGAGACGTCGCTCATCCGACCATGAACATATCCTGGATCGATTGGGTCATCGCCGTCATCACCATTCTCGTCTGCTTCGTTCCCGCGCTCTTTCTCGCGAAGCGTTCGGGGAAGAGCACGTCGGAGTTCTTTGCGTCGGGGCGCAGTGTGCCATGGTGGCTCGCCGGCCTTTCCATGGTCGCGACGACGTTCTCCTCGGATACTCCCAACTGGGTGACTGAGCAGGTGCGTCGGTACGGAGTGGCCGGCAACTGGCAATGGTGGGCGTTCGTGCTGACGGGTCTGGCGACCGTGTTCTTCTTTGCGCGGCTCTGGCGACGATCGGGCGTGCTGACGGACCTCGAGTTCTACGAGCACCGCTACTCAGGCAAGTCGGCTTCCGTCGTGCGCGGTTTCCGCGCCGTCTACCTCGGCCTCTTCTTCAACTGTTTCATCATGGGGACGGTGACGTTGGCGGCGTGCAAAATCGCCAACATCCTTTTCGGCTTGCCCGCCTGGCAGACGATCCTGATCTGCGGCGTCCTGAACACGGTGTTTGCCGCGCACTCCGGGCTGTGGGGGGTGCTCGTCATCGACATGCTGCAGTTCTTCGTGAAGATGACCGCGGTGATCGCAGCAGCGTGGTTCTCGCTCGTGGAAGTGGGGCGCCGTCTCGGCGGTCAGGCCGATGCGTGGGTGGGACTCAAGGAATTGATGTCGAGGCTATCGACACTGCAGGTCGCGCCGCCAGAGCCGGGGGTGCAGCCGGTCATGATGCCTATCGACGGGTCGGGGCAGCCCATGCTCGACCTGCTTCCCAACTTCAGCGTCTCGCAGTTGGCGCTGATGATCTTCATCCTCCCCATCGCGATCAGCTGGTGGGCCAACTGGTACCCCGGCGCCGAACCGGGCGGCGGTTCGTATATCGCGCAGCGGATGCTGGCGTCGAAGTCGGAGAAGGATGCGCTCGGGGGAACGCTCTTCTTCAACGTGGCGCACTACGTGCTCCGTCCCTGGCCGTGGATCATCACCGCGTTATGCTCGATCATCGTGTATCCCGACCTGGCGTCGATCAAGGCGGCGTTCCCCGGCGCCAACGAAGCGTTGATCGGACATGACTCGGCGTTCCCGGCGATGTTGAAGTACCTGCCAGTCGGCTTTGTCGGTCTCATGATTGGCGGACTGCTCGCCGCGAACACGTCCACCATCCTGACGCACCTCAACTGGGGTTCGTCGTATCTCGTCCACGATTTTTATCGTCGCTTCATCAGGCGGGATGCGCCCGAGTCGCACTATGTGAACGCCGGGCGATTGTCGACGGTCATGCTGTACGTGGTGGCGGCGCTGTTGAGCCTAACGATGACGTCGGCGCAGCAGGCGTTCCAGGTCATTCTTTCCATCGGTGCGGGGACCGGCTTGATCTATATCGCCCGCTGGTTCTGGTGGCGCGTTTCCGCCTGGGCCGAGATCGCGGCGATGGCGGCATCGCTTATCACGGCATTGGCGGTTCCTCGTCTGATGGCTGATGCCGGTTTCGCGGTCACGACCATCGTGCAGGTTGGGATTACTACTGTGGCGTGGATCATTACGGCATTCGTGGGACCAGTCACTGATCGTGCGACGCTGATCTCGTTCGTCAGGAAGGTGAAGCCGGCGGGCCCGGGGTGGGCCGCCATTCGCGCCGAAGCAGGAGTGTCGGACGCCGAGGTTGCCCAGGAGAATCGGATTGGTGCCGCGTTCGTTGGCTGGATCGCGGGTTGCGTCGTCATCTGGTCGGCGCTGTTCACGATCGGCAACTTCCTGTACGCCGCCGGAGATCCATCGCGATTGCCGACCGCCTGGATGCTCGCCGGCGTGTTTGTCGTGAGCGGCCTGGTGCTCATCAGGGTGACGAAACAGCTCTGGGCAGATAGCGCTGCATCGCAGGCGCGCGCGGAGGCACGGGGGTAGCGCTGGGTGCCGGCGCGGCGGGAGCCACCGTCCGACTCGCATTCGTTCTGCGCGAGCGATAGCGATCATTATCCCGTCGCGGCTCGTGGCCGCTCGACGCCGGCGAACCCGCTGAGGGCCAGCCAGCCGGGGAACGCGCGGAGGAGCGCTGTGGGCCCAGCGAGCCTAACGAGCCCGGAGCGCATCGCGTCGCCAAGCCGCACGTCCCCCAGCCAGACTTTCGTCAGCGCGGCCAGATCCGCATCGACGACGAGGTCGACCTCGAAGCCCGGGTCCTTGAGGCAGAGGTCGACCTCCGAGCGCTGGAGGATCAGCCAGAAGCACCGCACGGCGCGCCAGGCTTTCGGCACGCCGCGGAAGTCGAAGAGGACGACGACGCGATGCGCGGGCAGGCGCTCGACATTCAGGCGCCGGTGGATGTCCCACATGAGGAGCCCTGGGTCGAGGTCGTCCGCGCTAACCTGACTTCGGGCCCAGCGCTGGCCCCACTCGCCGAGTCCGTCGATTAGTGGGCGGAGCTCCTCTCCCGCCGGCGTGAGAAAGTATTCGCGGCCACGCCCCTTGGACTTGGCCGTACTCCTGACGATCCCGGCGTCCTCGAGCTGCCGCAGGCGCTGCGCGAGCAGAGTGCGCGACATGAGCGGCACGCCGCGACGAAGGTCGCTGAAGCGGCTGCTGCCGCAGGCAAGCTCCCGCAGCACGAGCGGCGTCCATCGCTCGGCGAAGACCTCCGCTGCCTTGGCCACCGGGCAAAACTGGCCGTACCCCTTCATTACTGGCCGAGGGTAGGACGCCCCGGAGGTTAACGCAAGTCCAGTTTTTGTACTTTCGGGCCACCGCTGCCACCGCCATCCTGCCCGTGACTGGAGGAGGTGCACTATGGCTACGGGAAAGTTGCTCGAGACCGAGCGTCGCGACATTGTGCTCGACGATGCCGACATCGCCGACCTGGCGCGGCATTTCCGGGGTGAGCTTATCCGTCGCGACGACCCACAGTACGACCGTGCGCGGCGCGTCTGGAACGGCGCCATCGATCGTTATCCTGCCCTCGTCGCGCGCTGCACCGGCGTCGCTGACGTCCTGGCCGCGGTTCGCTTTGCGCGCGAGCGCGAACGCATGGTCGCGGTGCGAGGTGGCGGCCATAACGTCGCCGGCGCGGCCGTCTGCGACGACGGGATCGTCATCGATCTGTCTCCGATGAAGGGAATGTGGGTGGACCCACACTCGCGGACGGCGAAAGCGCAACCGGGGCTTCTCTGGGGCGAGTTCGACCACGAGACCCAGCCCTACGGACTGGCCACGCCCGGTGGGATCGTCACGCACACGGGCATCGCGGGCCTAACGCTGGGCGGTGGGCTCGGCTGGCTGATGCGCCGATATGGGCTGACCTGCGACAATCTGCTGTCGGCTGACGTGGTCACCGCGGACGGCGAGCTCGTTAGGGCCAGCGCTGAGGAGAACGCTGACCTCTTCTGGGGCCTCCGCGGCGGAGGCGGCAACTTCGGCATCGTGACGTCGTTCGAGTATCGACTGCATCCCGTTGGGCCGACCGTCCTGGCCGGAGTGATCCTGCACCCAGCGGCGAGGGCTGGTGAGGTCCTCGACTTCTACCGGCATTTCATCGAAAGCGCGCCGGACGAGCTGATGACCATGGTCGTCCTCAGGATGGCACCGCCAGCGCCGTTTCTTCCCGCGAGCATCCACGGACAGCCGGTGGTGATCATCGCCGTGTGTCATGCGGGCCCGGTGGAAGCGGGCGAGCGAGCGGTCACGCCGTTGCGGCGATTCGGCAAACCGCTCGCGGACCTGATTCAGCCGACGCCGTATGCGTCCCATCAGGCAATGCTCGACGCCAGTGTGCCGCATGGACTCGGCTACTACTGGAAATCGGAGTATCTACCGCCGCTCGACGATGCCCTCATCACCACGCTCACCGAGCATGCCTGGCGCGTGGCGACGCCGGCGTCGTACACGGCCCTGTTCCACATGGGCGGCGCGGTCGGCCGGGAGGACCCGGACGGCTCGGCATTCGAGGACCGGCGCGCGACGCACGCGATGACCATCGATGGGGTCTGGTCCGAACCGGCCGCGTCCGAGGCGTGCATTGCGTGGGCGAGGGAGTTCTGGGAGGCGGTACGCCCGCACTCCACCGGTCGCGTCTACGTGAACTTTCTGGGCGAGGAGGGGCAGGACCGCGTGCGCACAGCCTACGGCGCGGCGAAGTACGAGCGGCTGCGTGCGCTCAAGCGGAGGTACGACCCGACCAACTTCTTCCGCATGAACCAGAACATCGTGCCCTAGCTTCGCCCCGTCGTAGTCGATGACGCTCGCATTACCGACCCCCCCACTTTCGCGTGGGCAACGACGCCCAGAACGATCACAGCGTTAGCCACCCAATCCTTCGGCGTCGCGTGCTGTCAGATCGAACCAAATGAGACGGGGCGCATGCGGACGGCGTTTACGCCGGTTGCGGCAAGAGTCGAGCGGTCAACGACGCAGGACCGCTCGCGCCTGCGCCTCGCGCTCGAGCCCACGAAGCAACTGCGCACCGAATTCCGGCGCGACGATCCTGGCCGCCAGTGCCGGTGGCCATTCCGCTGGCTTGCCGGCGTAGCTGAGCGATACGTTGACCGTGTCCACCATCGCGACTCCGGGCCTCCGAACCCACGCTGCTAACCGGAACTGCAAGGTGTACCCCCAGATCGTCAGGTCGCCGGGCTCTTCTCCCGGCGGAAGTTCGACCGGCCTGCTTCCGGTGCGCGTGTGCCAGCCGCCTCCAAATCCGCGAAACGACCTGTCGCCCACACGGAGCGAGAGGTGCGCTCGAAAGATGTAATCGGCCGAGGGGCCATCCTTCCCAAGCGCATAACGACCGTAGACGACTTCGTTGCGTCGCGTTGTATCGGCGACGACGACGCGCGATTCCACGAGGTACGGGACCCAGCGTGTCCATCCTTCGTAGTCGAGCAGGACGGCCTCGACATCTTCGGGGGAAGCCACGACCGGACCGTTCACTTGAAACAAATCGACGTCCGGGTTGCCGCCGGTCGGGGCAACAACCGTGATTGGGCCGAACTCGAACTCGGGACGGCGCGGGTCGGTCACTTGCTGCAGCGGCCGCGTGACGCGCCAACCCGCCGATGTCCTAACGAGCGAGAGACTTGACGGCCATTCCCTGTACTTCGTCGATAGGAACGGAATGATCGCGAAGTGGGTTCCTTCAGAGCTCGTGACCGACAGCTCGGCCGTGTCACCCCGCAACGCAGCCAGTCGAACGGTGCGCGGTTTCATGGCCCCGTATCCGGCACAGAAGATCTGCTCGGGCAGTGTGTGTTCCGTCGTGTACGGCGCATTGCGCCTCGCCTTGTGCGAGGCTTGCCGAGCGTTCTCCTGAACCTCGAGGGCGAAGTATTCGAACGAGCGCCCGCAACCTTCGGAGCGGGCCTCGCGGATGAACGCGCTGGCGACTGTGACCGGGTTATCGGCGGCCGAGCCGCACGCCAACACAGCGAGAAGCACCACGCGCAGACGGCGCGGTTTGCTGAGTTGAATCGCAAGGCGCGTTTTCGTCAAGGCTGCCCCCCCCCCGACTGATCCTGTATTCGGAAAGACGTGGGGCCTGTGGGCGGCGTAACGGGTTGGTTTCGCGAGGCCTTGGACAGGCCTTCTCGCGACAGGAATTCGACTCGTGCAGAAGTCACGTGCCAACGTCGTGGGGCGTGGCCTCAACTGGGGTCGAGTGAACGACGTTCTATCCGCTCCGGCCTGAGCGAAACAAATCCCAGAATGCCCGCGGCTCGAGAATCCTGACCGGCGACTCGGCCTGAATTGCCAGAAGGGGCTTCATGATCAGCGACCGTACAGGACCACAACGCCGCGACTCTGGAGACTCAGTGTTGCGATGCCGTTCGATCCAACAATGATGTCGGGCAATGTGCCATCACTTGTCGTCTCCGACTCGAAGCCGACGCTGTAGCGCCCAGAGGGGAGCCCGCCCACGGTGATTGTCCCCGCCGTGGTGTATTTCATGACCACGGTGACGAGTCCATTCGTGTTCCGAAAAGCCACCGGCACGACCGACCACAACGTGCTGGTCGCATTGACGCGAACGGCGCCGTGGCGTACGTGGCGGAAGTAATGGCGCAGGTACTTCGTGCTCGATCCCGTTATTGCGCTGGATCCCTGGGGTATGTAGTAGTGCGCGCCGTTGTCGGACGACGGATACGCGAGTGTGTACTGATCCCAGGTGGAGGCGCGACCGAGCGTCAGGTCGGTGATCAAGTCATCGTAGCCGCTTCCGATATGTTCGGTCATCGCCGTCGAAATGCCGCGCGCGGCGGCGAGGTTGCCGAGCATGAGTACCGTGGCAGCTGCGGGCTCGTCATACCGGTGCCATCCGATCTGATTGATCAATGCTGCTGCCGGCGTGGCCAGTAATGCCTGGTAAGAGTTCAGGGCGTTCAACGCGCCGGCGTGCGACGGAGCAACGAGAAGAACCTGATACCCCGCCTGCTTGAGCCGACGGTCAATCGCGACGATGGCACCAGACAAGCGATTGACCGACCAGATACCGTTTGTGTTGTCGGGCTCGTTGATGATCTCCCAGGTGTCGGGCACTACGCCGAAGCGATCTCGGAGGTGGTCCATGATTGCCACCGCGAACTCGGCGTACTCCTCCGGGTCGGCGTGAACGTACTGTCCTCCGCCGCAGCTACTCCAAAACGCGATGTATGAAATCGTCACGCCAAGCACCTCGCCATGTGCTTGCAAGCGCTCCTTCAGCGGCAACACGACACTCGTCATCGTGGTGTCGAGTTGTCCGAAGCTGAACTTTGACATATCCAGCACCGTGGCATCCGCGTTGTCGTTCACGGTGGTGTAGCGACTGCACCTCCACTCACTCTCCGAAATCAGACCGGCCTTCCATTCGGTGAATACGTCGCGCGAGTTCTCCATCCCGCTCGGCACTTCCACCCGAAGACGGTTGATGTTGTCGGCCGCGGCAAGGTCAAGCACTGCATCGCGCCACTGGGTGTATCCAGGTACCTCGTGTCCTATCTCCGCCACCGCCTGCCAGCCGGTCATCGTCTGGTAATTCACGGCAGTATTTACTGTGACCATGGTTCCCGTCGGAGAAGTCGGCGGCGGCGCGCTTGGGCCGATGAGGAAAATTTGCTTGCTCGCCGTTGCTCCAGTCGTCCAGCGCGCCGTGATCGTCACGGATCCGGTTCCCGTCGGCGTGTGCACTTCGAAGTCCGACGCGTTGTCCCGACTCGTCGTCGCGAACGCCGTATCGCCCGACGTGGTGAACGTCAGGTTGTCGAGCGTCACTTCCTGAACCTCTCCGGCGGAGTTGGTCACGGTCGCCTTCACCACGGTCCAGTGCGTACCACCGAAGACTGCCGGTCCGGAAATTGTCTCGCGCGGAGAGGCGGTCAGTGTAACCGTGAAGACAGCAGCCGGGGGTGGTGAAACGGGCGCGGGCTCGACGACGCGACTGGTTGAATCCACCAGTCCACCCGCATCCTCTACAATGAGCCATTCCGTCCACGGCTCATATGCGGAACTGCAATCCCGCATGATTACCGGCGCGTATTTCACGGGCAGCGTCACATTGCTTGACCGCCACGTGTAGGTGACGATTCCCACGTCATCCGTCGATCCCGAGCCATCGAACGTGCAGATGTCCCCGACCCGCGTCACCGTGAGCGACGCCACTGGGTTCTGATTCGCAGGCGGGGTTGGCTGCTCACCTGTCGACGGTGGCGTCGGAGAAGTCGGGAGTGGCTGCTCAACTTCTGGTGGTGGCATTGGAGAAGTCGGCGGCGGCGCGCTCGGACCGATGAGGACAATTTGCTTGCTCGCCGTTGCCCCACTCGTCCAGCGCGCCGTGATCGTTACGGATCCGGTCCCGGTCGGCGTGTGCACTTCGAATTCCGATGCGCTGTTCCGGTCCGTTGACACGAACGCCGTATCGCCCGACATGATGAACGTCAGGTTGTCGAGCGTCACGACCTGAACCTCGCCCGCGGCGTTCGTCACGGTCGCCTTCACCACGGTCCAGTGGGTGCCACCCATGACCGCCGGTCCGGAAATCGTGTCGCGCGGATTAGTGGTCAGGGCAACCGTGAAGTCATCGGCCGAGGGTTCAGCCCCGACATCGCGACTTACTTCAGTGGGTGAATTGACGGTTGCCGATTCAGCACAAGAACCCAGCAACGCGAAGACAGCGATGAGTGAAACGAGATGATGCAGCGCGATAGCGCGACGTGTCATTGCCGTGATGAGTTGAGAGCTGATGCTCGGGTTAACGACGCGATTTTTTCGATTCGGGCGGGCGGGTAATGAAACGCTCAGCGCGGCAACACGCCATTGAGAAAAGGCCTGATCAGCGAGACCGACAGGGCTAGGAAAAAGGCAGAACGATGGAGGTCCCGACAGGTGGGCGTCAGCCGTCCAACCCTTCGGCGTCGGGTGCTGTCAGATCGAAGCAATCCGAGACGGGGGGGCAATGCGGCATTTCCTGAGCGACGCGCGGTTCGCCATTCGGTCGCTGCGACGGCGACCGACCTTCACCACGATTGCAGTCGCAACGCTTGGTCTGGGCGTCGGAGCCGCCACGTCGATCTACAGTGTCGTCGACGGCATCATTCTCAAGCCGTTGCCGTACCCGGACGCCGGCCGGCTCGTTGCCGTGTGGCAAACGTACCCGGAATGGCGTAACGAGCCGATCCTCGCGCCGTCGTGGGACCGCATCTCGTTCTCGTATCGGGAGTTTCTTGATTGGCGCGCCAATCAGCGATCGTTCGTGGACGTTGGTGTGTGGACCCAGGGGGGAACCCGCATGGGGTCCGGCGAAACGCTTGAGTCGGTGCAACTCACCGAAGCCAGTGCGTCACTGATCAACGTGCTGCACATGACGCCTGTGCTGGGCCGGTTCTTCACCGACGCCGAAGACCGGGTCGGCGGACCACCGGTCGTCGTGTTGAGCTACGAGAACTGGGTGTCGCGTTACGGCGGTGATCGTGATGTCGTCGGGACCAGCGTTCGATTCGTCCGCGGCACCTATACGATCATCGGAGTGTTACCACGCGCCGCCTCACTCGCCCACGGCGTCGCGGCCAGTCCGTACTGGATCCCAATCGGCCAGGACTCTTTGCGCGCGACCGGGTCGCCTGATCACGGCCTTACGGCCATCGGCCGCCTAAAGCCGGGTGTGAGCCCTGGCGCCGCGGCCCAGGAGCTGGACGTCATCAACGATTCGGAGCGGCACTGGAACCAGCACGGCGCCGTTGCGCGGCCGTGGCAAGTGGACCTAACGCGCAACGTACGTAAGCCACTGATGTTGCTGCTCGGGGCGGTCCTCGTACTCATGCTCATCGCCTGCGTTAACGTCGCGACATTGCTGCTGGGCGAAGCGACCGCGCGCGAACACGAACTGGCCGCGCGCACCGCACTCGGCGCGAACCCGCTGCGGCTGGTGCGCCAGCTCATGACTGAAAGTGTTATCCTCGCGCTGGCCGGGGCGGGGTTTGGCGCCGCGATATCGCTCGGCGGCACAAACGTTCTGGTCGCGCTGGCGCCGCCAGGCATGCCGGGATTGGCCAACGTCCATGTCGATTTGCGCGTGCTGGCGTTCGCGCTCACGCTGGCCGTGGTGACCGGCCTGCTCTTCGGCATCGCGCCGGCCATCGCGATGGCGCGCAAGGATCCAGCCTCGCTGCTCCGCGCGGGCGGCGGCGACCGCGGCACGCGATCGACACGGCTACAACCAGTGTTCGTTGCCGTGGAACTGGCGCTCTCGTTCGTATTACTCGTTGGTGCTGGTCTGTTGACCCGCAGCCTGCTGCGACTCTCGGCAGTGAACCCCGGATTCCAGCATGAGAACCTCGTAACGGCGGCCGTCTCGGTGCCACGGCTCGATTCGGCCGTTCTGCACGATTTCTATGTCCGAGCAACCCAACGCCTGGCTGTGCTTCCCGGGGTCATGTCGGCGACGGCGGGCGGTGGGCTGCCGTTCAGCGGCATCTGGAGCAGCAGCTCAATTCAGCGCGAGGCCGATGCGGGTCAGCCTGAGGAACGGTCGCGTGAGGCGCAGCAGCGCGTCGTGCTCCCCGGCTTCTTCCGCGTTATGGGTATTCCCCTGCTCGCCGGCCGCGATTTTACGGACGCCGACGGCCTGGCGGCACCGCGCGTACTCATCGTCAATCAGACGATGGCTTTGCGCTACTGGCCTGGAGAATCACCGATCGGTAAACGTGTGCGCTATCATCGCGAGTGGTGGGAGATCGTCGGCGTTGTGGGCGACGTGCGGCACAAGAAACTCTCGGCGGAACTCGAGGCAACCTTATACGCGCCGCATGCGCAACGGCCGGTGACGGCAATGACCTTTGTCATTCGCGCGCCGCAGGGCGTGCGCCCAACGGCCGACGTGTTAGGCGCTAGCATCAGAGAGCTCAATCCTAACGTGTTGCTGTCGCGTGTCGACGCCATGCCCGAAATGGTGGAACGATCGTACGCCGAGGAGCGGTACCGCTCGGCGCTCATCCTCCTGTTCGGCGTCATCGCGATGTTGCTCGCCGCGGCGGGGATGTACGGTGTAGTATCGCGGTCCGTGGGTCAGCGCATGCGAGAGCTGGGAATCCGAATGGCGCTCGGCGCCACGCGCACCGCGGTGATGAGGCAAGTGATTGCGTCCACATCCATTGGCGTAATCGCTGGCGTCCTGGCCGGCTTCGCGGGTTCGCTCCTGGCGAGGGGGATCTTTGCGGAATTCCTGTTTGAGATCTCGCCGTTGGATGCTGTGACTTACGTCGGTGTGATCGCGCTGCTTGGGGGCGTGAGTCTGGTGGCGAGTTGGATGCCCGCCCGCCGGGCAGCCAGTGTCGACCCCGCAATCGTCTTGCGCGAACAGTAGCGATCCCGGGCGCCTCGTGATCGTCATCCTGCGTCCGCCTCAGAGGACGTCCAGCATATCGCCGCCCGCCGCGAAGGCCATTCACACACTTGCCACTAATCGCCTCCTAGGCTGAGTGACAATTGTCTGGCGCGCCTGTGTCCCTTCAGCACGTCCGCAAGGGCTGATGTCGCGAGTTTCATTGAGAGTTTGTTTCGAAGGGCAGCCAGCGCTCGAAACCTGGAAAACGCGTTAGGATCCAGCCGTTTCACCGCGTTGAGTTCCGCTGTGCCGACAAAGCACTAAGCCAAGCGCTGATTGCGTCCCTCACCTCGCAGCCTGAGACACGCGCCGCGATGAACTCTCGAAGCTGCTGACCAGCAACCCGTGCTTGTATTCCGTACCTACGTCCAAGGCGACGAAGATCATTAACGGGGAGCATGGCAAGAAGCGCGTTGAGCGCAACTTCTGGATTATGAGAGCCATCTCTTAGTTGCACGAAGCGCACACCCGTGTTTTCGCCTCGTTCGGCGAGCACTACTTCCCACCACCATGGAGCCTCGTGCATTGCGTGCACCGCCAAACTCCAACCAACAACGAGTGTGACGCGATCCGCGATCGCGCTGTACACCCGGACCTGCTCGTCAAATCTTTTCAGCGTGTCGCGGTCACTCTTGATCTCGACTACACGGAGCGCCCCTCCGGATACGCAAAGAAAGTCCGCACGCGTGTATCCGCGCCAACACTCGACTTCTTCCAGAACTAATTCGTCCCGCGCGACTTGTTGGTCGCCCCAAAGTTGTCGCAGCGCCACACGTATCTCGGCGTCAGCAAGTCGTGCGCTTGAGTCTCGAAACGGACCCCAGGCAACCGTTTCGAGCCGCTCCCCGAATGTACCGAACATATACCGAAGATAGTTGCGGGCCCCCTCGCCGGAAGCTGAGACTTGACGATCCGAGTTATTTGTTCCATTATTGGGAACAATTACTTGGTCAATTTGCATGCGCTTGATCGGGGCACCGTTATTGGCCGAGTTCGCCGAGAGGTTCCCTGACGCCGGTCGCGATTTGGATGCTTGGCGATTGGAAGTCATGGCGGCGAACTGGTCGAATCCACACGAACTCAAAGTACGCTACCCGAAGGCGTCGCTCGTCGGGAGGCGGGACGTGGTTTTCAATATCCGACACAACCGATACAGGCTGCACGCTAAGGTGGATTATCAGTCGGGTGCGGTCATCGTGATGCGAGTCGGCACTCACGCCGAATACGATCGCTGGACGTTCTAATATGACACCTCGCAACCACGAACAATCTCCTACCGGCATCCGCGTCATTCGCACCCGAGCGGACTACGATGAAATGCGTCGTGAATTGGATCGCATTCTCGATTCGGATCCGCCGCGAGGATCACCGGATCGTGATCGCTTAGACGTCCTCTTAGTGCTCTTGGCCGACTACGAGGCGCGAGAAGTGCCACCACCGAAGGTTGACTCGGTGGATGCGATTCTTTTTCGGTTGGACCAACTCGGGCTTAAGCCGCGCGATCTCGAACCATATCTCGGCGGCAGGAATCGTGTCTCCGAAGTTCTGTCCAGGAAACGGCCATTGAGTATCGGAATGATCCGTGCTCTCCACGAGGGACTCGGAATTCCTGCGGAGGCCTTAATCAATCCAGCTGCGCCACCAGAAGAAGATTCTGAACTTGCGGATCTGCAATGGGAGCGATTTCCGATCAGAGAAATGGCTGCACGGGGCTGGCTTGACGCTGAGCGTGCGATAAAGCCGACGCGCGAGACGGCGCGACTCCTTCTCGAACCGTTCTTTGCGCGGGCCGGTGGCCAACTCCGAACCGCTCCGCTGTACCGCCGCTCAAAGCATCTGCGCGCAGGGAAAGGCATGGACGGTTACTCGCTTGCCGCGTGGACAGCTCGGATCATCCAGATCGCGAAAGAACAAGCCCCTGTTCGAGAATTCAATCCTCGAGTAATGGAGCCGGAGCACATCCGAAGCCTCGTACAACTGAGCCGGCTCGATGAGGGACCGCGTTTGGCAGCTGAATGGCTCGCCGACCGTGGAGTAATTATGGTAGTCGAGTCGCAGCTGCCCAAAACTCGGCTTGATGGCGCGGCGATGCTGGTGGACGGCACACCCGTCGTTGCGCTCACAATTCGTTATGATCGCCTAGACAACTTCTGGTTCACGCTCCTCCACGAGTGTGCTCACGTTGTCCGACATCTTGCCGGCGCATCAGACGCGGACGCAATCGAGTTCTTTGACGATCTCGACGTCGATGCGACAGGTGATCCACGCGAGCGAGAAGCCGACGATTTCGCACGAGAGAGTCTGGTGCCTTCCGCGCAATGGCACGCCAGCGCCGTGGCATTTGCGCCGTCCGTGGACGCGGCCGTCGCACTTGCAACTGAAGTAGGTGTGAGCCCGGCAGTTATTGCGGGCCGCGTTAGGCATGAAAAGCGCAACTTCAGGCTTCTTAGTCCGCTTGTCGGATCGGGTCAGGTACGTCGTCTGTTTCCGGAGGTGCGTTTTGATTGACACGTTCCTAGGCGCGCCGAGGGAAGAAGACTGGCGACTCTACACGCCTGTAATCCGCGCGAAGGCTTCCGAATGGAAGGCGCTCCAACTCTTAACGCCAGGCATCCGCCAGCGAATCAGTCCCATCCTTGAGTTCGTGCCGGATTGGGACGCTCCCGGCGCGGTTACTAGTGTTCGCAAGCGACGAGCACCGCAAACGCCGCATGAATACGTCGCGCGGATGCTTCGGCATGCAGTCGAAGCGACACCTCATCGAACGCGAAGCTTCATTTATTTCGGTCTCGCGGGCTCTGCTGCGCGCTGGAAGGGCGTTGACCTGTGGGCGGAGTACGAGGCTCGCGTTGAACCCAAAACGGACGTAATACCGCTCGCTGACTTGTCATCCATCGAAGGACAACCCGGCCTAACGCGTTCGGTGGCCTCACGGAGTCAGATCGGTCTCCGTTTGCGAAGCGAGGATATTGGACCACAGTCGCAGAGACGTATCGACACCGTACTCCAGTTGCTTGGGATCCCTCGGCAATTTGTACACGTCGTTGTTGACCTGAAGGATAGACCGACATCGCGGTCGCACGAACAAGTTCGTAGTGCTCTAGAACACTCTAGGGCCTTTGCTTCAGTCGTGGTCCTCGCGGGAATCTTCCCTTTGGATCTTACGCAGTATCAGCCCGGAATAGCATCCGAGCCGCGACTTGATTGGACGACATGGTGGCAAGGTCACTGCGCCACGCCCAATGGCGAGCGACTTCTCGCGTTAGGCGATTATACAACGCAGTGTGCACATTATCAGCCGTCCCCTGAAGTTCCGGGTAGCGTGAGTCTGAGATATACGGTTGACGACGCCGTCCTCATTTTTCGTGGGAGGCAATCAGGCAGCGCCGGCGGCCTTGGACACGAGCAAATGCATGGTCATTGCCGATTGTTGGTTAATCGGCCGGATTATGATGGAGCCGCGTTCTCTTGGGGAGATCACCGTATTCGGTGTTGGACGAATCCATCAAACGGAACAGGCAATGCAGTTCAATGGCGTACTGCCTCGATCACGCATCATATCACGCACGTGGTGACGCAAGTTCATGATCCGACTGGGTCAAGTGCAAGCGCTCGCAGTTGGGCTCGCGGCCAAGAGACCACGCCTTGTGTCTGACCTTATTCCAGCAACGTCGGATGCGATTCGCGAAATCGTCGCTACGCCCTCCGACGAATCACGGCTAGTCCGAATCATTTACTGTGGCGATCACTACGCCGGCACTGACATGCGACGTGGTGAGGCAGGCTGGCACTTTGCGTCCTATTCTCCTCCAGCGAAGGAGCACTTGCTCGTTGAGCTAGAAGCTCACGCCGCGCGTTTTGGCATTACAAATCGTGTCGTCGAGTATCGGTCTTCAGCGACAGAGTATTTAGAGGCTACGGTTCTCTCTTCAGAGGGCAAACCACTAGACGAAACCGTTCTTCCTTCTACGGACTCCGTCCCCGATGGTCCGAGACGCTGGCAAATCGCTGTCATCGCGCACCACCTGTCATCGGTGAGTCTCCAGGTTCAGTGGCTCGCCGAATGCTACTCGGTTCTGGCCGTTGGTCTGTGGGGCGACGAGGCTGCGTTTCGGGATGCCGTGTTTTCGCGGATTAAAGCCCGAGCTCTGCGTGGAACTTTTGCCGCAGCAGACGCGGTTCTTGCTTCTCTCCGATCTGCGCTGGACTCTACACGATTTCTGCTTCTCCCACCGGGTGCGCGCGACGTCCCTCGCAACCTTGAGGGAGCGCTCAACCTAACTAGTACTTCGGCACGAGCCGGCGCGGCGAAACCACTAGAAACCTACTGGAATGCAGGCGGGAAACGATTAAAGGCCTATCGGGACTGCATTGCGCACTACGTACCGGTTAGGCAGCTACCCGGGTATGGCTACGCCGGCATGCAGGATTCAACAGGTTTCGCTGCGGCGACATTGAATTTGCCGTCGAATCCGGAGGCAAGGTCAGTGAAATCGTGGACCTATGTGCCGCTACTTGATCTCTTTGTCTACTGTTGGCGTGCAGCTTCGGAGGCTACAGCCTGTCTTCGCGTTTCTGTCCCCGAGCTTTTGGCGCTCGATTAGTTGCCGGCGAGCAGCAATTAGGACACCGCCAAATCGAGTGCACTTCGAACAAAAGAAGTCAGGACGATCTGACAGTTGCCTCAGTCGCCGTATGCGTGCGTTGGCTCGGCGGCTTTTACTGGCTTTTTCCCCAGTACCCGAATCGCGAGATCGTCCAGCTGCGAGTGGAACACCGGGACCACGAACAACGTCAGCAACGTCGACGTGATCAACCCGCCGATCACCGCATGCGCCATCGGGGCGCGCTGCTCGGCGATTGTTGGTGTGCTAGGGTAATACTGACGGCGTTCGGGATCACCTTAGTGCATCAGGAACGTTCACGGTTCAGACACAATTAGACCGCGCTCAACTGCAACTCGAAGTGCGGCGACTTCGACCGTAAGTTTTGTCAGTTCGATCTCTGTGTGTTCCTGTTCTCCGTGGTGAATGAACCACGACGCGACCAGTCCGGATAACGTCCCGAACAATCCAACCCCGGCGGCCATCAACATCGCCGCCACAAGGCGCCCCTCCAAGGTCATCGGGTAGTGCTCGCCATAGCCGACGGTTGTGACGGTTCCGAACGCCCACCATACGGCGTCGCCCGCCGTCCGAATGTTCGACTCCGGGTGCTGCTCGAACTGCAGGATGGCCAGACTGGCGAAGATCGTCATGAGGAGGCATACGAGTCCGGCGGCAAGAAGGGCGCTCTCGCGGCGGTGGCGCGAGATTGTTTGCCCGATTGCTCGAAACGAGCGCATCGCCCTCAGCAACCTGATGATGCGCGCTATGCGGCTCAATCGACCAAGGCGCAAATAGCCGATCGCTGGGAAGCTCGAGACGAGATCGAGCCAGCCAGTGCGGAAGAAGTATCGTCTGCGATTGGGCGATCTGGCGAAGCTGCGAAGGAAGTCAAGGAAGAACAGAGCACACAACGCGGTGTCAGCAAACCCAAGCACCTGGTGCGTAGCAGGTGTGAGTCTCCAAAGCGCATCAACCGCCAGAACGACGAGTGAGACAACGCTGATGATGAGAACGTACAGCTCGTATGGTCGAACCGTCGCGACCTCGTATGCGAGCGTGGTCGTTATGGCACCTGCGTCCGATCGGTCTACGCTCATTGTGTACCTCAGGTTTAACACGTCCTTCGACGCTTACGCCTGTGCGAGCATCGCGCCGAGCGTGACGGCCGCCTGTTGAACATCGCCGTCCATTACAAGGTGGGGACTCTTGCCTGCAGTCTTTTCGAGGATTAGACCATCGGAGCAGACCTGAAATGCAATGAGCGCGCTATAGCGGATCGTGACGTTCTTCCGCGCTCCATCGAAGATGATTCGCTTGTTCGTTACGTAGAGAGTTCCTTCATCGATCAGGATCAGTTCGTCCCTGGTGACGCGCTGCGCGGCGATACTCCCGAATCGATATCGAACGCCTTTGCAAATGCGGATGCTCGCCGTTGGACCGGAGTAGTTCACGCGAACCGTCCGGGTACGCAACTCATTCCAGACCGCGTTTGACGCGAAGTGGCATTTCTCGCCCCGCTGCAAAGCGATCGGCACATCATACTCTGGCGGCTGCCCATTTTCGATGCGCCAATACATAGACGCTTTGGCGAGATCAGCTACCGTGGTTTCACGAGGGCGGAATTGTATTCCCAGCTCCTGCGCAAGAACCTGAAATCTCGACTCTTCGTCTGGGGAGAGACGATTGTCCTCTATCGCGCGAAGGGCCGCGTCGTTCAGTGCATCGTCCGCGGCCGGCCGGTAAATCTCTCGCTCCGTGTCCTCACCCAATCGAAGATTGGCAGCCATCGAGCGCAGTACTCGGCGCTCTTCTTCGGTGACTCTACCGTCGCTTAGAACTTCGTCGACGACTCTCTTGTACCGCGGGTGCACGAGCTGTCGTTCGATATCGGCAACCTCGCGGTCTGTCACGCCGAGTGGTACGCGGAGTCGCTTGAGGTACGCCGCCTCGTCCTCGGTGATACTTTCATCAGCTAGGAAAGACACCAAAGCCTTTGTCCACACTGCTCGCAGCATTTCTCGTGCGTCGTGCCCGGAGATTCTGGCAGGAATGAGAACTTCCGAGACGTGACGTTCGGATACCTCACCTGGATCTCGAGTCGTAAACAGGGCCTCAATCGCCTGACGGACATCGTCGCGAGCTCGTACTCGGAAGAACTTCGACAGCCATCCCCGCGGTGCAGGAGCTTGACTTCGCGAGAATGGATTCTCTAGTGCGCTCGTTCTGGACGTCGGGCTCATGGTCCTCTCGTCAGCTGGTTCGAAATGGCCGTCCGTCCGGAAACCGCATTCTCTTGACGCTCAGGAGCACACACAAAGTTTAGTTAGGCAGTCGAGTCATGAGTTAGTGATGCAATTAGTTCCAAGAGGAGCTCGGACGTCCGTACCGCAAATAGTGCTTCAGCGCGCGAATACTCGTGTGCGTTGGCTTCGTGCACTTGAATGTTACCCATTTGCTTGATTCGTGCCGCGATGTTCGAGTAGATCTTGGCATGCGCTGCGTCCACTCTGTCCGCTAGCACGGCCTCAAGTGTCACCTTGTCTCCAGGTGTGAGTGCAGCTTCCATTAGAGTGATCGCCTTGCGAGCGGTTATCACAGCACTTGTGGTTTCACCGCGATCAACCGCTCGCCTCGCGACAACGAGCTCTTCGAGACTTGGCCGAAACCGAGCGGCATACGAGAGGTGATACCTGACCTCGAGAAGATCCGTTCGATCGCCCGTGATTGCGGTTATGACTTCCAGCCAGTCTTCACGAGGGATTCGGATCGCGAAGGGCTCCACTCGCATGGTGAGTAGTTGGTCCGGACACCGGACGGTGGGCCAAAGTTTGATCCATAGCTGGAGCGGACCGCCTTGACGCAGCGCCTCCAGCCGCTCAAATCGAAACCAGTCGAGATCGATGATCAGCTCGCAGTCTTGCTCATCTGCGTAGTCACGAGATCGCAGGCCCTGCCGCTCGCCGAGTTGAAAGAGTAAACCCACAGCCGGTTCGCGCTCCGCTGTCCGCAATTCACCCTCTATGCCAGTGACACGAAACTCTATTCTCTCGTCGCCGGGTCTGGGGCCGGGCCGATAATGGGTCAGAGTCCAGTTGGAATGGAAACGGAATCGTGGAGCTAGCGCCGGTGCATACGTGACGCCAGTGACTCGGACCGAACCGACTTGTTGACTGTCGATTGTGATGCGCTGCTGCCCGTAGTTTGTAGTCACGTCCGTACGCCGGATGAACTCATTAGCGGTGGCTACCTAACGCCTGTTTGATCTTTCGGCACGAGCGGAAGAAGCAAAGTAACCTCCCTAGTTCGCTCGTGCCTCAACGAACGCCGGTTGCCGAGCTGCAGAGGTCGATCCAATAGTGAGACATCCCTATCATCAATAGGTCTGAGAATCTCCGACCACCTCAAGCGCACTCTCGTAGTCATCTCCGAAAAGTCTTGCAACCAATACGTCGAATGTGCGACTTACTTCGGGAACCTTCTCGATATCGGTCCGAAGGAGGGCGACCACGGGGCTTTCAGCCACGGAGGCGGGTGCTCCTTTCGCCTCCTTTCTGGTTGCGACTGATAGCAACGCGTTAACGGCCCACTCTGGCGCTCCCCCCGGATGCAATAGAGACGCATATCGCGGCAGAGAGGGTCGATAAAACGGAATGTTTCTCCGTAGCATCTCGGCGAATACCGGATGTGTGCTCAACAATGCGCTCGTACCTTGACCCTGTCTAACAAACTCATAAGCTGCTAACCAGTGTTCGCCTTCTGGATCGCTTTGAGAGACCTCGCGAGCAAGCCTGGTCCTGGCGAAACCGCCTTGGAAGAGTCCATCGACATCCATATGGAGTGCCTGGACTGCAATCGCGTCGTCACGAAACTGGGATAGCCGACGTGACGTGACCCCCAATGCTGGTCCGAGCTTTATGTCAGTCCGATTGGGGTGAAGGGTGAAACTGCAGTTGAAGTGAGGTTCAACGCAAACTCCCTGGGGGTGCAATCCCGGAGTTTGC
>Ga0070698_100000102_pt1 | contig 69797 bp, 47 predicted proteins | sample KBSK1502metaG_FD_65477 | JGI IMG/M metagenome (GOLD analysis project Ga0070698, IMG submission 65477) | Corn, switchgrass and miscanthus rhizosphere microbial communities from Kellogg Biological Station, Michigan, USA - KBS K1-50-2 metaG | ecosystem: Host-associated > Plants > Roots >... | reverse complement strand
TGTCGAGTGGGGGATCGATCCACGGATTCGTCACCGCGGCGGACAAGGTGTTGGCGCTATCGAACGCGCAGACGAAGATCATTCCCGGCCATGGGCCACTGGCCGATCGGGCGCGGCTCAAGGCGTATCGCGACATGATCGTCGCGCTGCGCGATCGCGTGCGAACCTTGATTTCCACGGGGAAGACGGTTGAGGAGATCCTCGATCTCAAGATCGGTGAGGCGTACGCGAAGGACTTTCCTGGCGGCCACGAGCGGTTTGTGAGGCTGGCGTATCAGGAGCTGTCGCGGCGATGACAAAGGGTGAAAGGGTGAAAGGGTGAAAGGGTGAAAGGGTGAGAGGGTGAAAGGGTGAGCAGTTTCCACGCTCACGCTGCTCCCACCATCCCACCCTTGCACCATCCCACCCTCGCACCATCCCACCCTCGCACCCTCCCACCCTCCCACCCTCGCACCATCCCACCCTCGCAAACTCCCACCCTATTTGAATACGTTAGGCGTGTACGCAATCCCATCGGGAGTCTGTCCGGCCGGTATGTAACCGGCGATGGTCCGGGTCCGCATGTCGATCACGATGACCCGCGCCTGCGCGCTCAAGGACTCGAGCAGGTAGTGTCCGTCGGGCGTCATGATCACGCCCTGAGGACCGGCGCCGGGAAGCGAGAGACGCGACAGCTCTCGGCGCGATGCGCGATCGAGGAAGCGCACCTCGTGATTGCGCAGGTCGGGTAAGACAACCGTCGCGACGTCCGGCGTAAACAGGACGCGATATGGCCAGCTCACACCTTCGGCGGCCGTCGTCACTGAACCCGTTGCGGGATCGACCACACTCACCTTTCCAGTCTGGTTGCTGCCGACCCACACCTCGCGTCCGTCCGGCGTCACGTTGATTGCCTCGGGCTGCGCCGGCACGTCGATGCTCCGCAGATACGTGCCGGCGGGAATGTCGAGTTCCGAAACCGTGTTGCTCCCGATGTCGCCCGTCCAGGCGCGGCGGCCATCGCCGGTCACGGCGACCATGTGCGATCCCTGGTGCTGCGTGGGGATCACCTTCCGGATCTCGCCTGACGCGACTGCGACGATCACGACGTTCTGCGTCGCCTCCGACGTCACCGCCACGAGCGAATCACTCGGCAGGTACACGATGCCGTGAGGACGAGTGTATTGACCGAGGCTGATCGTGCGTATCACACGTTTGGCCGGCACATCGATCACCGTCAGCGTCGGCGCCTGTCCCGATCCATAGTCGGTAATGACCGCCGTACGACCGTTCGCCGAAAGCACGATTTCGTGCGGATTGTTCCCCGTAGGCAGCGTGGCGAGCGCTTCGCCGCTGGCGACGTCAATGATCGTCGCTGTCGATGGCGACTTGTTGGTGACGATGATGGTTCCGGAAAACCCCGTAACCTGGGCGCTTGCCGGAGCGGCAGTTGGCGTACAGGCGGATGCGATCAGTGACAGCAAGAGGAGGCGTCGCATGATGGATTCGATCGGAGAGGTCGGAATCGGGGTTCGAAACAAAAATGGGGTCTGACCCCCATTCCGCGATGGGGATGGGACGGGCCGTGTGGGCGGGCTCGACCAGCCGTAGATTCAGATCTGGACTTGGCAATTCTGGAGGACGTTTGATGATGGCGTTATGTCGCGCGAGCATTGTGCTCCTGTTCTTCGTGCCAAACCTGGCCGGCTCCCAAGGGCTCTCGGCGGCCGAGCGTCAGATCGTGACGAGCGTCGATGCGGGTTCTGCCTCGGGGATCGCTCTGCTCGAGCGGCTGGTCAACATCAATAGTGGCACACACAACTTCGCCGGCGTGCGGGCGATCGCCGAGGCTTTGGCGCCCGAGTTCCAACGAATTGGGTTCACGACGCGCTGGTCGGAGGGCGCCTCGTGGAGCCGCGCCGGACACCTGATCGCGGAGTGGAAGGGAAACGGCATGGGCCGGAAGCTGCTCCTGATCGGACATCTGGACACGGTGTTCGAGCGCGACTCGCCGTTCCAGCGATTCGAGCGCGTTGGCAGCGACTCGGCGCGCGGTCCCGGGATCGCCGACATGAAAGGGGGCGCTGTCGTTATGCTGCTGGCGCTCAAGGCGCTGAAGGATGCCGGTATGCTCGATCAGCTCCAGGTTTCTGCGGTGTTCACGGGCGACGAAGAAGACAGCGGCCGCCCAATCGAAAAGGCCCGCGGGGACCTCACCGCGGCGGGCGACTGGGCCGACATCGCGTTAGGCTTCGAGAATGGACCCGAGGCGCCGCACGTCGCGGTCATCGCGCGCCGCGGCTCGACGACCTGGTGGCTGCGCACCTCCGGGACGCCGTCGCACTCGTCGCAGGTCTTTCGCCCTGAAGTCGGCAGCGGCGCCATTTATGAGATGGCCAGGATCCTGTCGCAGTTCCATGACTCGCTGTCCAACGATCCGCCGCTGACGTTCAATCCCGGCGTCATCGTCGGCGGCACCACGGTCACGTTCGACGCCGTGCAGAATCGCGGCACCGCATTCGGAAAGACGAACGTCGTCGCCGAAAGCGCCTACGTGGCCGGCGATCTCCGGGCACTGACGCCAGAACAACTGGCTCGCGCGAAGGCGACGATGCAACGACTGGCGGCACGCCATTACACGCGAACGAATGCCGTGCTGACAATTGACGACGGCTATCCGCCCTTCGCGCCCACGGATGGGAATCGTCGGCTCCTGGCGCTGCTCGACCAGGGGAGTCGGGACGCGGGCCTTCCGGGGGTCGGCCCGGTCGATCCAGCGCGGGCGGGCGCGGCCGACATTTCGTTCGTCGCCGGGCGAGTCGAAGCAGGACTGGACGGGTTGGGACTCAAGGGACGCGCCGATCACACGGTCAACGAGACCGCGGACCTCACCATGCTCGCCGTGCAGGCCAAGCGCGCGGCGATCCTGATGAGCCGCCTTGCATCGGGGAAGGAGAAATGAATCCGGATCGTCGTGACTTTGTCGTCGCGGGCGCAGGCTCGCTCCTCGCGCTGGCCGGTGTGCCGCCACTCGTCAGGCAGCAGGGCACGCATGACCTCGTGATCCGCGGCGGCACGGTGTTCGATGGCAGCGGATCGCCCGGCGTGGAGGCTGATATTGCCATCAGCGGCGGAAAGATCGCGCAGGTCGGTCGCCGTCTCGCGGGGCGAGGGACGGAGGAGATCGACGCGCGCGGGCTCGCGGTGTCGCCGGGATTCGTGGACCTGCACTCGCATGGAGACGGGTCGATGAACGAGGACCCTCGGATGGAGTCCTTGGTGCATCAGGGGATCACTACCATAGTAGTGGGGCAGGACGGGTCTTCGAGGGCAACGGGCGGCGGGCTGGGGGCTGCGGCGGACTCCGCGAGGTTCGCCCGATTACTCACGTCAATTGATACACTCCGGCCCGCGGTCAACGTTGCCTCGATGATCGGGCTTGGCTCCGTGCGTGGGCGCGTCGTCGGCAATACCGACCGGCCGGCCACGCCTGACGAGTTGCGCACGATGACTGCGATGGTCGAAGCGGCTTTGGCCGACGGCGCCTGCGGCGCGTCTTCGGGGCTGGAGTACACGCCCGGTGCGTTTGCGTCGACCGACGAACTCATTGCGCTCTGCAAGCCGCTGGCTTCGCGACGGCTGCCCTATGCGACCCACATGCGCAACGAAGACGACCGCTTGCTCGACTCGATCGACGAGTCGATCGCTGTGGCGCGCGGCGCCGGATGCCCGTTGCAGATCTCCCACCTCAAGACCCAGGGGCCGCGCAACTGGTCGAAACTCGACACGGTCTTCGCGAGAGTCGATGGTGCGGCCGCGGCGGGACTCGACGTGGCGTTCGATCGCTATCCGTACATCGCCTATGCGACGGGACTGACGAATCTCTTTCCAGTGTGGAGCCGCGATGGCGGGACCGCGGCGTTCCTTGCCCGTCTCACCGATTCAACCGTGGCGCCACGCATTCGTGCCGAGACGCTGGCGAAGGTGGATTTGATCGGCGGCTGGGAGAACGTGCACATCTCATCAGTGCGCGACTCCGTGGATCGTGCCGCCGAAGGAAAGCGACTCGGCTCGTACGCGAAGTCGATCAGCACCGACCCGTATCAGCTCACGGTCGCCATGCTGGGGCGCAACCGGGGAAGCATTGGGATGGTGGGCTTCGCGATGAGCGAGGAGAATCTCGACCGCATCCTCGCCCACCCACGCGGCATGGTGGCAAGCGATGGCGGATCGTTCGCCATCGAAGGGCCAACGCGCAGCGGTAGTCCGCATCCTCGCGGACTGGGCACGTTCCCCCGGGTTCTTGGTCGTTATGTTCGCGAACGCAAGGCGCTCAAGCTCGAGCGGGCCATCAACAAGATGACCGCACTGCCCGCGTCGCGGATTCGACTGGTTGATCGCGGTCGTCTCGCGCCAGGACTCGCCGCCGACGTGGTCGTGTTCGATCCAGCAACGATTGCGGATCGCGCGACATTCGAGCAGCCGTTTCAGTATCCCGTCGGGATGAAGGCTGTCGTCGTGAATGGAGTGGTTGCCCTGCGCGATGGTCAGCGCGGCGATCGACTCACCGGTCGGTCCCTTCGGCCTGGGTAAGGCGCCCGGTGAAGATTTGGCTCGCTCGCTACCATCGACCGCAGGCGCTACGTTAGGTCCGCCCATGAAGCCGGCGTGACCTCACTCGAAGAACGCGAATGGTTCATCACCGACTTCGCCCGGCGATTGCACGGCGCCGGGGTGTCTGGCGCGCGCCTGGAAGGCGCGGTGAAGTCCACGGCGCAGTCCCTTGGCGTCGATTGCGAGATCTGGTATTCGCCGACCGGGATTCTGCTGTCACTCGGCGAGGCCGGCGGCGGGGGTTCGAATCAGCAAACGCGTGTTCTCCGACTCGAGCCGGCTGAACCGAATCTGTCGGATCTCGTCACCCTCGACGAAGTGGCAGAGGAAGTGATTGCGCGGCGGATTGGAGTGGTCGAGGCCTCGAGAAAACTGCTGGCGCTGGATCGGCCGGCGGACAAATCCCAACGCATCTGGACCGTGTTCGCGTTTGGTCTCGCTTCCGCCGCGGTGGCGGGCCTGCTGCGGACGAGCTGGATCGATATCGCTGTGGCGGGCGCGCTCGGGCTGATCATCGGCACGATTTCGGTCGCGGCGCGCACACGACCGCACCTGGCCGCGGCGTCGGAAGCGATCGCGGCAATCGTGGCAACGGTGCTGGCCGCCGCATTTGCGCATTTTGTCGCGCCGTTGTCGATACAGACCGTGGTCATCGCCGCGCTCATCGTGCTCATGCCCGGCCTCTCGCTCACCACCGCGGTGCAGGAGCTGGCATTGCGCCAGCTGGTGACGGGCACGGCCCGTTTCGCGGGAGCAATGGTCGTACTGCTCAAGCTGACCTTCGGGAGCGTGGCCGGGGCGCAGATCGTGAACGCACTCGGCTGGGCGCCACGTGTCGCGCAGGCAATGGAGCTACCCGCGGTTGTCGAAGTCATCGCGACGCTTGCCGCCGCGTTTTCCTTCGCGATCCTCTTCCGCGCCGCGAAGCGAGATGTGCCGCTGGTGATGGCGAGCGCGGTGTTAGGCTATGTGCTGACGAGGGCTGGGAACATCTGGTTCGCGCCGTCGGCGAGCGTCACGTTTGCCGGGGCCGTGTTCTTCTCGAGCATGGTCATGGCGGCGCTGTCCAATGTGTATGGCCGAGTCGCCGGTCGGCCGGGAACCCTCGTACGCTTGCCATCGATCATGCTGCTGGTCCCGGGGAGTGTAGGCTTTCGTGGTCTCGCGTCGCTGATGGAGCGGGACTACACGTTAGGCCTGGAGACCGGCATCGCGGTACTCAGCGCGCTGGTCGCGTTGATGGCGGGCCTTCTGTTCGGGAGCGTGCTCGCGCCGACGAGGAGGTACCTGTAGGGACGAGCGAAAAGCGACGTATTTGATCGCTTCTCGTTTCTCGCTTCTCGCTTCTCGCTTTTCGCTTCTCGCTATCCAATCAGCACATTCACAATCGCATTCCCGATACCCACCAGCGCCGCGCCGCTGATCAACCCCGCGCAAATCGACTCGTAGCCGTCGACCCAGATCGCGTGGGCGCGCGTACCCGGCGCAGGCTTCGTCCGGCCCATGTACCAGAAAACCATCGCGCCGACCCACATCGCCAGGCACGACTCCGGCGGCAACACGACTCCCAGTCCGATCGAGACCGCTGACAACGGGAATCGTCCCTTCGTCCGAATCCGCGCCAGCTCGAACACCACTGCCAGGATTGCGGCGACGATCATCGAGATCACGGCGGACGGCGGCAGCTTGCTCAAGCCGTTCGTGATCAGGTCGGCCACGCCCTTCCATTGTATGGCGGCCGGCATGGCAAACTGCTCGGACACAATCGTGCTCGCCGAACGGACGCCATCGGGACCAGGCGGCAGGAACAGAAGGAAGAACAACGGGACTGTGGCGAGCGTCCCGGAAACTATTCCAATGAAATGGCCAACGGCCTGCTGGCGCGGCTTGGCGCCGAGCATGTAACCGGGCTTGATGTCCGACAGCAAGTTCGACGCGTTCGACGAGATCTCGGCGGTCATCGTCGCCGGGATCAGGTTGGTCGCCGGGTTCACGCGATCGATCGCGCCCATCGTGAACTGCGTGATCTTCGACAAGGCTCCGGTGGGTGTCCATGATGTCAGCGCCATCGAGTTCGTGGAGATCACTGTCAGCAGGAAGATCAGCGGCAGCGAAATGAAGGCGAGCAGCCATCGCACACCGAAGAACTCGTGCGTGATCGTGGCACCGATGATGCTCAGGATCGGGACGCCGACAAATGAAACCCACAGGGGAACTTCGATGTGGCGAAGCGGATCGGCACCGGGCGCAGCCTTTTCCTTCTTTGCCGTCAACGTCTTGAACGCCTTGGTGAAGATCTCAGGCTTGGCGAAGAGGCCGACGAGCGCTCCGACGACCATCATGGTCACGCCCCACCACAATGCCCACTGATTCACGATCTCGGGGCGCGAGATCGCGACGACAGCGCCACTGGGCGCGGTATACGACGCGATATCGCCACGCTGGATCATGATGGGCGCCAGGATCGCGAAGTTGACCAGCGCGCCTAACAACACGCTCGTCGCCACCTTGATGCCCATCAACCCGCCGACGCCGAGCATGGCCGCGTCGAGCGTCAGGCGCAGGCCGAGCTGGCGAATGTCGGTGCCGAGGATCTTCGGGATCCAGAGATTGAATTTGGCGGCCGCGTTGTAGTAGTAGACGTCGAACCGTTCCTGCCAATTCCACGGCTGGGTCATGCCAGCCCACTTATCCATGCGCAGGATCTTGAATTGCAGCAACCGCATCCAGCCGTCGCTGGAGATGAACTGGTACAGCCCCGTGAACACGGCCACGACGGCAAGCAGTTTCGCCCGGAACATGCCGGCCGCTGCTTCGCCCGTGTACAGCGCGTCGAGTACGACGCCGGCGGCGCGGCCTTCGGGAAACGGAAGCTGGTCCTCGTTGATGAAGCGCCGCTTCATCGGGAAGGCGACCAGCACGCCGATGGTGGAGATGATGACGTTGAAGACCATCAACTGCCACCAGGGCGGGATGACGTTCGTGACCATCATGTATGCCGCCAATCCTGACGTGATCGGCGTGACCATGTAGCCGGCGGCGGTCGCGATGGACTGGGTGCAGTTGTTCTCGAGGATCGTAAAATCACCGATCACGCCGGACTTCGACATGATCCGGAACATCGCGAACGCGAGGATGACCGAGGTCAGGCCGACGCCAATCGTTATTCCGGTCTTTCCCGCGATATAGAGGGCCGTCGCCGACAGCACGCCGCCGAGCAGGAAGCCGGTGATCGCAGCCCGAACCGTGAGCTGTGCCATGTCGCCGCGGTACACGTTTTCGTGCCACCACGTGTCCTTCTGCTCGCGGGTCCAGGTGGCGATCTGTTCGTCGTTGAGCTGCTTGAGTGCCATGACCGTGTACGCTCGGGGAGTGAACCAGATAACACAGACAACCCAAACCGCCAGAACTAGGAGTTACCGCAGCCTACGCGAATCACCGCCGATCAAGGTCAATGCCGTATTCGCCTGATCCGCTTCATTCGCGCAGACTCGCTGTACCGGCAGTTGGTCCTTTTCCGTGGGATCCAAGACGAACTTCATCGTCGATACCCCGGACCACGCACCACAACGCCGGGCTTCGCTCCCGTGTGCTGATTGTTCCGCAGCACCGGCACACCGTTCACGAAGACGTCGCGAACACCCGTCGAGAGCTTGTGCGGCTGCTCGAAAGTCGCGTTATCGGTGATTGTCGCCGGATCGAAGATGATGATGTCAGCCTTCAGTCCGGCCTTGAGCACACCGCGGTCCGTGATCGACAAACGCGAGGCGACGGCTGAACTGGCCTTGCGCACGGCGTCTTCCAGCGGGATCACCTTCTGCTCGCGAACATAACGCGCGAAAAGCCGCGGGAAATTGCCGTACGCGCGCGGGTGCGTCAGGCCGCGAGCCGTCGCGGGATCCTGGGAACCGGCATCCGTGCCGAACTTTATCCAGGGCTGCTGCAACTGGAGCCTGATATTCTCCTCGCTCATCAGGAACAGGATCTCGCCGAGCCGCAGTTCTTCATCGACGTTGAGGTCGATAATCACCTCGGCCCAGTCCTTCCCTAACGCTTCCGAAATCTCCGAAAGCCGTTTCCCCTCGAATCGCTTATTGGCGTCCTTGCGGAACCCCATGACCATGACGTTGGCCGGAGTCGCGATCTCACACAGGTTTTCGTAGCCGGCATCCATGGCGTGCATCTCGGCGACCATCGTCGCCCGTAACGCAGGATTCTTCAGGTTCTCCAGGAGGCGCCCGCCGGCGGCGTATTTCGGCGGAATGCAGGACGCAAACGAGTTTCCCCCCGCGGGATACAGGTACATGTTGGCCTGCACGTCCTGCCCAGCCGCGCGCGCCGAGTCGATCTTGGCGATAGCGACTGGCATCTTGGGCCAGTTCCGCGGACCGCTCGCCTTCAGGTGGAAGATCTCGACCGGCACCCCTCCCTCACGTCCAATCCGGAGTGCCTCGTCAATGGCCTCGAGGAACTTGTCGCCTTCCGAACGCATGTGGGTGATGTAGACGCCACCGTACGGCGCCATGGCTTTCGCGCCTTCGACCAGCTCTTCGGTGCTGGCGTACGTGTTCGGCGGATAGATCAGCGCACTCGCGATGCCGAACGCGCCGTCCCGCATGCCGCGCACGACCATCGCCCGCATGGTATCCAGCTCGGCGCTCGTTAGGCGCCCTTCCTCTTCGCCCTTGGCATACACCCGCACCGTGCCGTCGCCGAGGAATGAGCCGACGTTCTGCGCCGCACCGCGGCCCACCATGTACTCGAGCCACTTCGCGAACCCGTTTGGACCGGTGAAGGCCGACAACATGCGCCGTGACGCGGTATCCGTTTCGGCGGCAAGCAACTTGTCATTGCTTGGGCCCAGCGAGGAGCTCTCTCCATGGATGGCCGTCGTGATGCCCTGCGTAATCATCGAAAGCGCCTTGCCATCACCGGCCATGTAGTGGCCGATGGAGTGCGCCTGGATGTCGATGAACCCCGGCGCCACCACGTGTCCCGAAGCGTCAACGCGCGTGGTCGCGCGCGCCGTCCGGAATGAGCCACGCGGGCCTATCGCTGCGATGCGATCGCCGCGGAGCGCGACGTCGCCGTAATACCAGGCGGCGCCGGTTCCATCCACCACACGTCCGTTTTCGATGACGACATCGAAGCCCCCGGCGGCGGAAGGTGCGGTCGCAACGCCACCGCGCGGAGTGCAAGCGCCGAGGGTGGCGAACACGAATGCTGGCAGGACGCGTCGAATTCTCATGGCGGTCATCGATCCTCGTTGACGGCGGACTCTCGAGCGCGAAAGTACGCGCCGGAACCCCGGTCCGGCCAGCACTACACCGGCCTGTTCGCGTCCGTCAGGCTGCTCGCGGCTGGGCGTGGTGCACACCATCTTAGGGCCCGTGCCCTCCCTCACTGAACGCCTCCAGGAAGCGCAAGCGGAGTCCCCGTGATGCCCGACAGCGCTCGTTTCGCGGCCGCGCTGTCCGATCGCTATCGCATCGAGCGGGAGCTCGGGCAGGGTGGCATGGCCACCGTCTACCGCGCGCACGACGTGCGGCACGACCGCAAGGTCGCCATCAAGATCCTGCATCCGGAGCTTGCCGCGGTCCTGGGGGCCGAACGGTTCCTCACGGAAATGAAGGTGACGGCGAACCTGCAGCACCCACACATTCTGCCGCTGTTCGATTCGGGCACGGCCGACGGGCAACTCTACTACGTCATGCCGCTGGTCGAGGGCGAATCCTTGCGCGACCGCCTGACGAGAGAACGGCAACTGCCCCTGGAGGACGCGGTGCGCCTGGCGATCGAGGTTGCCGGTGCGCTGGATTATGCGCATCGCCACAACGTCGTCCATCGCGACATCAAACCGGAGAACATCCTCCTCCATGACGGCTCGGCACTCGTCGCCGACTTCGGCATCGCGCTGGCCGTGTCGAACGCGGGCGACAAGCGGCTGACGCAGACCGGCCTGTCGTTAGGGACTCCGCAGTACATGAGTCCCGAGCAGGCGACGGGCGACAAGGTGGTGGACGGCCGGACGGACATCTACTCGCTCGGCTGCATGCTGTTCGAGATGCTCACCGGCGAGGCGCCGTTCAGCGGGCCGAGCACCCAGGCGATCGTCGCGAAGGTGCTGACTGAGGCAACACCCGGCATTCGTGTCAGGCGCGCGACCGTCTCGCCGGCGCTCGAAGCCGTAGTGCACAAGGCGCTGCAGAAACTGCCCGCGGACCGGTATGCCACGCCGCAGGCCTTCGCGCAGGCGTTGCGGTCGCCGGACGCGACGGCGAGTCAAACGTTCGCTCAGGTCGCCTCCACGCGGACAGACTCACGCTGGAAACTCCTCGCGGCCGCAGTGGTTGGGCTGGCGGCACTCTACGGGGCCTGGGCGGTCGGTCGCGGAGGCGCCTCGCGAGGCATAAGCGCCGCGAGCTGGGGAATCGAATATCTCGGAGGCCCGCAGTCTGCTTCGAATCCGCGCGTGTCGCCGGACGGACAGACCATTGCGTTTGCGGCCATGGTGGGGAACCAGTCGCAGCTGGCCGTGCTCAACGCCAAGACGGGCGACTGGCGCGTGCTCACCACCGACACGACGAAGGGCTTCGTCGGTGCTCCGGCGTGGTCGCCAGACGGCACGCGAATCTATTATAGCCGCTTCAACGAAGGGCCAAACGGCATTTACAGCATCACGCCGTTAGGCGGTGACGATCGACTGGTGCTCGAGAAGGCAGACATGCCACTGCCACTTCCCGACGGATCGATCCTCCTCTCGCGCCTGAACAGCCACCGTCGGTTGCAGTTGTACCGATACTGGGCGGAATCCGCGCGGCTCGACTCGTTGCCGGCATCTACGGCGCTCGCATGGGGGAAGGCATTTGCCCGCGCCTTTCCGGACGGCAAGGCGGCAGTGTTTGTCGGCGTGCCCGGGCCGCGCGACGAAGGCGTTGAGGCAGTCTATACCATCGACCTCGCAACGGGAGCCGCGCGCCGGATCTGGTCCGGAGCAATCGCCGTCAGTGGTGGCGGGTCGTTTGGCGTGAGTGCCGACAATCGGTCCGCGTTGTTGCCTGTTCGTCACGGCAGTGGCTACGGCGTTGTCGTCGTGCCGCGCAATGGATCCGGAGAAGCGACACTGAGCCTATCAACGACGATGCGAATTGGTGGTGTGGACGGTGGCCCGGATGGATCGATCTACATCGACCAGGTGGACCGATTGTGCGTGTGGTTCAGGTACGATGTCTCAACGAATGGTCTCGAGCGGCATGACTTGCTGCCACGATGCGCGAATCAAATCGTCCCACTGCCGGATGGCCGAATCCTTGAAGTCGAGGGCCGCGGTTCACGGGCCGAGACGCGCGTGGTCGTGTTGAAGCCCGGCGCGGCACCGACACGATTCCTGCAGGTCGATCAACGAACGAGTCTACCCGCGGTTCTCGGCCGCGACAGTGTCCTCGTGGCTGTTGGCGCATCGTTGGATACGTTGCTCGTCGCACTCCCCGTCTCAGGACGCATCGTGGGTCGCATACCGTGGTTCGCCGATGCGGGTCGTTTCGTCGGATCACCCGACGGAAAGACGATCTACTATCCGCGTGCTGGTGCCATCTGGTCGGTGCCGGCGAGTGGTGGCGAGTCGCGACGCATTCGCGATGGCGACCTCGTGGTGATCGATCCTGCTGGCCGATTTCTCGTCGTTGAAGTCAACGCGTCCGATCGCGTGCATCTGTACCATGTCCCGCTGGACGGGAGTGCGGAATGGGAAATCCCGGTGAAGGGTCCGATCCAGTTATCTCCCGAGGCGCTCAACGTCAGGGCGATCGCGCCGGACGGCCGCATCCTGGTCACGGGCGTTTCACCTTCGCTCTGGCATTGGCCGGTGGCGATACTGGATCCAAGGACCGGATCAATGAGTGTGATCCCGGTAGGGACAGAGTACGACGCCGAAGGGTCATGGGCGCACGACGGGAAAGTGTGGATCGTCGGCGAGAGCTTTGCGTCGTCGTTGTGGCGATATCGTCCAGCTGACAGACGTTGATCATGACGAAACGTTCTGGTGAAGGCAGGTTGTCGACAATAGACGTGCCGAGGATTCACATGCGCATCAGGACCCTCGCTTTCATCGCGCTCGTCACCGCGTCACTGCCGGCCGCCGCTCAGCAGGCTGCGAGCGGGTCATACGACCTGGTCATCCGTAACGGACGGGTGCTCGACGGCACGGGGAATCCGTGGTTCCCCGCGGATATCGGTGTGCGGGGCGGACGCATCGTTACGGTTGGCACGCTGACTGGTGCGACCGCGACGCGAGTCATCGATGCCAGTGGCAAATACGTCACGCCAGGATTCATCGACATCCACTCGCACGCTGACGACGGCTCGAGCCCACGCGGGGGATTCCGCGATCCGGACCCGCAGATCCGGTCGGCACCCAACCTGGTGTCGCAAGGCATAACGACCACGGTTGTAAACCACGACGGGCGTTCACCGTTTCCGATCGCGGAACAGCGATCCTTGCTGGAGAAGAACGGCATCGGCACGAATGCAATGTTACTCGTTGGTCATGGGACATTGCGCTCGCGAATCATGGGCCAGGATGTGCGCCGTGTTGCGACACCTGACGAGATCACGCGCATGCGCGCGCTGCTGCGGCAGGGATTGCAGGAGGGAGCCGTTGGTCTATCGGCGGGCCTGGAATACGCTCCAGGACGATGGAGCAATACGGCGGAAGTCGTTGAACTCGCCCGCGAGCTGCCGGCGGTGAATGGCGTGTACATCTCGCACGAACGCAGCGAAGGCAGCGATCCACTGTGGTATGTGCCGAGCCAGGACGGGCCCGGGCCTGTGACGCTACTCGATGCCGTGCGCGAGACGATCGAGATCGGCGAGAAGAGCGGCGCGCGCGTCGTGGCGTCGCACCTCAAGGCCAAGGGCGCGAATTACTGGGGATCCAGTGCCGCGGCCATCAGCTTGATCGAACGTGCGCGTGAACGAGGCGTCGATGTGTGGGCGGATCAGTACCCGTATCCCACCAGCGGCACCGACGGATCGACGGTCCTCATTCCCGCCTGGGCGACGCGTGCCCCGGACGGGGCCGCACCAGGCAGCAGCCGCGCTGACGCGCTGCGGCGCGCGCTGGCGGACACCGCACTGGCGAAACTCGTCCGGTCCGACGTCGCCCACGAGATCGCGCGTCGGGGCGGGGCACCCAACGTAATCGTGTACGACTACACGGATCGGGCACTGTACGGCAAATCGCTCGCCGACATCGCCGCATTGTGGAAGCTCGACCCGGTGGAAACGGCGATCCGTATTCAGCTCGACGGGCTGCCGGATCGCTCCGGCGGGGCTCGCATGCGTGGCTTCTCGATGCACGAGATGGATATGGAGCTGATCGCGAAGCAGCCGTGGGTTGCGACATCGACCGACGGCGGCATCGCGTTGCCGTCCGAAGGACCCTCGACGCACGCGCGATTCTATGGAAGCTTCACGCGCAAGATCCGGCACTACGCGCTGGATCGCGGCGCGATCTCACTCGAGGCGGCCGTGCGCTCGTCGACCTCGTTGCCCGCCCAGATCATGCGACTCAAGGATCGCGGCCAGATCCGCGAGGGCATGGCGGCCGACATCGTCGTCTTCGACCTCGCCACGATTCGCGACAAGGCCACGTTCTTCGAACCGCACCAGCACTCCGAAGGAATCCTGTACGTCTTCGTGAATGGCGTCGCGGTGGTCGACGGGACAAAGCTTACCGGGGCGATGCCTGGGAAAGTCCTGGTTCGTTAAAGGTTCTGCTCGACTTCCATATGGCCTTCCTGGTTTGATCTGCGCAATCAAACAATGAGTTCCTGAAGGGACGACGCTCGGCCGTTTTGAATTGACGAGGAGTCATCCGCCATGGATTCGCGTGAATCCGCGTCCCGGATTTTGCGGACTCACCACTCGTGACAGGGTCGGAAGATCAGTCCGAAACCAGCACCTCGTTCGTAATTGCGCGCACGCTGGTCAACCCCGTGAGCGCAAGCGTCACCTGAATCTCACGCTGAATCTGTCCAAGGATGCGGCGAACGCCCGCTTCCCCGCGTGCGGCGAGTGCGTACACCCAACCGCGGCCAATCATTACCGACCGCGCGCCGCAAGCGATCGCCTTCACCACGTCCTGCCCTGTGTACACACCTCCGTCCATCATCACCTCGAGGCGATCACCAACCGCGTCGGCGATGCGCGGCAGCGCGCTGATCGCCGAAGGCGCCGAGTCGAGCTGGCGGCCGCCGTGGTTGGAGACAACGATCCCCTGGGCACCGGTATTCAGGGCGGCAATCGCATCTTCGGGCTCGAGAATACCCTTGATGATCAACGTGCCGGGCCACTCGCGCCGCAGCCACTCGATGTCCTTCCAGGTCACCGACGGATCGAACTGTGAGTCGATCCACGCTCGAAAATCCTGGACGTTCTTTGCGCTGGCCACGAAGGCCGACAGGTTCCCGAACACCAGCGGCCGCCCACCTAACGCGACATCGGCCAGCCAGCGAGGATGTGCGGCGAAGTTGAGCGCGCTGCGCAGCCGTGCGCCAGCCGACAGGCCACCACCCATGCCATTGCGAGTGTCACGGTACCGCGAACCGACGACCGCCAGGTCGACCGTGAACACCAGCGTATCGACGTCGGCCTTCCGCGCCCGTTGCAGCAGTTCACGCACGTGGCCGCGGTCGCGCATCATGTACAACTGGAACCAGAACGGCTTCGTACTCGCGGCACGCACTTCTTCGAGCGAGCAGAGCCCCACCGTGGAAAGGCAGAAGGGTACACCGGCAGCTTCGGCGGCCCGAACGGCCTGCGTCTCCCCGCGTCGTCGGAACAGGCCCGCCAGCCCAACCGGCGCCAACGCCAGCGGCATCGACACCGGCTGGCCGAACAGCTCGACGTCGGTGCTGACGCTCGACACGTCACGCAGGACGCGCTGCCTCAGGTAGAAACGCGCGAAGTCGGCGCGATTGGCGGCCAGGGTCCGCTCGTCCACCGCGCCGCCATCGATGTAGTCGAACAGCTGCCGCGGCAGTCGCGCCTCCGCGATCCGGCGGTAATCCGATACGGTGGCTGGAACGAGACGCAGCGTGCCCATGGTGTGGGATCGAGTGCCGACGAGCCGGGGGCTATTCTACTTCGCGGCGCAGCCGCTTTCCACGCCGGTCGGCGTTTACGGCATCCGACCGGGAACGCTCCCCAGGCGCCGGCGCAAGGCCCGTCCAAGCCCGAACGCGGTGAGCGCAAATACGGCGCCTAACGACAGGAGCAGGCCGAAGCGGCGTGACACGAAGCTCTGGCCCAGCAGCGTCGTGCCGACGGCGTACGGCAACTCGGCGATGGCCAATGCCAGGAGGTATCGCTCGAGCGGGAAGCGGGCGAGTCCCAGGACCAGCCCCGGGATCTCCGACGGCAGCGCCAGCTGGAAAAGGAGGATGAACCCGAACGACGCGTGATCGCGGATTTTCGCCTGGTAGCGCGAAATCGACTTGCCGGGCGCCAGCCACCGCATCACCGGCTCGCCGAACCAGTAGGCGAGGCCATAGGAGGCGAGACCGCCGAGCATCCACCCGGCCCAGAGGAGCCCCGAACATGCGACCGGCCCCCAGGCGTACACCGCGGCCGGCACCAGCACCGCGCTCGAAAAAAACGCAAGCATCGCGGCCAGCGCCGAGAGCACCATGAACAGTCCGGCGCCGAGTATCGGGTGCTGCTCAATGATGGCTTTCGCGGCCTCGAACACTTGCAGCACGGCCCGGTGAACCGGATCGGACCAGGCTAGCACGATCAGTCCCGCCATCAGTGCAACCAGCACGGCGGCGCGGATGCGAAAGGCGGGAGCGTGTTCGGCTGTCAATCGGTAAGGGACTGGGTGCGACTCCATCGTACGCGCGCAGCGAGCGCGCGCCAGAGGCACCGTCTCACTACTGGCGACCGGGACTGCTAGGTTTCGCCCATGAGCGACCAGCCCACCCGGCCGTATTCCCGCCGCGCGGCGGCCCGCCAACTCGGCGAGCACCTGGCCGGGATCGCGTTAGGCATTCACGGCCTGCCGGCGCTGGTCCATCTCGGACAGGGGAACGCGACCCTCGTCATCCGCGGCGGGATCGTCGCCAACGCGGACGGAACACGGCGCGCCGACGTCCGCATCGAGGGCGAGCGCATCGTCCAGATTGCGGCGTCGATTCCCGCGCCGGCCGACGCACGCGTGATCGACGCGCGCGGGAAACTCGTGATCCCGGGCGGCATCGATCCGCACACGCACCTGCAGCCGGCTTTCGTCGATGACCTCACGTCCGGGTCGCGCGCGGCATTGGCCGGCGGCATCACGACACTCGGCACGTTCTCCGCGCCCCGTCGTGAGGAGACGCCCGTGGCCGCGCTGGATCGGATGACCGCGCTCATTCAACAGCAGGCAATCGCGGATTTCATCCTGCACTCCAATGCCGGCAACCCGCGGGCCGAGTTCCTTCCGTTCCTGCCGGAGCTCGTGGCTCGCGGCCAGCCAAGCATCAAGGTCTTCATGGTTGGCGCCGACTTCGGCACGTACATCGGTGCTTTTGTCCAACTGCTCGAGGCGGCGCGCGACGCCGGTGTGGTCACGCTCGTGCATTGCGAGGACGGCGCGTTGCTGGCCGCCGCGGTGCGCAGGTTGACGGCTGAAAATCGGACGTCGCTCGACAATTACGGCGAGAGTCGCCCCGTGATCGCTGAAGTCGCGGCGACGCAGCAAGCCACGGCACTCTGTGAAAGCACCAGGGCGCCGATGCATGTCGTCCACTTGTCCAGCGCGCGGGCACTCGAGGCGTGCCGCGGCGCGCGACGCGCCGGGCTGCCGTTTACGGTGGAGACGCGGCCGCTCTACTTGCACCTGACCGACGAAGTCATGCGCGGTCCCGATGCGCCACTATACATCGGACAGCCGCCGCTTCGATCGCGAGACGACGTGGAGGCGATGTGGTCGGGATTGCTCGACGGCAGCATCGATTTCGTGGCCACCGATCATGCACCATGGACCCGGGCACAGAAACTGGATCCGGCGTTGACGATCGCCCGAGTGCGTCCCGGGGTGAGCAACCTGCAGCACATGCTGCCGATGTATTACTCGGAAGGCGTGCGCACCCGACGGATGGCTATCGAGCGTTTCGTAGCCACGACGACGACCAATGCGGCGCGGCGGTTCGGGCTTTTTCCGCGTAAAGGCGTGATCGCTGAAGGCAGCGACGCGGACGTCGTGATCTGGGATCCTGACCTGCGTGGCACCGTCCGCGGTGAAGACGACCTGTCGAACTCTGACTACTCGGTGTACGAGGGCCGCTCGGTCACCGGTTGGCCGGTGATGACCATCAGGCGCGGCGAAGTGGTCGCCACCGGAACGAACGTGAGCGGCATGCCCGGTAGCGGAGTCCTCGTCGGACGGGAGCCATCAAGGCCGGGACGCTGATTTCAAGATAGGTCAGAACACCTCTTTCAGCGTTTACCGCGGCCAGCCTTCCTGTGGGAGGCCCTTCACGATCTTCAGCGCGTTCTTATAGTAGACCTTCTTCAGCACGTCGTCGGGAAGGTCGATCCCGTACAGCTTCCAGAACGCGTGGTAATCGCGGTAATAGTCGAAGTAGTCGTCGCGGGTCTCGAACACGCGCCAGTAGTAGGGATACTCCTCCGGCTGGAACGAGTCCTTCCCGAAGAGAATGCGGTCCTGGTACTTGATGAAGAAGTCGCGTGCCGCGCGCGGCTGGCGGCCGATGTCGTACAGCACCGCGCCGACTTCGGTGTAGACGTTAGGCAGGTCGAGCAGCTTCCCGAGCTTCTGCAGGTCGTTGGCCTGCCAGCCCAGGTGCGCGGCGACGAAGATCGTTTTCGGGTTCTGCCGGAAGAGGTTGTCCCGCTCCGCCATCAGCGAATCGAAGCGCGGGACCTGGTCCTCCGCGATGCGACGCCCGGGGAAGAGCGCCAGCTCGAGCCAACGCTCATTCTGGTAGTCGATCGGCTGGTAGAACTCGGCCGGATCCCCGGTATGGATGAAGACCGCCATGCCGAGCCGCGCCGCCGCGTCCCAGATCGGTTTCAGTTCCGGGTCATCGAGTCGCAGCCGTGTGCCGTCGGCCTTGCGCGTCGACTGCCCGAATCCCTTTCCGATTTCGCCGACGCCGACTGCCCCGGCCTTGACGTCCGCTTCGAGTTTCGAGACTGCGCGCTCCGCCCACCCGGGGCCAACGTTCTGCAGATCGAGGCCCGCGAAGACTGCCACGCGTCCCTTGAGCGGCGACGCGTTCACCAGCGACAACGTGCGCGTCAGGCGCTCACCACTCTGGTTCTCCGCCGCGATCATGAGCCCGAGGTTCAGGCTGTCCATCGCCGCCTTCAGCGAGGCGAGTCCTTCGGCGGAGTTGAGCAACGCCTGTGGGTGCCCGTGAAAGTCGATCGCCGGGAACTTTGCCCTGGGGACCTTGTGCTCCACGCTGACCAACGTCGAGCGCGGGCGGTAGTCGAGGATGCTCGGCGCCGGCATCTGCGGCGCCTGGCAGCGACGGGGGCGGACCTCCGTCATCCCGGCCGGACACGACTCGCCGGGACCGATGGTCGCTTCTGGTCCGCCGCCACGGCCGATTTGCGCCGAAGCCACGCCGCTCAGGAGAACGGCCGAACCCAAACCAATTACCAGCGAAAGCCTGCGCATGTCTGCTCCGAAAGCGCGGACTCGGAATTTGACTGAGGGAACGGGCATAGGGAACCGAGTTGGGACGGCCCGGATGCATACCGGATCAACACGGAAAAGGACAAACTGCCGGAACTGCGAGTCTGCGCGGATCTCGCGAATCACCGCGGAGAACTTCTTGAGTTTTATCTGTGCTTATTCGCGAGTTCCGCGTTAATTCGTTGTACTGGCAGTTGGTTTGTCCGTGTCCTTCCAGTCTCAACGACTCACGGCGGCGACGTGCGACAATAGGCGCCGCCGGTACAGGTCTCCGGCACGTACGTCTCGCTCTCGATGAGCCAGGAGCCGTTCTTCAGTCGCCACTTGGCGAAGTAGATCCCGCCGATCTGGATCTTGCCGCCAGCGTCGGTCCATGAGCCGGTCCACCGTCCGAGCTCGGATGCCATACTCCAGGGCTCATAAACGCGCACCTGTTCAGGCGTCCGCTCGTAAACCACGTCGGGACGGGTGCGAAACTGGTCAGCGAAGGTCGTCATGTTGGCCGCGCGGCCAATCGACTGCGATGAGCGCGACGTTACGACGATGATGTTCTCGGCCATGGTCGCGCCTATGCCACCGGTGTCGTGACGCGCGATGGCGGTATTCGACGATGCACGGCGTTGGCGGATCGCGCCTTCATCCGAGCTCGTTTGTGCGAATGCGCCTTCGATATACAGAACGAGCGCTGAAAGCACCGCAATTATGCGCATTGGATTCCCGGATAACGTTCAATTCAGGATAACTGCCGCTAGCGGCCTCGGGTAATCGGGCCGTAAGCTATGCCCGGCTGGCTCATCCTGATTCCCACACGTGGATTCTCTCTCGAAACTCCGATCCTCGTTAGCCGAACGCTACGACATCGAGCGCGAAATCGGCGCCGGCGGCATGGCGACGGTTTACCTCGCAAAAGACCAGCGACATGACCGGAACGTCGCGCTCAAGGTCCTGAATCCCGAACTGGGCGCCGTGCTGGGCGTCGAGCGGTTCCTGTCCGAGATCAAGGTCACTGCGAACCTGCAGCATCCCAACCTGTTGCCGCTGTTCGACTCGGGTGAAGCCGACGGATTGCTGTTCTACGTCATGCCGTTCGTGGAAGGCGAGTCGCTGCGGGCGCGGCTTGATCGCGAGAAGCAACTGCCGATTGACGAGGCGATCAGGATCGCGGTCGCCGTGGCCAACGCGCTCGACTATGCCCACAGCCACCACGTCATCCACCGCGACCTCAAGCCGGAGAACATCCTCCTCCAGCACGGTCAGCCAGTGGTGGCCGACTTCGGCATCGCGCTGGCCGTGAGCAAGGCCGGCGGGAACCGCGTCACCCAGACTGGTTTGTCGTTAGGAACGCCGCAATACATGAGTCCCGAGCAGGCGACGGGCGACCGGGTCATCGATGGCCGCACCGACATCTATTCGTTGGGTGCACTGACGTACGAGATGTTGTCGGGAGAGCCGCCGCACATCGGCCATACGTCCCAGGCGATCATTGCCCGGCTGCTGACCGACAGGCCGCGTAGCGTTCGCTCGTCGCGGCCGGCGGTGGCGGAACACGTTGACGCAGCCGTCCAGCGGGCGCTCGAGAAGTTGCCGGCCGATCGGTTCTCGACGGCGAAGGAATTCGCCGATGCGTTGCAGGGTCGCGGCGGGTTTACCACCACGTCGAGCACCTCTCCGGCACCAGTGGTCGCGCGCTCGTCAGGCATCCAGGCGCGGTTACGCGATCCAGTGACAGTTGCCCTCGCCGTCGTCGCGATCCTTGCGATCGGCGCGGCCGCCGTCGCGATGAACCGGAGCCCGGCCGGCTCACCGGTTCCGACGACGCGATTCGTGATGGCGATGCCGGACAGCGTGAAGCCGATCGACAATTACCCATGGCCGGCGGCGATCTCGCCCGACGGGCGTGTGGTCATTTTTGCTGTCGGGCAGCGGACTGGTGACCCGATGCTCTATGCCCTTCGTACCGATCAACTCGAACCCCGGCCCATCGCCGGAACCGCCGGCGCGTTCTCACCGCATTTTTCGCCCGATGGGAAATGGTTGGCCTTCCAGGCCAACGGCAAGGAGAAAAAAGTTCGCCTGGATGGCAGCGCGCCCGTGACCATCGCGGACGGCGGGAGCGCCAATGGCGCGACATGGACCATTCATGACGAGTTGGTGGTCGGGGCCTCGTTGACCTTCAACGGACTGTCGCGCGTCAATGCGGCCGGCGGTGAACTCGCCGAGTTTACGCACCCGGACACCGCCACCGGTGTGCGGCAGCACGTCTGGCCCATTGCCACGCCCGACGGCGAACACGTCGTCTTCACCCTTTGGTCGGGCTCCCTGGCGTCCTCACAGCTGGCGATCGCTCCGATCGACGACGGTGATGTCACGTCGTTAGGTGTGAAGGGCATTCGTCCGCTGGGTGTGCTCGATGGCCAGCTCGTTTTCCTGCAGGCCGATGGCACGGTCATGGCTGTGGCGCTCGATGTCGGCGGTGCGAAGATCACCGGGAGACCCGTCCCGGTACTCGATCCGGTGCCGGTGGTCGGCGGCAACAACGGGAATTCGGGAATCTTCCTTTCAGCCGCCGGCGCACTCATCACGTCGCGCGGTGGCACACAAAGCCAGTTGGTGTGGGCTGCTGATGAGAGCGCGCGTCCCATCGTGCCGCAGCCGCGGGGCTTCTTCAGTCCCCGGTTGTCACCCGACGAGCGACGGATCGCCGTCGGGGTTACTGAGGGCCAGAAGAGCGACGTCTGGGTGTATGACATGGCCACGACGACCTTTTCCCGATTGTCCACGGTCGCGACCGCATCGTCGGTGGAGTGGACGGCGGATGGGTCCAGTATCGTTTTTGCTGCAGCCGGCGAGACAACGCGATTCGGATTCTGGCGGCAGCGCGCGAGTGGCGGGACCCAGGCCGAAAAGCTCTTCGAGACGAATGACCTGGCGCCGACGGTCGTGATGTCGCCGGACCAGAAATCTCTCGTCTACCAGGCCTATGACAACAACTCCTGGAATCTCTATCGCGTGACCCTGGACTCGGCCCGTCAGGCGGCTCCGTACCTCACGATGAGGAACGTGAACGAAATGACGCCGCGGTTCTCTCCCGATGGAAAGTGGGTCGCCCTCCAGGCGGACGAGTCGGGCCAGATGGAGGTGTACGTACGCTCATTTCCCGAACCATCGTCCCGGGTTCAGGTCTCGGTGGACGGCGGACTGCAACCCTCCTGGTCGAAGGATGGTCGTTCGCTCTACTACCGGGTGGGACGTTCGCTGCTGGTGGCGCGCATCGAACTGAGTCCCTCGTTTCGCGTGCTGGGCAGGGACACCGTATCGACGGTCGCCATGGCGCCGTTCCTGGGGTTCGGCTCGGACTACGACGTGCAGCGCGATGGAAAGCGCATGGTGACACTCATCTCCAATCGTGACGACTATCAGCTGGTCGTAGCGCCCAACTGGATCACCGAGTTCCGCGAGAAAGTGGCGGGCAGCGAGCGGGCCCGCCGTTAGGCGAGCCTGACGCCCTTCACCTCGTAAACACCTTCACCCAGTCCACCAGCAGCGTGCCAGGCTGGATGCGTGACGGATCCAGGTTCGGGAAGTAGTTGCCACCGACGGCCACGTTCAACACGAGGCGTTGTTGCTTGCGGAACATGTTGGGAATCATTCCGCCGGACTTCACGTCGACTACCTCACCGTCCAGGTAATACGTGAGCACGTCCTTGCTCCAGGTCACTTCGTAGACGTGCCAGCATTCAGTCAGGCTGGTGCCGGTCTGAATAGTGACCGCGGAATTCGCCACCTGGTTCACGCCGGCACGCCGTCCGTACCAATACGCAGTGCTGTATTCGAAGGGCAGGTTCCCGCGCGCTTCCATGATGTCGTTCTCGCCCTGCGTCGGCCATTGGTCACCGTACGTCCACCAGGCCGGCCACATGCCATAGCCAGCCGGCAACTTGAGTCGCGCCGCGAACCGCACGTTAGGCGTCTTCTGTCCAGCCGAGAAATGGGTAATGGATTCGATCCGCCCCGACGTGTAGTCGAACGAGCTGAGGGCCGGGTTGAACGGCGTCGTCGCACCAATGACGGTTTCCCGGCGGGCCGTGATCGAGAGGATGCCGTTCGCGACCTGCAGGTTCGACGCCTGATAGTGCTGCAATTCGTTGTTGAACGCGCCGCCGGTCCAGACCGTCCACTTGGAAAGGTTGGTCGAGAACGGTTCGTCGAACGCCTTTGCCCAGCCGGCACTCGTCAGGCTGGCATCGGTACGGTCGTAGTCACAGGTGCCGGGTGTGATTGCCGTCGACACCGGCGCGGCCAGCACGGCGGGGGCGAGGATCCTGTCCGGAGCGACCGTGCAGGCCCCTAGGCTGAGCAACGCGGTCGCGAGAACAGCGCGGGGCGGGGATTGGATACGCATTCTGTTGAGAGTCAGTAGTGATTGCCCGCGTGCCCGCCTTGCCCGTCTTCTAGAACACCAGCCCGAACGTGATCGGGATGAACTGCGCCTTGCTGAACCCGACCTTCCCCTGTTCATAGGACGCAGAGCCGATCCGCGCCTCGAGGAAGCCTTTGGCCGGGCCTAACGAAAACCGCAAACCCGCACCCGCGTCGAACGTAAACTTCTTCGATGCCTCTTCGGGGGAGCCCGTCAGCGATTCCGGCGCCGACATCGACAGGATCCCTCCTCCCGCCAGCACATACAGTCCGCCGCCAATACCGATCTCGATGTTGCCCAGGAACGCCGCCATGTTCGTTATGTCGTCGCCACCCGGCGGCACCACCACATCCTTGAGCTTGAACTGCGTCAACGAGAACTCGGGGCGCAACCCGATCGGAAAACCGGGAATGTTGAAGATCAGTGATGCGTCGTAGTGAAACCCGGAATCGTGGAAGTCTCCCAGGTCTCCCGACGGCAGCGTGAGGCCACCGCTGATGACAAGGGCGATCGGGCGAGTGGAACCCATGCCCGGCATCTGGGCCGCCAGCATGGTAGGACCTGCAATAATCGCGGCGAATGCAACGGCGAGTGCGCGCGTACGAATCATGTGCGTCTCCGGAAGAGAAACGTGCGAAAGGGCTCCGCCACCAATGTGACGGAGCCCCATCAATCGCAACAGGCTTGACGAACCGCGGCCTACCGTGCGCCGAGGTGCTTTTTGAGGAAGGCGACCGTCTTCGGCCACCCATGCTTCGCCGCCGCCAGATTCGCCGCCGCGTCCCCTCATTGCCCTTAGAACACAAGCCCGAACGTGACCGGGATCAACTGCGCCTTGCTGAATCCAAATTTCCCTGCGTCAAAGGTTGCCGTACCCAGCCTGGCCTCGACGAACGCTCGAATGCCGCCTAACGCGACACGGAAACCGGCACCGGCAGCCATCGTGAACGCGCTCGCCGAAGTCTCGTTGCTGGCCCACTCGCGTGAAAGCGACAGGAGCCCTCCGCCCGCCAGTACATAGAGGCCAGCGGCCAGGGGGAACTCGAAGTTTGCCACGGCCGCTATCATCTGTGTGGTGCCATCAAACGTTCCTCCACTCGGCGCGAACACCTCGAATTTGAACTGTGTAAACGAGAACTCTGGGCGGAGCGCGATCGGGAATCCAGGAATGTTCAGCAAAAGCGACGCATCGTAGTGAAAACCGGAGTCGTGGAAGTCGCCAAAGTCACCGGCCGGAAGGGTCAAGCCGCCGCTGATCACGAAACTGATCGGCTTGGTGCTACTCGCGCCAGGCACCTGCGCACTGCTTTTCGTTACAAGAACCGTCTGAAGCAGAAGGCAGACCGACAAAGCGAATACTCTTGACATCTATGATCTCGGAAGGAGACGTCCTGAGAGTTATCGACGCTCAACAAGACTCCGCCAATCACCACCACAGTCACGGAAGAACACGCGAAGTTCCGGATTGTCCCACACCTGCCGGAAAGGCGGGTCGACGCGGATGGCGCGCGAGAGAGAGGACAAGTGAACAACCAATGCAATGATCGTTTGGTTATCCGCGCCTCCGCTTCCTCCGCGCCTCCGCGTGAGTGTGATGACTTGCGGCTTCATCCGAACCTGGCGAGGTCCACTACAACCGAACACACGCGGTTCTGGCAGTGTCAGTTCAGCGAGTGCCGAGGTGTTTCCGGAGGAATGCGATGGTTTTCGGCCACCCATCCTTCGCCGCCGCCAGGTTCGCCGCTTCCTCCACTTCGTCAGGTGTCGCCTTTGGATCATCCTGCGCGCGCAGGAAGCCATGGACCGCACCCTCGTAGTTCGTGCCGGAGTAGTCCTTTTTCAGCGCTTTCATCGTCGAGTCGAGTGCCGGCATCGAGGCACTGATGCGCGCGTCCTTGGAACCGTTCAGCAACATGATAGGCACGTTGATCTTCGCCATCGAGTCGGCGTTGACACTGGCGCGGACCGCCGGTGTTGAATCGGTCGCGGGCCGGCCACCGGTGATGTACGCGGTGCCATAAAACGCGACCGCGGCCGAAAACCCCTTCACGCCACCGTGCACCGCGTGCGTGAACACCGTCCCGCCGCCCCAGCAGTACCCGATCACCGCATAACGAGGCTCGGCGGCCGGTTGCATCATGGCGTAATTCGCGGCCGCAACGATCACGCGATTGCGCTCCGCCGCATCCACGCCACCGATCAATCGTCGCGCGGTGTCTCCAGAAAGCTCCACATTGGATGGACCGCCGCGCACTCGCGAGAGGAAGTCGGGCGCGATCGCGATGAACCCGTCGGCGGCGACCTGGTCGGCCACACCTCTCACCCACGTTTGCAGGCCGAAAATCTCATGGACGACTACGACCACAGGCGCGCGTGTCCGCGTCGACGGATACACGATCCAGGCCATGATCGAGTCAGTCGAGCCATCGCCCATTGCAACTTTCACCCACTCGCCATGTCGCGGACTGGCGGCAAGGCGCGCCGGCGCGGAGTTGGCGCTCGCGGGAATCCCGGCCGTTCCCTGAGCCGTGCTCGCAGACGGTGTACTGACCGTAGGAACCCGCAGATCAGAGGCGCTCATGTGTGCGGCATGGTCATCGACCGCCGCGCTGGAAACCTGCGCTCGCTGTAAACCGCAGTTGGTCAAAGCGAGCAGAAGCAAGGCAAACAAGCTGTGACGCATTTTTCGTCCTCCCATGGTGTCAAACGCGCGGATTCGTGGCTTTACGCGCCGGGGCGCGATCTGGACCGCTAGTCTTCCTATTCAACGAACCGGGCTCACTAACAGTTGGAATGAGCGGACGGAACTTCAACGAGGAGCAGCACAATGTACGGATTGATCGGGAAGATGACGGCAGTGTCAGGTCAGCGCGATACACTCGCCGACGCCATGCTTGCGGGCACAGCCGCGATGCCAGGCTGCTTGTCCTATGTCATCGCTCACGATCCATCAGATCCGGACTCTCTCTGGATCACAGAGGTCTGGGACAGCCAGGAAAATCACACCGCGTCGATAGCGCTTCCCGAAGTGAAGGCGGCCATTGCCAGGGGCCGTCCGCTCATCGCCGGATTCAGCAATCGGGTGGAAACCACGCCCATCGGCGGCTACGGTCTGTCGCAACGCGGGACGGCCTGAGGCGCTTCTCAACGTTATAACGGCGGCTCCTTGCCCACCGCTGTAACGCGGGCGATCCTGCACGGTCATGGCTTCGACACCCACGGGAAAGTTCGATCGGTCGATCGTTGACGGGCCAATAGGGCCCGCAGTCTGGCGGCTTGCCTGGCCCACGATGTTGCAGAACGCGTTTGGCGGACTGCAGGGCATCGTCGATCACGTGATGGTCGGCAACTTCGTCGGCTTCACGGGAAACGCGGCCATCGGCGTGTCGTGGCAGATCTTTCTCGTGGTGATGGTGTTCGTGAGCTCGCTGTTCACGGGCATGGCCGTGCTGGTCGCACGCTTTGCCGGCGCCGACGAACCCGAAAAGGTGAATCGCACCGTCGTGCAGGCGATGATCACGGCCGCGATCATTTCGGTAGCAGTCCTGGCGCCGATTGGATGGTTTGCCGCGCCGGCGCTCCTGGATCTGGTGAACGCCCAACCGGCCGTTCAGGCCGAGGCCCTCCCGTTCCTCCGCCTCATGTTCAGCGCCAGCATCGGGATGATGATGTTCTTCATGCTTGGCGGCGCCTTGCGCGCAGCGGGTGACGCCCAGACTCCGCTACGTCTGGGCGTCGCGATGACGGCGCTGAACATCGTGCTGAACCTGATCCTCATTCCTGGCTTTGGCCCCATTCCGCGACTCGGTACGACGGGCGCCGCGATCGGCACCAACCTGGCCGGCACGCTCGTCAGCGGATACGCGATCTACCGGCTGTGGAAAGGCGACTGGGTGATTTCGGTGCGCGGCATAAGCTGGCGTCCTGACTGGACCATCATTCGCGCGCTGTTTCGATTCGGGCTGCCGACTGGCGTCCAGGGTGTCGCAATGAACGTCGCCGGCGTCCTGTTGGTGCGCTTCATTGGCTCGCTCGAGCGCAGTGCGGAGGCCCAGGCGGCCTACGCCGTGGGCTATACCGAACTCTTTTCGCTGATTACGTGGACGTCGGTCGGGCTCATGGGCGCCTCAGCGGCCTACGCCGGGCAGAACCTCGGCGCCGGGCATCCCGATCGTGCGGTGGAGGGCGTGCGCGTGGCGACCAGAATCGGACTTGTCGTGTCGGTTGTCGTCGCGATCATGTTCCTGACCGTGCCACGGGTGCTCCTGGGAGTATTCGGCATGTCAGATCCCGTGGTCGTGGATATCGGCGTGCAACTGCTGACGTTCCTCAGCATCTCCGGACTGTTCATCTCCGTCGCACTGGTGCACACAGGCGGCCTGCAGGGAACGGGCGACACGCGTGGACCACTCTACATCTCGATTGTCTCGCAGATCATCGTGCCGTTAGGCATCTGCACGATCGTCCAGTCGTTGCGCGAACTGCAGCCGTTCGACATCTGGAGCGCGATCCTGGTCGGGCACGCGACGCGGTGCTTGTTGAGCGTGGTGCGGTTCAGGCAGGGCAAGTGGCGGGACATTCGAGTCGAGATTGAGCCCGCAAGGACATGAAGGTTCTGATCGCACTGTCTCTTGCTGTGAGCGCAGCCGTCGTGGTCCGGGGCGCAACAGAAAGGAAGGACGTCCTCCTCAACAACAACCGCTTCCAGCCCGCCCTCATTACCGGGCACGTCGGCGATACACTGGCGTTCATCAACGGCCGCGGCGGACCGCATAACGTGCAGTTTTCGGACGACTCGCTTCCCGACGCCGCGCATCGACTCATTGATGCCGCCATGCCCGACCGACCAAAAGTCGTCTGGTCGCGCGACGTGCCGCTGGCCAGCCCGTTGCTCGTCCTCGACGGCGACACGTACAAGGTCGTGGTCCCGGCACTCCCACCCGGCCGCTATCGCTTCTTCTGCGCGCCGCACCTCAACGGTGGAATGCGCGGGGAGCTGATCGTCGTTCCCTGATCATTCTAGTCGATCGCGAAGACTTCGATTCCTCGTGAGCGCGCGACCGACTGCACCGTGTGGCCCGTCGAACTGAGGGACCTCATGACGGCCCGCGTTCTGCCCATCCAGTCGTCCTGCAGGATGACGAGCGGCCTGGCATCGTATTCGTGGACACGAATCGCCTCGACCCACGCCGAACCGGAATCGGGGGCGGTGTAGATCCGGATGCTTGCGGTCCCGTTCGGGCCGCAGGTGAGTCGCTCGCTGCGCGGGAAGAGGCGGGCAACCGCCCCACGGATGCCCGGCACCCGCGGTCGCTCCAACGATTCCGACGGCGCCGGCCAGAGACACTCCTCCGCATCCGGAGCGTAGTACAACAACTCCGTGAGCGGCATCGCCGAGAAAACGACCAGTGGACGAGCGGGTGTCCCTCGTGCCTCGAGAAGGGGAGGTATAATGGCGCGCCAATCCGGGTTGGGCTTGTACACCGTCCACCCGTCGCGCCGTTGGTAGTAGTGGCCGAGTATCGCCACCGAAGATAGTACGGTCGCGACAACAGCGACGCGTCGCACCGAATCATTCCTGATCAGCCAGAGGCCAGCAGCGACGGCGAGGAAGTAGAAAGGAAGCGACGCCAGCGCCGATCGTTCGATGTAGTAGTTGTCACGTCCGATGATGGCGAGCACGACGAGCAGTCCGGGCACGGCTGCGATCATCATCGCGTGTTCGAGCCACCGTTCACGTTGCAGGAAACGCCATCCCGCGAATAGCCACACAAGGAGACTCGCGGTGGCGATCGCGAAGAAACTCCACCCGACAGTTCGCGCGATCGGCGTTTCGTCAGGTGTCAGTGCCACGCTGCCACCAAGCGGAAACCATTCCTTGAACAAATACGTGGCGGCATCGGCGTCGAATGCGCGCAGATAGCCCGTCTCCAGTGTCAGCGCGCCGACGGTCGACTTGACGGCCAGGAGTGCTGCGATTCCCGTCACGCTCAGCCCGAGCGCGAGCAATGACGTACCACGATTCCGGCGTTGCATCAGTGCGACCACGGCCAGCGCGGCGGGGATTGCGATCGCGAAGTAGTGCAGCTGCGAGAGGGCAATGCTGGTGATGACAAACCAGAATGCACGCACTCGGCGCGACGCTCCCTCGTCGAGATGATGCCATTGCAACACGAGCAGGACCGCGAGCAGCATGATGAGCGCGTACGCGCGTGCTTCCTGCGAGTACCAGATGTGAACCGGCGACAGCGCGAGCAGAACGCCCGCCACCCACCCGGCCCCACGCGTTGCGAGGACAGCACCCAGCGCTGGCATCAGCGCAATGGTCGCGATGCCGGCAAGCATCGGTAACGCGCGAATTGCCAACTCCGAATCGCCGAACAGGCGCGTCCAGAGGAACGCGATGGCTCCATACAGCGGCGGGTGGACGTCGCTCAGCGCCAACCGTAGAAAGTCGCCAACGGACCCCAAAATCACGCGCGTCGACCACAGCTCGTCGTACCAGAGGGACTCAGTGAGACCGGGCAAGCGCAGGACCAGCGCCAGGAGGCAAAGCGCCGCCACACCGGCGTGCCTTGGCATCCACGCTTGGAGACGCTCCACCACTTTTGCCGTCATTCCGTGGCCTAACGAACCCCCAGCGTCGCCAGGCCGGCGGATTTCAGAGTGGCATTGATCGTCACTAAGTCTGTCGTGCGCAGGGCCGTCCAGCGATTGAGAACCGAAGATGCTTCCGCTCGCGCGGCAGAAATCGCGGCGAGTTGGTTCGCTGTTGGCGTCACATCGGCGCCCTGAAGCGAGTTCATCACCCCCGTAAGCGTAGCGAGGACCGGAAGCGCCGGTGTTTGCGGTGCGCCACCACGACCGCCGGGCGCATCACCACCGCGCCCGCCGCGTCCTCGTCCGCCGGCGTCGGCAGCAGCCGGTGCGGCCTGCAACGCCGCCAGTCGCTCGTCGAATGACGTCAGCGCAGTCGCGACCGCGCCCGTTGCCTGCGGCTTGAGCGCTGCGACCTGCTCGCGCAGCGACGCAACCTGCGCCCCGGCGGCCTGTACGTCGACCGCGGCGTGGTAGACCGCCTTCGTGTTCGTGTACACCTGTTGCATGGCGGCGGTTGGCGTCTTCACCCGCGGATCCTGTTTCACCGTGATCGGCTGGCTATAGGTCTTTCCATTCACCGTCAGCTTCACCGTATAGGCGCCGGGATTGACCCACGGCGTTCCGACCGGTGCGGCGGCCAGGCCAGGAACCGAGGAAATCGGAAGGCCGCCGCGACCACCGCCACCGCCACCGGCCAGCGGCTGGTAACGCACGTCCCAGATCCAGCGATGCAGCCCGGCCGTTGTCGCGAGCCGTTGCGGTGGTTTGTACCAGTAGAGCGGAACGGCCGCGGCCTCGGGCGCCGGAGTGGCCGACACCGGATCCTCGCTGGAGTAGCGCCTGACGAGTCGACCGTCAGCACCGAATACTTCGAGGAGCACGGGCCCCGATGAAGCGGACTTGATGAAGTAGTTGATGCTCACGCCATCGGGCGGATTGGGCAGCACCGGTTCTTCCTTCGGCCACGGCATGTCGGTGCTCGTATTCCAGCGCACGCGCCACGCGGTCGTTGGCTTGAACAGCACGGCGTCCTGTTCCAGCGTCGTCGCGTCCAGCTGTCTCAGCGGAGTGATGTCGTCCAGGATCCAGAAGCCACGCCCATGCGTCGCCACGGCGAGGTCGTCGTCTTTTACAATGATGTCGCGTGCCGATGACCTGGGCAGGTTCTGTTGGAGCGACTGCCACTGCTCGCCGTCATTGATCGAGACGTAGACACCGCGTTCCGTACTGGCGTACAACAGCCCGCGCTTCACAGGATCCTCGCGCACCGCGTTGGCGGCACCGGCGTCTTCCATCCCGCGGACGATCTCAGTCCAGCTCTTCCCGCCGTCATGCGTGCGGAAGATGTGCGGTCGCTGGTCGTCGAGCCGCAACGTGTTCACCGCGGCGTACGCGGTCTGGGTGTTGAAGTGACCGGCGTCGATCATGAACACCTTCCACCACGCGCCCATCTGTGGTGGTGTTACGTCCTGCCAGTGCGCGCCACTGTCGGCGCTGGTGTGAATCAGGCCATCATCGGTGCCAACCCAAAGACGCGCCGCATCGCGGTACGACGGCGCGATCGTGTAGATCACTCCGCGCTGGCTGACCTGCGATGGGTCCGCGTATTTGCCGATGCTGGCTGGCAGCGCGTACGTCGAGCGCGTCAGGTCGGGGCTGATGCGTTTCCAGGTGATTCCGCCGTCCGTCGTCCTGAAGAGGTAGTTGTTCGCGAAGTAGAGCGCGCGCTTGTCGGCCATGGAAAAGACAACCGGCTGCGTGCGCACCTGGCGGTACGTGACCGCACCGGGAGCGCCCCCGCGTCCTCCCGCGACCGGACTCACGTTCGACACCTGGCCCGTGCGTCGATCGAAACGCGTGACACTGCGCCCGCCGAAGACCAGGTCAGGATTGAGCGGGTCGGGAGCGACATACCCGTATTCATCCACTCCAACCGGCAGCCAGTCGCGAACGGAGACGACGCCGTAGTTACCGCGGCTCGCGACGCAAGCTGAGCCGCTCTCCTGCTGGCCGCTGCACAGTCGATACGGAAACGCATTGTCGGCCGCGACATGATACAACTGGGCTGTCGACTGGTTGTACCAGGCAGACCATGAAGCTCCGCCGTTGAGCGTTATCACCGCGCCCTGATCAGCGACGAGAAGAACGATGTTGGGGTCGTTCGGATTGATCCATCCGCCCTGATAGTCCTCACCGCCCGGCGCGCCCTTGAACGGCGCCCACGTGCGCCCGCCATCCACCGATTTCCACGACACGGTGCTGGCCATGATCACCACGTCGGGGTTCTTCGGGTCGACGATCGGGACCGGCAGGTCGCCGCCACCAATTCGGCCGACCGGACGGGTATCCATCGTTATGCGGGTCCACGACTCGCCTGCGTCATCGGAGCGGTAGAGTCCAACGTTGGCCGACGCAACGGTCGCATACAGCCGCTGCGTGTTGCTGGGCGCAATCGCGAGGTTCACCTGGTTCACGCCATCGGGGAGGCCGCTGGTGAGCGGCTTCCACGTCGCGCCGCCATCGGTGGACTTGAACAAGCCCCCACCGTTGCCGAGCCATGCTGCATTCTCCCACGGTCCTTGCCGCGATTCCCACAGGTTGGCGTACACCACCTGCGGATTCACTGGATCGATATCGACGTCGTTCCCGCCGATGTTGTCATCTTTCCGCAGCACTGGACGGAACGTCTCGCCGCCGTCGGTCGAGAGGTAGATCCCGCGTTCCGCATTCGCCCCGTACGGGTGGCCCAGTGCCGCGACAAAAACTCGATTGGCATCGCGCGAGTCGACGGCAATGGCGGCGATTTGCTGCGCGTCACGAAGGCCCAAGTGCCGCCACGTGGCGCCCGCGTCAACCGACTTGTAGATCCCGTCACCGATCGACAGGTCTGGACGCTGCAGCCCCTCGCCGCTTCCTGCGTAGAGCACATTGGCGTTCGACGGCGCCACCACGAGAGCGCCAATCGACTGCGTGGGCTGCTCGTCGAAGATGGACATCCACGTGCGGCCGGCGTCGGTGGTCTTCCACACACCACCATTCACGACTCCGACATAGAACGTGTATGGCTGGCTCACGTGTCCGGCCGCGGAGCGCGTTCGCCCTCCACGCATCGGACCGATGTTCCGCCATTGCAGTTCAGTCAGGAGCCCGGAGTCCAGTCGCTGCTGTGCGACAGCCCCCGTGGGAGCGGCGACCAGGAAAATGAGGGCGGAGACGGCGCGGGCACTCAGGGTGCGAAACATTCGTTGCTCCAGGCGTGGACACGGTCCGTGGTGCGCTGAGCATACCATCGGGCAACGCGAGACGGGAGACGAGCGACCCCTGGCAGACGATTGGTAGTGCGACCTAACGGTTCGCTGCTGAGCGATGCGCAACAGGATCCGGACGTCTTGCCGTGACACGAGATTGGCTGCCAATTAGCCGTTGTCCGCCGGTCGGTCCCCAAGGTCGGCCGGCCCATCCTGTCTCCCAGTCAGGAGTTGGCGGTTATGCGTGCGTCTCTCTCCTCGCGCCCCGTTTTCAGCGTCGCGGCCACTGCCATTCTGCTTGCGTCTCCCGTTGCTCTCCGGGCCCAGCAGGTCACGGCCGACGCGCTACGACCACTGACGTTCCGCCACATCGGGCCGGTCGGGAACCGCATCTCGTCGGTGGCAGGCGTGGCAGGCGATCCACTCACGTATTACGTGGGCGCGGCGACCGGCGGCGTCTGGAAGTCCAGCGACGGCGGGATCATCTGGCGACCGGTCTTCGACGCCCAGGAATCGCACGCGGCCGGGGCGCTGGCGGTCTCGATGTCCGATCCGGCGATCGTCTGGGTTGGCACCGGCGAGCCGCACATCCGGTCGAATGTCACGGTGGGGGACGGCGTCTACAAGTCGACCGACGGGGGCGAGACCTGGACCAACATGGGACTCCGGGCAACTGGTCGTATCAGCCGGGTGGTCATCCATCCGACCAACCCCGACATCGTCTTCGTCGCCTCGTTAGGTCATGCCCACGGGCCGCAGCGTGAGCGCGGCATCTACCGGACGAAAGACGGGGGCAAGACGTGGGAACAGGTGCTCTTCGTCAACGAAGGAGTCGGCGCGTCGTCGCTGGTGATGGACCCGAACAACCCGCGCATCCTGTTCGCGGGCATGTGGGAGATCGTGTACAACACCTGGGGCCGTGAAAGCGGTGGTCCGGGAAGCGGCATTCACGTCTCGCGCGATGGCGGCGACACCTGGACGAAACTGCGCGGCAATGGCCTGCCGACGCTTTCCGTCGGCAAGATCGACGTCTGCATGACCCCGGCGGACTCGCGCCGAGTGTATGCCCTGATCGAAACGGGCGATGGCGTTCCGTGGAAAGGACAGCCCACCGAAAGTGGTGAACTCTGGCGCTCGGACAATGGCGGCCAGACATGGCAGCTCATGAGCAACAGTCGCGACTTCGGCGGCCGCACCGGCTACTACAACCAGTGCCGCGTGTCCACCGAGAATCCTGACGAGGCGTATTTCCTGACGGCGTCGTTCGTGAAGACGATCGACGGTGGACGCACTGGTCAGAATATGGGAGGGCTGCGCAGCCCCGGCGGCGATCACCACGACTTGTGGATCGATCCGAAGAATGCCAACCGCATGATCGGTGGCAACGATGGCGGGCTTGGCGTCACGAACAATCGCGGCGAGACGTGGCACCGCGTCCAGTTGCCGATCGCGCAGATGTATCACGTCACGGTCGACAATGCGATCCCGTACAACGTCATGGGGAATCGTCAGGACGGACCGTCGAGTCGTGGGCCGAGCAATTCGCTGTACGGCAACAGCATCGCGCGCGGTGACTGGTTCGCCGTAGGCGGCGGGGAGAGCGGATTCGCCACGCCCGATCCGAAAGATCCGAACATCGTCTGGTCGAGCGCGTCCGGTTCCGGCGCGCGTGGTGGCATTGTCGTGAAGTTCAACGTCAAGAACCGCCAGTTCCGGAACGTCGAGGTCTGGCCGCAGAGCACCGGTGGCTGGCCGGCGGAGTCACTGAAGTACCGCTTCCAGTGGACGTTCCCGTTGCTGGTTTCGCCTCACGACAACAACACGTTGTTCGTAACGAGCCAACACGTGCATCGCACCACCAACGGTGGCCAGAGCTGGCAGGTGATCAGCCCCGACCTCACCACCAACGACAAGAGCCGGCAGAAGATTTCGGGCGGATTGACGCCGGACAACATCGGCGTCGAGTACTGCTGCGTGATCTACTCGTTCGACGAATCACCGGCGCAGAAGGGCGTGTTCTATGCCGGCTCCAACGACGGCAAGGTGCACGTCAGTCGTGACAACGGCGCGTCGTGGCAGGATGTGACGGCGAACCTGCCGGGTGCACCGAAAGACGGCGTCGTTCGTGGTCTGGATGCATCTAAATGGAATGCGGGGAAAGCGTACCTCGTCATCGAGGCTCACGAGGTTGGCGACTTCAAGACGTATGCCTACCGAACCTCCGACTTCGGTCGCACGTGGAAGCCGATTGTCGAAGGCGTGCCGGTGCACCCGAACAGCTTCACGCGCAGCATCCAGGAGGATCCGGTGCGCCAGGGGCTCCTGTACATGGGCACCGAAAACCGGATTTACGTCTCGTTCAATGACGGCGACAACTGGCAACCGCTGATCAACAACATGCCGCCGACGCCGATCTATGACATCAAGGTCCAGGAGCACTTTGACGACCTCGTGATCGGCACCTACGGCCGCGGTTACTGGATCATGGATGACCTGACGCCGCTCCAACAGCTCACGCCGCAGGTGGCGGCGTCGGCCGCGCACCTGTTCAAGCCGCGTGACGCATACCGGTTCCAGCAGCGCACCCAGCCGATGACGATGCCGAACGACATGACCGCCGGTGACAACCCGCCCACCGGCGCGTACATCAATTACTGGTTAGGCGGTGTGCCGCGGGGGAACGTCACCATTCGCATCGCCGACGCGTCAGGCGCGGTGGTGCGCACGATGCAGGGTTCGCGCGATCGCGGCATCAATCGCGTGATCTGGAACTTCCAGGACAATCCGTCGTTGTCGATCCGGTTGCGCACGACTCCCTTGTACGCCGACTGGGTCGACCTCGGCCCGAATCGCGTGCGGAGTGGCGGCCAGGGAGTTTCGCTCATGCAGCCGCCCGGCAACTACACCGTGACACTGGAAGTCGATGGCCGCACGTTCAACCAGCCGCTGCGCGTGCTGAAGGATCCGAACTCCGAGGGGACCGAGGCAGACATCGCCGCGCAAATGACGGCGCTGAAGCTGATGCGCACCGATCATGATTCCGCCGCGTCGGCGATCAACCGCATCGAGTGGACCCGCCGTCAGCTCCTCGACCTCGAGGCAATTCTCCGCGACCAGGGAGGGACCGGGTCAGCAGAGATCCTGCAGCAAGCCCAGGCACTCACGCGCAAGCTGGTTGGCGTGGAGGAGCACCTGATCCAGCTCCGCGTAACTGGCACGGGCCAGGATGGCGTTCGGTGGCCGGCGCAGGTTTCGGAACGGTTGCGCTATCTCATCGGTAACACAGCCACCGCCGACTTCCGGCCGACGGACCAGACTGGTGAGGTGCACCAGGTGCTGAAGGTCGAGCTGGAGGAGGCTCGGCGAAATCTCAACCTGATTCTCCAGACCGATCTACCGGCGCTGAACAAGCTCCTGCAGGCGAGGAACCTCCCGGGCATCATTATGGATGCGCCCGCCCCGGGCACCTGATAGAAGTCAGCGCCGATGCTTTGTGGTTACGTCAACTGATTGCACTCCGATTCCAGTCCACGACTTCCATGACTACTCGCCGTTGCTCGATAGCCGCCATTGCGGTCTCGCTGCTTTTCGCGACCACCTTGCGCGCTCAGTCCGCCGATCCAGTGATCCAGCGCCTTTGGACCCTCGGCATGGACAGCTCACACACCTGGGACTTGTCGCAGGTTCTCTTCGACTCGATCGGGCCTCGGCTCACCGGGACGCCTAACGGGAACTCGGCGAGCGACTGGGTCATCAAGATGTACCGTTCGTGGGGAATCGAGGCGCGTGCCGAACAGTATGGTACGTGGCGCGGCTGGCGACGCGGTCACAGCCACATCGACCTCGTTGCCCCTCGGGTCCGCACGCTCGAGGCCACCATCCTCGGCTACAGCCCCGGCACGGGTGGCAAGGATCTCGTCGCCGGTACCGTCATCCTCCCGCTGGTGAAGGACGCCGCCGAATTCACGAGTTGGCTGCCCACTGCGAAGGGCAAGTTCGTGCTCATCTCCGCCGCCTATCCCAGCTGCCGCCCCGAGGAAGAATGGGCGGCGATGGGGACGCCGGAATCCAAGGCGCGCATGGACACCACTATTGTGCGCCTCGTCAACGAGTGGACGGCGCGCATTCGCGCCACGGGATACACGGTGTCCGCCGGTAATCCCACCGGCGCGCTCGGAGTCGCGCTCGACAAGGCCGGTGCCGCCGGCGTCATCGTCTCGAACTTTGCGAACGCACTCAATGAGGCGTGGGGCACATACACTGTTTACGACACCAAGAACACCACGGCCCTCGGCATCGCCATGAGCTGCGAGGACTACGGCATGCTGTTTCGCATGACGGAGAAAAAGCAGGGGCCACAGCTGCGGGTGAATGCCGATGCGCAATCGCTGGGCGAGGTGCCGGTCTTCAACACCTTCGGCATTATTCGGGGCTCGGAGAAGCCTAACGAATATGTGATGCTTTCCGCACACTTCGACTCCTGGGACGGCTCACAAGGAGCGACTGACAACGGCACCGGCACGATCACGATGATGGAGGCGATGCGCCTGCTAAAGGCCGCCTATCCGCGGCCGAAGCGCACGATCATGGTGGGTCACTGGCCGGGTGAGGAGCAGGGACTGATCGGCTCGCGCGCGTGGACGCATGATCACCCCGAGATCCTGCGCGGGCTGCAGGCGTTGTTCAATCAGGACAATGGCACAGGGCGTATCCAGAGCACGTCTGGCGCTGGACTGCCGGATGGCGGTGCGCACCTGCAGCAATGGCTCACGAAGCTGCCCCAGCTCTTCCAGGAGCAGGTGCGCTATTCGGGCGTGGGATCTCCCGCCACCGGAGGTACCGACAACGCAGCGTTCGACTGCTACGGCACGCCTGGCTTCGGTCTCAGTTCGTTAGGCTGGGACTACGGCACGTATACGCACCACACCAACCGTGACAGCTTTGACAAGGTCGTCTTCGACGATCTCAAGGGAAACGCGACGATCACCGCGATGCTGGTGTACCTCGCATCGGAGGATCCCGACTTCATCAAGCGCGACCGCGCGGACCTGACGCAGGGTGGAGGTCGCGGCGGCCGGGGAGGTGGCGGCGGTGGTGGGCGCGGCGGAGCAGGCGGACGTGCGCAGCTGCAGGGCGCATTGTACGCTGGTGGTGGCCGGGCCGGCGGAGGTCGAGGTGGCGATACGAATGATGAACTCGGCTGGGCGCGCATGTGCCCGAAGGCGCCTCGTTTTACCAACGATACCTCGCGCGTGATGGTGCCATCCAAGCGGCCGTGACGCCCGGAGACTGAATGAGCAACCATGCCTGGCGGGGCTCAATCTCGCGACGGCAATTCATCGGGCGCCTGTTGGTCGCGGGTGGCAGTATCCGCCTGTTGGCGGTGCAAGGCGACGAGGTGTCGATCGTTCAGTTTTCTGATGCCGGAGTTCGCCTGGGACTCGTGCGCGTTCCAAAGGTGGTGAAACCGGAACGTGAATGGCGCAAGCAACTCTCTGAGCTGGCATTCGAGGTCGCCCGAAAGGGAGCGACGGAGACTCCGTTCACCGGAGACTACTGGAACTTCCACGAGAAGGGAGTCTTCCGCTGCATCTGCTGCGACACCGCGCTCTTTTCGTCGGTCCACAAGTTCGATTCCGGCACGGGATGGCCGAGTTTCTGGCGGCCGATCGCCGAGGAGAATGTCACCGGTCCGGCCAGGGAGCACGCTACCACTCCGGCGGAGAGCGAGGTGAAATGCGTACGTTGCGACGCGCACCTGGGTGATCGATTCGACGACGGCCCACGACCGACCGGTCATCGCTACTGCATCGACTCGGTGTCGCTGCGGTTCGTGAAAGCATGATCTACGCGGAATCATTTTGAGTTAGCTCGAGCGCAAGACGCAGCGCAGGGGGGAACGCATGCTGGAAAAATCAATGTGCGGTCGGTGGATCATCGCTGGTCTCATAATGGTGTCCCCTCCATCACTGGCGGCGCAGGCTGTTCCGGAGTTGCGGCTGACCAGGGACCTTCGTATCGACGCCGCCGAGCATGACTTGACCTTCATCACGCCGCCTGGCGGGATGGCCGTGTCAACCAGCGGCGTCATCGTCTTCAGCCAGAATCAGGATGGCGTCCTGCGGTTCTTCGACGCGCGCGGCGCGTCGTTAGGTACTTTTGGCCGCAAGGGACAGGGACCCGGCGAGTTCCAGATCGCTGCTCGGTTGTCCTGGATTGCTGGGACGCTGGTCGTCTCCGACGGGACCACCCGCCGATTTACGCTGGTCTCTCCCGACAGGAAGCTGATTCGAACCGTTCCCTGGCTGGCCAATGTATCCGTGCCCGGCAAGGCGGGAGAAGGTCCTCGCGTGAGGGCGTCGATCCCTCGCAGCAGTTACGCCGATGGTTCGCAGTTGATGACAGTGTCGCTCGCCACCGGAAGCCCGGTGCCGGAGTGGCCCGGCGGCGAGAAGCCCGGAATTCCGCTCATTCGTGTGGATTCAACGGGTGCCTTCCAGCGACTCATTGCGTGGAGCCCGCGTCGAGACTGCAGCGTACCGTTCGATGCCGGCGCTGGCATGGGATCCGGGACGTTGATGACTCCTTTTTGCGCGCAAGCGATTGAAGATGTGTCGCCAGATGGGAGCAGGATCTCGCTCGCGTTTCTCGAACCCGGAAGTACCCCGGCGTTTCGCGTGACGGCATTTCGCGCGAGCGGAGACACCATCTATTCTCGCTCGTATCCATTTCAGCCCGTATCGATCCCAAGCGGCGTGAAGGACAGTGCGCGAGCAGCGCGGGCGCGCGGATCGCAATCGCAACGCGATGCCGCGGCGAAAATGCCGATTCCGGATTCGTATCCGCCTGTTTCGCGAGTCCTGGTTGGTCGCGACGAGACGACCTGGCTCGAAGTGTACGGTGCGAAAGGTGAGCGTGTCTGGCAGGTGCTCGACGCGCGCGGAAGCGTCATTGGCAGGATTGGTGCGCCGCCGCCCAACACGCACTTCATGGTCGTTTCGCGCGACGCGGTGTGGGCGATCGAAACTGACGGAGACGGGCTGCAACACGTTGTCCGTTTTCGAGTCGGTCGTTGACCACCGACGGGCAACGTCTGCTTGCGGCCGGTGACCGCGAGTCGCATATCACCGAGTGCCTGACGAATTCCTGAACCGCGTCATAGCTGACCGCTATCGCGTGAGCCACGAGATTGGCCGCGGCGGTATGGCGACGGTGTACCGGGCGCACGACCTGAAACACGATCGCGACGTGGCGCTCAAGGTGCTCAGCCCCGAGCTCCCGGCGCCGCTCGGAACAGAACGATTCCTGCGCGAAATCGCATTCACCGCCCGCCTGGACCACCCTCACATCCTCCCGCTCCTGGATTCGGGCGAGAGCGATGGTCTGCTGTACTACGTGATGCCCCTCGTCGAGGGCGAATCGCTGCGCGATCGGTTGAAGAGGGACAAGCAGCTCTCGATCGACGAGACGCTTCAAATCACACGGGAAGTCGCCAGCGCCTTGAGTCACGCTCACGAACATGGCGTCCTGCATCGCGACATAAAGCCGGAAAACATCATGCTGAGCGGCGGCCACGCGCGCGTCGCTGATTTCGGCATCGGGCGTGCGTTGTCCGCCACCGCCACGACCGATTCCCTGACCGTGACCGGATTGGCAATCGGTACACCGACCTACATGAGTCCGGAGCAGGCGAGCGGAGCGAACGATGTCGACGCCCGGGCCGACGTCTACAGTCTCGCTTGCGTCCTGTACGAGATGCTCGCCGGACAGCCGCCTTACGTTGCTTCATCAACGGCCGCACTGCTGGCACGAAAGTCGCTCGAGCCGATGCCTCCAATCCGCACCACGCGCGGCTCGGTCCCGCTCGAAGTGGAGCGGGCGATCGCGAAGGCGCTCGCCCCCGCGCCGGCCGACCGTTTTGCTTCGGCGCGCGAGTTCGTGCTGGCACTCAGCGATACGTCGTTGAGGTTGTCGACGCGGGCCGGCACGCGTGCGTGGAACGCGCCCACGATCGCTGTGCTCGCCCTCCTCCTGGTCGGTGCCGCTGCCGTTGCCTCGGACATTGGAGGCGTGCGGACTCGCCTGCTGGGCAGCGTAGCCACTGACCGAATCGCGACGCTGGCGGTAATGCCACTGGAGAATCTTTCCGGCGATTCGCAACAGGACTTCCTGGCGGCGGGCATGCACGATGCACTCATCACGGGACTGGGCAGGCTGCATGACGTCGAACGGGTGACCGCGCGTTCATCCGTGCTTCGCTACCTGAGGACGGACAAGACGCCGCGAGAGATCGGTGCGGAGCTGAACGTCGATGCAATCATTACCGGGAGCGTCACGCGTGCGGGCGACCTTGTGCGCGTCACCGCAAGCCTGATTCGCGCGCAGACCGAGGAACCGGTGTGGTCGCGGGCGTTCGAGCGCGAACTGCGCGATGTGCTCACCCTGCAGAACGAAATCGTCGCGGCCATCGCGCGTGAAGTGCAACTCCAGCTCTCGCCCGCCGAGCAGGCGGGGCTTGCGCGTGCCCGACGGGTGAATCCGGCAGCGTATCAGTTATACCTCAAGGGCTGGTTTCAGATGGCGACATTCACGCCCGAGGGATTCGAGAACGCGTTACGCTTTCACCGAGAGGCAATTGCCCTTGACCCTAACGAAGCGCTGGCGTACAGCGGCCTCGCAGAAGTGTACGGCCTGCTCGAGATCTTCCGTCCCGGTTCGTCGAAGGACGACGCCGAGCTGGCCAAGGCGGCCGCGCTGAAGGCCATTGCGCTGGACTCATCGCTGGCGCAGGCGTATGTCGCCCTGGGCAACTACAAGGACGGCAAAGAGTGGGATTACCAGGGCGCGGAAGCGAGCTTCAAGCGCGCGTTGGAGCTCAACCCGAACCTGGCGGACGCGCACATCAGCTACGCGGCGCACCTGAACATCTTCGGAGATCAGGGCGTTGCGATCGCGGAATGGAAACGTGGCATCGAGCTGGATCCGTTTTCGTCTCTTTATACCGCGTGGCTCGCGGGGTCCTACTGGGAATTCTCACGACCCGACGACGCGATTCGTGAAGCGCAGAGGGCACTGGTTCTGCAGCCCGACTTCCCGGTTGCGCTCTTCGTGCTTGGCCTGAGCTACGCCGACAAGGGCCGGTTTGCCGACGCGATCGCAACGCACCAGCGAGCGTTGGCGCTCTATCCAACGCAGAGTTTTTCGTGGACGCTCGCGGCCACGTATGCGCGAGCGGGCAGGCCGGCGGACGCACGGAAGATCATGGCGCAGCTGGAGACCGGTCGGAGTACGGACGTAGCGCACCCGTGGTTCGTGGCGCTTGCATACTCAGCCATGGGTGACCACGAGAAGGCGTTGGATTGGCTGGAGAAAGCGTACGACCAGCGCATCCTTTTCCTGTGCAACCTCGCGCGCGACCGCGCCGCGGGCTTCGACATCCGTCCGTTGCAAGGGAATCCGCGCTATGAGGCGCTCCTCCGCAAGGTGAACCTGACGAAATGATCAGGAATCGACGTCCACCTCACTCGTACCCGCGTCAATCACAACGACTCCGTGAGCGCGGTAATAGGCGGCACGCGCGACGCCCGGCGGGCCGGAATCCACGCCGCGCCTAACGCCACGGCCATCAGGGCCAACGCACCCACTACGAAGGCCAGCGGGTCCCGCGCGTCGATCGAGAACAGCATCGAGGCGAGCGCGCTCGTGGCCCAATACGCGGCGATGCCGCCAACGACGATACCGATCCCGGCGAGGGCCGCCGCATGTCGCACCACCAGCCCAACGACACTGCCACTGGAAGCCCCTAATGCCATCCGCACGCCGATCTCGTGCGTCCGCTGATTGACAAAAAACGCGATCACGCCGTAGATCCCGATCGCCGCCAGGAGCAGCCCGGTCAGGCCGAGGGACGACAGCAGCATCGTGTTGAAGCGCCGAGTCGCCGTCGACTGGGCGAGCACGTTGTCCATGGTCTGGACATCGTAGGGAGGCAACTCCGCGTCCACCTTTCGCAGCGCGTCCCGCATCGCTGATGTCACAGACACAGCGGAGCGTGTCTTGGCGATGAAGGTCATCGATCGGTTGTAGGCCGGCCACGCACCAAGCGGCGCCTTCGTCATCGGCATGTAGATCTCGGGTGGCGACTCAGTCTCGCGCCCGAACGCCCGCACGTCGCCGCTGACGCCGACGACCTCGCGCCACTCAGGCATCGAGTCGCGCGCCCAACCGGAGATTCGCTTGCCGATGGGATTCTCGTCGCCGAAAGTGCGGCGGGCAAATGTCTCGTTCACCACGATCACACTGGGTGCACCAGCGGCCAGGTCACCCGGCTGCAGGCTGCGGCCCCTGGTGATCGGGATCCCGATGGTCTCGAAGTACTGGTCGGTCACGAGACGGACGTGTCCGATCAACAACTCCTTTGGATTGAACGGACGCCCGTCGACACGAACGCCGATGTCGATGCTACCGCCCCACATCGGGACCCTCGTGCCCGCGGCCGCGAGCTCAATGCCGGGCAATCCGCGAACTTGCTCCAGGATGCGCGCGAACCCCGTCTGCACGGCGTCCGCGCTGTCGTACTTGAGGGCGGGGAGCGCGACGCGCATCATCGTCACGTTGCTGGGATCAAATCCCGTTTCAACGCGCTGCAACAGGTACGCGCTGCGTAGCAGGAGACCGGCACTCACCAGCAGCACGAGCGCAACCGCCATCTCGCCAACGATCAACGTGCCGCGCACGCGGTCGCGAATGACGCCCCGCGAGCCACGGCCTCCGTCGCGCAGTTCAGTCTGCAAATCGACGCGTGTGGCGCGAACTGCCGGCACGAGCCCGAAGACAGTACCGCAAAGCAACGTGGCGATCGTCGCGAACCCAAGGACCTCCCAACTCAAACCGGCGCCATCGAGTCTCGGCACGCCAGCGGGTCCCATCCCCACCAGAAACCGGATTCCGAGATTCGCGATTACCAGGCCGGCCAGTCCACCGGTGATGGCCATCAACATGCTCTCGGTCAACAACTGCCTGACGAGGCGGCTCCGGGCGCCGCCGAGTGCGCCGCGGATCGCGATCTCCTTGCGCCGCGACGTCGCCCGCGCCAACAGAAGACTGATCACGTTGCCGCATCCAATGAGCAGCACGAACGTCACGGCGCCGAGCAACACCCAGAGCTGCGTGTCAACATTGTCGACGAGAAGGTTGCGCAACGCGACAACCTGCACACCACGCTCGTTCATCTGGTCGGGAACGCGCTGCCTGATCCCTTCCGTGATCACGGTCAGGTCGGCCTGCGCCTGCGCGACAGTTACACCCGGCTTGAGCTTGGCGAACACGGTATACGTGTGCGCGCCGTAATTGGTCGCTTGACCCGTCGGCAGGGTAAACGGCGTCCAGAGTCGTTCGTCGAACTCCGTCATCGTGAAGCTGGCGGGCGTCACGCCGACGACCGTATGTGGCTCGCCGCTCAACCGGATTTCCCGGCCGATGATCGACGAGTCGGCGTTGAAGCGAGTGAGCCAGAGCGGATGGCTCAACACCGTCACGCGCGAATCGGCGTTTTCGTCAGGAAGGAAATAGCGGCCAAGCTCAGGACGAACGTACAGGACGGTGAAGAAGCTCGGTGTTACGCGGGCCCCGCGAAAGCGCTCGGGTTCTCCCTCGGTGAGGTTGATCGTGCGCGCTTGCCAGATCGACGTTGTCTCCACCGTACGTGACTGGCTCGTCCAATCATTGAAGTGCCCCCCGGACGCGCTGCCTCGACCGCCGCGAAAGGTTTCGGCCAGCAAGACGATTCGATCGGAATCCTGGACGGGCAGCGGCTGGAGCAAGACCGAATTGACCACGCTGAAGACCGCCGTCGTCGCTCCGATTCCGAGCGCGATCGTGAGCATGATCGCGCCGGTGAACGTCGGGTGTGCCCGCATGAGTCGCAGCGCATACATGGCGTCCTGCTTCAGGACGTCGAGCGTCTCGAGCCGTCGCATTTCAGTCTCCAGCTTAAGGGCTTCCTCGATGCATTCCTGTCTCACTCCGGGCAGATCGCCAAACGACCGCGTGGCTTCCTGCCGGGCAGTGTTCACGTCCAGTCCAGTGGCAACGAGATCGTCCACGCGCTCCTGCATGTGGAATGCGAACTCGTCATCCACATCAGCGCGGACGTCCGGGCGCCAGAAGCGCAGGTACCGTCGCCACTTTGGAGTCATCGTACCTTCTACGTCACGTGGTCAGGCGCGCGACGGCGCGTCAGCGGACGACAGGACTCTTCCCACGGCGGTCGCAAAGTCCGTCCACGTCATGACGTTCGCGGTGAGCACGCGGCGTCCCTTCGGAGTGAGCCGGTAGTACTTCGCCTTCCGGTTTTTCTCCGACAGTCCCCACTCGGCGTCGATGAGGCCTTTCCGCTCGAGTCGATACAAGGCGGGGTAGAGTGAGCCTTCCTCTATGTTCAACGCGTCGCCGCCCTGCTCCATGATCCAACGTCCGATGCCGTAGCCGTGCATGCGGCCCCAGGAGAGAGTCTTGAGGACCATGACCTCGAGGGTGCCGTGCAGAAGTTCGTTCTTCATAGGTCCCTATGATAATCTAGGGATACAATGCGGGCTCTTGCCTAGATAATCAAGGGGGCGGGTCGGAACGTGCAGGCACGCGGTTGCGATGAATTGACATTCGGGTGAGGGTTCCAGCGATCACTAGCGCCGGACTCTGACCTCCGTTCGTCCTCGACGCTAGGTTTTCGCAGAGTCGCCCCCCCCCGAGACCGAGACCCCCACCTCATTGACCATGCGCTCAACCCTGATCGCATTATCCACGCTCGTCGTTGCCGTCGCGCCCGCTGTTGCCCAGCAAAACCAGTACGGCAATCCTGAGAAACGCCCTGCACGGGCGACGTCGGCTACCATCAGTGCAGCCGACCTCATGTCGCGGCTCTACGTCTTTGCCGATGACTCTATGGAAGGCCGCAACGCGCCCCTCGCCAGTAACGCGCGCGGGAACGCGTACATCGTCCGCGAGTTGCAGCGGCTGAAGATCGCGCCGGCGGGAAACCTCGGTGCGTATCTCCAGGTCCTCCCCTACGTGCAGCGAACTCTCTCTTCGCGGACGTCACTGACCGTAAACGCAGTGCCGCTCGCCCTCGGCAGCGACTTCACTGTCTCGTCGCGAGGCGCCACGAAGATCATCGACAGCTCACAGGTGATCTTCGCCGGCGTCAACAGCAACGCCGACCAGATGATCCTGCCCGAATGGGCCGCCAACCGCTTCGTCATCGTTATGCCGGCGGCACCGCCGCCGGCTGCTGACGCGACCACCGGTGCTCGAGGTGGTGGTGGTGGCGGCGGTGGGCGTGGGGGAGCCGGTGGTGCTACTCCGGCACCGGTCAACGCTGCGACTCGTTATGCAGGCGCGGCAGCCATCGCCACCGTCGTTCCCGACGTCAATAATCCGCCTGCGACCGGCGGATTTGGTGGACGTGGCGGCGGTGGCGGCGGTGGCGGCGGTGGCGGTGGTGGAGGGCGCGGGGGAGCGGCAGGTCCGGTAAACGTGCTCAACGACCTCAGCGCGCCACGCGTGGCCGCACAGTACTACATCACGCCGGCTGCCGCCGCAAAGCTGTTAGGCAGACCAGTGGAGGGCGCAGGTCCGGGCACCATGGGTGGCCTGGTGAGCGCCTCCATCTTTTATGACGACGTCGATATCCCGCACGCGTCGAATGTCCTCGCCATCATCCCGGGCAGCGATCCAGTCCTGAAGAACGAATACGTGGTCATTAGCGCACACAACGATCACGTCGGTATCACCGGCCCCAACGCCCAGGGCCAGACAACAGCAGTCGATCACGACTCGCTCCGCACGGCTCGACTGGCGCTGCTGCGTATGCAGATGCAGGGCGGAGAACTCGTCGCGAACCCAACGGGCACCACGGTCACGGTGAACACCGATAGCCTGCGCCGTATCCGCCCGACGCGTCGAGATTCCATCCGCAACGGCGCTGACGACGACGGGTCGGGCTCGATGGGTGTTCTCGAGATCGCCGAAGCCATCGCCGCGATGCCGGTGAAGCCGAAACGCTCCACGATCTTCGCCTGGTGGACGGCAGAAGAGGATGGCCTCGTCGGCTCACGTTGGTGGACCGACAACCCAACCGTGCCGCTCAACCAGGTCGTCAGCAACATCAACATGGACATGATCGGCCGGGGCCGAGCCGAAGATGTTCCCGGCGGCGGTCCCGACTACCTCGGCTACCTGGGCGCCAATCGATTGGCGACGGTGCTCGATGATCGCGTGCAGGTGATCAACAAGCAGCAGTCGAACCCGCTCCGTCTCGACAATCGCTTCGACTGGCCCATCACCTGGCCGGGTTACAACAACATCTATGGGCGTAGCGATCACGCGAACTTTTCACGCTACAACATTCCAATCGTGTTTTTCTTCACCGGGCTGCACGCCGACTACCACCAGGTGACAGACGAGCCGCAATACATCGACTATCCGCACTACAGCCGCATCGTGAACTTCGTGAAAGACCTCGCGCTCGACGTGGCGAACTTGCCGACGCGTCCGAAAGTCGATCGTTCTGGAGCGATTCCGCCGAGGCCGATCAAGCAGTAAGGGTGAGAGGGTGAAGGGTGAGAGGGTGAGAGGGTAAACATCCACCCTTCCACCCTTCCACCTTTCCACCCTTCACCGCTCCTTGGCCGCCAGCAACGATCGCGCCTGGACCGTCTCCATCATCCTGACGAACTCGGCGCGATAGCCACCGGGATCTTCACCGACCGCTCCGCGGGCGAGCCCTATCGCGCTTTCGAGCGTTGCACCGCCCCGGTGCTCCGAATCGCGCAACACCATGCCGAATGCCGCGACCGCAGCAGCAAAGCGTAAGTCGCTCGATCCATCCGACGGTTGTGATTCTGTCGCGCGAACTACATGATCGAGCCAGCGGCTCGTGCCCGCGTCGGGCAGCTTGTACCGGAGTTTCACGTACATCAGCTCACTGGTGTTCCGGGGCGGTACTGATGGGGTGCGTGCAGGCTGATATCGAAGCGGCTCCACCGCCGACCCCCAATCCAGCCCCATTTCGACTTCATAGAGCGCCGTCACCGAGTGGCCGGCGCCGATTTCCCCCGCATCCTTTGTATCGTCATCGAAGTCCTCGGCGCGCAAAATCCGATTCTCGTATCCGATCAACCGGTACGACGACACCAGCTCGGGATTGAACTCGACCTGCAGCTTCACGTCCTTGGCCAGCGTCAGCAGCGTGCCGCCCATCTCTGCGCCAAAGACCTTCTTCGCCTCGGCGATATCATCGATGTACGCGTAGTTGCCGTTTCCCTTGTCCGCGAGCTTTTCCATCTTCGAGTCCTTGAGGTTCCCCGTCCCGAACCCGAGGACCGACAGGAAGGTGCCCTGCTGTCGTTTCTCCTCGATCAGGCGTTCCATTTCGGCGTCGCTCGAGGCGCCCACGTTGAAGTCGCCGTCCGTGGCCAGGATCACTCGATTGTTGCCGTTAGGCATGTGGTACTTTCCGGCAACATCGTAGGCGAGCTTTATGCCTTGACCGCCGGCGGTCGATCCTCCCGATTCGAGGCCTTCAATCGCCCCCAGGAGGATTCCCTTGTGTGCGCCGGATGTCGGCGGAAGGACCAGCCCCGCGGCGCCGGCATACACCACCATCGCCACGCGGTCCTGCTCGCGCAGTTGCTGGACCAGGAGTTGGAGCGCGCGCTTGACGAGTGGAAGCTTGTCGGGCGACGACATGGATCCCGACACATCGATCAGGAAGACCAGGTTGTTTGGCGGCATCGCGGCCGCCGGCACTCGCCGTGCTTGCAACCCAATGCGAACGAGCAGGTGGTCGATGCGCCACGGTGCGCGAGCTATCTCCGTTGTCACTGAGAACGGATGCCGGTCATCTGGATCGGGATACTCGTAGGTGAAGTAGTTCACGAGCTCCTCGATGCGCACGGCATCCTTCGGCGGTCGCTGTCCATCCGAGATGAAACGCCGGACATTGCTGTACGACGCTCGATCGACATCCACGGAGAACGTCGACAAGGGATTATCGCGAACGCGGAGGAACGGGTTGTCGACGATGCGATCATACGACTCGGTGTTGTCGACCGGCCGGTACCGGCCACGCAGGTCCTGAGGTGGCGCCGGCGAGACGCCGGCTCCCGCGATGGACTTGCTCCCCCGTACCACAATGATCGAATTGCCAAGGGTTACGGTCTGTGTCGCCCCACCAACGCCGGTCACGACGACTTCCTGGAGGCGGCTGACGTCCACGATCATCGCGAAATCCAGCGTGACGGTATCAGCGCCCAGCCTGATGGCCTTGCTTTGTTGCCGATAGCCGATCGCGCGCACGTGAACCGTGAGCTCGCGGCCGCGATATCGGTCCGGCAGGACAATCCGGTACATCCCGGCGGTGTCGGTGCCGACGCTGATCCCGGCGTCGGTCACGCGCACATTGGCCGCCTGGATTCCCATCGTCGTCGCAGCATCGGTTACCCGGCCCCGAACGACAATTGTCTGCTGCCCCTGGTTAGGCGGCCAGACGAACAGCAGCGGGAGGACAAGACTGACAAAGGCAGGCTTCATGGTGACCTCCACTCAGACGTGAACTCGTCCCGTGACGGCATGTCACTGGGATGAATCCCAATCTGGGAGTCCCGATCGTTACGGACAGCAGGTGAAGCGACGGCTTCGCGTCGTCACCGCGGTGAGGTGACGTGCGCGCGGTGCGTAGTGACGAAGCGCTTCGTCGCAGGTACGACGATCGTCTTCGCCATCGTTCTCCTCCTGGGTATTGCGCCGCCTAACGCTAATTACGAAGGTCGCGAGGAATCGTTTCAGGGCGACGGACCTCGAGGTCGAGAAGCCCTCCGAAGGCGCTGCCTTCAGTGCAGCATGGAAGCCTCTCAGGCGTTGTTCGTAATCGAGCTCCGATATGTCGGGCTGTTTCCAATGATAAAAAAGTACGCGAGCATTGTTTGCGATTCCGGATCTGGGTGCGCTTGGAGGACCCGCGACCTTTGGGACGCGGATTACCGCTAATGTGGCGAATCAACGCGGAGGAATCCGTTGGTGGAGGTTCCGCGAGTGTTCGCGTCGTCCGCGGCGATTCGCGCTTCAAAACGTCGCGGGAGCGTTTGTGTAGCAGCTGCAGCAGGGCAATAACAATGTCGTTGACGTTCGTTCCAGCATGCTACCGACGGAGTGGATGTACGCGTATGCGTTCCACGCCCAGGCTGTCCAGGTGCCGGCCGAGCACGAAGTCCGCGCCTACCTGCATAACCCGGAGGCGCGCCGGGACGGCAACGGCACCAAGCCAGCGGCCGTTCGGTGCAACAACATCCCAGCTGGGCATTGTGTCTCCAGGTAGCCGGTAGCGTTCCAGCCAGACGTGGGACGTCGCGTCAACCAGCATCGCCTGGTATGCAGGGATGTGCTCGGGCAGCGGATGGTTCAGTCCATAGAAGTGTTCATACTGTGCGCGCCGGGTCGAATCCATCGTCGCCAGTGACGACTTCACATAACGAGCGTACACGTCAGCAGTGCGGGGTATGTCGCGCGCCAGCCTGACGACACGCACAAGATTCCCCCGCAGGTTGCGCTGTTCCAGTTCGGTGCCGCCACCGTTCACGACCCAGAGGTGCTCTCCAGCCGCCGCGAGTGGCTCTGCCGTGAATGGGACAAAGGGAAAGGTCGTTATCGAGCCGAACTGGTGAACGAACCGCATTCGGCCCTCGACCAGGCGCAACGTGGTGTCCGGTGTGCCATCCGGGTTGAAGCGCACGAACTGCTGCGCCGAGCGAAGGTAGGTGCCAGGCTCGTTCTTGAGCTCCGGGACCAGGGCCAGCATTTGCCAAGAGCCGTCAGCAAAGACGCCTTGCAGAAATGCCCGTAGTCCTTCGCGGGTCGATTCGATTCGCACAGTCCGTTGATACGCGAGCGTCGAGTCAAAGAGATGCACGCGCAGGTTTCCGCCGTCGTAGCCGAGTAACGACCCGTCGCGGAGGCGCCAGAATCGTACCGAGCTGAGTTCCCCAAACTCTCCGGGCCCGTTCCCCTTTCGCCCTACCGATTTCAGAAACTTTCCGTTCCTGTCAAAGACCCTGATCTCGCTGGTCGCGGAGTTGCCGACGAGGATGCGACCGTCCGGGAGTCGCAGTGCGTCGAACACACGGCTGAGCATGTAAGGCTCCTCGCCTTCCTCCACGCCGATTTCGAGTGAGGGCGTTGGATCGATGGTCCAGCCGGCGGATTCGCGCCATTCTGGACCGGACGAGACGGCGATTTCGACTCCGGCACTATCGCTGACCGTGAACGTGCTGGCGTTGTTTGCGGAACTGCTACACGCGGTGAACGACACCGCGGCGCCGACCACAGCAAGCAAACGACGAGAAGGCATGGCATCTCCTATTTGCATAAAACGGTGCAGTCGGGGCCCTCCGGCGCGTTGACGGCCTACTGCGTTACCGACCGCTGTACGATGCGCTTGACGATGTCCAGCATGACCGCCGTTCCGCGCCGCACGTTCACCTCGGACAGACGCTCGTTATTTCCGTGTAATCCGCTTGCCTGGTCGGCGGGAACGAGGAACGGCTCATAGCCATAGCTCGGGATCGCCAGGTCACGGAAGAAGTGACTGTCGGTGAAGCCGGTTGACACCGAGGGAATGATCGTCGCCTGCGGGAAGTGCTGACGCGTCACGTCCACCATGGCGCGGTACACGGCATTGTCCTGCGGCGAGACCGCCGGCGTGAAGCCGAGAGTCTTCTCGATCCGGATGGCGGGTCGTTGATCACCGCGGACAGCTCCGCGATGAACGCCGCATGATCCTGGTCGGGCAGCGTGCGGCAGTCGATCTGTGCGGTGGCTTCGGGTGGAACGACGTTGACCTTGTTGCTGGCCTCCAGCATGGTGATCGAGCAGGTGTTCCGCGTGAGCGCCGCCGCGGCGGGGGCCTCGGCCTGGAGCCTGAGCAGGGTATTCCGGTCCTGGACCGCCTTGCCAATATCCAGGAAGGCCGCCTGCCACGCTCCAGCGTTAGGCGCCATGCCCTTGAAGTAGGCATCTACCGCCGGAACGATGCGCGGTGCGAATTCATAGGTGCGGAGGCGGTCGAGCGCCCGGATCAGTCGTGTGACGGACGTTGAGACCTGCGGTTGTGAGCCGTGGCCCGGGTTGCCGGTCGCGACCAGCTTCAACCAGAGCGGTACTTTCTGCGTGACCTCTATCCCGAATACCTGGCGGCCGTTCTCCACGCTGCCGTCACCGCCCTCGTTCAACACGAACCCCACTCCGCGAAATGCCTCGGGACGATTCTTCACGATCCACCCGGCACCGAACGCGCCACCCGCTTCCTCGTCCGCGGTCGCCATGAAGATCACGTCGCGGTTGAGTGGCACGCGCAGGCGATGGAGCGCAATGAACGTCTGGAAGTGGGCGATACCGAGCAGCTTGGTGTCGAGAGCTCCGCGTCCATAGATGTCGCCGTTACGGACGTCAGCCGAATACGGATCGACGTCCCAGTACCGCGGATCCGCGGGGACGACATCCATATGATGGAGGAGCATCAGCGCCGGCTCGTTGCCGCCCTTGAGACGCGCCCAAATGTTGCCACGTCCCGGCGCCGATGACGCCGTGTCGAAGGGGATCCCCTCCTGCTGGAGGATGCGCGCGAACCACTTCATCGACGCTTCCTCGTTCCCCGGAGGATTCGCCGTATTGATCCGCAGGTACTCCTTCGCCCGCGTGACGGCTTCATCCTGCAGCCGCTGCAGCTCGGCCGGCGTCTGCGCCGCAAGCGGAAGACTCAGGGAAAACACAGCGATTATGTTGGCAAATGCTTTATGCATACCGCTCTCCGAGTAAGAACCTTGATGGTTTCTTCGCGCTCATCCGGCTGATTCGCGTTGACTCGACGTTCCGGCAGTTTGCCGTTGTCCGTGTCTCTCTCGTTGCTGGGATTTCACGGCCAAAAGCCTAACTGCCAGAACACCGAGTCGACGCGGATGACGCGAATCGACGCGAATTCGTCGACTGGAACAGAGTGAGTCGCTTGGCACCCACCATCCAATCAAGGACGGAACACATAGCTGAGTTTCAGGAAGAACCCGTCACGCACGCGCTCCATCTCGCGGAACCGGAACGCATCTGGCTCGGTGAGACTGGCACCGTAGCCCGCAAAAACAACCGTGCCGGGACTCGGCAAATAGGACACCAGCCAGTCGACACGGAAGTCGCGTGTGTCCTGTCTGCTCGCTAGCACCGAATTGATGAGCAGCGGAATGTCCGTGGCTGGATCGCGAAGGGCATCACGCTGCCGGTTGTCGTATTGACCGACAAAACGAAGGAACAGCGGGCGGCTGAGCTGATATTCCACCTTCAGTCGTGGCACGCTTGCACTGGAAAGCAGAGAATTGTCCCGCCAGCGCGTGATCCGACTGTAGAGATATGACGTCGTCAGGCGGAGCTGGTCCGACGGCCGGAAGTCGATGTCGGCGGTGACGTCGGTGCGATGCGCCGGCGCCGTCTCGAAGAAATCGACGTCGCGGCCGAGGAAGGACGTGAAGCGTCCGGAGAAGAAACTGTATTGTGGCGTGTTGACGCGGGCCAGTCCGTAAAGCGCTTGCGTTCGTGGCGAAGCTGTGAACACAATCGTGTCGGCCGGTGACTGCGCCGTGTACGACGCGTAACGTCGCGGGTCGAAAAGAAATGACTCGGTCACCGGCGTCAGGCTCACGATCCAGCCGCCGCGCAAGTTGAACACGTTCTCGAGCTGGAACTTCGTTTCCTGCACGCTGTCGCCGTTCTTGAACTTGTCGTACAGCCAGATGCCGTCGAGTCCCTGGCGGATCAACCAGCTTTCGATGAAGCTTCCCGGCCGGCCGTACCGGGAATAGCGGTTGTACCAGCTCGCCTTGACGAAATCCTTCCGGGGAATGAAACCGCTTGCGGCATCGAAGTCCGGTGCCACGACGTTGAACGAGTAGAGAAACCCATACCGCAACCCGGTCCGGTTGACCGACACGTTCCAGAGCGGCGCGGTGTGCGTCTCGCCGCCGGCATCTCGCGTTGAACTGGCCGAGAAGTTTCCGGTGATCGTGTATTCGCGCTTGAAAATGATACGCGTGTCGACACCAGCCACGCTGTTGGAGCGGTCTCCTTCCCGGCGATCGGTGAACGTGAGCCCCATCGTCGACACCGATGAGATGTCGCGCCGCAACCGGAGCAAGTTGAACAGCGGATGGTCGTCGCCTGACGAGGATGCGTCTCGGCTGTCCACCGCGCTCAACAGGGCCAGCGACGTGCGACCAATTTTTCCGGACAGTTTCACAGCGGCGTCGGGCTGGACGATGCGCCTGGTGTAGATCAGGTTGTCCGGCGTCTCGAACTGCTCGATCCCGTCGACGAAAAACGGGCGTTTTTCGGGGAAGAACAGCGCGAAACGCGCGTCGCCGGGGACTTGTGCCGCGTCGGCTTCCACCTGGGAAAAATCCGGGCGCACTGTGCCGTTGATCGTCAGGTTCGGCACCAGACGCCAACGCAGATTGCCGCCAAGCGAATGCTCGGTGTTCGTATCCCAGTTCGTGGTCAACCGCTGGCCGCTATGGACCGACGTGAACTCGGGATTCAGTTCGACGACCTGATCGCGACGCAGTCCGGTGAATCCCGTGAGCGTTCCTGACTGCACGAGCAACGAGGCAGCCCCTCGTCGAGCCGGTGTCCACGTCTGTTGGTAGCCTGAATGCTGCACGAAGCGGATGACCTGGAACGCCCAGTCCTGTGGATCCGTTCCCTGGAAACGAAGGCTCGTCATCGGGATGAGCACTTCGATTTCATAACCGGTGTCGGTGATGCGCCCCTTGGATTCAAAAACGAAGTCCGTGCTGAGGTCGATGTTGGCGGGCGGGTTGCCGCCAAACGTCTGGCCGCGCACGTTAGGTGCGCCGGAGCCGCCGCCGTCGGTGCGCGTGCCGTCGGCCTGTACGCCGAGCGGGTTGACGCCGAAGACAAATGCCCGGCGTCGATCATTGAACGGATCGATCAACAAATGCACGTAGTCGTCGCTATCGATGCGGTCGCGCGCGGCGAGCGTGGCATGCACGGCTCCGTGGGTCTCGAAGGCGCGGATCCCGAAATGGATCGCCGACGGCGAATACCAGACCAGCACGTCGGTGGAGTCCTGCGCCGGGCGGCCGTCGAACGGTAAATAGCTGGAGAAGCCGGTTAGCCTGGTTGCCGTTTGCCAGACCGGTTCATCGAGCACGCCGTCAATTGAAATCGTGCCGGCGTGCGCCGGCACTCTCGCTCCGAGCTGTCCATTGCGCCCGTGGAACGTCTCCTGCGCGAACACACTTACTGGAACGCACAAACCACCGGCGACGACAACGCGAACCAGTTGAGCCAATACGGGCACGTGGTGAGTCCGGCGTTCGGGGAGGTGAACCGGGCAGAACAGCAGCGAAGGATATCCCGCGATAACGACCGGGGCGAGGGAGCAATCGGCGCGGCTGCTGGACGATGTGGAGCGCCGAGCCTACGTTGGCGCCAGGAGAAATGACATGGATCGACGTGAGGCACTTCGGAGTCTTGGAACCGCAGCGGTCGCGCCGGCACTCTTCCCGGTGATGACGCGACAAGGTACGAGCGCCACGGGACGACTCAAGCAGTCGGTCTCGTACTGGCCGTACGGACGGATTCCGCTGCCGGAGTTCGCCCGCGAATGCAAGCGCATCGGCCTGTCTGCAATTGACTTGCTGCAGCCGGAGCAATGGCCGGTGGTGCGTGAAGCAGGGCTGGTCAGCTCGATGGGCTATCCGAGCAAGCGCCGCGATTTCCTCACCCGGGGTTTCAACGATCCGGCCAATCACGACATGTTGGTCGACGAAATTGAACAGACGTTGCCGCTGGCCGCGGCGGCCGGCGTGCCTAACGTGATCGCGATGTTCGGCAATCGAAACGGGATCCCCGACGCCCGCGGCGCGGACGCGTGCATCGCCGGGCTCTCGCGCGTGAAGGCGAGCGCCGAGCGGCATGGCGTGACCGTTTGCGTGGAGCTGCTGAACAGCAAGGTCGACCACAAGGACTATATGGGCGACAGCACCCCATGGGCGGTAAAGGTGATGCAGGGTGTGAATTCACCCCGCGTGAAGCTGCTCTACGACATCTACCACATGCAGATCATGGAGGGTGATGTCATCCGCACGATTCGCGACAACCTGGCGCACATCGCTCATTTCCATACCGGTGGTGTCCCGGGTCGTAACGAGATAGATGACGGGCAGGAGCTGAACTACCGTCGCGTGTGCACGGCGATTGCCGACGCCGGATTTACCGGATACGTCGCCCACGAATTCGTTCCTAAGAGGGATCCACTCACCTCTCTCGCCGAAGCGTTCAAGCTGTGTGACGTGTAGTAGACGGACGTGAGACGGGGATGAGGGAGAAACCAGATATGCGCGGGTCCAATGGCAACGGCGACGCTGACTACCACCAGCGAGAGGAGTTGGACGAAGACTTCCCGCTCGGCGACGGCACGGCCGACCTCGACGCGTCCGTCGAGTGCCCCTATTGCGGCGCGGCGGTCGAAATCGCCCTCGATCCGGGGAGCGGCAGCTCGCAGGACTACGTAGAAGATTGCGAGGTCTGCTGCCAGCCGTGGCAAGTTGTGGTGCGCTACGACGATGAAGGCCACGCCGAGGTGTCGGTCACACCGCTGGTCGAATAGCCATCAGCCTCGTCCTGCCTCAGGCCTCTGGCCTCTGGCCTGGGTTTTTCCGGGTGTCGGATGGCTTTTTCAGGCGGTACTTTGGTGGCCTGCCCCATCGAGCCGTCGGCATCGCCTTCGGCGTAACCCCTCCCCCCTGGTCCAGGGTGTGATCATGAACCGGATGTCGCTCCGCTCCGTCACGAGCGCGCTTTCACTGGTGGCAGGTGTCACCAACGTCGTCGTCGCCCAGGGCACAACCCGCGCTCCAACGACCGCGCCAAGAACGCAGGCGGCCGTACCGAAAATGCCGATGATGGCATCGGTCGATTCGTCGCTGCTCCGGGGACTCGATTACCGACTACTCGGCCACTCGCGTGGCGGACGGGTTACCACCGTGACCGGCGTGCCATCTCAGCCGCGCACCTTCTATATGGGTGTGGCAAGCGGTGGCCTGTTCCGTACGACCGACGGAGGCGCGAATTGGGAGCCGATCACTGATGGGAAGGTGCCCGTCGCCTCGATGGGCTCGGTCGCGGTCGCCGACAACGATCCGAACATCATCTACCTCGGCACGGGCTCCGACGGCGTGCGTTCGAACGTCTCGACCGGCCGTGGCGTCTACAAGACCACTGACGGCGGAAAGACATGGTCGTTCATCGGACTGTACAACGTGGGCCAGATCGGCGCGGTACGCATTCATCCAACTGATCCGAACACGGTCTGGGTCGCCGCCTATGGCGACATCTTCAAGCCCAACATCGACCGCGGTGTCTTCAAGACCTCCGACGGCGGCCGCACCTGGAAAAAGACGTTGTACCTGAACGACAGCACGGGTGCGATGGACGTTGAACTGCAGCCGGGAAATCCCAGCGTCGTCTACGCCTGGATGAACCGAATCGAGCGCAAAGGATGGTCGATCATCAGCGGTTCGCGCGAAGGCGGCATGTGGCGTAGCACCGACGGCGGTGAAACCTGGACGAAGATCACGGCGGGATTCCCGACGGGCTTGATCGGCAAGGGGAACCTCGCCGTCACCGCCGCGAACGCGGCGCGCGTGTACGCGCTGGTCGAGGCCAAGCCGGGTGGCGGGCTGTATCGCTCGGACGACGCGGGCCTCAACTGGACGCAGGTGAACAGCACGCCGGCGCTGGTCCAGCGTCCCTTCTATTACACCACGTTAGGCGCCGATCCCACCAACGCCGACGTCGTGTATGGCGGTGCCGAGGGGTTCTTCAAGTCGACCGATGGCGGAAAGACGATGGTGTCGATGCGCACGCCGCACGGGGATAACCACGACATCTGGATCAATCCCAATGACGGGAACACGATGATCCAGTCCAATGACGGCGGCGCAAACGTCTCCTTCGACGGCGGGCGCACCTGGTCCACACAAATGAACCAGGTCACGTCGGAGATTTACGGCATTTGGGCCGACAACCAGTTCCCCTACAAGCTCTATGGCGCGCAACAGGACAACTCGACTTCGATCTACTCGAGCATCGGCGCCCCGTTCGACCTGACGACCTGGCGCACAGGCCCGGGATGCGAAACGGGTCCGATCATCCCGCACCCGAAAGACCCGAACATCGTTTACGGCAACTGCAAGGGGCAGTTCGAGTACATGAGCATGGCGACGGGTCAGACCCGCAACTACTGGGTCGGCGCGCAGTCGCTTTACGGCAATCCCGGCAAGGACCTGATCCTGCGCTTCCAGCGCACGACGCCAATGGCGACGTCGCCGAACGACCCGGAGATCGTGTATTACGGGTCGCAGTTTCTCCACCGTTCACGCGACAAGGGCGTGACGTGGGAGACGATCTCGCCCGACCTCACCTGGAATCCGCCGCACGCTCAAGGCCCCAGCGGTGAGCCGATCACGCGCGACATCACCGGTGAAGAGTTCTACAGCACGCTCTACGCCATCACCGAATCGCCGCACGAGGCCGGGGTGATCTGGACTGGCTCGAACGATGGCCCGTTTCACATAACGCGGGACAACGGGAAGACCTGGACCAATGTCACGCCAAAGGACCTGCAGCCGGGCGGGCGAGTCGCCTGGATCGACGCGTCGCCACATCGCCGCGGTTCGGCGTATTTCGCGGTGTATCGGTACCTGTTAGGCGACTACGCTCCCTACATTTATAAGACTGAGGATTACGGCCGCACGTGGACCAGGCTGACCGACGGAAAGAACGGCATCCCGGCCGACTGGCCGACACGTGTGGTGCGCGAGGACCCGAGCCGCGAAGGGCTGCTCTACGCCGGCACGGAATTCGGCATGTTCATCTCGTTCGACAACGGCGCGCACTGGCAGCCGTTCAACCAGAACATGCCCACCGTCCCGATCAATGACATCCGCGTCCACAAGAAGGACCTGATCGTCGCGACGCAGGGTCGGGCGATCTGGATCCTCGACAACCTGTCGTCGTTGCACCAGCTCACGCCGCAGGTGGCGACGAACAAGGCGCACCTCTACCGCACGCGTGACGGCTATCGCACACGCGATGGCGCAGACATCCTCGGCCCGATGGTCGAGTACTACCTGCCGTCGGAAACGACGGTGAAGATCGACATCCTCGACGCGGCCGGTGCGACGGTAAACTCGTACAACAGCGAAACGCCGGTTGGCGGCGCCGGTCGTGGCGGCCGCGGCGGACGTGGTGGCGGCGCTGGCGCTGCGCCCGACGATCCGGATCAGCAACCCGGACGTGGACGTGGCGGCGCCCCGCCGCCTCGCGTCACGAAACGTGCCGGGCACAATCGTTTCGTCTGGGACGTCAGGCACTCGTCGACGTTGACTGCTCCACCGGGCCGCTACACGGCTCGACTGACAGTGGGCAGCGACACGATGTCCACGCCGCTGAACGTCCTGATCGATCCACGGCTGGCTGTCGAGGGCATGACGACGGCGGATCTCAAGGAGCAGTTCGACCACAACGTGAAGATGCGGGAGATGGTGGCAGAGGTCGGCCGCGTCAGGCAGAGAATCCAGGGGACGGTCTCGCGGCTGCAGAACGCCAGCGGCGCCGCCGCGGATACACTGTCGAAGGTGCAGGCGGTCTCCGCGAAGGTGGAAACTGAGCCGGTGCGGTACGGCAAGCCGGGCATCCAGGCACACATCTCGTATCTCGCCGGCATGACCAGCGGCGCCGACCAGAAGATCGGGCGGGACGCGATTGCTCGTTATGCAGTCTTGCGGAAGGAACTGGACGCCATCAAGGCTGAACTGGACCGAATTCTGGGTCCAATCATGTAGTCGGGAAATTGGGGTCAGACTCCATTTAACTGAGGCCGAGCCTGCGCTTCACGACGACATCGCGGTGAAATGGAGTCTGACCCCAATTACCAGGAGCGCGAATTGACGACAGTCGCACAGCCGTTGCTGACTTTGACGGTCGCAGATTTCGAGGCGGCCCGCGCGCGCATCGACGCCAACATCAAGCGCACGCCGTTGCTCACGTCGCGCCAGCTGAGTGAGCGGACGGGATTCGACATCCGGCTCAAGGCGGAGATGTTCCAGCGCGTCGGGTCGTACAAGATCCGGGGTCCGCTGAACAAGTTTGCGCTCATGCCCGAGGAGCAAAAGCGGCGTGGCGTCGTGTGTTCGTCCGCCGGCAATCACGCGCAAGGCGTGGCGCTCGCGGCAAGAATCCACGGGATCCGCGCCGTCGTTTGCATGGCGGAGAACGCCACGCCGGCGAAGGTGGCCGCTACGCGCGGGTACGGCGCCGAAGTGGTCTTGCATGGCACGATCTGGGACGAGGCAAATGAAAAGGCGAAGGAATTGGTGCGCACCGAGGGATTGACCTACGTGCATCCGTTCGACGATGCCGAGTTGATCGCCGGCCAGGGTACGTTAGGCCTGGAGATCGTGCAGGACTGGCCCGAGGTGGATGCGATCATCGTGCCGATTGGCGGGGGCGGCCTGATTTCCGGCGTGTCGATGGCCGCCAAGAGTTTCAATCCCGAAATCCGAGTCATCGGTGTCGAGTCGTCCGATGGCCCGGCGATGCAGGCGAGTGTCGCCGCCGGCAAGCTCGAGACGATCGATTGCCGCACGATCATCGACGGCTTGCGCGTGAAGCGCTGCGGAGAACTCAACTTCTCGGTGGTGCAGCGATTCGTCGACGAAATCGTCGCGCTCCCCGACCGCGAGATCTTCGACGCGATGATCTGGGTGATGGAGCGCTGCAAGCTCGTCGTCGAGGGCGCAGCCGCGGCGCCGGTGGGCGCGTTGCTGCACGAGCTGGTGAAGCTGCCGGCGGGGTCGAGGGTGGCTGTTGTGCTGTCGGGTGGGAATGTGAATCTCGACCAGCTCAGAGGACTGCGCTGGAACTAGCCGTTTTGCTCTTACGTGTCTTGATCGCTGTTCGAGGGCATTGGGTCACTGTCAGGAGGTTGCCATGATCTTGCGGACCGCAGGCCTCCTTTCGCTGGCGCTGAACCTGGCGAGTCCCTCTCTCGTTCACGCCCAGGAGCCGACGATCATCTTCGCCGGTCGGCTCATCGACGGTCGTGGCGGCGTGCAGGAAAACGTTCTGGTTTTCATTCGGGGCGGCAAGATCGAACGCGTGGGCGGGCCCCTCGTAGCGCAGCAGACCATCACGCACGATCTGCGCCGTTTCACGCTGCTGCCCGGACTGATCGACACGCACGTCCACATCGACGCCCACTTCGGGCCCGATGGGCGCGCCACGAACCAGGGAGAGACGCCTGCCCAGCGCGCGTACGCGGCAGGGCAGAACGCGTACGTCACCCTCATGGCAGGCTACACCACCGTCCAGAGCATCGGATCGCCGTCGGACAGTGCGCTCAAGACGGCGCTTGAACGGGGCGACGTCAAGGGGCCACGGCTTCTCACATCGTTAGGCTCGCTCAGCGACACGACCCGTACGCCGGAACAGATCCGCGAATGGGTGCGGAGCCAGGCGGCCGCCGGTGCGGACGTCATCAAGCTCTTCGCCTCGAAGAGTATCCGCGAGGGTGGCGGCCAGACGATGTCGGCAGCGCAGATTGCCGCATTGTGCGACGAAGCGCGGAAGGTCGGCAAGCGGAGCTGGATTCATGCGCATGCCGCGTCAGCGGTCTTCGACGCCGCCAAGGCCGGGTGCTTCGCAGTCACGCACGGCAGCCAGGTCACCGACGACGAGCTGAAGCTGATGGTCTTTACCAGGACGTTCTTCGAACCGAACATCGGCCTCGTCACGCAGAACTACATCGAGAACAAGGCGCGTTACCTCGGCATCGGCAACTACGACGAAGCCGGGTTCAAGTTCATGGAGGAGGGCATTCCCCGGAAGCTCGAGGTCTTCCGCAAGGCCCTGCAGATACCGCAGCTGAAATTGCTCGCCGGGACCGACGCCACGGCCGGAGCGCACGGGCAGAACGCACGTGAAGTCATCTACCGCGTCCAGGTCGGCGGCCAGAAGCCCCTCGACGCCATCACATCGATCACGTCGCTGGCGGCCGAAGCGTTAGGCATGAAGGACCGGATCGGGGCCATCCGTCCCGGGTTCGAGGCCGACCTCGTGGCTGTCGACGGTGACCCGATCGCCGACATCACGGCGCTGCGTCGCGTCGCCTTCGTGATGAAGGGTGGCGTCGTGCAGAAGCACGTTCCACCACGATTCGAGGCGCAGCAGGCCGACCTGCTGGGACTCGGCACCACCCTGACCAACGCGTTCGCGGATTATGATGGCGACGGGGACCTGGACCTCTACATCGGTTTCAACGGCACGGCCAACCGCTTGTACCGGAACGACCAGGGGACGTTCACCGACGTTGGCGCAACCGCGGGCGTCGCCGACGCCCGCGCCACGCGCTCCGCCGCCTGGGCCGACTACGACGCCGACGGCGATGCTGACCTGATGCTGGGCTTTGCGCCGGGACCGGCATCCGTGCTCAAGCTGTACCGGAACGACAACGGGCGTTTTGCCGACGTGACCGCCGACGCCGGTCTTTCCCGCGACTCCGCCGGCGTCAGGCAGTTCTCGTGGATCGACGTCGATGGCGACAACGACCTGGACCTGTTCGTGGCGCTGCGCGACCGCCCGAATGCGCTGTACCGGAATGACTCCGGCCGCTTCACCGACGTGGCCCAGGCACTGGGACTCGCCGACCCGCGCCGCAGCGTCGGCGCGGTCTGGTTCGACTACGAGGAAGACGGAGACCTGGACCTGTACGTCGCCAACCAGGACGGCGACGCGAACGGATTGTTCCGCAACGACGGCGGCCGCTTCACCGATGTCGCGACGGCTGCCGGCGTGGCATGGGGCGGCCGGAAGCCTAACGAGCCAACCAACGGCACCGTGCGCCCCTGCGTCGCTGACGTCGATGGCGACGGACGGCTCGACCTCTTCGCCGCCAACTACGGCCGCAATGGCCTGATGCTGAACCGGGGACAGGGCCGCTTCGAAGATGTGTCGGCGGCGTGGGGCATCGACCTCGACGCGCGGTACGATGCCTGCGCGTTTTCGGACTTCGATCACGACGGGCGACTGGATCTCTACGTCAACGGCACCGTCACCGGCGGCATCAGCTATCGCGATGCGCTGTTCAGGAACACCGGGAGCCGGTTCGTCGAGGTGACGCCGGACAACCTCGCCGTCCTGCAGGCGGATCATGGCGTCCAGTGGGCCGACGTCGACGGCGACGGCGACGAGGATCTTTCGCTCACCGGACAACGCCCCGACGGAATGCACCTGGTCTTCCGGAATGCGCTGGACGCGGCAGGCCGATCGATCAAGGTGCGAGTGCTCGACGCGCGCGGGCGCGCCACGCGAGCCGGCGCCGAGGTGCGAGTGTATGCGGCGGGTACCCGTCGGCTGTTGGCCACGAGGCTGGTCGACACGGGATCGGGCTACAATGCGCAGAACGACATGGCGGTGCAGGTCGGTTTGCTGTCATCGTCACCCGTCGACGTCGAGGTGACCTGGCCTTCCGCAGGCCGGCGCGAGACTACGGTCGCGCGCAACGTCAGGCCCGATGACCGCGACTCGGCAGCGGTCAGGGTGCGAATCGGTCGCTGACCAGAATCGCACGCCAGGACGTGTTGATGATTGCCGGGCCTCGCGGCCCGGTCAGTCCTGCGGCATTTTCAGCCGGCTGACACCTCAACAGAGGAACGCACCATGCGCAAAGCCTCGACGTCGCTGCTGATCTCAGGCCTGCTCGCGATTGCCTTCGCCGGCGCGCTATCGGCGCAGACGCTGGCCGTCCGCTTCGACGGCCGCCCGACCTTCAAGGAAGGAAAGGCGTACGGCTATTTCATCTGGCGGGAAGGGGACACCTGGAAATTGCGGTGGACCACCTTCGGAGCCGAACGCAAGTTCAACGGCCGAATCGTGCTTGAAGGCGGCGAGATAAAGTCATTCAAACGCATCGACGTCGACGAGGAGCGGAAGGTGATCCGCCCTGGTGCGCCCACTCGCGTGGTGCGCGGTCCGGCGGGCCGGGTTCGGGGTGTTCGTCCTGGACGAGCTCCGGTCGTCGCCGAGCGCACTGAGGACAAGATCGAACAGGAAGACGAGAAGACGTTGCTCTGGCTCACCAAGACCAACGACGATGTCGACGGGATCGACTTCAAAGTCAGCGAGTCGACGATCGTGATCCGGTTCAACCTGATGATCGACGGTGAGGCGAAGCCGTCTGAAGTCGAAGTTGGCAAGGAGAACTTCAAGCCGAACGAGAACCCGGTGAGAGCAAGACTGAAACCATGACGAACGAGGGTGGCGAGGGTGGAAAGGGTGGTGCCGCACTCCGACGGGCGATTCGCCTTCCGCACGCCACCGCGATGGTGGTTGGGACGATCATTGGCGCGTCCATCTTCGTCCAACCCTCCGAAGTCACGAGCCAGGTGCACTCGGTGGGCGGGGTGCTGCTGGTCTGGTTCCTCGCCGGCATTCTTACGCTCATCGGCTCGCTGGTCTGCGCCGAGCTGGCGTCGACGTTCACGCGCACGGGCGGCGTGTATGTGTACCTGTCGGAGGCCTTCCATCCGGCGTTAGGCTTCCTGTGGGGCTGGACGATGCTGCTGACGATGCACTCGGGCATCATCGCGGTCATCGCCATGGCTTTTGCGCGCTACACGGCCTATTTCGTCCCGTTGAGCCGCGCCGGGAGCAGCGCGGTTGCGATCGCCCTGATCGCGTTGCTGTCCGCGGTCAACTACGTGGGCGTGCGTCACGGGAGCCGACTGCAGACGCTTTTTACCGGTGGCAAGCTGCTCGCCGTCGCGGCCATCGTCGGCCTGGGATTTGCGTTAGGCGGGCGAGTCCCCGAGCATTTTGTGGGATCGGCCGCGGGTGGCGATTCGCTCAGCGGTTTCCTGCTGGCCATGGTCGCCGGACTGTTTGCGTATGGTGGCTGGCACATGGTCACGTACAGCTCCGAGGAGACGGTCGAGCCGGCGACGACCATCCCGCGCGCCCTGCTCATCGGCACGCTCGTCGTCACCGTGGCGTACATGGCCATGACGGCGGTGTACCTGTACGTGATGCCGCTCGACACGGTCGCCGCGTCGACGCGCGTTGCCGCCGATCTCGCTGACACGCTCCTGGGTTCCGGCGGCGCGGGCGCGATGTCGGCCGTCGTGATGTTCTCGATTTTCGGTGGACTGGCTGGGATTATCCTCGCTGGACCGCGGGTCTACTACGCCATGGCGCAGGATGGGCTGCTGTTCCCATGGTTCGGGAAAGTGCATCCGCGCTACGGCACTCCGCATAACGCGATCATTCTGCAAGCCATTGTCTCGTCATTGCTCGTCGCCACCGGCAAGTTCCGCGAGCTGTTCACGCGAGTCGTTTACACCGAGTGGATCTTCTTCGCGCTCATGGCGGTTGGGCTGATGCTGTTGCGGAAGCGAAAGGATCTGACCCGGCAATACTCAATTCCGCTGTATCCGGTGGCGCCGCTCCTGTTCATCGTCTCGTCGTTCGCCATTGTCGTGAACACGATTGTTTCGGATCCGAAGGATGCCAGCATCGGCCTGGGTCTCGTGCTGCTCGGACTGCCGGTTTACTACCTCTGGCTCAAGCGTGACGCGCGATAAGTTCAACAACAACCAAAGTCAAAACACTTTGAACGCAGAGGACGCCGAGGATTCGCAGAGGATCGCAGAAACAGCTGCTGTGGTTGTTCTTGTTGTTTCCTCAGCGCCCCTCTGCGAGTACTCAGCGCGCTCTGCGTTCAAAATGTCTTGACCTTAACCGTGAAAATCCGTTCATGATCATCGACGTACACAATCACTTCTATCCGCCCGAATTCATCGCGGCCATCAAGAAGGGGCCGAGCAAGTTCACCGTCGAAGAGGACGAACACGGGAATCCGGTTCTGTGTTCACCGGGCGACAAGAACTTCGTCGTGCCCGGTCACCGCGACATTGACTACCGCGAGGGAGTGATCAGGGATGCCGGCGTGGACATGCAGGTCATCACGCTGACTGCGCCGGGCACCACGATGGAGGAGCCGAAACAATCGGCGTACCTCGCGAGCCTGGTCAACGACGCCCTGTCCAAGATCAAGACCGAGCGCTCGAGTCGATTCACGTCGCTCGCCACGCTCCCGCTCAACGATCCGGCGGCGTCGGTGAAGGAACTCGATCGTGTCATGGCGATGGGCTTCGCCGGCGTCATGGTTTACGCCAGCGTGAACGGTGTTGCGTTACGCGATGATCGCTATCTGCCGCTGTGGGAACGCGCGAACGAACACGGCGCCGTCGTGCACATTCACCCGAACTATCCGGCCGGCGTCGAGGCGATGACGGACTATTGGCTCATGCCGCTGGTCGGTTTCATGTTCGACACGACGCTGGCGGCGGCCGGTCTCGTATTCGCGGGGATCCCGAAGCGCTATCCGCGCATCCGCTGGATCCTGGGGCATCTTGGCGGGGCCATTCCGTATCTCGCGGAACGGCTGGACCGCGGCTTCGAGGCGTATCCCGAGTGCCGGGTGAATATCGATCGGCATCCGAGTGAATACCTGAAGGCGTTTTTCTACGACACCGTGAACTTCGATCCGAAGGCATTGCGGCTCGCGGTCGAATTCGCGGGATCGAGCCAGTTGCTGGCGGGTAGCGATTACCCGCACCTCATCAGTAGCATGTCGAAGATGAAGGAGAGCATCGGAATGCTCCCGATTTCGGCGGCCGAGAAGGGGATGATACTTGGTGGGAATGCTGAGCGACTCTACAACATCCAAATGAGCTGAGTACTCACCACTCAGCATGCGTTCTTAGGGGGAATACATGTGCAGAAACATCAAGGTTCTGGCGAATTTCGAGCCACCGGCGACCGACGACGAGGTGCGGGCCTCGTCGCTGCAATTCGTCCGAAAGCTGAGCGGGGCCAGTCGTCCGTCAAAAGCGAACGAAGAAGCATTCAACCGTGCCGTCGAGGAAGTGACGGTTGCCGCGCGCCGGCTGGTTGATTCCCTGGTCATCCACGCCCCGCCTCGCGATCGCGAGGTCGAGGCGCAGAAGGCGAAGGAACGTTCGAAACTGCGCTTCGGTTAACGAAGCACGAACCTGACGAGTCGCGGCCGCACGGCCGGCGATCCCGTGTTCACGAACGTTGTCACCAGGTCGAACGTGGCGACTTTCACCCCGGTGAACGGAAACGGCGCGATGCCGGCACCCGGCACATCCACGTTGCCTGACACCGTGTCGCCCTTCACCGTACCGGCGAAGTTCACCTGAATCGCCGTGCCGTTGAAATTCAGGTTGACCCCGAACGACATGTCGTTCCCGGTGATCCAGCCGTTCACCACGTCCAGCGTGCCGAATTCACCGGCTGCGACTGAACCACGAAGCGTGTCGCCGGCCTGATCCAACTTGACGCGCCATGTGGCCGCGCCCTGCGGCGAGGTGAAACTGACGTCCCAGTTACCGGCGACCTGCGCCGTAGGAACCTTCGGGGCGTCCTGAGCCGAAACCGGGGCAGCAAGGAACACCACCGCCATGACAGCCAGCAGTTTTTTCATCGAAATACTCCGGAGAATATCGGATTTGCGAATTCTTGACGGCGTGTGCTGAACGGTAGAATAACCCAACCTGGACCGCTCCGACAGAACGGGTCGGCTCGGGGGCTCGCAGGGAGGCCCGTCCGACGCTAGCCTCTACGAGTCTCTGAATCGGGTGATGGCTGATGGCGATCGGTTGATCCCCGATTTCCCCGGACGTCCCACCCCTCGACTCCAGAAAGATGCCGCAATCACTGCTTGTCGCGTTCCGGTTCCTCCACATCGTGTCCGGTGCCGTGTGGGTCGGCGCAGTCGTGCTCGTAGCGTTCTTCCTGATGCCGGCCGTCATTGCGTCCGGGCCAGCCGGCGGTCAGGTCATGAAACAGTTTGGCGACCGCAAGTACCCACAGGTCATGATGGCGCTGATGGCCATTACCGTGCTCAGTGGCCTTGGACTGATGTGGAATGCCTCGCGCCTTTCCTCGACGTGGTTCTCATCCCCGATGGGCCGCACTTTCAGCTTGGGCGCGGCAATCGCTATCGTGGCGGCGGTCTTCGGCATCGTAGTGGCGCGGCCAACCGCAATGCGGATACAGCAGCTTGCCGGCGAAATGCAAGCCGCTGGCGGACCACCGACCGCGGAGCAGTCGGCGCAGATGAAAGCGCTGCAATCGCGAATGCTGAACGGGTCGCGTATCGTAGCGGTGCTGTTGTTGCTGGCCGTGGCAGCGATGGCGACGGCCAGGTACGTGTGAACTGAGCTGGAAGTTGGAAGTTGGAAAGTGGGGAGCTTTCCAACTCCCAACTACGGGGTCGTCACTTCCTCATATGCGCACGTTAGGGCGTCGCGCGGCCCGGGCTGACCGAAGCGTCCAAAAGTTTCGAATCCCGTGAGCGGATCGCGCATCGCCAGGATGTCGTCCCTGGACTTTCCAGCCTTGTGCTGGGCTTCGACAAACGCGAGGACGGCGCCGAGGTAATCCTTGAAGCGCGTGAGGTCGGCCGCGTTGCCGACAACTCCGGTCGGTCCGAGGCTCGTGTTGGCGTGGCCGAAGATGTAGATCGTGTCGCTCGCGTGATCGGCGGCCGCGCGATCGAGCACCGTCATCCAGTTGCGCATCGTGGCGCCGGCGGAGCGATCGACGACTGGATGGCGTTGGTTGAACATCAGGTCGCCCATGTGCACCACGTTCGCGCGCTCGAACGTGATCGCGATGTCGCCACTGGTGTGGGCGCGTCCATAGAACTTCGCGCTGACCTTCTCATCGCCGACATCCGCTGACCAGGTTTCCGCGAACGTCGTGTCCGGGAAGAGTTGCTCTGTCGTAGGTGGCTGCGCACCAGGCGGTTGGCGCATATGTTCGTCGGCCTTCACGTGTGCGACGACTTTCTTCGCGGCGCCCTTGAACGAGATGTTTCCGCCCGTATGGTCGCCGTGGTGATGCGAGTTGATGAGGAAGTCGACGCCGCGATTGCTGGAGCGCTCATTGAGTCCGGTGAGACACGCGGTCGCTTCGGGGGGAAACTGGCTGTCGACGACGACCACCGCGCCGGGGTTCACGAGCC